>JAEEGH010010637.1_pt1 | contig 21064 bp, 24 predicted proteins | sample 9134181 | NCBI WGS metagenome assembly JAEEGH01 (sample SAMN16246544, study PRJNA631951) | gut metagenome | biome: gut microbiome; feature: rumen; material: DP-attached | host: Bos | place: Iran: Karaj | collected 2018-10
CCATCGTCTTTGAGGAAGCCGAGAACAGGATGCACACCATCAAGGCGGTTATGTACGCCACATTGAAGAAGTGAAGATATGCTGAGCAAGGAACATATTTTGGGGCAGCTCCACACCAGGTGGGCTGCCTGCAATATTGTATATAAAGATGTGACAGACTCCACCAACAATGACGCCAGGGATCTTTCCCTGGAAGGTGCCGAACACGGAACCCTGGTGGTGGCCGACAGACAGGACAGGGGCAGGGGCTCAAGAGGCAGGAGCTGGGAGACGCCGGCAGGGACCAACATCGCCATGAGCCTGATCATAAGACCCACTGCGCCGGCGGATCGGATCTCGATGCTGACACTGGTCATGGGACTGTCGATTGCTGAAGGCATTGATCTTGCCCTTCATGAGAGCGGCCACATGGGAAATGAGTGCAGGATCAAATGGCCCAACGACATCGTGATCGGAGACAGGAAGGTCTGCGGGATCCTGACTGAGCTTCACATGTACCCGGACAACAGGATCAGGGATGTGGTGATAGGTGTCGGCATCAACGTGAACATGGTGGATTTTCCAAAAGAGATTGCGGATATGGCAGGATCTCTTTTGACACAGACAGGGAAGCGCATCGACAGGAGCCTTGTGGTGGCCAGATGTATGGAATGCTTTGAGGCAAACTATGAGAAGTATCAGAAGAACTATGACCTTTCGCTCCTTAAGGAGCAGTACGAGTCGAGACTTGTCAACATGAAAGAGAAGGTCAGAATCCTCGACCCGAATGGAGAATACGACGCGCTGGCTCTTGGGATTGACGGCATGGGTGCCCTGGAAGTGGAGGCTGTTTCAGAGGACGGCTCAAGGCATGTTCAGAAGATCAACGCAGGGGAGGTCTCTGTCAGGGGACTTTACGGATATGTGTGAGACGATATATTTACAGGTCGCTGTATTCAACCGGACAGGATACGTAATAGGAGGCAATGAGTTATGATTCTTGTAATTGATGTTGGAAATACAAATATTACCTTTGGTGTATTTAAAGGGGAGGAGCTTGCCTGCAGCTTCAGGATGATGAGCAAGACCCAGCGCACTTCGGACGAGTACGGCATCGAGCTCACGGGGATGCTGGGCTTTTATGGCGTGGATATTAAGGAGATCGAGGGTGTAATGGTGGCCAGCGTTGTGCCGCAGGTAATGCACGCCCTGATCAATTCCATTGTGAAATATATTGGCAAGAAACCGTACATTGTGGGACCCGGGATCAAGACCGGGATTAAGATCACCACTGACAATCCAAGGGAGATCGGACCGGACCTTATTGTCGATGCGGTTGCTGCCTACGAACTATACGGCGGACCGGTGCTGGTGATCGATTATGGTACAGCCACGACTTATGTACCGATAAATGAGAAGGGCGAGTTCTACGCCGGCATCGTTTCACCGGGTATCAGGATCTCAGCCAAGGCCCTCTGGGAAGGCACAGCCAAGCTGCCGGAGATAGAGATCAAAAAGCCCGACAGCATTCTGGCCAGAGAGACCATCAGCAGCATGCAGGCAGGACTTGTTTACGGACAGATAGGTCAGTCCAAATACATCATCGAAGAGATAAAGAAAGCATCTGACTGCCCTGAGATGAAGGTGGTGGCAACAGGCGGTCTGGGAAGGCTGATCTCTGAGGAGACGAAGGAGATAGATATCTACGATCCGACCCTGACTCTGAAGGGGCTGCACATTCTTTATATGAAGAACCGCAGACAGAAGCCGCAGATGAAGGAGTTTGAGGACCAGGATCAGCCGGAGTGATATTTACGGGGATGAAGAACAGCCCGGCGAGTGACATGGAGATAATGCATGGATTACGAATTTGAAAAAGAAAATGAGATTGACGGGATGCACAAGACCAACAAGGGAAGGACTTTTGAAGAGGCAGCAGGTGGCAGGATAGTACTGTGCGGAGCCAATGCCTATGAGCAGAAGTATTACTTTAATCCCGTCTTTAAGGCAATCCCTGAGAGCATCAGGAAGGAGCTGAATATCATCAGCGTGCTCTTTACCCAGGAGGCAGGAGGTATTTTCACTATTGTCTTCGAGGAAGACGGAAGTGTGTCAATCGAGACCAATGCCGATGAGGAAGATATCACCTACGATGAGATCACTGCAGGACTGCTTGTGGGGGAGATAAGGCGTAAAAGGCAGGATTTGTTTGAGGCACTGACACTGTACTACAGGATCTGCGTTCTGGGAGAGAACCCGGCAGATCTGTTGGATTAACACAGAGAAAGAACAGATTGGCAAAGAGGTAAGATGGCCGGTTATGGAAAGCTGCAGATTGGCAGCGTGACTCTTGACAACAATATAATCCTTGGACCCATGGCAGGTGTTTCAGACCTGCCTTTTCGTGTGCTGTGCTCAGAAATGGGAGCAGGCATGGTCTGCATGGAGATGGTAAGTGCCAAGGCTATCACCTACAAAAACCGCAATACCAACATGCTCCTTGAGGTTCATGAAAAAGAGCACCCGGTATCCCTGCAGCTCTTTGGCTCGGAGCCGGAGATCATGCAGCAGGCTGTGGAGATGATAAAGGACAGACCCTACGACATCCTGGATGTGAACATGGGATGCCCGGTGCCAAAGGTAGTAAGTAATGGAGAGGGCTCCGCGCTGATGAAGAATCCTGAGCTTATAGAAAGAATAGTCGCTGCACTTGTTAAGGTGTCTGACAGGCCGGTGACGGTTAAGATAAGAAAGGGATTTTCTGACGCGTCTGTCAATGCTGTGGAGTGTGCCCAGGCTGCAGAGAGCGGCGGCGCGGCAGCAGTTGCGGTACACGGCAGGACCAGGGAGCAGTTCTACTCCGGAAAGGCTGACTGGGATATAATCAGGAAAGTTAAGGAGGCTGTTTCTATCCCGGTCATCGGCAACGGCGATGTGGTGGACGGCGAGAGCGCAAAGAGGATGTTCGAGGAGACCGGGTGCGACGGTGTGATGGTTGCCAGGGCGGCTCAGGGAAATCCATTTGTCTTTCGCGAGATAAAGAGCTTCTTTGAGACCGGCAGGGTATGTGAGAGGCCATCTGCCAGGGAAATCTATGACACAGTGATAAGGCACGCAGACATGCAGCTTCAGTACAAGGGCGAGTATATTGGCATACGGGAGATGAGAAAACATGTCTCCTGGTACACAACAGGAATGCCGGGCAGTGCAAGGTTCAGAAATGAGATCAACCAGATGACTGATATGGAGTCACTGAAAAGAGCCTGTGCCAGGGTGATGCTTGGTGAGTGAATGCGAGAGGTGGGCCAAGAGTTAACGGCTAACGTCATTGTGAGCAAACATAATCAAGTATCAGATACAATTGAGATTATAGATTCCGATTTCAGATTCGGATTCTGAATTCGCAAAAACAGGCAATTGACACGGGTTTTGTTAGATTGTATAATGTGCAAGTTAAGTAGAGAATTTTTCGATATTTCTTTTGAATATAGATATTCTATGGAAGGGTAGGAAACAACTATGGAAGAGAAGAAAAATATCTTAACCTACGAAGGCCTCAAGAAGTATGAGGACGAGCTTCATGACCTCAAGGTCAACAAGAGACAGGAAGTTGCTCAGAAGATCAAGGAAGCCAGAGAGCAGGGCGATCTTTCAGAGAACGCTGAGTATGATGCAGCCAAGGACGAGCAGCGCGACATAGAGGCCAGGATCGAGGCTCTTGAGAAAATCCTCAAGAACGCTGAGGTTGTTACAGAAGAGGACGTTGACACCAACAAGATCAGCATCGGCTGCAAGGTAAGGATCAGAGATCTGGAGCTGGGCGAGGATCTTGAGTACAAGATCGTAGGTTCATCGGAGGCAAACAGCCTCAAGGGCAAGATCTCCAACGAGTCACCTGTAGGTAAGGCGCTTATAGGAGCCAAAAAAGGTGACACTGTTTCCGTTGAGACACAGGCCGGTATCCTTCAGTACGAGGTACTTGGGATAGAGAGATCAAGCGACATCTGATAGAAGAGCCGGCGATTGGTATCGTCGGCTTTTGATTTGATTTAAAGAGGAGGAAAGCAAGTGGCAGATAATAATCAGCAGAACAACAATGCACCGCAGGAAGATGTGGGACGTCTCCGCCAGGTAAGAAGAGACAAGCTCTCAGAGCTTCAGGCTCAGGGCAGGGATCCCTTCCAGATCGTCAAGTATGACCAGACCCATCACACACAGGATATCAGGGACAACTTTGAAGCCCTGGAGTTCGTACCGCCGGTAGGCGAAGATGGCAAGGCAGTAGTAGTTCCGTTAAGTGATGTTCCCGCAGAGAAGGTTGTATCATTGGCAGGACGTATGATGAGCAAGCGTGTCATGGGTAAAGCTTCTTTTGCAAACCTTCAGGACAGAGACGGAAGAATGCAGCTGTACGTCTCAAGGAACGATATAGGTGACGACGCCTACGCCGACTTCAAGAAGATGGATATCGGTGACATCATCGGCGTAAAGGGCTTTGCCTTCAGAACCAAGACGGGTGAGCTCTCAGTGCATGTTAAGGAGCTGGTTCTTTTATCCAAGTCCCTCATGCCCCTTCCCGAGAAATTCCACGGACTCACAGATACGGAGATCCGTTACAGACAAAGATACGTTGACCTTATCATGAACGAGGAGGTCAAGGAGACATTCAAGAAGAGATCCGCGATCATTCGTGAGATCAGGAACTTCCTGGCTGACAGAGACTTCATGGAGGTTGAGACCCCCATGCTGGTAGAGAACGCCGGCGGCGCTGCTGCAAGACCTTTCTTTACTCACTACAACGCCCTTGACGAGGAGAGAAAGCTCCGCATCTCCCTTGAACTTTACCTGAAGAGACTTATCGTAGGCGGCCTTGAGAGAGTTTATGAGATCGGCCGTGTGTTCAGAAATGAAGGCCTTGATACCAGACACAACCCTGAATTCACTCTCATGGAACTGTATCAGGCATATACCGATTACGAGGGAATGATGGAGCTGACAGAGAGCATGTTCCGCTACCTTGCTGAGAAAGTCTGCGGTACAACCCAGATTCCTTACGGCGACAACATCATCGACCTCGGCAAGCCCTTCGAGCGCCTTACAATGAACGATGCCATCAAGAAGTATGCCGGAGTTGACTTCGACGCAGTTAAGACGGACGAGGAGGCCAAGGCCATCGCCAGGGAGCACAACGTTGAATTTGAAGATCGCCACACCAAGGGCGACATCGTCAACCTCTTCTTTGAGGAGTTCTGTGAAAAGAATCTGATCCAGCCGACATTCATCATGGATCACCCCATCGCAATCTCTCCTCTCACCAAGAAGAAGCCCACCGATCCCGAGAAGGTTGAGCGTTTCGAGCTCTTTATCAACACCTGGGAGATGTGCAACGCCTACTCCGAGCTTAACGACCCCATCGACCAGCGTGAGCGCTTCGCTGCTCAGGATGCCAATGCGGCAGCGGGCGACGAAGAGGCTGAGCATACCGATGAGGACTTCCTTAATGCTCTTGAGATTGGTATGCCACCGACGGGCGGAATTGGGTATGGTATTGACAGGCTTTGCATGCTGCTTACTAATAGCCCGGGAATTAGGGATGTGCTTTTGTTCCCGACACTTAAGTCGCTGAACTGACATACGGAGGAATAGGGGGGAATGATGTGGCATAGAACTCCGGATTCATCCAATGAATACACAGAAATGTAACGTTTTCATTGGCGCTCTTTACCGCTTAATGGGTCTCTATGGACAGATAACAGAAAAATGAGTTCCGCTCTATTACTTGTTAGACCTCAATTTTGCAGTTGTCAAAACAGTAGTTTTTTGATTAAAAATGTGAGGAACAGTTGATTATTTAAGAAATACTTACCGGGTTATTTCAAAAGATCTGACGAGTAAAAAGGAATAAAACCATTCTAAAAATATAAAGACATATATGTTTTCCAAGGAAATGGAGAACATGTATGTCTTTTTCTTTTCTTCATTTCCAAATACATCTCTGGGATTACCGGAAAGGAGCCAGAGATGCATAGAACAAAATCCCCACCTGTAAATCTTGATAAGTACCTTGAGGGCAGAGAACATCATTACTCCAGCTATGAGGATGGTGCAAGAAAGTTTGGCATGGCCTACTGGACTTTTGTCAGACTCTGTCAGGAGATCGGAGCCAATATTCCTCTCAGAAAGACCTCGCTTGTAGACATGGATATTGTTGAGAAATACATTGAGGAACACTGCAGAGAGGAGCCGGAGAAAGGAGAAGAGATGCCAAGAGGAAGAAAACCTGTAGAAAACCTTGAAGAACTAATAAGGGAAGGGAAAAAGAAATATGTCCGCATGGCAGAAGGGGCAGAGCTTTATTCTGTCGGGATCCATACTTTTGAAGCCTGGGCGAAGGATGCCAAGGCCAGAAGAAAAGTAAAGGGAGTTGTTCTTGTAAACACTGAAAAGATTGATGCATTTTTGGAAACATTTGAAGAGGAGGATTACTAGGATGTGCAAAGTTTTGGCAGTAGCAAATCAGAAAGGGGGAGTTGGTAAGACCGTTACCAGCGTAAACCTTGGAATTGGGCTTGCAAGGGAAGGAAAGAAAGTCATGATTATCGATTCGGATCCACAGGGCAGTCTGACAATCAGCCTTGGTTGTAATGAACCGGACAGCCTTGATTACACCCTTGCGAATGCTCTGATAAATATCATAAATGATGAGCCCGTGGATGTAAACAAGGGGCTTATCCATCATGAGGAAGGTGTTGATATTATGCCGGGGAATATAGATCTTTCAAGCCTGGAGATAACACTGACAGGAGTTATTAGCAGGGAAACAATCCTCAGACAGTACGTTGATAAGGCGAGAGAATTGTATGACTACATTATTATCGACTGTATGCCGTCTCTTGGGATGATGACAATAAACGCTCTTGCCTGTGCGGATTCCGTAATAATCCCGTGTCAGGCAGCTTATCTTCCTGTAAAGGGACTTCAGCAGCTCATAAAGACCATAGGCAGAGTGAAACGTCAGCTCAATCCCAAACTCAATATAGAAGGAATTCTTATAACAATGGTGGATAACCGCACCAATTATGCAAGGGATATCAGCGCTCAGATATATGAGGCCTATTCATCAAGTATAAATGTATTTCCAATAGAGATCCCGTTATCAGTCAGAGCAGCTGAAATCAGTGCCTCGGGGAGCAGCCTGTATGTATATGATCCCAAAGGAAAAGCGGCAGTTGCGTATACAGAACTTATCAAGGAGGTTATGAAAAATGGCGAAAAGAGTTGGTCAGACAGTAAAGCTGTCTAGTATAGATGAACTTCTCGGTGTACCAAGCACTGAGGGAACTGTAGATCTCGATGTTTTAACGATATATCCCTTTGAAAATCATCCATTCAAGGTTGTTGATGATGAAAAGATGGATGAGTTGGTAGAAAGCATAAAGGAAAGTGGAGTGCTCACTCCGGTACTTGTAAGACCGGATGATGAGGGCACTTATGAGATGATCTCTGGGCATAGAAGACTTCATGCAGCGAAGAGAGCCGGACTTCGGAAGATACCGGCAATCATCAAGGAGATGACCAATGATGATGCGACCATCGCCATGGTTAATGCTAATAATCAGAGGGAAGAAGTACTTCCTAGTGAAAAAGCCTTCGCATTTAAGATGAAAATGGCTGCTGTAAAGCATCAGGGAGTGAGGAGAGTAACTTCCCCCCTCGAAGGGGGGAAGTTGGAAGCTGCTGATATAGTTGGAGAATCATTAGGTCTTAAGGGCACTCAGGTACAAAGACTAATTAGGCTTACAGAGCTGATTCCCAGTCTTCTGAATATGGTTGATCAGAAACGATTAGCTATTTCGGTAGGGGTAGAGATTTCTTATCTTAACAAGAAGTATCAGCAGTGGATTTACGAATATATCCATGAGAACGGCATGATCAAGCAGGAACAGCTTATGGATCTTAGACAATACCGTGGCGATGATTCTCTCACCCAGGAACAGATGATAGACATTCTTATCCAGGGCAGGGCCACACCACAGACAAGAAAGAAGATAACCATAACAGAACGTAAACTTAACAAGTTCTTCCCGGCATATTACACACAGCCGGAGATAGAGCGGATTATAGTAGGACTTTTGGAACAGTGGAAACAGGAACATGAAAGTGAGGAACAGAGTAATGCTTGAATATTTTTACGGAGCACAGGCCAGGCAGTACGCCTCGGTGGAGATACCCAAGGAACTTCTGACGGGGAAGGACTTCTCTTCCCTGTCATCATCCTCAAAAGTACTGTACGCAGTATTGCTGGATAAGATGCATGAAGCAAGGAAGAATAACTGGTTTGATGAAGAGAACAGGGTTTATATCATTTATCCGCTAAGAAAAATTGAGGAAGATATCAGTTTTTCCAAGCATACCATAATAGACTGCATGAACGAACTGGAAGAGATGGGGCTCATATATAAGCTTCAGACAAAAGGAAAACCCAGCAGGATCTACGTTAAGAATTTCAACAAAAGACATAAGTTTCAACTCATAGGGTAGTGCAGAAACTGCACCACTGAGGGTAATAGAACGGAAATAAAAGTAATTGAAGGGAGGAGCAAAAGCTTGAGCGAGAAGATTGTTTTTGACTATTTCTATGGTCAGGAATCTGAAATGCATACTTTTTACAGAATCCCAAAGCTCTTGTTTGAGAATCCTTATTTCATGGATATGACAAATGATGCGAAGATCCTTTACGGACTGATGCTGGACAGAATGTCATTATCACAGAAAAATAAGTGGCTGGATGACCAGAACAGGGCATTTATCCTGTTTTCACAGACAGAAGCCATGGATCTGCTCAAATGTAAGAAAAATAAGGCTATAAGCCTTTTCAGGGAATTAGAGGAAATAGGACTTGTTGAGAGGATAAAGCAGGGACAGGGGAACCCGGACAGATTATACCTAAAGGACTTTGTTGAGAGGGATATGGAAAAGAACCAGAGGTTTGAAAAAGAGGCTTCTGAACAGAATGAAAATGTTCAGAGGTTGGAAAAACCAACTTCTGAACAAAATGAAAATATTTCAGAGGTTGGAAAAACCAACCGGTTGGAAAATCAAACCTCTAGGGGTTGGAAAAATCAACCTCTAGAAGTTGGAAAAACCAACCCTAATTATAATAATATTAATAATACTAACAAAGTTATAATAACAAATCATATCTCTTCGATGGAGCCTGATGTGAACGATGAGTATGAAGCATACGCTGAGATCATCAGTGAAAACTTGGCACTGGATACCATGCTTGAACGCTATCCGTCTGAGAAGGAAATAATCGAAGGTATTTATGACCTTGTCCTTGAGACTGTCCTCTGTAAGAACAAAACTATCTGGATATCAAAGAATGAGTATCCTACAAACCTTGTAAAGTCAAAGTTCCTGAAACTTAACCACATGCATCTTGAATACGTCCTGGGATGCATGAAAGATAACACAACAAAGATCAGGAATATAAAAAACTATCTTCTGTCTGCGCTGTTTAATGCACCAACAACCATGGGAAGCTATTTCCAATCAGAAGTCAGCCATGACAGGGCTTGTGGAGTCATTTGAAAACCGAAGGGAGATGAAGAATATGATGTTAGCAGTAATACTTATGCCATTTGGAATACTTCTTGGAATTGCAAAGGTACTTGTAACAAGGCTTGACCTGCTCAACTCCATAATGGCAGGAGCAGTGCCGGTGTTCATGGTGCGAAACATGGGACTTGATGCCAGGACCACATGGATTATATTTGGTGTGACTGTGCTTCTGGCATTTGTGCTGCAGCATATGTTCAGGTTTGGGAAGATTGTCCTAGGAATATGGGGCTGTATAGCTGTGGGGATCCTTTGCTATCTCTTCAGGGACAGCAGCCCATATAATACCAGACTCATGGCTGCAGGGATTGGCATGGTCATTGCAGCTGTCATGAATGCCGTGTTCTGGATGCTGGAGGATTAAACGGAATCATGCTGAAATGAATTGTATGCCGCTTTTCTGTTGGATATAATAAAAGCTGGTGAAAAACGAAACAACAGGAGGCATCATGTATCCAAGCAGAAAAGAAGCAGAAGATTTATTGTTGGAAGCAGGAAAATGTAATCCCGGGCAGTGGGAAAGTCATAGCAGGATAACAGCATATTGTGCAGAAAAGATAGCTGAACGTTCTGGGATGGATTCTGAAAAAGCATATATTCTTGGACTTCTGCATGATATAGGTCGCAAGTTCGGCGTGGGTCATTTAAGGCATGTTTCTGATGGCTATAAATACATGATGTCGATGGGATATGATGAAGTAGCCCGGATCTGTCTTACCCACTCTTTTAACAAGGACAAGATAGAGGCATATGTCGGAAACTTTGATGCATCAGAAGAAGATACAGAACTGATAAGGGAAAAGCTTAAAGAGGCTGTTCAGGACGATTATGATAAGCTGATACAGTTATGTGACTCAATTGCCGGTGCCGAGGGGATAATGGATATCATTGACAGGATGAATGATGTTAAGAGGCGCTACGGCTCATATGATCCTGAAAAATGGCAGACAAATCTTGACTTAAAAGCATACTTCGAAGCAAGAATGGGAATGGATATATATACTGCGGTTGGAAAGGATGATTATAAGATGGATCAGATCTGGGTAGATATGTACAACGCTGCAAAGGCTGTGCTTGGTGAAAGACGGATCTCTGATTACGTTACTGCCGGAGAGGTATCCGCTGCGGTTCGTTCAAAATCAGGGAAGATATATGTGGGTGTATGCATAGATACCTGCTCTACACTTGGCATCTGTGCAGAAAGAAATGCTATCTTCAATATGATCACAAATGGCGAACATGAGATAGACAGAGTTCTCTGTATCCCACCAAATGAAGGAAAAGGTGCTCCGTGCGGTGCCTGTCGTGAACTCATGGTACAACTTATGCCCGGCAAATATAAGGATATAGATATCATGATCGACTATTCTCAGGGGTGTGTAATGAAACTGGGAGAGTTAACACCGGAATGGTGGATTGATTGAAGGGATAAGATAATACATGTCAAAAGCACGCCAGCAAAGGCTGAAGGAAGCAAGGAAGTGGTTTCCTGAGCAGGGATTCGCAGAGGACTCCCATATCGTAAAAGCATATCGAAAAAAGTTTAATGTAGACAGGACATGTGCCATGAAGGAGTTATGCCTGTTACATGTTCTGAGTCCGGAGAAACAGGCTTCCTATGAAGCGCAGCTGAAAGCCAAGAAAGAAAAAAGGCAGAGAAGAAAACAGCAAGTCGAGTTCCAGCCCTTTGATCAGGATGAGTATTTCTATTTCATAGCAGGGTATACATCCGGTGGAGCTCCTTATGGAATCACATGGGAGCAGGCCAGAGAGGATGGCTTGCTTGATCCGTCTGATGAAAGAAATCATGACGACTGGGAATTGCCCTTTGACTAAGGGTATTGGAGATACGATGGCAGAGAATAAGAAAGCAACCGGCATTCCGGAACCGCTTAAAGCAAAATATGAAAACATAGCAGGCATGATAGAGGCCTTTTGTGAGGAAGACCTGGACGGAGACTATCAGTACCTCTGCATTCATGCCCTTCAGAAGCTTTGCAGGAAAAAGGATTCTCCCATGTATAAAGGACGTGATAACACATGGGCTGCCGGGATAGTATATGCAATAGCCCAGGTTACGGAACTTGTAGGTAATCAGAGGGATCTTCTCAGATGGCGTCCCAAGTATGAAATCTCAGCTGCCCAGGTAGCTGCAGCTTTTGGAGTTTCATCCGGAGCCATGCAGGGAAAAGCAAAAGAGATAAGAGAGGTACTTAACATCACAAAGCAGCAGGAAGAATGGATGACTCCTGAGTGGCGGGATAATAAGTCCAGAAAAACATTTGAAGAATTCAGAAGATATTTAGGGATCAGATAGGAGCGGCAGTATCCAGGGTTATGGATAGCTGTCGCATTTTTGTTTACGGGACTATTCAACTGTCGCACTCTTGTCCAAAGGAGCAGGATAACTGTCGCAGTTATGTAAAAGCAGGCTGAATTGGACGGCTTGTCCCCCTTTTGTCTCCCCTTTGTCCCCCCGCTGTCCCCCTTTTGTCACCCTCCTGTCCCTTGTGAGCCGTTTTGGGGCGTGATAATATTATAGTGGAAAGAGGAGCGGGCAAGAGCCAAATCGCTTCTCTTCTTTTATGTGCACATATGAATATTGGTTATGAAGAGCGTCAGCTCATGATTTTGGAACGTGGTCATGAGTATGACGCTTTTTTCATGCCATGAACAGAAGGCTCAAATAAAAGAAAAGAGGAAAGATGATGGATTTTGAACAGTTCAAAGAGAATCTTACAAAGGATGTGAAAGCCTGCTTCGATGACAGGACAGGTGCCGATAGCAGCGTTGAGACCCACAAGGTCGATAAGATGAACTATTCCTACGAGGCTATGGTAGTTAAGCCTGAGGGCAGTGATGTGGGAGTGAGCATTGATTTGAACAATCTTTATGAAGCATATCAGAATGGTACTTCTTATGAGAAGATTGTTGCCGGTGCTACAGAGAGTGCTGAGCACTACCTTAATGATAAGCCCGATTTCAACATTGATGCTCTTAAGGATTACAGCCAGATGAAGGACAAGCTTTCCATGGATGTTGTTTCATCTGAGAGAAATGCAGAGCTCCTTGAGAAAGTGCCTCATAAAAACATTGAGGACATGGCTGTTGTTTACAGATTTGTTCTTGATGATGTCAAGGGCAGTGTTCTTGTGACAAACCAGATGATTGAGAATTATAACGTCACTCCCGAACAGCTCCATGCTGATGCGATGGAGGTTGCACCTGAGATCAGACCTGCAGTAATCAAAGGAATGTCGGAAGTCCTGGCTGAGTCACTTGGCGTGGAGCAGGCAGAAATGCTTGGGATTGGACCTGTGCCTGACGAACCTATTTTTGTTGCCTCTGTAGAAGACAATATCAGAGGTGCCGGAATCCTTGCATATCAGGATTTCATGGATCAGGCTGCTGACAGGCTCGGCGGCTCTTTTTATATTCTCCCTTCTTCTGTGCATGAAATATTGCTCGTGAAGGACAATGGTCAGTTCAATAAGGACTCTCTTGAGAAGATGGTTGTGGAAGTAAACGCAACTACCGTAAAGCCTGAGGACAAGCTTACAGACAGTGTATATCACTACGATTCAAAGGAAAAGGTCTTTGAGATGGCTGAGAAGTTTGAGAACAGGGTCAGAGAGGCAAAAGAGACGGCTCCAAAGGAGAAGGCTTCACTGGTCGCTGAGATCAGCGCCAAAAAGAAGGAGATAGCAGCTGCGCCTAAGAAGGATGCACCTGTACCGCTACCCAAGACTAAGGGAGGAGAAGCAAAATAAAATGATCTTTTCAAAGAATAAGCCAAAGAACTGCCGTGGATGTGAGCATAAGGATGTATGTGACGGCGTTAAAAGAAGATGTGTATACAGAATACCGGAGCTGGAAAAGAGACTTAAGGATGATTATCCCTGTAAGGACTGCTGTTATGGTAGATGCGGAAGAATATGTTTTCCTTGTTACAGAAATCTTCAGGGTCAGCCAGGTATAAAAGAATGGATGGCTAAGTATCCCAAACTTAATCTGGGGTAAGCTTTGGCTGTTCTTTGATAAATCAGGGAAGGAGGAGCATGATGGAGTGTTTTTACAGACTGAGGCAGAACAAAGTCCATATCCCATATGATGAGATAGAGCCTGCCACTCTGATGGGTATCTACATTGATAAGGAGAAAAACATCTGGGGAGTGAGTGAAGGTCTTGCCATGACAATGGTGGAGACTTTTGAAAATGATATAGAGAGCTGCATGATCCCGGACAGCGATTTCGTTCTTATATATGACGGAGACAGTGTCTTTGAAATAGCAGGAAACAAGTATGTTTTCTATGACTGCCTTATCATGAAGGCAGGTAAGAAGGGACTCTGTGCAGTAAGGGCAGATGAAGTAGAAGATGCAAGAAGGGCTTTCAGAAATCAGACTGCAACATATCAGGTGGGACCATTTTCGTTCAGTGCCTACAGGATATCTTAAGGGAGGTGGTCTAACTGGAATCAGATCAGTATACAAAGGAATCCATAGGGTTCTGTTTCAGGAGAGCTATTGATCTTAAGCATTTTACTGAGAGGAACATTGTGAGGCTTCTTAAGCTTGGAAAGTTTGTTGTAACAAAAGTTAAGGATGTTGTGGACAGGGATCCCGCAGAATGTCACGGGAAGATGTCTGTAAAGCAGCTTGTCCGCAAGGACGAGGGAGCTACAAACGTTGATATATCAAAGACAGAGCTCAGGGATTTTCAGAAAGTAGCAAAGAAATATGGAGTTGATTTTGCAGTGGTAAAACATAATGATCAGAACCCTCCTGTATGCTCCATTTTCTTCAAGGCAAGAGACCAGGATGCGATCACAGATGTCATAAGGTATTACACAAACCAGAAGCTGATGAAGAGTCAGAAGCCATCACTGATTCAGAAGATCCATGATCTGAAGGATAAGGTGGCAAAGATTCCGGGGAAAGTAGCCCAGAGGGTCAAGGGGAGGTCGAGATGATAACACTGGACACAATACTCCATAATCCCAGGGCAATGGTCGGGATCATTGGTATCGCTATTATGATGCTGGGGCTTTTCATTATGGACAGGAAGGAGAACAGAAAAAACTACAAGCACAGGATGGAGTTTGGTTCTGCCAGATGGGGAACCAAGAAGGACATAGCGCCTTTTATTGATCCTGTGCCTGAGCAGAATGTCATACTGTCGGAGTCGGAAATGCTCACCATGAACTCAAGGCCGGCAAATCCAAAGTATGCAAGGAACAAAAACGTCATGGTAATAGGAGGTTCCGGCTCCGGTAAGACAAGGTTTTTCATTAAGCCAAATCTTTTACAGATGCATTCATCCTATGTAGTTACTGATCCCAAGGGTCAGTTACTTCCTGAAACAGGATTGGCGCTTTTGAAGAATGGCTATAAGATTAAGGTGTTCAACACAATCAATTTCAGGAAGAGCCAGCATTACAATCCTTTTGTGTACATCCACTCAGAAAAGGACATCCTGAAAATGGTAAATGCACTTATGCTGAATACAAAAGGTGAAGGAAGCGGTTCTAATTCCGATCCGTTCTGGGACAAAGCGGAAAGGATGCTCTACACGGCACTCATAGGATATATCCATTATGAAGCGCCAAAGGCGGAGCAGAATTTCAAAACGCTTCTTGAAATGGTCAACGCCATGGAAGTGAGAGAGGACGATGAGAATTTTAAAAATGCCATCGACCTTCTCTTCGAAGAGCTGGAAGAAAGGGATCCTGAGCACTTTGCGGTAAGGCAGTACAAGAAGTATAAACTTGCGGCCGGAAAGACAGCAAAGTCGATACTTGTATCGTGTGGTGCAAGGCTCTCGCCCTTTGATATAGCTGAGCTCCGTGAGATAACATCTTATGATGATCTTGAGCTTGATACCCTTGGCGATGAAAAGACAGCTCTTTTCCTTATCATGTCTGATACAGATACAACATTCTCGTTTCTGATAAGCATGATCTATACCCAGCTGTTCAATCTCCTGTGTGAGAAAGCAGATGATGTGTATGGTGGAAGACTTCCAGTGCATGTAAGATGCCTTATCGATGAGTTTGCGAATTGCGGACAGATACCAGGGATAGAAAAGCTTGTGGCGACTATCCGAAGCCGTGAGATATCGGCATGTATTGTCCTTCAGGCAAAGTCACAGCTGAAAGCCCTGTATAAGGATTCATCAGAAACCATCTGCGGTAACATGGATGCCACTGTTTTTCTTGGTGGTACCGAGCAGAATACGTTAAAGGATATGTCGGCTATACTGGGTAAGGAAACTATAGATTATTACAACATTCAGGATACAAAGGGATCGCAGGAAAGTAAGGCGGTGAATTATCAGAAAGCCGGTCATGATCTCATGAGTATGGATGAACTGGCTGTCATGGATGGCGGGAAGTGTATAGTACAGGTAAGAGGTGTGAGACCTTTTCTCTCAAATAAGTATGACCTGACAAAACATCCGAAGTACCACCTGACGGCAGATTATAGCGCAAAGAACTACTTTGATATTGGTAAGTTCATACAGCGTGGAGACAACTTAATATTGAAACCCGATGACGAATATATTGTCATCGATGAAAATGAAGTTAAGAGCGTTCTTGAGGATCAATAAAAGGTTTTCAGAAGAGCTCTTTTCTTATGCCCGATACCAGGCCAAAGAGCTGTGAGGGCAGATATGGCCATATTTTCCGGAGTCAGTCGACGGACTCCGGGCGTAACTATCAACTAACCGGCATTCCGAAATGTGAGGGATGTCGCTGACCAAAAACAATTATTGGAAGGAGGATTCCAGGATTTCTGCACCTGTGATATGGGTGCAGAAAATTTTGGAAACAAGCAGCATGGCATTTTTTCAGAGTTCAATCACAACATTACAGTCACTCGTAATCGCACTTGGCGCCGGTCTCGGCGTATGGGGTGGCGTAAACCTCATGGAAGGATACGGCGGAGATAACCCCGGAGCAAAGAGCCAGGGAATGAAGCAGCTGATGGCGGGAGGTGGAATTGCCCTCATCGGAACTACGCTTATCCCTCTTCTCTCCGGACTTTTCTGATCCGGAAAACGGGTGATGGAGAATGGGGCAGGGAGAAAACTTCCTGCCTTATTTTTTCCAAAAGTCAGAATAAAAACTTCATATGGAAATAAACAATGTTTGTAACAGATAAAAGAAATAATGGAGGGCATGTATGGAAGCCGTACTTGAACAGATAGAAGAGTGGTTCAGAAACATGCTCATCGAAGGAATAATGGAACACCTGACAAACACCTTTGATTCCATGAATACAGAGGTCGGAGAGATTGCAAACGTTGTTGGTCAGACACCAGCGACATTCATGCCGTCAGTGTATAACCTGATAAAGAATCTGTCAGAGAATCTTATCATGCCAGTGGCAGGAATTATCCTGACATTCATTGCATGCTATGAGCTGATACAGCTTGTCATAAGTACCAACAACCTTGCGAACTTCGAGACCTGGATATTCTTCAAATGGATATTGAAGACGTTTGTAGCAGTAACACTTATAACAAATACTTTCGCCATAACCATGGCGGTATTCGATGTCGCCAAATGGGTCATAGACCAGAGTGGAGGAATAATCGCAGCAAGCACAGCGATAGATGCATCGGCTCTTGCCGGTATGCAGTCTACGCTGGAGGGGCTTGAGACAGGAGAACTGTTCAGTATCTTCCTGCAGAGCTTTGTTGTGCAGTTCCTCATCCAGATAGCTGCGATATTCATATTTATCGTAGTGAATGGCAGAATGGTGGAAATATACTTAACGATATCTCTTGCGCCGATACCGTTTGCGACATTCGGAAATCAGGAGCAGTCACAGATAGGGCAGAACTATTTCAGGAGCCTCTGGGCACTTGGATTCCAGGGATTTCTTATCATGGTCTGCGTAGGCATATATGCCGTGATGATACAGTCGGTGGCATTTACAACGGATATCATGGGTTCATTGTGGAAGGTTTTGGGCTTTACAGTCCTGCTTGGATTTACGCTTCTTAAGACTGGATCCATAGCAAAATCAATTGTTCACGCACATTAGAAGAGGAGGATCATGGCCAACTATATATCGGTGCCCCGCGATTTTTCCAAAGTGAAAACGAAGGCATTTTTTAATCTCACTAAGCGTCAGCTGGTCTGCTTTTCTATAGGAGCGATGATCGGTGTTCCGACATTTTTCCTTATAAAACGGTTTGGAAATGTGACAGTGGCAACCATGGGAATGATGTTTTCCATGATGCCGCTGTTTTTTCTTGCCATGTATGAAAAGAATGAGCAGCCATTTGAGGTCTTTATGGAGCATTTCATTAACGCTACATTCAGAAGACCTAAGAAACGACCATATAAAACGAAAAACTATTATGCACTGCTTATGAAGATAGCAGAGCAGGAAAGGAAAAACAGAATTGATAAAGGTAATAGCAAATCCGTTCCGGAAGGAAAAGAAAAAGGATAATATCCCAAGAACGGCGCAGGAAAGTATTCCTTTTGAGAGAATGTTCCCTGATGGCATATGCAGGGTTGGAAGGGATTTTTATACCAAGACGATACAGTTCCAGGATATAAATTACCAGCTGGCACAGCAGGAAGACCAGACAGAGATATTTGAGGAGTGGTGCAGCTTTCTGAATTTCTTTGACAGTACAGTCCACTTTCAGATTTCATTTCTGAACATGGCAACGGATGCAGAGAAGTTCAGTAAAAAGATAGCCATAAGACACAGGGATGATGGTTATAACAGAGTCCGTGACGAATACAGTCGTATGTTGTTCCACCAGATGCAGGCAGGTAACAATGGACTTACAAAGACAAAATATCTCACTTTCGGGATACATTCTGAGTCCATGAAGACTGCGAAACCAAGGCTCATCCATATCGAGACGGACATCCTGAACAACTTCAAAAGACTTGGAGTCATAGCCCAGACTTTAAATGGAAAAGAGAGACTTGAACTTATGCATGCCCAGTTCCATATGGGTGATGATGCAAAGTTCTTCTTTGACTGGAAAGAAACTGTTAAGGCAGGAGCTTCCGTTAAGGATGTTATTGCTCCATCAAGCTTTGAATTTAAGAACGGAAGACTCTTTAAGATGGGTGAGACATACTGTACGCTGAGCTTTCTGCAGATCACAGCATCAGATATCAGCGATAGGATGCTGGCAGATTTTCTTGGTATGGAGTCAAGCCAGATCGTGACTATGCACCTGCAGTCAGTAAACCAGAACGAAGCCATTAAGACTATAAAGCATACCATTACAGAGCTTGATCGTTCAAAGATTGAGGAGCAGAAAAAGGCTGTGCGTGCCGGATATGATATGGACATAATTCCTTCAGATCTGGCCACCTATGGTAAAGATGCCAAGGCTCTTCTGAAGGAACTCCAGTCGCAGAATGAGAGAATGTTCCTCATGACATTCCTTATAATGAACACAGGAAATACGCAGCAGGATCTTGAGAATAATTTCTTCCAGGCAAACAGTATCGCACAGAAGCATAACTGTAATCTGGTTCGTCTTGATTACCAGCAGGAAGAAGGACTCATGAGCATGCTTCCTCTTGCAAACTGCCTTGTGGATATAAGAAGAGGCATGACTACTTCAAGTACTGCGATCTTTGTGCCGTTCACAACACAGGAGCTGTTCCAGCCGGGAAATGAATCGCTGTATTATGGGCTTAACGCACTATCCAACAATCTTATTATGGTTGACAGAAAGCTTCTTAAGAATCCCAACGGTCTTATCCTTGGAACACCGGGATCCGGAAAATCATTCTCTGCTAAGAGGGAGATAGCAAATGCATTCCTCGTCACCGATGATGATATCATCATATCAGATCCCGAAGCCGAGTACAGGCCTCTTGTGGAGCATTTCGGAGGTCAGGTAATTAAGATAAGTCCCACTTCCACACAGTATATCAATCCCATGGATATCAATGAGAACTATTCGGATGACGATGATCCTGTCATGCTGAAAGCGGATTTCATCTTGTCGCTCTGTGAGCTAATCGTTGGAGGAAAAGAAGGACTCCAGCCTGTAGAAAAGACCGTTATAGACAGATGTATCAGGAAAGTTTATCACAGGTATTTTGAAAACCCTGTTCCTGATAATATGCCAATCCTGGAAGATCTGTATAATGAGCTCTTAAATCAGGATGAAGCAGAAGCAAAGCATGTTGCGACGGCACTTGAAATCTATGTATCAGGTTCCCTGAATGTGTTCAATCACAGGACAAATGTGGATATCACAAACAGGATAGTCTGCTATGATATCAAGGAACTTGGTAAGCAGCTAAAAAAGATAGGTATGCTGATAATCCATGATCAGGTCTGGGGCAGGGTTTCTGCCAACAGGGATGAAGGTAAGTCTACAAGATACTACTTAGATGAAATGCACTTGCTTCTGAAGGAGGAACAGACTGCCGCCTATACAGTTGAGATATGGAAGAGGTTCCGTAAATGGGGCGGCATTCCGACAGGTCTGACACAGAACGTCAAGGATCTGCTCGCATCCAAAGAGGTTGAAAACATCTTTGAGAATTCAGATTTTGTATATATGCTCAACCAGGCTGTAGGTGACAGAGGAATCCTTGCCAAACAGCTGAACATAAGCCCTCACCAGCTCTCGTATGTAACACATTCGGGAGAAGGTGAAGGGCTTTTGTTTTACGGAAATGTCATACTTCCGTTCGTGGACAGATTCCCCAAGGATCTTGAACTCTACACCATCATGACGACCAAACCTCAGGAGGTACAGGCCGCAAAGGAAGCACAGGAAAAGGCATAAGGAGTATGAACAAATGAACCTCGAAGATGCAACAAAGTCCGCCCATCATATGGGAGACAAGCTGAAAAATGAGGCTAAAGCAGAAGAGTCATACCGTCAGAAGTTCAGGACAGGGAAAAAGGATAATTCCATGACAATGGAAGAAAGGCGGGAGCTTGCAAAACTCAGGAAGCAGGGGAGAGCAAAAGCCTATAAGGAAGCTGCCGAGAAGGAAATAGCAAGAAAAGCCTACCTTAAGGAACGTCTTGGAAAAGCCTCCGAAGTACTTGGGATGGCAGCTGCATATCATGTGCGCAGTGAGCTGAATGATGATAAAAATACCGGAGCAGAGAGCCTTGATGCAGGACTTTCTGTCTCCTATGTAGCTTCAAGAAAACTCCAATCTGAACTTTACAGTAAAAAGCGATATGAGAATAAACGCAAAGCTGAGATAAGGGAAGAGGAAGCTGTAAAGAAAAACGGCTCTAATCCCCAGTCCAGAGCAAAACAGCGAAGTCTCATGAAGAAGGAGATAAAGGAACAGGCACACAGGGCTAGTGCAAAAGAAGCTGCAAATCAGGCAGGGAATATCGGAAAGACTGTTGTAGATAAGGCAGAAGACCTTGTGGGAAAACTTGCAGAGTTCCTGCAGGAGCATCCCAAGGAACTGATTGTAATTGCAATCATCATAATA
>JAEEGH010010638.1_pt1 | contig 21063 bp, 18 predicted proteins | sample 9134181 | NCBI WGS metagenome assembly JAEEGH01 (sample SAMN16246544, study PRJNA631951) | gut metagenome | biome: gut microbiome; feature: rumen; material: DP-attached | host: Bos | place: Iran: Karaj | collected 2018-10
TCCACAACAAATAAAGGAGATGCCCGACGTCATCCCGGACTCGTTCCGGGACGGGCATGACAGTGGTTGTGGTTATAAAAGGCAGCATAAAAAGCATCACGTTCCACAGCCTGCAAAACGGCTTTACCGTGATGCGCCTTAACGATATCGAAAGTAAAAAAGTCGTTGTCGTCACGGGTACGTTCCCCGCATTGCAACCGGGCGAATCCATCGCCATCGAAGGCGAGTGGGGCAGCCATCCCAAATACGGAAAGCAGTTCCAGGCGACTTCTTTTGAATACCTCGCCACAGACGATAACGATATCATCGAATACTTGGCAAGCGGGCAGTTCCCGGGCGTGGGGCAAAAGATTGCTGAACGCATAGTCGAAGCTTTTGGCGATGCGACCGCCGACATTCTCGACAACAATCCGGACAAGTTCCGCGAAGTGAAAATCAAGGGGTTCCCCGCCCGCAAGGTGGAAGTGTTTTTGGCACGTTGGCAAGAGGCAAGGCATAGCCGCGAGACGATGCTATTCTTGTACAAGCACGAAATTGTCGGCAGTGTCGCAAAACGCCTTTGGAACAAGTTCGGACAAGCGACCATCGAACGCATCACGCAGAATCCGTACATGCTCTGCGAAGAAGTCTGGGGCATCGGATTTTTGAAGGCCGACGAAATTGCGCAGAAGGTCGGGTTCCCGAAAGACAGCCCCGAGCGATTCCAGGCGGCGTTGCTTTACACATTGCAAGAATCATCGGTCAGCGATGGGCATGTGTTTTTGCCAAAGAACGTGCTCTTGGAACGCACGTTCCGCAATTTGCGTTTGCAACCGGACGATGACGGCCCCATCAACACGCTCCTCGACGAATTCGAAAAAGCAAGCGAAACCGGTCGCATCAAACGCGAAGGTGACGACTGCTATTTTCCGCCGCTCTACAACGCCGAACAACGAATTGCGGACAACATCAAGCTTCGCTTGCGCTACAACGAACTGCCGCTGGACAATTTCGAAAATGACCTTGCACAGTGGGAACGCGAACACAAGTTCAGTTTCGATCCCATTCAAAGGCGCGCTATTCAGATGGCGCTTTCGCGAAAGATTTCCATTATCACAGGCGGCCCCGGCACAGGCAAGACGACTATTCTCAAGGGCATTTTGTACCTCGCCCGCCAAATGGAAGAATGCGTGAGCCTCACGGCGCCAACGGGCAGAGCCGCAAAACGCATGGGCGAATGCTGTGGCGAAAAAGCACGCACCATCCACCGTTTGCTCGAAGTCGACCCGATTTCGGGCAAATTCCACCGCGATGGCGACAACAAGCTCCAATGCAATTTGCTGATTGTCGATGAATTCAGTATGGTCGATACGTGGCTTGCCGCCTCGCTCCTCGAAGCAACACCGCTCAATGCGCGAATCGTTCTCGTAGGCGATGCCGACCAGCTCCCCAGCGTGGGAGCTGGCAATGTGCTGAATGACTTGTTGCGTTGCCCCAAGATTCCGAGCACCCGCCTTCAGCACATTTTCCGCCAGGCCGGCGGAAACGACATCGCCGACAAAGCGGCCAAAATCAATCAAGGCATTTGCCCATCGCCCATCGAAGGCACGAACTTCCACTTTTTGCCATACGAGTCGGCCGATGAAGCTAAAGACATCATCGCCCGCCTCGTCACTTACGGCATCAAGGAAAAAATCGACATCGACATTCAAACCGAGATGCAGTTGCTCTCGCCCATGCGCAAAGGCCCTCTCGGCATTTACGAGCTGAACAACTTCTTGCAGAACCTCCTGAATCCGGGCAAGGAACGCATCAAAATCGCCAGTGGCAACTGGAGCACGGGCGACCGCGTGATGCAAATCCGCAACAACTACGACAAGAACGTGTTTAACGGCGACGTCGGCATCATCTACAAAATCGGGAAAGACACGAAAAAAATCACCGTCTTTTACGACGACAAAACCGTCGATTACGAACCCGACGAAGTCGAAGAACTCATGCTCGCCTACGCCTGCACCATCCACAAGAGCCAAGGCAGCGAATACCCCGCCGTCATCGTGGTGCTCGATTCCAGCCACAGCATCATGCTGCAACGGAACCTCATCTACACTGCCATCACACGTGCCAAAGGCCATGTGTGGATTTTATCTGCACCGGGCGCATTCTACCAAGCCGTGCGCAACAACCGCAGCACAAGGCGTTACACGAAACTCACCGAAAAACTCGGGTAAGAGTCCCGCCCCCCACGATTCTTACACGGGCACATATAACATATCAAGTGTTATTAAAAAACAAACCCCACAGACAAAGCCGTCTCAATGTAAATATTATCGAGCAACCGCGCATGGGAATACTTATCAGTACCGCTCACTTGAATATTTCCCATAAACTGAGGCTTTTTCACAAAGCGTCCGAAACTGATTTCGCTTCCCCAAAAGAAACGGGTTCCAATTGATCTTGCCCCAAAACCGAGACCGAGAGCAACGCCATTTTCGCTATGCGGGAAAAGCCTTGTTTTATCCGTCGGACTTACCAAGTCAACGCTATAAAAGACAGGATCCATCCGCATCTGCAAAAAACATTCAATCTGGGACATTTGTCCAATCTCATGATTTTTCCCTACGGCATCAATGACTTGAGACGTTCCCATATTTCTCCGCCCCCAATACCACCGCACTATCAACGGGAACGAGAACGTTTTCATTTCGCCCTCGACATCCGTATATTTCGCAATATTCTTTTGAGTAAAATACGAATAGCTAAACCTAGCCGCAACACTCCAGAAATCAGAAAAAAGATATTCATATGTTATCCCTGGAGCCCAATTCTGAGCCACAATTTCTGCATAAAGCCTGTGTTTTGTATAAGGCGGAGCACTCATCCCAAATGTATCCTTGAGCGCCTGCGCCTCCGACATAGCCGCATTATAGGTGGGCGAAGAGTCTTTAGCCGCCGTATCGTCAATATACGTTACCTTATGCGTATCAACATAAAGCGTGTCTTTTGCGTCCCATTTATTTGATGGCGAATTTTCCCATCCATCGGCAAATGCAACCGACACATTTATCAAAGCGACGAATATCCAAAGGTATTTTTTCATTTTAGAAACCCATTTTTACTTCTGTTCCAAAAAAAGCACCTTTAATAGAGGTCCCATTGATAATAGCAAAACTTTCCGTATTCAACATCAATCGAGCCTTTTCACCCCAATACTGAAGGCCACCGCTAATTCCCAGTTCCCAAAGGAAATTACTAGAATTCCACACAACACCCAACGTCCCTTTTATAAAAGCCCCAAAAGCACACGCCCCATGTTTGTCGGCATCGGATTCCACATTTTTTATGCGATCGTAATTCAAAGTTGGTCCCAACATAGCCTGAGCAAAAAGAGAGATACTGTTGAGCGGCACATTTCTGTGTTTTACAGGCTGTTTCTTTGGATTCGCATGAGTTATCACAGAGGTCACGAGATAATGCCTATAGCCCAAGCCCAAGCTCCATATGCTTTTAATTCCCTCCCATTCTTTCCAAAGATCATGAAATTGGAAAATGGTTGAAAAATTATAAATCACAGAACCTCTATACGAGTTCTCTTGTTCTAACTCGAAACCAAATAAACATATGCCAAGCGGCAAAAACAGCAAGTCTGGAGCCATAACCCCATCTATATAAAAGTTTATTGCCGGAGGAATTGTGTCCGTATCATAATATGTGACAAATTCATTTTTCTCGGGTATCGTATCCACAAATTTTGCAGCGGACTTTTTAATATAAACTGTATCCGGTGGAGACTTCACAAAAATCGTATCCGTTACATGCTTACGGACATATACGGTATCTGTTTGAGCTAGGCTTTCTCCAGAAAACAGGGTAACAAGCAACATTATCAAAGCCAATTTTTTCATAAAACAACTCATAGCATACCAACACTTATATTGAATTTAAAATCGATCTGAATTCCATCCGCAAGATACATAATATGGTTCTTTAAAATATCCCCATCTTTCGACAAGAAGTTATACGCTAATCCATATTCAAAACCGCAAATTACGTAATCACTCCGCCTTAAAAATCCGTGATGTATGTACGGCTGGATACCTCTTTTATTTTGTTGTACATGATCAGGAACCATGTTATTTTTCCAATACGGATGATATGTATAATCTAAATTACGGAATTGAGCATTCAAGCCTAATTCAATCATTGACGAACTCTTTGCCGGACGGAAATAATGGCGATACCCCAAACCAAAAATATACTGTGTCATATTCCCGCTATAGTCTTCCTTTCTAAAGTTTTCGCTATAGTCATCCGAAGGCATTTTTTTCGCATATTGGAAGTTCATGATTAAAGAATTTTTACGACTAAACGAAAGCTCGGCATCAGCAACAACAGTCACATTGCCAAGCAAAATATTCAAGACCGAAAAAACATCCACGCCGATATACAACAAATGATGAGTATAGTTCGTGTCGTTGCGTAAAAACTTTGTCGTATCCAAGCCAAACGGGTTATCTTCTGACGGGCGGCAACACGCCGGCGTTGTTGTTTCGTTCAAAGAGTTCAAATTTGCAGAAGCCTTAGGAACGTCTGATGCCGTTTTTCGAAGCGATTCGCCCGTGACATAAATAGTATCTGTTTTCGGCTTGACAGGAATATACACCGTATCGCGAGTGACGACCTCGACATAAACTGTATCGCGGGACTCGACGGCAAAAGCCATTATCGCTGAAAAAAGAAACAGTAAAAGAAATTGAGGCATTTGTTATAAATCTCTGTTAAATCCACGTTTAATGTAACAATAAGTTTTTTTCAATCAAACCCCAGAATGGGGAATTTTTCTTGAAGCGAGCAAAACAATGGATTAGAAGCAATTTTTGAACGATAAAAGGAAAAAGAACTTTTCCTTTAATGATGTCGTAAAAATTGCAGGGCATACATATAAAAAGTCAAAAGTATATTTACATCGCCCTTTTCAGTATAAAACAAGTACAAAAAAACGGAAAAAGATGTTTATAATCCAAATTTTATTTCAAACCCCAAGCATAGCCCCTTTGCCGAGCTTACATTGACAAAAATAATGCCATCATTTGAGTATACAGAACTCTCGGGACCGTTCCAATATTGATAACCTCCCAAAAATGCAATTTCCCATAAAAAATTTTTCAAATTAAAAACAACTCCTAATCGCCCAATTGCATTCATTCCCCATCCAATACGGTTCTCCTCTTCTTGTTTTGACTCTATGCTTCTATCACTATCAAACATCAAAGAAGGGGCTAACATCAATTGAACAAACACAGACAAACTGTTATATGGAACATTACGATGTTTCACTTGAACATTTCTTAAATTTAAATCTGAAAACATCTGTGTTTCCAAGTACTGCCTATAACCAACACCGATACTCCATATACTTCTAAAACCCTCCCATTCATCGTGAATATCATAAAAAGAAAAAATTGAAGAAAAATTATAAATAACAGACCCTCTATAACGATTTTCACTTTCGACATCAACATCAAGAATAACCGCACCACAAAATACTGATATTATATCGGTAAAAACAAATAAGTTAGCATAGTAATTCCATGCAGGCAAAACAGAATCCGTTACAGAATGATAAGTACTATCGTTTTCTTTTTGATAGTCTACTTCATTGTATTCACTATAATACGCAAATGTCGGCTTGACAAACAAAATCATAGCAAAAAGAAAAATCAAATAAAATCTAGGCATATAAAGCAATTTTTTTGAAAGATCTTTTTTAATTTAACAAAAAAAATGCCCAAAGCACCCTTACAACTTCACTGGATCCTTCCCTTACGGGTTCAGGATGACGTGATTCAAAAAAGTTACTGGATGTTTCGCGTTCGCTCAACATGACGCGATACAAAAAAGAAGATGCCGGAACAAGTCCGGCATGACAAATTGCAGAAGTTTACTTCCTCACGGCAGATTACTACGTACTGTATTCCCTGTCGGGATGTTCCGCCATTTCGTCCAGCTGAATCTGGTGCAGAACCACGTGGCCTTCGACAAGGCTTTTCTGTACATCGATAATGCGCTGGTTCGAAGAACCGCGGAACTTGAGTTCAAGCGATTTCTTCGCCATGATGAACGGACCATCGATGAGAATATCCGCAAACGAAAGCAATTCAAAAAGCTCGGGCTTTTCGGGCGTGAGTTCCATCAATCGTTCGTACGTATAACCCGTGAAGATGACGAGATTCAATCCGCGTTCCTTGATTTCGCGTGCAAGCGGAACAAGTGCCGCCGCCTGATCCATCGGATCGCCGCCACTGAACGTCACTCCGTCCAACAGCGGATTTTCCTTGATCATCGTGATAATCGCTTCGCGCTCAATAAAATGTCCGCCCTCAAAATCATGAGTCTGCGGATTCTGGCACCCTGGACAATGATGATGGCAGCCCTGGGTAAAAACAGTCAAGCGGATACCGGGACCATCGACGAAAGATTCGGGTTCGATTCCGGCAATCCGCAAGCGAGGATATTCATCCATTGTTATACGCCGTGCTTTACGCGATCGTTGACTTCAGCACGCTTGGCGTTGTTGAAGCGGTCGATTGTACCGACGAGGTAACCCGTGATGCGACGGATACGTTCGAATCCGACACCTTCACCATACATAGACATTTCTTTTTCTGACATATTTTGCACTCCTTGTAATTATAACCTTATTTATCTGATCCCTCTAAATGCTGGCATTCCGGGGAATTTCTTGCGAAGTTCCTGCAGCTTTTCGCACGAAATCGCATGGCCTTCGCTACGTCCGCAGCGCGGGCACACATCACCAATCACGCCTACGAAACCGCAAACCGGGTCGCGGTCGACAGGGTGGTTGATGCTTCCGTAACCGATTCCGACTTTCGCCATGTGCTGCACAATCTTTTCGAAGGCTTCCAGATTCTGCGTCGGGTCGCCATCGAGTTCCACATAGCTGATGTGGCCTGCGTTGGTGAGAGCATGGTACGGGGCTTCGAGCGAAAGCTTCTTGAATGCGGAAATCTTGTAATAGACCGGCACGTGGAAAGAGTTCGTGTAGTAATCGCGGTCGGTAACGCCCGGGATAATGCCGAACTTTTTCTTGTCCATGCGGACAAAGCGACCAGACAAGCCTTCAGCCGGCGTTGCAAGCAAGCTAAAGTTGAGTCCGAGACGGTCGGATTCCTTGTCGCAGAATTCGCGCATGTGCTTGATAATCTTGAGGCCAAGTTCCTGGGACGCATCGGATTCGCCATGGTGCTTGCCAGTAAGCATCACGAGCGTTTCGGCAAGGCCGATAAAGCCGATGGAAAGCGTTCCGTGCTTGATGACTTCGCCTACGGTATCTTCCCAGCCGAGCTTGTCGGAATCAATCCAAACGCCCTGTCCCATGAGGAACGGGAAATTCTTGACCTTGCGACGGCTCTGCACAGCAAAGCGTTCCATGAGCTGGTCGCTCACGAGTTGAAGCATGCGGTCGAGTTCCTTGAAGAACAAATCGACAGACTTCATCTTGATGGCGATTCTCGGCAAGTTAATCGAGGTAAAGCTCAAGTTACCACGGCCGTAAGAGATTTCGCGGCTCGGGTCGTAATGGTTGCCAATCACGCGGGTACGGCAACCCATGTACGAGATTTCGGTTTCTGGATGGCCCGGCTTGTAGTACTGCAAGTTGTACGGGGCGTCCTGGAAGCTGAAGTTCGGGAACAGGCGCTTGGCACTCACGCGGCAGGCGAGTTTGAACAAGTCGTAGTTCGGGTCGCCCGGGTTGAGGTTGATGCCGTCCTTGACGCGGAAAATCTGGATCGGGAAGATAGCCGTTTCGCCACCACCGAGGCCTTCTTCGGTCGTCAAAAGCAAGTTCTTCATGACCATGCGGGCTTCCGGCTCTGTACACATACCGTAGTTGATGCTGCTAAACGGAGTCTGGGCACCGGCGCGGCTGTGCATGGAGTTCAGGTTGTGGACAAACGCTTCCATCGCCTGGAAAGTCGTCTTGTCGGTTTCTTCGTAAGCCATCTTTTCGGCAAAGCTTTGAGCCTTCTTCACCACATCCAAGTCAAAGTTCTTGGAAAGTTCACGGACTTCGGTTTCCTGGAACTTTTCGTTCGGAACAAGTGTCGCGACCATGCCCATTTCCGCCATTTCGGAATGGAGCTTTTTGACGACCGGCTGGACTTCTTCTTCGTCCTTGCCCGTCAAGAGCATGAGCGATTTGACCATGTTCGAGAGGTAAGCCTTGCGGTAAGTAATGCGCACGCCGTTCGCCATGGCGTAATCGAAGTTCGGCACCGACTGGCCGCCGTGCTGGTCGTTCTGGTTACTCTGAATGGCGATTGCTGCAAGAGCCGCATAGCTGCGGATGTCCTTCGGTTCGCGAAGGTGACCGTGACCCGTATTGAAGCCATTTTTGAACAACTTAATGAGGTCAATTTGGCAGCAAGTCATGGTGAGGGAATAGAAATCGAGGTCATGGATGTGGATATCGCCATCCAAGTGGGCGCGGCTGTGCTCCGGCTTGAGCATCATCATCGTGTAGAAGTGCTTCGCGGATTCCGAACCGTACTTGAGCATCGTACCCATGGCGGTGTCGCCGTCGATGTTCGCATTTTCGCGCTTGAGGTCGGATTCCTTCGCAGAACTGAACGTGATGTCGTGGAGCGTCTGCATGAGGCGCGTATTGACTTCGCGTACGCGGGTGCGTTCGGCACGATACAAGATGTAGCTCTTGGCGGTGTCGGCATAACCACCTTCGGTAAGAGCCTTTTCGACAGCATCCTGAATTTCTTCAATGTCCGGCTTGGTCTTGTTGTCGGCTTCGAGGTGACCGACGGCTTCGGCAGCGACCTTGAGAGCAACGTTTGTCAGAAGGTCGTCGTTTCCAAGCAAATTCATTTGTGCTTGGGCAGCCTTGATCTGTTCATCCAACTCGCCGGAGGCTCTGAACGCCTTGATAACGGCGTCCGCAATCTTTTCAATGTTGAACGGCATCTCGCGGCCGTCGCGCTTTTTAACAGTAAAAATCATCTAATTGTAACCTTAATATCCCGTTTCCTCAAATATAGTCAAAATCCTTTATTTTTACTATATCTTGTGTTCGAAGTCGAACCACACCCACAAGATGTAGGTCAACAACATTACAAGTATAATAAATCTTAAACCATTTTGGACGATTTTTTTCGTTAAAGATGTAATTTTTTTATAATATTTCATCAACTTATCAACAGAAAAAAATAATGAACTCAAAAATTACAATTCTCTTATCTCATCCAAACATATCTAACTCGGTGTTTAACAAATACTTAGTGGATATCAACAAAAAACAGCCCAATTTTGAGATTCACCACCTCGAAAAAAACATGGTTAACGGTTTTTTCGATTTGGAAGCCGAAAAGAAATTGCTCCGCGAATCGAAAGCAGTCGTTTGGCAGTTCCCTATATATTGGTACAACTCCCCCGCAAGTTTGCGTGACTGGCAAGACCAGGTCATGAGTCCGATTGTCTATAGTGCCGACAACTTTCTGAAAGGGATGCCCGTACGCGTCGTATTTACGGCAGGTGCCGCCGCAGAACACTACACCCACGAAGGGCTCAACCGCTACACCGCCGAAGAAATGCTCATTCCGTTCGAAATGACCGCGAACGCCGCCGGGATGAAATGGTTTAAGCCGCTCGGTTTTTACGGATGCGGCCCAGATACAACAAAAGCCGCCCTCGAAAAGGCGGCCCGAGAATACGAAGATAGTTTGTTAGAATTACTTTAATTCAAACGTGACGCGGACAGAAGCGCTCACCTCGACGGAATCGGCAATCGCGCTTTCGTCAGGGAGTGCGGCCTCCGCAGCACCATCCATCATTGCGGATTTCGCCATCATGAGACCATTTGTGCGGAGACGAATCGGCCTGTAATAGACACCGCCGCCTTCACCACTGATTTGAAGCACACGACCAAGGCTAGCTCCGACGCCTTCGGCGTATTCTTTTGCCTTGCTCCTTGCCTTTTCGCCCACAGCCTTGATAACTTTAGACTGCACGGCGTTCTCGTCCTTGAGCCCAGCCGACGTACGGCGGATTTCGACGTCCGGTTCCGGAGAAAGAGCCTGCACGAGAGCGGCAGCATCAATTTTCCTGTTCACGGTAATGACAAAACTCTGTGTCGCCACATAGCCAACAAGTTCACGCTTGTTGTTGCGGTAAGTCCATTCCTTGCGGATATCGACGCTATTCTGCTCCACGTCGGACTGCGGAATGTCCAACGACTTGACGTTTTCAAAAATCACGGAGCGGCGTTCCGAAATGCGTTTAAAGACCGCCTCCTTGTCCTTGCCGCGGATTTCGAGGCTAAAGCCCATCTCGAACTTGTCGGCGGCGAACTTCTTGGTTTCAGACGCCGAGACCTCGATACGCGGGATTTCGATTGTCGTAGTGCCATTGGCATTGACCGTCGGAACCACCGCAGCGCGATCATCCTTGACCGTGCGGATGAGGAAAATAACGCAAACAAGAAGCGCTATCAAATAAACCATGTTTAGCAGTTTTGATATCATTGTTTAGCCCTCTTTTTAATGGTATGGATTTAAAATAGTCATTTTCTAGACGAACGACCACATTATTTCAGTTCCGCTATCACATTGACGTGTGAACTGACCTCGACTGAATCGGCAATCATGCCCGAGGCATCGCCGCCACCCAAAAGACCGGCCAATCCGTCAAAATAAGCGCCATTCGAAATTCCACGGCTGTTTCCAAGTACGGTATTGCCTCTGGCACTGGATTCATAAGAAATCTCGTTGACAATATTGTAATCGTAAGACGTATTGTTCCCCACAAAAACAACATCGCCAACCTTGCCACCAAAGCCTTCGGCAATCGCATGCGCACGAGCCATGGCTTTACGCCCGGCAATTTCAGTCACGAGGACCTTAAGAGAATCGCGATTCTTCAATACAGAATAAACATCACCAACAGTCACATTCTCTGCGCCACCGACTTCCGCCAAAAATGCCGCAGCATCCTGCTTGGACGTAAAATTGACCGTCACAAACTGGCGTGCCCTAAAACGATTTTTCTTAGACTCGTTGTTCGTATAATCCCATCTAGATCTAATTCCAATCCTTGCGGTATGAACTTCTATTTCGGATTCGGCAACACCCAATCTTCTAGCGAGAGCCACAATGGAATCCTTCACGCGCCCCACCTGACCATAGATTTTCTCCCTGTCATCGCCATCAACGACAGCCCCTGCGTAAATAGTAAACAAGTCCGCCAAGAATTTCTTCGATTCTTCCTGACTCACCTGAACATAAGATTGATTAGAACCGTCACGGCCTTGAAGTTGCACAGACACATTCAAACGAGCATTGATGCCTACAGAATCAGAATAGCTATTGCGCTCATTCACATTGGAATTACCTTCTGCGGCAAGAACCTTCCCCACCTTAGCACCGACACTTTTTGCATACACATCGGCCTGTTTCAGCACTTTCTTACATGTACGCTTTATCGTTTCGACCTCTAACGAATCCGCATTTTTCAATCCGCCAACTGTCTCAAAATCATCAATAAAATCGAGAGTTGCTAGTTTACGCTCAACCGCATCGCTAAGGGACTTGTTCGCAAGCTTTATCTCGACCTCCTGCTCGGCCTCATAGCCCACCTTAACTCTCTTGCCATCGCGGCGACGTTCTATGTCATTAGAAATGCGCATCGAACGGAGATCGTAGCTTGACTTATCGACATTCAATTCCTTGAGCATCGATAGAACCTTTTCGCGGCTTTCGTTCAGCAAGGCAAAAGCACGGCTCTTCTCTTTTTGCTTTTGGACAATCTTGAACGTAATCTTGTACTCGTCAGCAACAAACATCTCTTCCTCACTCGTCGAAAGAGAAATGACATTCCAACTATCCCTAGAGTTCGTAAGCTCGCTCGCGGAAGCCTTCGCCGGTTCGGTAGATTCTGCCTGTTTCGCCGCATTTCCTTCGTGCGAAAGCCTCATAGAAAGCAAGAGGCACACAAATGCAAGCACAATAATAACGATGTACGAAACCTTGTTCTGCATATTTTTCTCCTTTTTTAAAACATCCACAAAAACAAAAACCGCAGGCGAATCATTCCTGCGGAATTCATTCAATGATAAACTACTTAATTTCTTAGTGGCAATTCAGAAAAATAATATTTACTTCAATCGTTCTTATTCACCGCAAAACTTAGCATCATACGCGTTTTGCGCAAACAAGATTGGCCACGAGCTTCAACACCACCGCCACCACAATCGTCGTGGTCATGCTGATGAACGGCATCCACGGCCAGCTGAACGTTTTTTCAAAAACAGCAGGCACGCCAAATGCAGGGATTCCTTGAATCAAGACGAGGCTTACCATGCCGCAAAGTACGGCCGTAATCACCTGCCAGCTTTTGAGCCCCTTCACGAAGAACGCGAGGAGGAACATGCCAAGGAGCGGACCCGTGAAAAGTCCCGTAAAGAAGAGAGCATTCTTGAGGAGGCTCCCCTGCTGCGTTGCCGCAAAGAGCGCAAAGAACACGCCGAGCACGCCCCAGACAGCCGTCCAGATTTTGGCGCGTTTGAGCCCGCCCATTCCCGCAGATTCGTCCCAGCCGAGGAAATCGCGTTCAGACGTATTACTGAGCGAATTGATGGCGCCCGAAAGGCTGCTCATGGCCGCCGCGCAAATAGCAGCGACAATCAAGCCCGTCACGCCGACCGGGAGACCGTTCACGATAAAGTACGGGAACACATCATTCTGCCCGATGCCCGCCGGAACGGTAGCGACCTTTGAAACGTTGTAATAAACGTAAAGGGCGGCACCCACCCAGTAAAAGAGAATCGAGACCGCACAGCCAAGCACCATCGAAAGGATGCTCGAACGGTTCGCCGCCTTCACGTCCTTGCAGCTGAGATAACGCTGCACGAACTGCTGGTCGCAACCGCGAATCGCAATTTCAAGAATCGCATACGCAAAACCTGCGGAAATCAAAGTGCGCGCATTAGAAACATCCATCGACGGATTCCACCAACGCGTCTTGCCGGCTTCGCTAGCAAGCGTCGCCATTTCGCCAAAGCCGCCCACCGCATTCGCAATGAGCAAAAGCACCAGCGCACCACCGCCAAAGAACACGATGAACTGCATCACATCGGTCCAGATGACCGCCTTGATGCCGCCGAACCACGTGTAGAAAATAGCGACCGCCGCCGAAACGATAATTGCAAGCTTCAAGTCAATGTGCAAAATCTGCGCAAGCACCAGCGAAGGCCCGTAAAGAAGAATGCCCGTGCGGAGCAGCAAATGCAAGCAGTAAAAGATGGCCGCCAAGCGGCGCACCGACTTGCTTCCGAAACGCACTTCGAAAAGTTCATAAGCGCTCGAAATGCCCGACGTGCGGAACCGCGGAATAAACACAAAGCCCACCACGAAAATGCTCAGCAAGGCGCCAATCTGGAACATCAAAAAAGTCATGTCGTCGCCATAGACGTCGGCAGGTGCGCCCAAGAACGTCGTTGCACTCACGGAAGTCGCGATGAGGCTGATACCCACGGCCACCCACGGCATGGTGCCGCCGCCGAACATGTATTCCTTGAGGTTTTTGTTGCCGCGAGAAACCCACAAGCCAATCGCAAGCGAGAGGAGCAAATAACCGAATAAGACGATCCAATCAATAACAGTGAACATTTTTAGGTATTAGGTTGTATGTTATAGGTGTTAGGAAGTAGGACAATTGCGTAGGTCGAGCGTCGCGACCTCATTGTTCTAAACCGCTCCCACCGCTTCGGTTTCGACAGTTTCAAAGCGAACGACTTGGTTGCGGCCGCCGTCCTTTGCCTTGTAAAGCGCCTGGTCGGCATTGTTCACCGCCTTCTTCATGTCCGTAAATCCGGGTTCCACGAGGAATGCGCCGATGCTAACCGACACGCGAAGCGGGTCTGCCTGATGCACGTTGAATTCCAGCTTGCCGACAGCCTTGCGGATGCGTTCCGCCGTTTCAATCATGCCTTCCGGAGTCGTATCAATGAGCGCCACGACAAATTCTTCACCGCCATAACGCGCAACAACATCAATTTCCTTGCGGATTTCGCCACTGATAGCAGAAGCGATGCCCTTGATGACTTCGTCGCCAACCGGGTGACCATAAGTATCATTCACGCGCTTGAAGTGGTCGATGTCCATCATGAGAACGCCGATATTGTACTTCTTTCGGTCCGCACGAATCTTTTCCGTCCTCAGCGATTCTTCCAGCGAGCGATGATTCATGAGACCCGTCAGGCCATCACGAGTTGCAAGGTCCTTGCCCTTTTCAAACTGGCACGCACGGGCGTAGGCAAATCCCGCCACGCCGGCAAACGCCTTCAAGAGTTTCTTCTCGTGATCCTGATAGCGGTTAGTAAAGCGGCTTTCAAGGCAGATAGCCAGTTCTGCAGTCTTGGAATCAGGTTCCGACGAGACCGGCATCACGAACAGCTGGCGTAGTTCCATGTTGCGTTTTTCGGAATCGTTCAAACGCGGGACATAATCGGCATAGCCCGAATTGAACGAGCGGAATACAGGTCTGTTCCTCATCAAGGCGAGCACGAATATGCCCTTGTCGGACAACGTAAATGTCTTATTGACAAACTGTTCGGAATCCATACCGACACAATACACGACATGTCCCAAGCCTTCCTTGGGTTTATCGAGCGCCAAAATCGTCAGACGGTCGAACGGCATGTTTTCCTTGACGTACTCGAACATCTGCTTGTAAATATCCTTGACAGACATAGTCTGGAAGAACTTGCGCTGGTAATGGTAAAGCACGCTGAACTGTTGCTGTTCAATGTAGTTCTGCGCCGACACATAACTCTTGAAGCTCACCATGAACATCGCCTGAGCAATGTACGTGAGCGCCTGCGCCTCCGCTGCCGTAAACGCGTTCGGGTGCAGCGAGTCCACCAGCAGGACCCCCAGACGCTGTTCGTCACGACCCAACAGCGGAACACCGACCAAGGAACGAATCATTCTATTTTCGATGTAATACGTAAGACGCTTTCCGACCAGAAGGTCGCCTTCCAAAATGCGGGACACTTCAGGGCGCAAGAGCTGGCTCAAGATGCCCATGTTCTCGGTAATCTTCGCGCCCGTATCGATGCAGTTCGGAATATCGCTCTGGAACATCCTCAGCCTGAGTTCGTTCGGACTGCCACCATTCGTAAAAACGGTAAGCGTATTCGCTTGCGGCATCAGCACCTTGAGGCAGCGCAAGACGTCGCCAAAAGCCTTATCGACATCGGAGTTCGCACGTTCCCAAATCTGGTTGACGCGAAGCGAAGAATTCGGTTCGTTCGATTCCACCTTGTTCGCGTTCGTAAATTCATTGCGGATATCCGGAGACACGACCGGCGTAAGTGCCGTAGAATGCTTGTTGCTCTTGATTACAGGAATCACGGATGTATTCAAGTTATTCGGGCGGTTCATCACAGCCAAGGAGAAGGCGACAACCGCAAACGGGATAAGGAAAAGGAACATTCCACCCTGAAACGCAAGTCCAAGCAACGCCCCTGCAACAACAAACAATATTTCAGATACGGACATTTAAACCCTCTACAAGCGAAAAGACCGATATAACATGACAAACGCGAGACCGGCATAAATGAAGTGACTGTTCCACGCTGCCCAGAAAGGAGAGAGCGCTCCATTTTCACCCATTTTAAGTCCAATCCTCTCTAGGATATAATAGCTAAAAACAAGCAAAAGGCCAACACCGAATTTCTGGGAGAGCCCCCCAGAACGACTATACCGGTGACAAAGGGCGGCCCCAATCAAAAGGACTATCAAGTTCATCCAGTGCGCAGAATACTTGAACTGGAGAGCCGTTTCCATCGCGCGGGTATCTTCGCCAGAACGCCGAAGGACATCAATACGCGCCTTGACCATTTTGGAATCCATTTCGTCGGCAAGCTGACGTTCGTTAATCAAGTCGTTCGGATGCGTATGCACCTTCCCTTTCATGATTTCGCGCTGTATCGGGAAAAATTCGACCGAACCATCCTTGTGGAACACACGATGGTATCCGTTTTCAAAAATCCAGTAAGCGAGCGAATCCTGTTCAACCCAGCGAATCAAACGAACATCGTAGCGTTCGACCAGGCGACCCTGATCGCGCATAAGGAGCACGACATCTCGTCCCACTTTACTCGTACCGGAATAATACTTGAAGAACCAACTGCTCTTTTCGCTATCGATAAACGTGAAGTCCTGCTTTTCCTTGATGCGCGGATTCTTGCGTTTTTGAGCGTTCGTCTCCATGATTTCAAAGCGCTTGTGGTTTGCATCCGGAAGCCAATGTTCGCTCATTTCGTAAGAGCCGACCGACATGAATACGCCAAGCAAGAATATCGGGAAAAGCGTCTTGAACGGACTTTGCCCGGAACTCTGCATGGCACTCATTTCGAGGTGCCGCGCCATGTTCCCCACCGAAGCCAAGACCGCGATAAACAACGCCACCGGAGTAATCAAATAAAGAATATACGGAAGGTAGCTCAAGTAGTAATCGCCCGCAAGCTTCATGTCACGGGAGAGCCAAGTCTTGATGTTACCGACAAAGTCAATTACAATAAAAATGAGGACCGCACCGCAAACCACGATGAGGAACATCTTCAGAAAGTTCCAGATAAGATAACGAGAGAACTTCATCAGAAAAACTCCACGACTTTACCGAAGATCCAACTGAAGAAACGGCCAATCGCCCTAAAGACAACAAAACGGCCGATAAACCCAAAGAACTGTTTAATTCTGGAATTGCCCGTGAAGCGGTCTCGCACCATCGCATACGTGAGGAAAATTCCGAACACGCCGATGATGACGTTCGAAATCCACATGGCAAGTTCCGGAGAGACAATCAAACGGTCAGCCAGGTTTTCACCACCGATGAGGCAAATCCAGTAGATAACAAAGAACGCAAGGCTGTAAAGGATGCCTGTACCGATGCCGCCCTTGCGGGCCATGATTCCAAGCGGTGCACCAATCAAGATAAACACAAAGCAAGCAAAAGCCGTACTGAACTTTTTATGGATTTCGACCATGTACTGGGCCTCACGTTTGAGTTCGCCTTCCATACGGCCCCAGACGCGTTCTGTCGCACGCAACGACGCCGCCTCCTGCACGCGGATTTTGCGGAGTCCGTTCACAAACTGCATGGAATCCAGTTTCGCTGAACTCTTTGCATCGGCGGGGACAATGCTATCGCCCACGACGAGTTCCCGCATGCGGGCAAGCGTAGGCAACCGGCGAGACTTGGCCATCACCGTCGCCGAATCGTACTTTTCGCGGGCATCGGTGACCACCTCCCACATCATCTCCACAGGCATTTCGCGGTCGCTGCGGTAACTGCGACTACGGCGTTCGAGGCGGTCATCTACGTTCTGCATGGCCAAATCCTGCGAGAAAAAACGGATGCGGAAATAGTTGTCGGCATCGTCCGGATCGACGAGATGCGTTTCGCCACTGCGGAGGCGGAGCATGAGCGTTGCCCCGTTATCGACGTAATCCATCGTGGCGCTGTCGGCATAGACGATACGCGGAGCACCCTTCTTTTCCATTTCGAAGATTTGAATCCCGTACAACGTACCCGAAACAGGGTCAATGCGGTTCACCCAAAGCTGGACTCCGGGAAACTGCGTGATCAGGCGCCCGGCATCCACGAATACGTGCGGCTTTTTGCGCGAAACGGCGTTCATCAGTTCGACCGACCTGTGGTTTGCCTCCGGGAGCACCCAGTTGTTGAACACGACCATCAAGACGGAAAGCAATAGTGCCACGAGAAGCACCGGACGCATCAGCGACAAAGGAGAAATCCCTGCCGCCTTGACCGCCGTAATTTCCTGGTCGCCAGACATACGTCCAAACGTCATGAGACTTGCAACGAGCACCGCCATCGGAATTGACAGGGAAAGCATCCACGCCAAGTTCAAAACAAATATCTCGATAACAGTAGATGCAGGCAAGCCCTTGGACAGCACATTGTCCAATATCTTGACCAAAAAGTCAACTACAAACAAAAAAGTAATGCCAAAGAGCGACGCCAAAAAAGGGCCAATCAGCTCTTTCAACACATAGCGGACTAAAATCATTTTTCTCTAGAGTCGTTTTTTTCTACTTTACAGCGTGAAAGTTAGAATTAACCAAAGAAAAAAAATGAAAAATCTTTTCAAGAATACCCTGTTCGTTCCTCTTTTCTTTTATATGACAACTATGATGGGTTGTTCCGGCACCTCTAACGAAAAAATGACCCATACCGATTGGTGCAAGCAACGCTACGAAGGCGCCGAAGAACTTTTCAAGTCAAAGAAGTACGGCAGGACCGTCGAGAAGCTCGAAGAAATTCTTTCGACCTGCGCTGGCTCCGGTTACATGGAACAGGCACAGTTCTTGCTTGCCGAAAGCCATTTCAACCTGGAGCAGTGGATTGAGGCCCGCGGTGAATACGGAAGCTTTATCGTCAACTTCCCCGGATCCCCGTTTGCAGAAACCGCTGAATTCCGCAAGGCCGTCTCGTCGTTCAACATGGATTACAAGGTCGATCGCGACGAATCGAACACGACCGCAGCCATGAAGGACTTCGAGCGCTATCTTGCGAACCACCCGAGCTCCCCGCTCCGCGACTCCGTCAACTACTATTACGACTTGCTCATAGATCGCGTTGCCGAAAAGGAATTCCAGACAGGGCGCCTGTACTTGCGCATGGAAAAGCCGCAAGCCGCCGTGATTTACTTCAAGGAATTTTTGGAAACGTACCCCAAGGCCAAGCGCCGTCAAGAAGTGCTGTTCCTCATTTCGGACGCCTACACAGACCTCGACCAGTTTGAACCGGCAAGGCAATACCTCACGATTGCGCAAAACGAAGCCGAAGACAACAAGGATGTGCAAAAGCGAGTCAAGAAGGCCGAAGACAAAATCGCCAAGGCCGAAGAAGCTTACGAAAAGCGCTTGAAACAAGAAGCCGAAAAGAAGCGTCTCCAAAAAGAAGAAAAGAAACTGGCTGAATAGGCACCGGATGAAATCCCAGTCCAGATTTACAATCCTCTATATCCTCATGGCATTGGTGTTTATAACAAATGCCTTTGCCGTTAGTGAGGAAAAACTGGACCACGACTATTCTATCCTTTCTGTCTTTGTACAGCCATCCATTTCGTTCATCAGTTTTACGGAACGCGAATATTTCCAGAACGCCATCGACACCATCTACTACGCTTTCAAGGAGAGCGCCATCAACAGCGCCGAATCCTTGAATGTCGCCAAGCAGGATTTCCAGAAGGTGAACTTCTGCTTCCCGATTACCGCGGGTATCCAATGGCAGTTCATGCAAGACCATTTCTTGAGTGCAGGCATAGGATTCATCTACGATAACGAATCTGTAGTCCTCACCGACCGCAACAGCAATACGCACAGTTACGAATACACGTTACAGGGCGTTCCGCTTTTTCTGGAATACCGGTTTGCGTTGCCCAAAAATTTCATCACGCTCAGCACGGGCGGGCTCTTCAGCATTGCAGTCCGTTGGTACTGGGTGCTGCCGGGAACAGAAATCTATACGACTTGGGGCTATCTCGGTGCAAAGACGCCTCTCCTTGGTGCAGGCTTTGGCGCAAGCGTGGGTTACCTCTTTGCAAGCTGGAGGAACTTCAAACTATATGGAGATATTGGATTCAACTCTATTTCTGTAAAGTCCAACAAGAAATTCTCGGACATCGTCCCGGGCGGGCCGGAAGAAAAAGCCAAATGGAACCTTGGAGGCATTCTGTTGCAAATTCGTGGGACGTTCGGATTCTGGAACAAGCCGAGGCCGAAAGATGACGACGACGATGACGATGATGACGACAATCCATCGTTCCGCCACAAGCGCCTTTTGAATAAGCTGCATTCCATAAAAGATTCCGCGAAAACAAACGTTGCAGATTCTGTGAAAACAGCGGATAGCGTCGTTGTGGATTCCGCGAAAACAAACGTTGCAGATTCCGTGAAAGTAAACAACGCTGATTCTGCGAAGGTCGATTCAAGCGCGGTCAAAGATTCGTTAGCAACGGACTCTGCAAAAGTCATACAGGACACGGCCAGCGCTCCCCCGCAACCGGCGAGCAAGCCCGAAGAACCCGAGTCCGTCAAGCAGCCAGAAAATAAACCTGAGCAACCTGCACAGCCTACGCCTGCAGAAAACGTCAAATCAAAAGGTGACTGATGAGCTTATTGCCAGGGGAAAAATTGCGTTATGCCGAAACGCATTTTAAATTCAAGCTACCCTGGTCGCTCCTTTACAAGCCGTGGCCCGAAATCATTTTTGACGCCCCGTTCCAGTTTGTGCCGGGAGTGAGCCCGTACCTGTGGATTGTCGTGCGCGATGCAGACCGGTTCCCGACAACGATAAAGACGGCGGAAATTTTACTCAAGCACAGTGTTGGCAATGCATTTGACAATCTCTTGGATAATGCGCTAGATAATGCGCAGCAACCGGACATTTCTATCCACAGAGACCTGAACATCGAAGTTCAAGAACAGATGCAATTCATTCCGTTTGCCTTGGGTGAAATCCCTGCAGGAACTTACGAAGCGTATTGCAAATTGACCGTCGAAAGAGAAGGCAAGACGCAAACTTTCGAGCGCTGGAACTTGCCCCGACTCAAGCCGGTTCCGCTTCGCTTTAAAGTTTTGAACGAATACCCGCCCATTGCTCCCGGCTACGCCGCGGGTGAAATGCACTGCCACACGCACTATTCCGCAGACCACGTGGAATACGGCGCCACGCCAGAAGTATTGCAGCTGGCAGCTAAAGCCGTCGGGCTCGATTTCGTGAACTGCACCGACCACGCTTACGATTTCGCATTCACGCAAGAAGATTTCACAAAGGAAGCGGACTCGCCTGTTCCGAGATTCCAGAAACTGCGCGAAGAAATTGCCGCGCTCCCAAGCAAAGACGAAAACGGAAACGACATGCCGCTCATGCTCGCAGGCGAAGAAGTCTCCGCAGGGAACAGCAAAGGCGAAAACGTGCACATGACCGTCCTCGCCCCCGAAGGTTACCTCCCGGGGCTCGGCG
>JAEEGH010010640.1_pt1 | contig 21062 bp, 9 predicted proteins | sample 9134181 | NCBI WGS metagenome assembly JAEEGH01 (sample SAMN16246544, study PRJNA631951) | gut metagenome | biome: gut microbiome; feature: rumen; material: DP-attached | host: Bos | place: Iran: Karaj | collected 2018-10
CTGTGCGACCCCGACGCCGTGGCGGTGGCCGCGGCCGCCGAACTGCTGGCCCTTGGCCGGCAATGCCATGTCTTCGTCCCGGCGCTCAGGCCGCGCACATGGACCGACTACCGCGCGAAGCCATTTCTCGCCAGAATCCGCGCGACGGGCCGCGAGGCCTTCCTCTACGAGCCGCAAACCGAATGGGGCTGGGCGAAGGAGCGCGACGCGCTTGGGGGATGGCTTTCGTCGCTGCCGCGCCCGATGGCCATCTTCGCCGGGAACGACCTCCTCGCCAAGTTCACGCTCGGTGCCTGCCGGAGCGCGGGGCTGGACGTCCCCCGCGACGCCGCGATCCTGGGGACCGACGACGACGGGACCCTCTGCCTCTCCACCACGCCAGCCCTTTCCAGCATCCGCCTGGACTTCGAGGGCGCGGGGCGAATGGCCGTGGAGCGGCTTGCGGCGCTGATGGCGAGACGGAAGTCCACGCGGCCCGCACGGCCGACAATCGTCCGCTTCGGCGTCGTCGGCATCTCGCGGCGCGGCAGCACGCGTGGCGGCGCGGCGGAAACCGACCCGCGCATCGCGGCGGGGCTGGACTTCATCGCCGACCACCATTCCGACCCGCTGCTGGGGGTGCGCGACGTCGCCGCCGCAATGGGAACGGGGCGCCGTCAGGCAGAACGCCTCTTCGGCTCCACGGGCAAGACTATACGCCAGCAAATAGAGGATACGCGGATGGAGCGCGTCCGCTCCCTGCTGGCCACGACGCCGCTCTCAATCCGCGCCATCGCCGAAGAATGCGGATTCTCCTCCGGCCCTTATCTTTCGCACCTCATCAAGAAGCGCCTTGGCGTCCCTCCCGGCGAATGGCGCAGCGAGCGCGCCGGGCAGAACTAAGCATTGTCTTCGTCAGTTTTCTCGGAATCATCCCGTGGCGCCGGAGGATTGGCGTCTTCTTGCTTTTCCGGCTCCGCCGGACTTTCCTCCGGCGCGGGGGCGGGTTCCTCCTCCGGCTTCGCCGGGCTTTCCTCCGGCGCGGGAACGGGTTCCTCCTCCACGGCGCGGGCCTTGGGGCCGCCTAGCAGGACGACCTGCGGGGACGCCGACGGAATCGCCGTTGCGGGATACCACTCGTCGTAGCTCTGGATGGCCAGGCCCCACGAGAGCTCGTTGGGCTGGAAGAGGGTGGAGCCGCGCTGGATTTCGCGGATGGTGGCGACTTCCTCGCCCGGCTTTGGAGGCTCTTCAGAGAATACCGGGAACTCGCGCTGCACGATGACGAGGTTCGCCGAAGTGTTCTCAAGGAGGCTCGTCGTCTTCTTGTACCACTTCTCATCCGGCATGGTCCTGACAAGAAGGACGAGGCCGGACAGGTTGTGCTCCTGGATGATCTTGACGAGCGTTTCGGAGTTGACGTCGGAATAGTAGTCAAGCGCCACGGCCGGCATCAGGCGTATGCGGTGGTATGAGCAGAACATGCGGAAGGGCATGAAGTCGGCCAGCGGCGTGGAGAGGACAGTCCCGTCCGGGGCCTGCTCGAACATCACCGGCGCCAGCGCAGAGATGTAGCGCGTCTTCGCGCGGAGGGAGTCGAGGGCATCGACGATTTTTTCCGGCTTGTATTCGCGCATGAGGACGAGGGCGGGGTTTTGCGGGCCGGCCGAAATCAGGCTGATGCGGGCGCGGGCGCTGCCGAGGTCCGAGGAATAGGGCGCGACGCTCCACCAGCCGTAGGCGATGTCGTGCGGGATCATGAGCGGGGCGTGGAACATCGGATGCCCGTCCACGTATCCCATGGCGCCGTCGCCGCGGATTTCCAGGCGCAGGACGATGTCGCCCGACGGGCGGATCCACGAGGCGCTGTCGCCGGTGCGTATCTCGCCGTTCTTCCACGACTGGATGCGGATGTAGCCGTCGTCGTTGAAGCCGAAGCGGATCATGGCGCGGCCGGAGCGGCGGGCGTAGATCCAGAAGGCGCCTACGGACTCGCCGAGATGCACCTCCATGTAGCCGTCGCGGAAGAGTTCCGACTGCTTGAGGCGCAGGGATGCCTCGGCCATGTCGGCGGCAGCCTGGATGTCGTATGTGCCGGCGGTGGCGGCGCGCGGCGTGCCCCGCGCCGTCCAATGATCGGAGAGATCGGCTGTATCGAAGCGTTCCGTTATCGGCGTGAGCGGGGGCAGGAACTCGGAATAGAGGGTGCGCAGGGCCTCGGTGTCACCAGAGGAGGCGGTGTCGCGGATGAAGTCGAAGAATACGCTCGACTCCGGCATGGTGAGGATTTCCGACTCGGCGATGTCGTGGCCAAAGCCAAGCAGGCGCGATGGGCCGCCGCTGGAGCCGATTTTCAGGAGCGCGTGCATATTCATGTACCTGTCGGCGGGGGCTTCGAGCAGGTTGTGCAGGGCGAGGCGGCTCAGGATGTCGTTGTCGTGGCGGGCGATGAGGCTGGTGAGTATCTCGCGCCCGGCGCTGCGCTTGCCGTGGCGCTCAAGCCAGTTCGCCTGGGCGATCGCGATCTTGGCGTCTTCCGGGAAGGCGCGGGCGTAGGTGTCCAGCAGCTCGGCGGCCTTTTCGGGCTGGTCGTTGGACTCCAGAAGGCGTGCGCACTCGACCATTAGGTCAACCTGGCCGGGATTGAGGCGCAGGGCGACATTGTAGGCGGCGATGGCGGCTTTCGGGTCGGGTATGCGGGCGAGGGCGTTGCCGAGCATGGCCCACGCCTCGGAGTTGGAGGGTTCGAGGGAGCGCCAGCGCGTGAAGAAGTTCGTTGCACCATGGTAGTCGCCTGCTACATAGGCCTTGAAGCCCTTGCTGCGAAGCATGTCGATTTCGGGAAGCTCGTCCTCGGCCACGTTCTCGTAGTCGGAGAGCTGGAAGACGATGGCGATGTCGTCCTCGTCCGCCGGCGGCGGGATGACGATGCGCGTAAGGGTGTTGTTGGCGTCGACTCCAGAGGGAACGGTGGCGTCATCGACCACGAGAAGGTGGTTGGAGTCCAGTCCAAGGGACGACGACAGCGAGGCGAGGTGGGAAACCGACGAGGGGAATTTCACGGCGAGGCCGAGCTTGCGGACGGAGAGGAGATTGTCCAACTCGTCGAGCCATGCCTTGAACTGCGAGATGCGGTCAACCGGGAAGTCGCTGGCGTCGATGAACACGCCGTCGGCGCCCTCATCGACAAGCTGGTTCGCCAGCTTGGACCTTTCGATGCCCGGCAGCGGGGCCTGGGCGTGGAGCGTTATCAACGGGAACACCCGCGCGCGGTTCGCCGTGGCGACAACGCGCATCGCGGCGGCGTCGATCGACGGGAACGCGAGCGGCGCTGAGGGGTTGACGTCCAGCCACGGCGGCGAAATGACCGTGTAGCGGAAGACGGACTCGTTTAGCTGGGACACCAGGTAGGACGGTTCCCGGTTGAGGGAGGCCGGCCAGGTGATGACGCCGTTGACGCGCGGCCTGACATGACATTCGCGGACGCGGCTCTGCGCGAGGCCGGGATCCGGCCCCTGCACGCTTATGCCTATCAGGCCGGGCGCGGCCGGCCCTTCGTTGGCTGTTGGGAGCAGCACCGGCCCTTTGAAGAGGAGCGCGCCGTCGAGGCGGACGTAAACGAGGTTCTCGCGCATGGTGATGAAGAGGTTGTGCACGGTGCGGAAGTCTATGTCGGACCGGATGGCGTCGGATGCGACGATTTCGGGCTCGCCGCCGAACCGGCATTGGCCGACAGTGGCGCGGCCGCCCTCCGTCAGGGCGACCTTGACCCATTCGTCCTCGGAGCGGTAGCGCAGATAGACGTGGAACTCCCCGCGCACCAGCTCGAAGAGGGTTTCAAAGGTCCCGTCGGAGAATTGGCTGCTGCCAGACAGCCAGGCGCGGCCGCCGATGGTCGCCCCTGCGTCGGAGAAGCGCTGGTCCTCCGCCGTCATGGCGCGGAGGGTGAAGGACTCCGACTCCTTCTCGATGATGCCCCAGTCGGCGACCCAGCGTATCACGTCGATCGGCTTGGAGCCGGTCTCGCCGTTGGAGTCGAAGGGCCATGCGCTGTCGAGGGTGGCGAGGAGCGTCTTGGCTGTCATGTTCGCCGGGATGAGCGCCCGGTTGATGCGGCGGCGGTCGGTCGAGGCCTCGTTGAGGGCCTGGTTGTTGAGGGCGAAGCCGAGCGGGTAGTGGCTGGCCACGGCGTTGAGGTTGGCGTCGCGCAGGAGGCGGTTCGACTGCTCGAACTGCCCGTAGTTCCCGAGGGGGAAGAAGAAGGCGATTGGCTTCGTTCCAAGCTTGGAGTCGAAGATTTCAAGTGCGGACTGGTGGTCCTCCTCGATGCGGGCCTTGAACTCGTCGGTGCGCTCGTATCGCTTCTCGCCGGCAAGCCAGAGCGGGGCGGACAGATACGGCGCCTTGCGCCCCTGCGGGCTGACTGTTACGAAGTCCAGCCCTTGATTGGATTCGCACGCCAGATCCCAGCGGCTGTCGAGCACCATGCTCTTGAGATAGGGGGTGAGGATGACGTCCGTGTCCTTGGTGCCGACCTTCTTGGTGACGACGCCCATGACGGCGTGCCAGCCCAGTTCGTCGATGATTTCGCGGCTTTCGAAATAGGTGCTCTTGCGGGCATTGTCAAAGGTGAGGAGGATGGCCTTCGGCGGGAGAAGCTTGTTTTCGTAGAAGAAGGCGCGGACGTCCTCAAGGCCGATTGGGTGGTAGCCGGCGTCGCGTAGCGCCTGGATGTGCGTCCGGAAGACATCGGCGGAGATGAACCTGCCAGATGGGTCCGGCAGATGCGACACGCCCTCGTAGGCAATCGCCAGGAAGCATTTTTCGGTGCGCGGAACGTCCTTCTCCTTGTTCGCGCTGGCATTGCGAACGCTCCAGTAGGCGCGGGAGATGGGGGCCCACAGGGCGACGACGAGAAGTATCACACCCGCAAGCGCGAACCATGCGGCGACGTTGGTGTCGCGGGCCATCGCCATTGGGCGCGCCCAGGTGGAGTTCTTGTTGAAGGCGTCGTTTTCCTGCGGCGCCCCCTGCCGGTCGGGATTGTCGTTCTTGTTGTCCATGGCTGATTTGCTAAACTCGTCCTACCCTCGTGTTCCCCATGCCTTGCCGCGGATGGTGTACATGGCCCAGTAGATTTGCCAGCTGAAGAAGAGGATGTATGACATCGTGAAGGCGAAGCCCGCCTTCCACCAGCGGCGCCCCGTCGTGGCCAGGAAGTGAAGCGACCACACTGCGGTGATGGCCATTACGCCGATAAGGAAGGTGCGCGGGACGAGAAGCGCTTCGGAGAGGTAGAAGATCGGCATGGAGATGTTGCCCGGCTCCATGTTCGGCGGCATGACGGCCGCCGTCTTCCACAGCAGGTAGAGTAGGAACAGCAGAACGAAGCCCCACCCTCCCCAGCGCCTCACGCCATGCGTGCATTCAAGGAAGAAGGCCGCGCCGAGAATCACCATGCCGGCCACCGCCAGGCTCGCGGAAGAGCCGACAACGCCTTTGAGATAGTCGTCGCTTACCGTGGCGGCAAGGAGGGGGATGTCCTGGAGAAGCGGCAGCGCCTGGACGGCGAAGAAGGCCAGGGACACCCCGGAGAGAATGACGCCGGGCAGACGCGAACGCGAGGGGTTTTCCGTTTCGCGGCGGAAAAAGTGGAGGGTGGCGAATACGAGGGCAAGCGCCAAAAGCGACTCCGGTGCGACAATCGCCTTGATCAGGGAGTATCCCAGTTTCGAGGCGACGCTTCCCATGAAGCCCGCCGACACATCCAAACCTGCCGTCATGGCCTTCATCTTGCCCGCCGTCCATGCGGCGAGGTTGGCCGAGTATTGATCCGGGGCCTTCAAAAATGCCTGGACGGGAAGGATGACCAGGGCCTCGAGCATCACGAACGGCTCTATGATAGGCATCCACATCATGGCATACCACGAGAGGGCCGGAACGGGGTGCTTGCGCCAGATGAACTTGCCGGTCTTCCAGATTTCGCGCAGGTAGGAGCGCTCCCAGCGTGCCTGCTGGCGGATGTACTGCCGCCAGTTTTCCGGGCAAATCGTCGTCGCCAGCGCCTCGTCGTCGTAGATGATCCGATAGTCGCGGAGGATCTGGTTTGTGAGGGAGCGGTCGTCGGCGAAGTTGCCGTGCTCGCCAAAGACCGTGGCGTTGATCCACTTGTCCATCACGGCCAACACGCAAGTGCGCCTGTATGCCGAGAAGCATCCGGGAAGGCAGCTCACCACGCCGAAGACGCTTTCCGCCGCCTTCATGATCTTGTAGGAGAAATAGTAGCGGACGTCCTGGAGGCGCGTCAGAGTGTTGACGTCGGCGTTCTCGATGTCGCAGTGCCCTGAAATGCCGCCGACGGACGGGTCCACGAAGCCCTGCATGAGCTTGTGCAGCGAGCCGGGGAAGACGAATGTGTCGGAATCGACGCATACCATGAACTCGCCACGCGCAAGGAAAGTCCCCACGCCCCAGCCGTGGCATAGCCCGCGGTTTTTCTCGAAGTTGACGACCACCAGGTGCGGGTGGCGCGTCTGCGCGGCTAGCATGTGGACAAGGGAGTCGTCTTTCGAACCGTCGTTGACGCAGACCACCTCCAGCTTCTCCTCGGGGTAGCCTGACGAGAAGATGCGCTCGATGGTCTTCCGTATCGCCTCGCCCTCGTTGAAGCATGGGACAAGCACCGTGACCGTTGGCTCAAAGCCCACCTCCCGAGGCGCGCGGTAGAAAGCCGCGAAGATGAAGCGCGTAATAACAAAGAGGCCGGCGATGATCGAGTAGAATGCGATGAAGCGGTTCTTGTACCAGAACTCGTCCAGAGACCTAAGCTGCTCCACGACCGCCCATCCAAGAATCAGGATTGCGATGGCGCCCAGGATGCACGCCAGGATCATGTGGGGGCGGTGGTAGATGTTGTGGATGCGCCGTTTGACCTCCTCGGCGGATGGCGGCTCGACGGCTTCAGCCAGGTGGCGCGTCTCCACCGTCTGGTCAAGGGGACGACGGCAGTATGGGCACACGGACGGCGGCTCGGTGCCGACCGTGCTGATTGATATGAAGCAGTGGGGGCAGCGGCTCCAGTGAGCCGTGACCGTTTCGGTGTCTTCCGGCACCGGTGGCGGCGCAGGTGCGTCCGCGACGGGTTCCTTGGGTGCGGCGTCATCCCGCGCGGGTGGCCTGTATGGAACGATGAGAGCCATAAAAATGTCTAAAAATTTCTGAAATATACTATTTTACCAAATATCCACCGTTTAATCAAACTGACCGTTTTGCAGGGGTGCAACTAAAGAATGTCCACCATTGTTGAAAGAATATCGGCGGCATGGCTAGTCCACAAGCGGGAGCCGCTGGCGAACGCTGCCGATTTAGGTTGGCCAACCAAGGACGCGCCATTTGCCCTACGGGCGAAACACGAAAGCCGGCCACGCCGAAAGACCGTCTTCGACGGGTTGCGGGCGAGCCTTGTTGGCGGTCTGGTGAACAAGTTCCCCGTCCGCCTAAAATGCACGGCCGCGCGCTTCGCGCCTTTCGTCGGACCGGACACGAAAAGCCTGACGGCATCACGAAAACGGCCGCTGCGCGGCCTTCACGAAAAGAGCGGCTGTCGTCGCAGCAACTGCGACCCTCTGATTTCGTGTCACTTCGTGTCGGGCGAAGCCCGTTTCGTGTCCGTCGAGGCGGAGGCCCAGATGGGGCGCGGCAAAGGCACGGCCTTGCGCGGGGGCTTGCCCACTGGCGCATGGGCGGGCCTTGCCGCACGGCGGCGCAGCCGCCCGCCGACGATGACGGTTTTCGTGTTTCGCGCGGAGCGCCGTGTCGCTGACAAATTTTGGTTCCACCCGTTTTGCAGTGAAGATGCTCGATATGGTAGAATCATTGCCCTTATGGACATCCCCGCCATGCCCCGCACAAGCACCATGAAAAGCACAATGCCGTTCATCGCCGCCGCAACTGCGGCTGGAATTCTGTTTTCCGCCTGCGTCTCAGACCACGCCGGGAGTCCGGCCACGGAGCCGACAGTGCACTCCGAAATCGCGCCCCCTGATTACACGCACCTTCTGAAGCCGCTCTGCAATCCGAACAAAACCCGCTGGGACAACCCCGAGCACGCGAAGGCCCGCCCAATCACAAGTCTTTTCATCCACGGCGGGCGCATCTACCTGAGCGGCGGCGAGTGGAACGCCAACCTCGGCCCCTGCCCCATCTGGAACGTCGATCCCGCCACGGGCGAGTTCACGAACGAATACAGCGCCGCCACCGAACGCATCGACTGGTTCCGCGAAGACGACAGCGGCCGACTCTACGCCCAATGCACCGACATTTGCGAACGGTGCCCCGACAAGGGCCCGTTCTTCCGCCGCGAAGCGAATGGCGCATGGGGCGTCCCCGCGCAGCCCCCGCCCTGCCAGTTCCCAGCCGAAGACTTCTCCGGCGCGACCATGGCCGCCCAGGGATATGCCGTCCACACATGGGACCTGGCCATTTGGAAGGGGCGCGTCTTCACCGCCGGCTACGGCATCGGCTGGATGCCGCTCGACTCTTCGGGGGCCCTCTCGAACGCGACAGTCCGCCTCGAACATCCCCACGGCAAGGCCGTCGTGATCACCAATGGCGTCATAGCCTCCGAAAAAGTCAAATACCATAGCCAGCGCTTCTACTCATTCCTGCCCTTCGATGACGCCCTTTTCTGCTACACGCTCTTCAAGCCGAACGGCAGGGAGCGCGACGGCGTTTTTGAAATCGACGAGTGGCGCTTCGACGAAGCGTCCGGCCAGTTCACGCCGCAGACTAATCTCCTTAATAATGTCGGCTGCGGCAACGCGATGTTCCATGTCACGAAAGTCGGGAAGAGGCTTCTCTACGGCTGCGGTTCGACTTCGGCCACATGCTTTACCAATCTCGTGCTATACAGCGCCGCATGCGTTGGAGGCGCCACCGTGAAGGCGGAAAGGATCGATCTTGGTGGGATGCCCGTGGCCTGCATAGCGCCTATGGAAGGCGGGCGCGCGGCCGTCGTCACCTGCGCCGGCGAAGGGGACGGCGGCAAAGGCCCCTTCAAAAGCGTGCTCTGGACGACCTCCGACGGCCTTGACTACAAACCCCGGTTTTCGCTTTCGACACCCTTCCGCATAACATGCGCGGCCCTGTGCGACGGCGCCTGGTTCTTCGGCGCACTAGGCGAGGACGAGTCTGGCGAAGACGTCACCGGCGGCATATACCGCTGTCCACCTCCCTCGCAAGGCAATGTGCTATGATTGGTGCCGTGAAAGACGCTAAAAAGCTCATACTCTATGTGAACTTCAACGAGGCCTCGGCGAGCGGGATGTTCCGGCGCAGGCTCGACGGCATACGACGCTACGCCCAGGCGCTTGGGATCGAGGTGGCGACGCTCGGCCGGAACGACTGCGGCATCGAGGAGGTGTCTTCGTCTCTGGCCCGTTTGCGGCCAGCCGGGTGCATCGTGGAGCCTCCTTTTCTTCACCCAAGATTTTTCCGCAAATTTCCTACGGTCTTCTTCGATGTGCCGCACATGCCCAAGTGGCGCGGCGTAAGCGCCGGCGTGAGGTGCGACGAGGCAGCCGTGGCGGAGGCCGCGTACAGGGAACTCGCGGCCGGGGTGCCTCCTGTCTTCGCTGTCGTCTCGCGCTGGATGTTCTTCCACACCTGGCCCGCCGAACGCATTGATGCCTTCCTCGAATGCTGCCGAAAGGACGGCAGGGAGTGTCTGGTCTTGGACGGGAAGCGCGGCGAATCCGAAGAGGCATTCAGGACGCGCCTTGGGGCTTGGGTCACAACGCTTCCGCGCCGCTGCGCGATCTTCGCCGTGAACGACTGCATCGCCGTTGACGTGGCCGAGGCTCTCAGCGCCGCCCACCGCTTCATGCCGCACGATGCGACGCTCGTCGGCGCCAATGCCGCCGATCCGTCCGACTCTGCGGCAAGGAATGGCATTTCATCCGTGACGATTGACTTCGAGCTGTCCGGCTATCTTGCGGCGAAGGCGCTGCTGGAAGGGGGCGGCGGCGAAATCTTCGGTCCTCTCCTCGTTGAACGCCGCAAATCGACTCGCGGACGCGGAAGGCGGGCAGCGTTCGTCATGGAGGCGGTGGACATGATACGCCGCGAGGCGTGTGACGGCCTCACCGCCGCAAATGTCATCAAGCGCAGCGGCGTGACGAAGAGCCTTTTCACGCTGCGGTTCCGCGAGGCAATGGGGCATTCCGTCCGCGCCGAAATCGAGCAAGTGCGCCTTGCGCGCGTCCTGACGCTGCTGGCCGAGACCGACACGCCGCTCGGCGTCGTCGCCGACATGTGCGGCTTCGGCTCGGAGGTCGAGCTGCGCCAGATTTTCCGCAAGCGGGTCAGGACCTCTATGAAGGAATGGCGCGCCCTGCACAGGTAGGTAAAAAAGTCTGTATTTACCCGTTCGGGATAAAACAAAGACGAGGTTTGTCAATTTACACAGTTTTATCCCTATCGGGAAAATTTTGCTTGCGTTCCAAACACGGTTTTGCTAGACTCACTTCTGCTTTGAGGATTACAATGACCACCATCGAAAACATCCGCGATATTGCGCTTGCCGTCAAAAAGGTCAGGAAGGCGCAGAAGATCACCCAGACGGAACTGGCGCAACTGTCAAGCGTCGGTCTGCGCTTTGTGTGCGACGTGGAGCGCGGCAAAGAATCCGTCCACGCCGGGAAGCTCCTTGCCGTCCTAGCCACTTTGGGCATTGCCATGGAACTCGACATTCCTGAGTAGCGAAGCCATGCACGAAGCGCTGAAAGTGTATTTGAAGGGTTGTCTCGTCGGGTGGCTTTCCCACGAGACGCGCGGCGACTCGTATTCCTTCCGCTACGACGCCAGATATCTAGAAGCCCCCAGGGAAGGGCCGCTTTCCTTTTCGCTTCCGCTCATGCCGGAGGCGTTTGACGCGGAGCGCACATACGGCTTCTTCGCGAATCTTCTGCCCCCGCTTGTCGTGCGGACGAAACTCGGAGCGTCGCTTCACCTTTCCCGGAACAACGTCTTTGGTTTTCTCCGCGCCCTGGGACGGGACTGTGCCGGGGCCGTCGCCCTCTATCCAGAAGGCGTCTCGCCGCCATCCGACGAAGAGGAGCGTTTTAGGGAACTGTCGGACGAGGAGGCGCTCTCCATCCTTCAATCGCTCAGGCGCCGCCCGCTTTACGCGGAAGGCGAATCGGGATACCGCTATTCTGGCGCTGGGGCGCAGGACAAGCTCATCGCCCGCCTGTCTGGAGACCGGGTCGTCCTCCCGCTTTACGGAACGCCGTCCACGCACATCATCAAGCCGGCGGCCCAGGACTTCGAGGATTCCGTCCAGAACGAGTTCTTCTGCCAAAGGCTAGCTGGCGCTGTCGGCCTGAACGCCGCAAATTGCCGGATTCTCAATTTGCGCGGAATTCCGCACTACGTTTCGGAACGGTATGACAGGACGCTTGTTGCAGGAAAGCCGGAGCGGCTGCACCAGGAGGATTTCTGCCAGATTCTGTCAGTGGATCCGGAGCGGAAATACGAAGGCGACGGCGGCCCGACCGCACCGCAGTGCTTCAGCGCGCTGCGACGGATGCGGGCAGCCGCGCGCGACCAGCTTTCCTTCCTTGACGCCATTCTCTTCAACGTCTTGATCGGGAATGCCGACGCACATGCGAAGAACTATTCCGTAGTTTATGGAAAGCCGGGACGACCGTCGTTCGCGCCGCTCTACGATCTGGTCTGCACGGCGGTATATCCTGAACTCTCGCGCGAATACGCCATGAAAATCGGCGAAGACGCCGCGTTCGATTCGGTCTCACGGACCAGTTTCGTGGAAATGGCCACCCTTTTCCATGTCTCGCCCAAACTGGTGCTTGGGCGGCTTGGCGATCTCACGGAGCGAATCGTCCCCGCTGCGGCCACGCTTGCGGAGACGTTCGGCAAGGAGCATCCAAGCGGCATCTACGGCAAGATCGTCGCGATCATCAAAGAACGGGTCGCGAAACTTGCAGACTGAAAAGGCCGGAGGATTCGCACGTCACTTCCCCCCCCCCAAAAAAAAACTTTGGCCAAAACCATCGGTAGTGTTTCCGCAAAATGGTATCATGGTATGCGTCGCGCGGCGATGGAGTCCATGGTGGGCGCCGCCCGTGCGGGGAGAAAAACAAACCATGAACTACTCGAAAAACATATTCGTCCTCTCTGCGGCTCTGGCTCTGGCAGCGGGCGCGACGCTTGGCGACACGGTTACCATCGCCACCGATACGGTAACGACGACAGGATATTCCGGCACGTCCGACAATCCGTTCGTCGTCAATTTCGTCGGCGGCAGGATCGTCATCAGTTCCGGTGCCCCACGCATCCTTGGCGCATACGCGACGTTCGTTGGCGACTCGCAGCATCCCATATGCATCCGCTATACCAACTACGCTAGAATGACCATCGGCGCCGACGGCGGGACGGCCGCCACGGACGGGAACTGCGATTTCATCCTGGAGGGGCCGGACGACCCCGGTTCGTTCACCGACGTCTGGACCGGCCACCCGTTGGTTTACATCGACAAGCCGGTGACGTGGGGAAACAGTGGCGACTTCGTTTCAGACAACATCCCCGTAGTGCTTGCTTCCGAAAACGTCATGCCATGCGGACCCGGCCGTGGCGGAGTAAGGCTTTCGACGAAGAGCTGGGCGGCGGCTAACCGTTTCATCGCCGGGCAGCTCGATTTGCGCCTGAAGTCGCAGTGCGTCAACTGGCTCGATGCCTCCAACAGAGGGATGGTGACGAACACCCACAGCACATACGCCACGCTGACATTCGGCACGGGCGACGTGGCGGGTTACGTGAAAGGGCCGATCGGCGGCAACATCCACGTGAAGAAAACAGGCAACGCCGCGTTTACGCTCCATGATTCCTCCATGCCGGACCTGACGGTAGAAGATGGTTCCATTTCGGTCGTCGGGACTTCGACTGTGGGCCCTCTCACGGCAAGGACCGGCGCAAATATCACGATTGAGGACGGCGGGACGCTAAAGGCCGATTCTTTTGCAACCACACTCGCACCGGTCACGGCGGAGGCTACCTATTTCTTCGGGGATGGCGGAAGCGGCTCGATAGCCAGTGTCATTGATTTTGCGGGCGCAGACGATGCTGTTCCCATAACGATTGCAAACGGCGGAACACTGGAATTCGGCAGTTCTGCGGACACGGTGGTGGAGCGCGTTGCCATCACGAACTCTGGAACGATACGCAAGATCGGTGCTGGCTCCTGCACAATCTCAAGCGCTGAAGCCCAGAAACTGGGTGGAACGATTAACGTCGCGGATGGCTTACTTGGATTCGCCGGCGTCGGCAACACGAACGAATGGTGGAAGATCGTCGTCACGAAAGTCGCCAACGCGAATGGGAGACTACGTTTCGGCCAGTTCGGACTTTTCGATATAAACGGCAACAAGCTCTGGACGAGCATGAGGGTGACGGAAGGAGCGACAGTATCCGCGCTTGCCCCAGGTAACGCGACATACGCCACGCCGTCGGGTTGGTCATACGAGAACGACAAAACGCCATCCGAAATATTCACTGGCAATCATTGGAACTATTTGCAGATTGCCGGAATGGCGGCGCAGCAGGATCAAAGCGCCCAGCCGTTCGAGGTGGCGTTCCGTCTGCCTGCGGGAGCGAATCCGGCTGCATATTTCGCGATTTCCGCGCTTGACGGAAACGGCCCAAAGGAATTCCATGTCGAAACCAGTCCGACGGGTGCTGACGGAACGTGGACAACAGTCGGAAATGGAACCGCGTCCATGCCAGACTGGAACCATTACTACTATTGGCTGGGCGACGGCACGTGGGGCGGCATCTGCGGCATGCCGTGGAAAATCAACTCAAATGCCCCTGCAAACGTCGACGTTTCCGGCGCGACGCTGAAGGTGAATGCTGGCGCAACTCTTGATTTGACTGGTTCGCATGGCGACATCGCGGCCATCGAGGTCGATTGGACGAGCCTCGGCGGCACGATCCGTGGCCTCGCCATCCCGGCGAACGGGACGCTCGCCCTTGTGAACGTTCCCGCCGGAACGGATGTCCTCGGACCGACGCTGCTTTCGTTCCCCGCCGCAACTGGCACAGCGAATGTAAAGTCTTGGACGGTGACGGTGAATGGTACCGGCAAGGACTGCCGCATCCAGATTGACGCCAATGGCGCGCTGACGCTTGCCGCCAAATCGACCGTCATCCTCATGCGGTAGGAATAAAACGGAAATGGGGTCGTTTTCTGTATAAAAATTTCAAAAGAATATGCAGAAACAGGTCGTTTTCTGCATATAATCCGCTAGAATTAATGCAGAAAATGGAGGTCGAATGAAAACATTTGCGTCCCTTTGCATAATTCTCGGCGTTCTTTTCGTTGGAGCCACTTGGGCTTCTGAAGCCGCGCCCTTCGCCCTCCGCCTCGCCACGAACGGCGACGTGGCACTCGGCGGCGGAGACGTGGCGCTCGGCCTGCGCATCCACAAGGAGGGTTGGACGGGGACGATCACGGGCGAGCCAATTTGGGAGGAATTGTCGGGGCGCGGGCGGCTCGCCCGCGACGATGACGAGTCCGCGGGCGATCCGCCCGCGCCCCCAGTGATTCCTTTCCGCATGAAGGACGACTCCGGCGCGGTGTGCGTGACGGGACAGGTTGTGCTTGTCGCGCAAGCGGCTCGCCCGGAGGACTCGCCCCACCCGTCATCCGCCATTCTCTCCCTCCGCGCCACCGCGCTTTCCCCCATCCGCGCCGAGAGCGTGGCGATGGAGTTCACGATTCCCTCCAAGGACGCGGCCGGCCTCGAATGGCGCGCCGGCGACGCCGCGCGCGGCGTGTTCCCCGAACGCTACGGCGAACTGCGCCTCTGGCGCGGAATGACCGATTCCTTCTCGTTCGTCGATCCCGAAACGCGCAAGCCCGTGGAATTGCGCTTCCCGCAGCCGATGAGCCTCCTCCTGCAGGATTCGCGTCTGTGGGGGCCGAACTTCTCGGTGAGGATTGAGATTGGGGGAGGGTCGCGCTTCCGCGCGACCGAAGTCGCGGGCGAGCCGCCCGCGACCCGACAATTCGCCTTCGACTGCGAAATCTCGCATCCGGACGGCATCGCCGTGGAGCGCGACGAGATCGCCGCCATCGAAGCGGGCGACGACTGGACGCCGCTCGAGAACCGGAAGAACATCGTCGCGGGAAGCGCGCTCGACTTCTCCGCGATGGGCTGGACCGACGCCCCGGCGGGCAAACACGGCTGGCTCAAGGCCGTGGACGGCCATTTCGAGTTCGAGGGGCTGCCCGGAGTGGAGCAGCGCTTCTACGGCGTGAACCTCTGCGAAACCGCGAACTTTCCCGACCACGCCATGGCGGACGAACTCGTCACGCGCCTGAAGCGCCTCGGCTACAACTCCATCCGCCTCCACCACCACGATGGCATCTGGAAAGATGCCATCGTGAGTCGAAAAGTTGAAAAGTTGAAAAGTAAAAAAGTTCCACAGCAATCGGCTCCCGACAATCAACCTTTCAACCTTTCAACTTTTCAACCTTTCAACTTCGACGAAGGCGACGACATCGACCGCTTCGACTACCTTGCCGCCGTCGCCATAAGCAACGGCATCTACGTCACGACGGATCTCTACGTTTCCCGGAATGTCGCGTGGCGGGACATCGGCTTCGACCGCGACGGCTTCGTGCCGAACAACGTCTTCAAGAGCCTTGTCGCCCTGCACGAACCGGCCTTTGAGAACTGGGCGTCCTTCGCGCGCGACTTCCTGCTCCACGAAAACCCCTACACCGGCCGCCGCTATGTGGACGAGCCGGGGATGCCGCTCCTTTGCCTCGTGAACGAAGGACCGATGAAGTGGGCGTGGAGCACCGTCAAGAAGATGGATTGCGTGAAGGAGAAGTGGCGGGAATGGAGGAAGAGGGAATGTTCACAATCGTTCGCAATTGACAATTGTTCACAAATCGGCAACTTCGCGGACAGCGCGGCGGCGCAGTGCTTCGCGGCATACGTGGAGCGCGAGGCGTTCGAACGGGAAAAGGCGTTTCTTGAATCCCTCGGCTGCAAGGCGCTCCTCACCAGCCAGAACTGCGCCGACAACCAGGCGATGGCTTCGATGCGATCCGCCTACGACTACGTGGACAATCATTTCTACCATGGCAATCCGCAATTTCTCGGCACGCTCTGGAAGGGTGCGTTCCGGTTCGATGGCGGAAACCCCGCAAAGGCGGAAGGGCTTTCGCTCGTGAACGCCGCCTTCACGCGCATCGTCGGGAAGCCCTACACCATCACGGAGTGGAACTTCTCGGGTCCAAGCCGCCATCGTGCGGCGGGGGCGCTCCTTGCCGGCACCATGGCCGCGCGGCAGGAGTGGTCGGGAATGTGGCGCTTCGCCTACTCGCATGTCGAGCGGGGTCTTGCAGACGGCTACGGCGCGCCGCACCTCTTCGACCTCGCCGTCGATCCCGTCAACCTGGCGTCCGAACGCGCCGTGATGTGCCTTTTCCTGCGCGGCGACATGGCGCCGCTCGAAACGAAAGTCGCGCTCGACGTGGGTGCGCCGCGCATCCCCCAGGATGGCAAATCCGCCGCGAACCGCCCCGAATGGATGGACGAAGCGTGGCGGATTCAAGTGGGAAGAGTCGCCGGCGAGAGGCCATTGTTCACAAATGACAATTGGCACAATTGTTCACAAATCGCAAATATCCATTCCGCACCGCCGGTAGCGCCAGAGAACAGGCCGGACTTCATCATCGACCGCGAGGCGGGGAGCGTCATTGTCGCCACGCCGCGAACGTGCGGCGTCTTCGCCGAAGGCGGCGCGCACGAGGCCGGGGCGCTGCGGGTGGAATTTTTAGCCACAAAGAACACAAAGGAACGCAAAGACTTTGTGAACTCTGTGTCCTTTGTGGCTAAAAACAATCCTGTAAATCCTGTAAATGATGTGTCCGAAACCTCTGCGCCTCTGCGTCTCTGCGTTGAAAACAACCCCGCAACGGTCTTCGCGACATCACTCGACGGTGCTCCGCTCGAAACCTCTTCGCGCATCCTCGTCACGCACCTTACTGATGCGCAGGCGGAAGGCAACGTCTTTGCCGGACGAGCGCGCGACACGCTCCTCAAATGGGGCAAGGGCCGTACGCTCGTCCGCAACGGCGCCGCGCGCGTGTCGCTGGCGTTGGCCGCCCCGGAATCCTGCGAAGTCTGGGGCCTCGCCACCGACGGTACCCGCATGGAGCGAGTCCCTGCCACCGCCGAAAACGGCAGCCTTTCGTTCACGGCCGATGTCGATTCCAGTCGTGGCGCGAGGATGTTCTACGAAATATTGCGCGTCCCCGGCAACCAACGGCGGGCACCCGATGCGTTTCCGTCCTACAGGCAGAGGTTCGTGGCGACGTTCGCCACGGAGGAGGAGGCAGCTACGGCGGAGTGCTCCGTCGCGCCGCTGCCCGGCGGAGCCTCGCTCGCCTTCGGCTGCCGGTGGGACGATACGAACCCTGCCCATCTCGCCAAGGCCTCGATGATGGAGCGTGTTGGAGTGAAGGGAACGTTCTATCTCTGCGCCGACTCGTCGGAGTTCTTCCGGACTGGCCTGCGAAAACTGGTGGACGGCGGCCACGCCATCGGCAACCACACGATGGGGCATCCGAACCTTTTCGCCGTCAACCTGAATGCCGGATTCCGGGCCATCGCCGAAAACCGGATCGTTCTGGAGACCGCCGTCGGGCGGCCAATTACATCCTACGTGAACCCATACGGCTGGGGCGACAACCCCATCGATCCAGATCACCGTCAAACCCTCCTGGCCTGCATCATGGCGACCGGACACTTCGTCACGCAGGACAACCCGCGTTCTTGGGGCAAAGGGCCGCCGGACGCGCTTGCGTTCATGCCCTGCTGGCGCTTTTCCGCCGGCGATGCACAACCGTCGCGCGAACTCTTCGAAAAGGGTTTCCGTGAAATGCTTGGCAAGGCATCCTCGTCTTCCGAAGTCCCGCGCCTTGGCTTCGGAACCCACTCGTGGTGCAACGCGGAAGGCAACGACCTGCAGGAGACGCTTCTTCGGGAATACTGCGTCCGTCCGGATTGGGCGCAACTCAACGACTGGGAGTATGGAGCCTACCGACGCGAGGCGCTGCACGGCGGCATCCGCAAGGTTTCGGCGGATGGCGACACGGTGACGTTCGAGGCGACTCGCTTCTTTCCGGCGCAGACCGGCGACGCGATCCCGCTCTCGCTGAAGTTCTCCGGCGCGGAACCGCTGTGCGTCCGGACGGCCGACGGTGCGCTCGCGCGAGGAGGTCGCGGGACGTGGACGCTCCCCCACGCGGATGACGCCGGTAGGCTCCACGACCGCATCGCGCGGACGGGTGCCGACGGGCGCTGCACGGCTTTCCCGGGATTGCGCGTCGCGGTCGAGCCGGACGAGGCGGAAGGACGGCTTCGCGTCCGCGTCGAGAACGGGACCGGCCGCGTATTGCGCCGGCTCTTCGTCGCAGCCGCCTTTCCGCCAAAGTGGTCGCTCCGCTCCGCACGGGCGGAGTGCGGATTGCTGGCCGACGGCGCCGTTTTCGAATGCGCGCTCGAAATGGGCAGCGTAGTCCGGGAGGACTACGCCTTCGGTTCGGCCTGTTACCCCGTCTCGGTCGATTTCGCGGATGGAGCCGAACTGTTCCGCGTCTGGGCCGAAAAGTCGATGCCGCGCGTAGAGGTACCCGGAACGGCGCCATCGCGCGCAGCCCGGGTTTGGGGGCCGGCCGACGCGACCGCGCTCTTTGGCGCCGACTGGGCTGCGGCGTCCGAGCCGGGCGCGCCTCTTCCCGACGAAACGAATTGGAGAACGCCTGAAAGATCCGGCCCCGACGCACTGTGGAGTCTCGTCGAAAGGCCGCGCAGTTGCCACGGCGAAAGCAACGCTGGCGTCCGTGCGCTTGCCGCCGACCCGGAGCAGGGCCGCTTCGTCGTTTACGACTTCGTTTCGCCGGAAGCGAAGTCGCTGCGCCTTCGCACGACGGTCGAGGCCGGACGTCGCAACGTCGCTCTCTGGGTCAACGGCGAACGTTTGCCGTATTCCGGGCCGGTCCAGGCCGTCGAGGCGCGGAAGGGGCGCAACCGCATCGTTCTTCGCGCCGATCTCGTGGCCGTCAGCGACTGGTGGACCGACGGGCTGTATCTCGCCGTCACCGGACCGGACGGCTTCGCCGAAATCCGTTGACCGGGCGGAAGTACGGAGGAAATGAACTCGAAAACGCCACGAAAGCCATGAACAAAAGAACGAACACGATGAAGCAAATCGCCGTCTGGGTCGCCGCACCGGCGCTTTTTATTCCGTCTGCCGCTCGCGCAAACGGTTTCGCCGACGTCACGGAAAAGCCGGAACTAACATTCGGCGTCGTAAGCGACCCGCACATGGGCGTGAACGCCCTGACGCCGATGTTCCTTGAAAACGCGCTCCGCCGTCTTGCGGAAGCGAACGTCGATGCCGTGGTCTGCCCCGGCGACATCGCCCATTCCGGCCTGATCTCAGAAATGGAAATGTTCGCGGACATCTGGAACCGGGTGTTTCCGGACGGGCGCGGGCCAGATGGCAGGAAGGTCGAACTGTTGCTCGTCACCGGCAACCACGACATCGACGCATGGGGAGGCCGCTGGAACGGCTTCACCGAGGAAGAACTCGCGGCGAAGCGCTTCTTCCACGGAGACAACCCCGAAAAGACGTGGCGCCGTCTTTTTGGACAGGAGTGGTCGCCTGTCTGGCGGCGCGAGGTCAAGGGCTTTACCTTCCTTGGCGCGCAATGGCGGACCGTCGAGCCGCCCATCGAGGAGTTCGTCGCCAAGGTGGCACCGACGCTCGACCCGGACAAGCCGTTTTTCTACATCCAGCACGCCCATCCGGCCGGAACATGCCACGGCCCGTATTCCGACGGCGACGACAAAGGGGAGGCGCGTCGCGCCCTTGCGCCGTTCCCGAACGCCGTGGCCATCAGCGGGCATTCGCATTGCGCGCTCTCCGACGAGCGCGGCGTCTGGCAGGGGACTTTCACTTCCATCGGAGCGGGCAGCACCCAGGCGCATCGCCTCCCCTACGAGCGCCCCGAATACATCAACGCCTCCGCCGCGTGGCATTCGAGCTACAAGAAGAAAATCATGGCGCCTCTGTCCAACGAGTTGGAGGGCAGGAACGTCGGCGGCGATTTTGAACTCGTCGAAGTTTTTGCCGACCGTCTCGTCGTCCACCGCCTGGCCGTCGCGTTTGATGAGCCGATCAGCCCTGCATGGACCATTCCGTTCCCTGCGCGGGAGGGCGGGCCGCTCGACTTCGCGCGCCGCGCCGCATCGGGGACTCCACCGCAGTTTTCGGAGGACGCCGACGTGCGCGCGGAGTTCTGCCCAGACGGGCACCCGCTCGAAGGTCCCGGCCATGTGGGGGAACCCTGCGTCGCCGTGACGTTCCCGTGCGCGGGAAACGTCGGAGGCCATCGCATCTTCGACTACGAAATCCGGGCAGAGGCGGAAGGCGCGGAGACCGTCGTGCGGCGCATCATGGCACCGGGCTTCGCGTTCCCGGAGAAATACGCGAATCTTCCCGGAACATGCCTCTTCTCGCCGTCGGAGCTTCCCGCAGGCAATTCAATTCGCTTCATTGTTGTTCCCCGCGACTGCTTCGGCGTGGAAGGCACACCGATTGCGGGGCTGTTTGTGCCTGAAACGAATGGCATAAATGAAACATTGTGACACAAATTCACCGTTGTCGCCTGTTGCCATTCCCAACAAACCGAACAGCCGGCTTCAGAAATACCGCACCCACCCCGCCGTCAAGGGCGCACGACACTACGCCGCGTTCTTCCTCGATGACGTCCGGCGGCGAGGGCTGCCGATTGCGGGGTTGTTCCCTCAAATCAATCCATGGACAAAATCGCGATAATCTGCGCCCCTCCCGATGACCTCATCGGGTGTCTGGGCTTCTGCCACTTGGCGCGTGGCGTTTTCGGCATCCACGTAATCGACTTCACGCACGGCGAGCGCGGGTGCGGGCAGGAGAAGTTTGAATCCGGCTGGACGAAAGCCAGG
>JAEEGH010010643.1_pt1 | contig 21054 bp, 11 predicted proteins | sample 9134181 | NCBI WGS metagenome assembly JAEEGH01 (sample SAMN16246544, study PRJNA631951) | gut metagenome | biome: gut microbiome; feature: rumen; material: DP-attached | host: Bos | place: Iran: Karaj | collected 2018-10
AAGTATGCCATTCATTTCCTGCCCACGAAGTATCTCATCGACCGTGAGGGAAAGATGGTTTGCAAGATCAACGAGGGCGAGGATGAGGCACTTGATGCCAAGCTGAAAGAGATCTTCGGATTTTGATTTTTTTGAAACGATAAGGATAAAATCAACGGGGCTGCCGGCAGGCAGCTCCGTTCTTCGTTGATTCATATAGTGAAGCACGTTTGGCGCTGAATGGAGGGGGAGAAGGCTGAGTAGGCGTTAAAATGAAGGTGACTTGAGTTTTTTTGTTTTAGCAAAAATTCATTTGCTGGTAAGCAAATACCCGTTTTTGTAAATAATGTTAATATTCAAAACAATTTTCCCAGTTACTTGTATTACTATTAAAAGGATGCGATTCTTGATAATCTTGATAGATATTAACTCACATTCCTATGACAACTCGCTTAACAAACCAATTATTATAAAAATACATGAAAACTTTAAAGCATATGTTGCTGGCCATCTTGATGATGTCGTGCTCTATGGCACAGGCAGCCGGCTATGAACTGAAGGTGAACGTACTTGATAGTAAGTACGAGGGTAAGATGGTGCACCTGAACACGGGTGACGATCTGTTGAACTATCAGCGTATTGACAGTGCGCTGGTGAAGAATGGTACTGTAGTGTTCAAAGGGAAACTGAAAGAGCCGCAGTTGCTGACCCTGCGTTTCTTTGAGGATGATAATCGTTCGATGATGCGTGCTGACGGCAGAGGCGTGAGAACGCGCCCGGTATTGCCGTTGTTCATGGGTAACGAGAAAGTGGAGGTCAGCGTAAAAGCCGATGAACTGACAAAAGACTTTGATATTTACGGGAGAGTTAGTTTCTACGACTATAGCAAGGTGGACATGAAAGGGTCTGAGACGGCCAGGCAGTATGCCTCGTTCTGCACCCGTCTGTGCGAGTTGTCAGAAGCCAACAACAAGGCGCAGCAGCCTTATTATGCTTTCTTGTCGCGCAGAAACCAGAGCCCGCTGAAAGAGGGTGTGGAGGCTGTCCGTGCTGCCCAGCCTGCCAAACAGGCGATGGTTGACTACGTTGCCGACTATCTGGAGAACAATATTGCGTCGCCTGCCGGTGTCTATGCTTTCTTCAATAATGCGTCTATGCTCAACCTTGAGCAGATCAACAGTCTGGAGAGCAGCATGCCGGCCAAGCTGAAGAAAACGGCATTGGGCAAGAAAACCATCAGCCGTGTGGACAGTGTGAAGATGAGTGTGCCCGGTGCCATGTTCTACGACCATGAGTTGCAGACACCCGAGGGAAAGACCATTCGCATCAGCGACTACTGTGGAAAGGGCAAATATACGCTTTTGGAGTTCTGGGCCAGCTGGTGCGGACCCTGTCGTGCGGATATTCCTCATCTGAAGGAGGCTTACAAATATTACCATCCGCAGGGCTTTGAGATGCTGAGTATCTCTATGGATGACAAGAAAGCGGCATGGCTGGCAGCCGTGAAGCGCGAGGCAATGGACTGGCCGCAGGGCTCTACGCTGAAGGCTTTCAATGATGATCTCTCAAAAGTTTATAACTTCAATGGCATTCCATTCTGTATCCTTGTGGGTCCCGATGGTAAGATTGTGGAGCGCAACTGGCGCGGATCGCTGATGGATGTTGGCCTGATTGATATCTATGGTAATCATTTTGGCGACCGCTATAACAAAGCCAACACCTCGTTCCAAATCAGCGGATTCATTCAGGATCATGAGACCGACGATCCCGGCCACAACTTCTATAAGGGATGGGATGGCAAGAAGGTTTATCTGTATTACGATAAAGGCGGGCAGTTTGTTGTCGACAGCACGGTCATCAGCGAGGGCGAGTTTAAGTTCAATGGTGAACTGGGTTGCCAGTTCCAGAAAGTGACGTTATCCATGAGTCCCATGGAGTATTTCTCTCGCGACGCACAATATGTGCAGTTCTATGCCGAGCCGACAAGTATGAGTCTGCTCCTGGACCCACAGAATTTCAAGAAACCTTCTGTATATGGCAGCCGGACGCAGCAGGCTTACATGGGATATGAGGCTTCGCTGAAAGATATTAATAGTCAGCTGGAGGCCATGTCGAAGAAGGTCGATCAGGCTCAGGGCGATGAGCGTGAGGCACTGAAAGAGCAGATGGAGCCACTCAGAAAACAGTATTTCCAGCGTTCATACGAATATCTGAAGAATAATCCGAAATGTAACTTTGCCCCGGAGCTGCTCATGTCGGTGGTTGATAATGAGGATTTTGTGCTTCCTTTCAGTGAGAAACAGGCACTCTACGACAATATGAACGATGAGGCTAAAAAGACAGAGATGGCTCAGCGCATCAAAAATAATCTTGAGGCTGAGGGCAAGGTTCAACCGGGTGCTGAGGCTCCGCTGTTTGCCAAGAATGATGTGATGACGGGTAAGATGGTCGACTTGAAGAGCTTCCTTGGCAAATATGTGGTTCTCGACTTCTGGGCAACCTGGTGCGTTCCCTGCCGTAAGTCCAACCCGCACATGATTGAGTTGTACAAGAAATATCATAAGAAAGGTGTGGAGTTTATCTTCATTGCCGACGACGATAGCAACGAGGCGAAGCTGAAGGCTGCCATCAAGAAAGATGGTTTGCAGAAGATGCACCATGTGTTGCGTGGTCTGAAGATATTGGACCGCAAGTCGTTCCAGGTGGACCGCACGAACGACATCAGCGACAAGTATGCTGTTCACTACATCCCGACGAAATATCTGATTGATAAGGATGGAAAGATCGTTGGCAGACTGGAAGACGGGAAACTCGACGCAAAACTGAAAGAGATCTTCGGATTCTAAATCCTACTGATGGTCTCAGAATTGTTTGAGGGCAGACATCTATACAGCAAAAGCGGTGTGTAGGTGTCTGTCCTCATTTTCTTGCCATAAAAAAACACGCTCTGCTCTTGCGAAGTAAAGAAAGAAATTGTATATTTGCACTCAGAAGGGCATTTTAATGATAAACTAGTACGAACAATCTGCTAATACCTGCAAATATGAAAGTAAAATACTTGATATTGACAACATTGGTCCTGCTTGCGACGGCATGCAAACAGCAACCAGTCAAGACAGTAGGTGAAGAGTCTGTTCCCACCCCTGCGCCTGAGTTTGTCGAGGAAATCGAGGCTCCTGACTTCACACTGCCCGGCCTCAATGGCGAGCCCGTAAAACTCTCGTCGTTGCGTGGTAAATATGTGGTGCTCGACTTTTGGGGCTCCTGGTGCGGATGGTGTATCAAGGGAATTCCCGAGATGAAGCGATATTACGAGAAATATAAGGACAAGATGGAGATACTCGGTGTTGACTGCAACGACACAGAAGCGGAGTGGAAGGCTGCTGTGAATGAGTATCAAATTAACTGGAAGCATGTGCGCCAGTCGGACGACACCGATCAAGTTAGCGACTTATATGGTGTCATCGGTTTTCCCACGAAAATCGTTATCAATCCTGAGGGAAAGATTGTGAATGTGGTGGAGGGCGAGGATCCTGCTTTCTATGTTTACCTCGACAAGTTGTTTAAGGAGTAATTGACGTTCTCCAAAAGGGGGAGAACCGATCGCACGGTAGGACGAGACGGAGTCAGAACAAGGCAAGAATATTGACAAATAATGTTAATTATCACAACTTTTTTCCTACTTGCGTGTATTATTTATAAAGAGGCATCTCTTCTATGCTGAAACCGCCATGAAAATGATAATGATGATAGAATAAAAAAAGTTTACGATTATGAGAAACAACCTTAAGATTATAGTCTGTGCTATATGCATGCTATGCTGCTGTGCAACAGCATTTGCTCAGGGAAATTATTCTCTGAAAGGAACTATCCGCAATGCCGACGGGCAGAAAATCTATCTGCGCTATGGCACGTTCGAGGAGTTTACGCTCGACACAGCCGTAGTGAAAAAGGGCAAGTTCACGTTTAAGGGACTGATGGACCGCCCCTATGCCAGCGCAATGCTCTACATGGGTAAGTTGGAGGGTCGTAATGTGAAATATGCCCAGTTCTCGTTAGAGCCCACGAAAATGACGGTCGACCTTGATGCCAACGATTTTCAAAGGGCAGTCTTCCACGGTGGAAAGACGCAGGAGGAGGAGAATGAGTTGAATGCCTCCATTGCTGAGGCCAACCAAAAATTGCATGAACTGGACAAGGCTTACTCTGCAGCTAAGTCAGAACAGGAGATGGAAGCGCTGAAGGCACAGATGGCTCCCTACTCGAAAATGGCCAGCGAGGCTCGTGATAATTTCGTCAAGGCACATCCAGACTCATATCTTACACCTCAGTATCTGCGTTACAGCATGGGGCATATGAGTTATCCCGAGTTGAAGAGTATCTACGACGGTCTGTCGTACAACGTAAAACAATATGGCGACTGCGACGAGATTGTGAAAGAACTGGCAGCAAAGGAGCGCGTGCAGCCCGGCAAAATGGCTCCCGACTTTACGGCAAAGGATATCAACGGCAAGCCGTTCACTATGTCGAGTCTGAAAGGTAAGGTGGTGATTATCGACTTCTGGGCTTCGTGGTGTGTGCCGTGCCGTCAGAGCAATCCCCATATGCTGGACCTTTACAAGAAATACCGTGCCAAAGGGCTCGAAATGGTATATGTGTCCGACGACGACCGTGCCGAGGCTGCGTGGCGTAAGGCTGTTAATCAGGACAAACTTACGGGCGAGGGGTTTCATCATGTGTTACGCGGACTGAAATGGGATCGGTCAAAAGGTTATTCAGGCATCGACCATTCCAATGACATAAGCGACAAATATGCCATTCACTATCTGCCTACGAAATACCTGATCGACCAGAAGGGACGTATCGTTTGCAAGGTGGAAAACGACGAGCAGTTGGAGCGTGAGTTGGAGCGGCTGCTGGGTAAGGCCGAGTATCCTTTCACCATCGACGGCACCGTGGCCAATGCCGAGGGCAAGCAGGTGCTGCTCGTCTATGGAGAAGGATTGGGCATGAAGCGCCAGCGGACAAACGTGAAAGACGGTAAGTTCCAATTCCAGGGCGTATTGGACAATCCTTATGCTAAGGGTGTACTGGTGCTGGGCGAATGGGATCAGCGCAAGGGTGGCGACCGTCGTGAGATAGCCATCGAGGAGGGTGCGCTGACCATCAATGCTCCTGCCGGCAAACTGGCTGAGGCTGACATCAGAGGTGGCAAGGCACAAGACGAGATGAACAGCTATCAAGCGATGTTGAAGCCCGTGACCGACCCGCTCATGGAGTTGAACAATCAGTACTACAATGCGCGCAACGACAAGCAGCGCAATGCCCTGCGACAGAAAATGGAGCCGCTGAGCAAACAGTATGGTGAACTGGTGGATAACTATATGATGACACACCCCGACTCGTACATCTCGGTGGAGAACCTGCGCATGGAGATGGGCAAGATGTCATTCGATGAACTGAAGAAAACCTATTACGGATTCTCCGAGCGCGTGCGTCTGTATGGTGATTCCAAGGAGATAGAGAAGGAGATTGATGTGAGGAGCAAGACTCAGCCTGGTGCCGTGGCTCCTGACTTTAGCGCGACCGATGTCAACGGTAAGCCGTTCACTCTTTCCAGTCTGAAGGGCAAGGTGGTGATACTCGACTTCTGGGCTTCTTGGTGTGTGCCCTGCCGGAAGAGTAATCCCCATGTGCGTGCGCTATATGATAAGTATCACGCGAAAGGACTCGACATTGTCTATGTGGCCAGCGACGACGGTCGCGAGGATGTGTGGCGCAAGGCCATCGAGACCGACCAGCTGGTGGGCGAGGGCTACCACCACGTGCTGCGTGGCTATGACGTAAAACTGGTTGGACAAGACAATCCCAACGACATCAGTGACAAGTATGCCATCCACTATATTCCCACCAAGTTCCTCATCGACCGCGAGGGAAAGATAGTCTGCCGTATTGACGAGGGGCAGGACGAACTGCTCGATCAGAAACTGGCCGAGATGTTTAAGTAAACAGCGATGAGGGCGAAATACTCTGTTAAAAATTGAATACGGTTGAGCCTTGAATGATAATAAGCGTTAAACTTTTCATCAAAAGGAGTATTTTTTCGACACTTAAGCGTCTAATAAATGAAGTTTCGCCCAAAATAGCGGCAAACAAACAATCATTATACAACAAAACCATAAATCAAAAATAATGAAAAAAGTTCTTTTGAGTCTCGTTCTGATGGTTGCAGCACAAGTTGGTTTCGCAGCCGATGGTAAGGTGCATGTTAAAGGTGACATGAAGAATGTCGGCGACACATTGTTTGTTCTTACCCGTGAGATGATGACTCAGCCCCAGACAGTCTTGGTGAAAGACGGAAAGTTCGAGTTTGACTTCCCTGTTGAAAAGGTTCAGAATATATTCATTGTCTCTCCAGGTCTGTTGCGCCAGCAGCGTGAGACCAATCGCGTACAGATGCAACTGATTGCTGTTCCTGGTGAGACCATGGAACTGACAGGTGACACAAAGAGTCGTTACGACATCAACGGATCGAATTTCTATAAGGAGTATCATAGTGCCGACCTTGCCATGGAGGCTGTCAACAATGAGATAAGCGCCATGGTGGAGAATGCCAACAAGATAATGACTGAGCAGAGTCAGGAAGCTGCTGCAAAGTACTATAACGAGCAGATGCCGGCTTTGACTGCTAAGATGCAGAATGCCATTATGGACTTCATCAAGAAGAATCCTAACAGTGAGGCATCGGCAGCCATCATTCCGCAGTTGGAAGACCTGGCCAAGATGAAGGAGGCTGCTAATCTCCTGAGCGAGACGGTCAAGAACGGACGCATGAAGGGTTTCTATCAGAATGTGATTGATCAGGTTGAGGCACAGAAGAAGGCCGAGGAAGAGGCTGCCAAGAAGCAGGCTGCCGGTGTTGTGGCTCCCGACTTTACACTGAACGACATCAACGGCAAACCTCTCGCATTGTCAAGTCTGAAGGGCAAGTATGTGATTCTCGACTTCTGGGGCTCATGGTGCGGATGGTGCATCAAGGGATTCCCCGAGATGAAGAACTATTATAACAAGTATAAAGGCAAGTTCGAGATTCTGGGTATCGACTGCAACGATACCGAACAGAAGTGGAAGGATGCCGTGAAGAAGAACGAGCTGCCCTGGTTGCACGTCTACAATCCACGCACCAGCAAGGTTCTTGCCGATTATGGCATTCAGGGATTCCCCACCAAGATCATCGTTGGTCCCGACGGAAAGATCGTGAAGACCATCGTGGGTGAGGATCCAGCCTTCTACACACTGCTCGACGAGCTGTTTAAATGAACATTTTTTCTCTCTCTCAGATATAATACATTTCTTTTTAAGGGTTGCCTTAGCCTGACGTGAGGTCAGGCTAAGGTTTTTTTATGTGGGTACGCTTGCGTAAGGGCTATCCTACTAATACGGAGAGATATTGTTCAGTTCCCCGATTTTCCCCTCTACCACGGGTGTGGTGAATAGCTTGTGCAGATCGGAAAGTGTGATGTGTGTCTGGGGTTTGAAATCGTTCGACTGCATATAACTCAGTACTGAGCTATAGAACTGCCTGCCCTCAACATACTCTGAAGCCTTTTCCAAGTTGCTCATGCACACTAATAGGCGTCCTTTCCCTACAAAGAACTCAAATACCAGTCCTAACTTGTGATTGCGCTCAATATTATCGATGACTTGAACAATGGGACTGTAGGCAGTCGATGTGTTATCGAGCATGAAAGGATGACTCTCCTTGATGACGGGGAACCATTGCCAGTTGGTGTGTTCCTCAGTCGGGAAGTCGCGCAACAGCGGATGTCCTGGGTTGCAAAGAATGCCAAGTGTGCCGGGAGAGACGTGCTTGTTGTTCTTCTCACTGATGGTCTTGAACATGCGATAGTTCCAATAGTCTGTTTGGAACAGCGGTCCGACAGTCAGCTTTTTCATTAGGGAGGACTCCTCTGTCTCGCCCGAAGAGGCTTCTTCTGCAATAGAAGGCATGAACAGTACGCGGGCACCCTGCTCCAGTCTTTTGCCGATTTCATCGGTCATCGTGTTCGTGATGATGATGTTTCGTTTCAGTGGTGCCAGTTCGTTGTCTGCAGGATACGCCCAAAGATCGTAGCTGTTGCGGTATTCTGTTTTGTCGATGCTGATGTTCAGTTGTAATTGCTCAGCCTTGTTGAGGCTGGAAAGAGTTGCTGTCACGCTGCCGACATCAATCAGTCCTTCTCCATCGGTGGTGATTTCTGTGCTTCCCTGTCCGACAATCTCGCCTGCTTTTGTGAGCAACAGCCATGACAGGGTCATTCCCTTGAGGCTTTTCCCACCGTAGTTGGCGATTTGCAGACGGCCTTTCACGGGCTCATTGGTGGCAAAACAGAACTTCTCGCTGACGAACAGCGGTACCACCTCGCTGCACCATTGGCGCCATTCCGCCGGTGTGGTGATGCCTTTTGACTCCATGAAGGCGTCGAGGATGCCCACATAGGCTGAACCCTGACCCGGATAATCCTGGATGTCGAGCAGTTGGAAGCCAGCCATATTGCGTGTGCGGAGATCCATCTCGATGTCTGCCTTGTATAATAAGGTGCTCCATCGGCCTGAGGCGCGGTGGAAATCAGCGGCCTGGGCCAGCATTCCTGCTTTTTTCAGACGCTCGCGGAAAACCTCCATGTTGTAAGGATAGAGTACGCCTGTGTATTTCTTAATCTCGTTGTAGTCGGGATAGGTCTGAAACTGTCCCGTCTCATGGCTGATGACAGGTATCTGGCAGGCATCGCAGGCCTCGTCGAAGTTCATCGATGAATTGGGATATTTTGTATTGATCATGCCTCCCTGATAGGCATCAGCAAATGAGAAAGATCCGCGTGTGTGGGTGTTGTAGCTGCCCCAGGCCTCCCCTCCGATGCGACAGGTGGTGAAGTAGTCCATGCCCGGTTTCACTCCTTGATAGCCTAAATAGAAGTTTGAGCCGAACGTGTAGACCTTGTCGGGAGCTGTTTTGCGGAACTCGGCGATGAAATCGGCCATTTTCTCAATGCTTCCCCACAGTTCATTGCCCAGCGCAAACATGCGGAAAGAGGGGTGATGACCGTATTCGCGCAGGATATTTCTGCCCTCTTTTTTCAGGAAAGACATCAGTATGGAGTCGTTTGGGTTGAAATCGCCCCAGAACGGCAACTCAGGTTGCAGGATGATGCCCATTTCATCGGCAATCTCAAAGCATGCCTCTGGCGGGCACCATGAGTGGAAACGTATGTGGTTGATGCCGTAGTCAGCACATGTTTGCAGGTATTTTCTCCACGATCCGGTGTCCATGGCCACATGGCCGGTCAGCGGCCACACGCAGGCATCGTGCTTACCCCGCAGGAAAATGCGGTGGCCATTGGCGTAAAAGTGATGTCCTTCGATGTGGAAATTGACAAAGTTTGGATGAAAAGCACTTCCGTTTTCTCCGATTTCATCGGGTTCGGTGCTATCACCGGGCTTCGCTACATTCCTGATATCTCTGTTCTCATCTGATACAGTGAGGCAGATGATGCCGATAATACCATTCCAGTTAGTCTGGGTGTCCTCGGTGTATGCGTGACTGTTGGCATAAAGCTGTTCGGGTACCCCACGGCTGTTGTCCACCTTGATGGTAATCATGTGTCTGCCGGGCTTCATCACCCCTAAGTGGTAGCGTTGTGGTGTGGAGATATCGTTGCACGAACCGATAAAATGGCCGTCTACAAACACCTCTGTATATTTCGTACGCTCGAGAAATAGTGTTACCTCACGCTTTTTCCACGTTTTCGGAATGTCGACCAGACGCTGGTATTCGGCAACCCCTTGATAGGAGTAGTGTCGTGAAAGATGGGTGGTCTCGTCTTTTTTCTCAATGGGGGTGCCTTGTTGGTTGGTGTCCATGGTGCCGGGTAATGTCACAACGGTCTCCGTATCCCCATAGTGCAGCACCCACTCGCCACTCAGGTTGATGGCTGTGACGTCGTCTGCGGCCATGCTTGTCGATGCGACGAGCAGGGCAAATAGTGTCAGTAAGGTATTTCTCATGGTCTGTTCTGGTTTGCTGTTTAGTTCTCGGTCAGGATGATGGCGTAATGTTCAATATTCTCTTTGTTCTCGATGTGAGGTTTTACCAGTTTGTAAATCTCACCGTTGAATGAAAGAATGTCGAGATTCTCTACTTTCTTGTCCTGAGGCAGGTTGGTGGGATAATACTTAATTTCTTTTGTCACTTCATCCGTGTCGATGAAAGTGTCGATATACCAACGCTTGTAGACGGTGTTAAAGTGGACCCTGCCTCTTTGCTCGCTGACAGTCCCAACCCTTTCGCCAAACTCGATATTAGCCTCGGTATAGTCGGTTTTTGGCTCGTCTTGATCATCGTCACAATTTACCAATGCACAGGTGAAGAGTGCAAATATGGCGAAAACTATAAGATTCTTTTTCATTGTCGTGAGTGTGTTATGATTCTTGTTATGTTGCAAAAGTAGTAAAACTTTTGAAGAAAATGTGCAGTGGCGGACATTTTTTTGAGAAGAAACAAAGAAGTGCGGACTCATAGTTTTCTAATTAATGCACCAATTAAGGTGCAATTTATGCCTGATTAACTCGTAATGAATGCTTAATCTCGTGCTAATAAATGCCTGATTAGACCTTAACTGATCGACTGATTACAACCCAATTGATGCCTGATTGGAAATGAGTGTCCTTGCGATGTCCGATTGATGTCTGATTGACCGGACTGTCAAAACAAATTCAGGAGCATGGCCAACGCGGGCTATGCTCCTGAAACTCTTAAATAATAGCAAGAAAAGTCCTGCCTTATTTTGCATTGATTTCCTTCAGCAGACGGTCGGCATGTCCCCAACGGTCCATCATGAAGAGCACGTAGCGGATGTCGACACCGATGCAGCGTGCCAGATGTGAGTCGAAGTTGATGTCGCTCGAGAGACTGTCCCAGTTGCCGTCGAAGGCCAGGCCGATGAGGCGTCCCTGTCCGTCGAACATCGGTGAGCCGCTGTTTCCGCCAGTGATATCGTTGTTAGTGAGGAAACAGAGTTGCATCTCGCCTGTTGTCGGATCGGTGTACGGATCGAAATTCTTGGCAGAGAGGAGTTCTTTCATGATGGGCTCGGCAGCATATTCGAAGTTCTGCTCAGCCATATCCATCTTCTTCACGATGCTCGGTGCGGCGGTGTAGTAGCCCGACGGCTGACCGTTAAGCATGAATCCGCCCACCTGTCCGTAGCTCAGTCGCATGGTGAAATTAGCATCGGAGTAGTGAGGCATATCCTCTTCCATGCGCAGTTTGGCGGCACAGAGGTAACGCTCCTGCTCGCTGATCTCATCGTTCAGCTTGCCCATGGCGGCCTGCTGGTCGGCAAGGAACTCGATGAGATCAAGTCCGTAGCTCACACCACAGTCTTTCATGAAACTCTTTTTGTTGCAATAGATGCGCTTGCCCTGCTTCATGAGCACCGACTTCTTGAGCAGGTAGTCGACATAGCGCTCGTAGTTACCGCCGAACTTGGTCTTGATGGTGCGGTAGAAGGCTGGCAGATACTGCTGGCCTACATGCTGCTCATAGTTTTTAAGCAGGGCGATGAACACCTCACGGTCGAGCGCATAATCCCATTCGTTGCTGTTGTCGTCGAAGAGGAAATACTGTTTCTTGGGTTTCTCCTTCGGTCCGAACAGCGGCATGGCGTTATGGACACGCATGGCACGGGTGGTGAACTCGTTGGTACGGCGGAAGGTCTCGCTCCAATACATGAAGGCGCGCACCCGCTCGAAACGCTGGTCGTACAGGTCCTGCAGCTTGTCGAAATCGAGTTTGCCCTTCAGGAATCCTGTGCGCTGCTGCCACAGACGCAGTTTCTGCTCGAAATCCTGTTTCTGCTGGATAATACCGATGGAATCGATACATTTGTTCATGCCGATGGAGTTTTTCCAGTAGTTGCTGCTCTGAGCATATTTCGAGTCGTACTTGATGCGCACGGCCTCGTCGGCACGCATGTGGCGGAGCATAATCTCCTGCTTCACGCCACGTACCTGAGCGCGCGGCTCGTTCTGGGCGTCGCGTCGTTCGCGTATGCCGTAGCTCGACAGGTAGCGGCTGGTGGAACCTGGATAGCCGATGGTCATCGAGAAGTCGCCCTCCTTATATCCCTGCATGGACACGGGAGCCCAGTATTTGGGGCGGTAAGGCACGTTGTCTTTGCTATAGGCAGCGGGACCATTGGTCTTCGGGTCGGCGTAGATGCGGAACACCGAGAAATCGCAAGTCTGGCGGGGCCACATCCAGTTGTCGGTCTCGCCTCCGAACTTACCCATCGACTTGGGGATGGTGAACACCAGTCGCAGGTCGGTGAAGTCGCGGTAGGTAGTGGCATAGAACTTGTTGCGCTCGTAGAAAGAGTTGATCTCAAGGCGCAGGGTAGGGTCGTCCTTCTTCACCTCTTTCGACATCACGTTCTCGAGAGAGTCGAGCAGTTGGGCACGACGGTCATTGCTCAGGTTCTCGTAGCCCAGCTTCATCACGCGGTCGGTGATGTCGTTCTGGTCGACCATAAAGCTGACGAACATATTCTTGTTAGGCAGTTCCTCGTCATAGGTTTTGGCATAAAAGCCGTTCAGCATGTAGTCGTGCTCAACGGTAGAGTGACTGCGGATGGCCTCGAAGCCGCAATGGTGGTTCGTGAACACAAGTCCGTCGGGCGAAACCACCACACCAGAGCAGTAGCCTGAGAAGTTGACGACCGCGTTCTTGATGGCACTGTCGCCGTAATACAAGTCGTTGTAGGTCATTTGGAAACCTTCCTGCTGCATGCGCTCATAGACGGCGGGTGGCAGGTTGTAGAGTGTCCACATGCCTTCGTCGGCACGTGCGGTGACGACTGTTAGCAGTGTCAGCAGTAGTAATAGATTCTTTTTCATTGTTGTATTGTTTTGTTTATTGTTATTTCTTGGAAGCTGGTGGGTCTAGATAATCTAGAATATCTAGAGCATCTAGAAAATCTTGATAGCTTTCTGGCTCCTTCTATTTGAATTTTCTGCCAATCACAGGCAGGTTTTTCAGTGGCAAATCGTGGTAGATGATGTGCGCGACAAACAGAATGATGATGCCCGTGTTAACGATGAGCTCTGCCCAGAGAGGCAGGAACTTATTGGAAATGGTGATACCGACAAAGAACAAGGCTGCCACGGCCACATAAATAAAGATGTCTTTTAGCGGATACTGAATCTTATAGTAATGCTGTCCGATGAAATAAGACAGCATCATCGACGTGGCATAGGCTACAAAGCCAGCCCATGCACAGGCCATATAGCTGAAGCGGGGGATGAACAGCACGTCGATGATAATCAGAACCAGTGCTCCAATCCCAGAGAAATAGGCACCCCAGATGGTGCGGTCGGTAAGCTTATACCAGAATGAGAGATTGAAGAATACACCGAACATGATCTCGGCAGCCATCACGATGGGCACCACCTTCAGTCCTTCCCAGTAGCTTTGTCCGATGATGAACTTCAGCACGTCGAGATAGCCCATGACGCAGAGGAAGGCCAACAACGTGAAAATCACGTAGAACTTCATGGCCTGGGCGTAGGTCTCGCGGTTGTCCTTGTCCTTCGACTTGCCGAAAACAAAAGGCTCATAGGCAAAACGGAAGGCCTGAGTGATCATAACCATGATCATCGCTATCTTGATGCAGGCACCATAGATGCCCAGCTGCGCGCGGGCCTCCTCGACGGAACCGTCGTAGAAATAAGGGAACAGAATCTGCGAGGCTGCCTGATTGAGCTGACCAGCCACACCCATGACGAGCAGCGGCCAAGTGTATTTGAGCATGCGGCGGCAGGCAGCACCGTCGAAGCCAAAGCGGAAACCGCGCAACTCCTTCCAGAGCAGAAGCAGTGAGCAAACGGTACACACCAGATTGATATAGAACACAAAGGCCACATCGAGTGTGAACTGATCGTCGTAAATGCCGAAGGGATTGAGTTTCAGGGCCGGCAAGACAATCAGGTAAAGCAGGTTGAGCGTGATGTTCAACAGAATGTTGATAATCTTCAGAGCCGCAAATTTCACCGGTCTGTGCTGATAGCGCAAGTAAGCGAAGGGAATGGCCATGAAGGCATCAATAGCCACAGTGATATACATCACAGCCACATACTCAGGATGGTCGGCATAGCCCATGGCAGAGGCGATGGGCTGGAGCAGGGCCAGCACCAGCACGATAGACAGCAGCGAGGTCGTGGCCAACATGCGCAGGGTGGTCGAATAGATTCGCTCCGGCTGTTCGCCCTCTTTGCTCATAAAGCGGAAGAAGGTGGTCTCCATGCCGAATGTCAGCAAAATGATCAGGATTGACACGTAGGCATAGACGTTGGTGATGACACCATATTCACCACCCGAGGCAGCAAATCTTGCTGTCTGAATAGGCACCAGCAGATAGTTGATAAACCGGGCTACGATGCTGGAGAGCCCGTAGATAGCCGTGTCTTTTGCTAGTGATTTGAGGTTTGGCATGATGATTACTCTAATTTCTCTGATTACTCTGAATTATTCCGATTACTCTGAATACTCTGATTATTCTGATTACTCTGAATTATCCGAAGAAGAAATAGCCGATACCGATGGCGGCAATAATGCCTGCCAGGTCGGCCAGCAGTCCACATACTACAGCATGGCGCGTATAGCGCACACCGATACTGCCGAAATAGACCGCCAACACGTAGAAGGTCGTGTCGGTAGAGCCTTGGAAGATACAGCTGAGACGGCCGACAAACGAGTCGGGACCATAGGTGGTCATCGCATCGACCATCATTCCGCGCGCACCACTGCCCGAGAGCGGTTTCATCAGGGCCGTAGGCATGGCGTCAACCCATCCGGCATCGGCTCCGAAGAGTCCTACTATCCATTTCAGTCCGTCGATCAGCATGTCCATGGCACCACTGGCGCGGAACACACCGATACCCACCAAGATGGCAATCAGATAGGGAATAATACGCACGGCGGTCTCGAAACCGACCTTGGCACCCTCGATAAAGGCATCATATACATTCACACGCTTGCGTATGCCGGAAAGGATGAATCCCACAATGATGAGCAGCAGCATCATGCTGGCTATGGTTGTACTCACCGTGTTCATAGTGGCGGAGTCCAATTGGCTGAATCCCCAGATGGTGCCGGCAACCACCACGCAGGCGCCTCCGAGCGTGAGCAGGATGGTACGGTTCAGCAGGTTGATGCGCTGATAGAGGCTGGTGACGATAATTCCGGCAAGGGTTGAGAAGAATGTGGCCAGCAGTACGGGTATGAAAATGTCGGTCGGCTGGGCAGCTCCCATCTGTGCACGGTAGGTAAGAATGCCCACAGGAACGATGGTCAGGCCGCTGGTATTGAGCACCAGAAACATGATCATCGGATTGGTGGCCGTGTCTTTCTTCGGGTTCAGCGTCTGCAACTGCTCCATGGCCTTCAGTCCCAGGGGTGTCGCCGCATTATCGAGGCCCAGCATGTTGGCGGCAATGTTCATGAAGATGCTGCCGGTAGCGGGATGCCCTTTCGGGATATCGGGGAACAGTTTGGAGAATATCGGGCTCAGCATGCGAGCAAAGGCATTCACGATACCACCTTTCTCACCGATTTTCATAATGCCCAGCCACAAGGCGAGCACACCGGTCAATCCGATGGAAATCTCAAAAGCTGTTTTCGACGTAGAGAACGTGCTGTCCATCATGGCCGGAAACACGGTGGTGTCGCCCATGAATATCAGCTTCGCTAACGCAACAATAAATGCGATAAGGAAAAATGCAATCCAAATATAATTAAGTACCATATTGGATGCAAAAGTAAAACATTTTTTCCTTATCGCAAAAACTTTTAGTTGTAAATGCCGAACGACAAGCCAATTTGGCTGCGATTCAGGCTGTTGTTGGTCTTCAGATAGTCACCATAGGCACTGACGAACATCCGCGAGCGCACGCCTTTGATGGTGAGCGGGAACTGCCAGGTGAGCTTCAGGTGCGCACGCCAGTAGTCGGCCTCATAGAATGCCATGTCGGGAATCAGCACGCTTACTGCATAGTCGCCCTCGCGCTCAGCCAGTTGCAGGTCGGCCTTGTTGGAGAAATGATAACCGGCGTTGGCCTCTACCCACAGACGGTCGCCCAAAAGAGCCGAACCGCCCTCAAGCTGTAGGTCCATGGCACCGTACTCAAACTTCGACTCGGGCAGCAGGTGCTTGTTCTTCGCATTGTGCAACTCGGCAAAAACACCGATGAAATGGTTGATTCTTGCGGTTCCGTCGGTCAGATTGGCACGATAACGGAGGCTGGCATCGAGCAGATTCACCTGATAGCGTTTCTTGAAGGTGATCTGAGTGTCGTAGCGGTAGCTGTTGTATCCCGTCTGCGGGTCGCTCGTGATGACCAGCTCCTGGCGGTACTCGTCGGCATAAGCCTGCTCATAGGCGGCCTTGATGTCCAGCTGATGAATGGCGTTGCCTGTCTGAATGCGGTTCTGCGTGGTGAAGTCGAAACCGTAGTTGACGTATTTTCCCGGCTCGTACTTATACGTTCCGTAGACACCTTCATGGCCATTGCGCATGCCGATGGTGCTGACCGAACTGAAGGCTGTTCCCTGATAACCGTACGAAAGTTCACCTCCGAAGATGTGATTGACCCACTCGCGAGTAAAGCCGGCATATCCTCTGGTTGTTCCCATGGCACTTTCCATACCTGTCATGATATAGTATTTCAGTGTGGCGTCTGTCTGGACGGTGTTGATATTGGGAATTTTCTCCTTGCGGCGCTCGTAGTAGGCGGCCGCACCCAGCGTGTTGTTGCCGAACGACCAGGTAACGGCAGGCGTAATCTTATAGTCTAACAGTTGTGAGCGTGAGCGCGGGTCGCGCAGACGGCTGAGGTCGCCTACCTGATAATCGAGCCTTGCTCCGACGCGGACACCACTCAGGCTGGTGGTTCCTACAGCTGCGGTCAGGTCGAAATCCTGGTTGTCGTACTTACCCATGACGCTGCTACCACCGAAGAACGGGTTCGAGTTGTAGGGCCGCATGACGTCGCACCACGCACGTTCCTTGGTCCGTCCCATGTTGAAACGGAATTTCCCATAGCCGTAGAGATACTTTCCGATGGTCTGATAACGCTCGGTGAAGAACTCCAGTTGGTTGCGCTGTCCGCCTTCCTGCACCCGGTGGAAGTCGCCTTCACGGTGCGACAGGTCGAACAAGGCTATGCCACGGTTGCGCGTCGAGTCGACGGTCAGACCGGCGGCATTGCCCGTATTGCGCCATAGTTGCATGACATCATCATATTGATATTCGCCCATTCCGGCCAGACTGGTCTGTGCCGTGGCTGCCGCCGAGCAGCCCAACATGAGCATGAGGCCGTATATTGTCTTATTCATCATATTCGCGTATTCCTATGGTTGTTGATACTTTGAAGTCGGCAGTACTGTTGTTGGTGTCCTGCAGAATCTTATGTCCGTCCTTACCGCGGCGCGAGGATGTCTTACGGTACATAATCTCGCCCGTATATCCGCTGGCAGCCTCGATATTGGCGTAGCCCGCGTCGAGGTCGTCGTAGAAGCGCTTGGTGGCCAGGTCGATGCCTTTGGCCGACTTCTTCAGGATTTCCACGGCGTCGATGACGTATTTCTTAGGCATCACCTTCCACTGGTTTCCGCTGGTCTTACCGTAGTTGTAGGCGAGATCCCAATCCTCGATATTGTCGTCGGTGCGGAAAATGACCAGTGCACAGGGTCCGCCTTGTGTCAGGTTCATGATGGGCAGCGAGGAGACATAAGTGTAGACCAGATCCATGTCGCGCACATCAGGATTGTTGACATATGCGTTTTTCGGGCGTGTGTCGTTCACGTCGAAATCGGCAGTAAGCAGATTGTGCGATGCCGAGGCATTCACAGTATGGTCGATAGCGCAGTTGGCAATGACCACCGTACCGCCGGGAGCTACCTTATGGTCGGCATCCAGCGGAATGCGGAACACCTGCTTGAGCATGATGACCTCGTTGTTGAATTTCTCTTCCAGCTGTGGCAACGTGTAGGCAGGTGTACTGTTCGACTCTACCAGGCCGATATATAGACCGGCAACGTCGATTTCCTTGTCGCTCTGGTTGTACAGTTCGATATACTGGTCTACCACGTAGTTCTTGTTGTTGTTGTCCTTACATCCCGACGAGGCAATCTTTCCGATGACCAGCGAGCGGTTGATGGCCAGCTGGGTGTTCAGCCGCAAGGGTGTGGTCGACTGGTCTTCGGTGAGCAGTTGTGAGTTGATGTTGCCCGAGACGACGGCACCCTCGTTGACAATGGGGTCGCCGGTGAGCTGTGTGTATTCCTCGGGAGTGATGTCCCATGAGGTAGAGACGCTGTATACATCAGGAATAATGCCCTTGAACGAGGCCACGCCCTGTGCGTCGGTGGTGGCAGTGACAGTGTTCGAAGTGTTCAGCTGGGTCAGCGTCACGGTGTGTCCCTCCATGTCGGAGCCTTGAGTGAACTCCTCGGGCATGACCAGTTGGATGTCTACCGACACCTCACGGGTCACATCGTCGTAGTCGATGCAGGAGGTCAGGAAACAGATGGTAAAGAGCAAGGAACAGGAGAATAGTCCTGTTATGAGTGTTTTTGCTCTTCTTTTATGATGATAGTTGGTAGTCATAAGAATCAATTGTATGTTATCAATCGTCAATTACAGATTAAATGAAAGCTCCACACCGTAGCTGAAGGTGCCCGTGTTGCGCTGTACCAGCGTGTTGCTGATGTTGGTTTTCATGTAAGGTTCGTAGAACATCAGGTTGTTCACGTAGAGCGACAGTTGGCCAATCTTGCCCAGTTCCTTGGTCAGACGGCCCTGCAGGTTCCATGTCACGGGCTGCTTCACGGGCAGTGCGTCCGAGCTTTTCAGCGTCAGGCGTTCCATGCTCACTCCCTCAATCTCGGTCTGGCTGGTCACCTCATGGTATTGCAGGTCGGTGTCAATCCATCCGATGGGACGCTTCTCAAATATGGCCGAATGGCGATAGTCCTGCCAGATGACCTGTGCGGTGAACGAGGCGACCATCTTCAGCTCGGGAATATGGGTCACTGTGCGCAGTGTGTTCACAAAGCGGCGGTATTTGTCGTAGTCCTGCCCCGACGGATAAACCACCTTACAGGGAGTCAGTCCGTAAGCGGAATAACTGGTCGGCAGCAGCGAGGCGGGTATCGAGCGCGAGTCGGTGTCGGTCGACCAGGTCTTGGTCTCGTTCAGCGCGCCGCTGAACATCAGCTGGGTGCGCAGCGGTTTAATCTCACCGAGGTCGATATCGAACTCTATGCCTCGGTTGGTAGTCGAGTTGGTGTTGCCCACACGACCGGTGGTCATGAAGATAACATCCTGGCGCGTTGGGCTGTTGAAGTTGATTTGGGTGGCTTGTCCCGGACTGATAATCAGGGCTTCTGTTCCGAAATAGTTGGCGGTATAGGTCATATACTCGGTTACCGGTCCGAAGCCTTTGGGCGTCTTGTCACGATAAGCCAGCAGACTGAGGTGGCGGTTGCCGGGAAGTTTGAAGTCTACACCGATCTCCACCTTCGTGGTGGTGGCGTTCTTCATGTCTTTCGAGAACTTCACCTCGTACATCTGAGTGTGGTAGTAGAGCAGCTGAGCAGCCGGATCGTTCTGTGGCATGTAACTGGCAGCCACGCGGTCGTTGTATTTCTTGTCGGGATAGAGGTAGTTCAGACCCGGTGTCTTCGAGTTCATGCCGACGCCTCCGCGCAGGGTCATCCACTTGGTCACGTCGAAACTCATGTTCAGTCGGGGCGAGACTGCCGTAGTGGCCACATCGCCGAAAGGCTGCATGGCGGTGAAACGTATGCCGGCGGTAGCCTTCAGACGGTTCACCTTGTTGATGTTCCACGTCAGGGCGTCCTCTGCATACGCCGACAACTGGTGCAGGCCGGGAATGTCGCTGAAGGCGCGCGGGCGGCCGTCGGAGTTCGGACGGTAGGGATGTGCGTCGTCCTCGTTGTAGTAACCCTTGCCGTTGTTCCAGTCGTAACGGTAGTCAGCACCCAGCTTGAAACTCTGGATGGTCTTGCCCTTGCGCAGGAAGAACGCGTCGTTTACCTTCAGGTAGAGGTTGCCCGGACGGCTCTCGGTGATACCTGTGGCCAGATACGACTGCGTCATCCATGGCACTGCGTAGTAGCCGGTCTCCATGGCTGTGATGATGGGAATCATTCCGCCGCTGCCCGTCACGTACGAGGAATTCTTCGTGTCGGCCTTGCTGACGCTCAGTCCTGCTGTGTACGAGAGCGTGCGCATCAGCGGTTTGTCCACTTGTATGCGCCCGTTGTGGGTCACGTTGATGTTCAGGTTCTTGTTCTCAAAGTAGGTACCGTCGTCGATGGCATCGGGATCGTTGCCGCTCCAGTCTTTCGCGTTCATGATGCGCAGTTTGGTGTTGGTGTGCCATTTCTTCGAGATATCGTAGCCGTAGCCCAGGTTCAGCGTATAACGGTCGTACGAGCGGGTCTTCTGTCGGGGGTCGCCCCATGCCTGTGCGTAGTCGGCATTGATGTTCAGGATGCCAGCCTTGCCCAGATTGAAACCCTTGCCCAGCGAGTAGTTCATGGTCGAGGGATTGATTTTCGCCTTGGCCTGCCACGGTGTGACACCCACTTTCGAGTGCACAACCACCAGTCCGCTGGTCAGATCACCGTATTCGGCTGAGGGGATACCGCGGATGACTTCCACCTCGTTGATGTTGTCGGCGGATACTTGTCGTAAGTCTGTACCTGCAAAAGCGGTGCTCGAGAAAGAGCCCTGCGACACGTTTCCGTTGTTCGACATCGGCATTCCGTCGACCACGATACTGCTTCCGAAGGCACTCGTGTTGTTGTTCACCAGCGTGCGCAGCTGCAGGTTTGACTGCGAGGTAAGGTCCTGATTACCCATCAGCTGACCGGGAATCAGCTGCATGATATCGGCAAGCGAGTTCGCCTGCAGGTGGTCGATGGCCTGACGG
>JAEEGH010010644.1_pt1 | contig 21049 bp, 19 predicted proteins | sample 9134181 | NCBI WGS metagenome assembly JAEEGH01 (sample SAMN16246544, study PRJNA631951) | gut metagenome | biome: gut microbiome; feature: rumen; material: DP-attached | host: Bos | place: Iran: Karaj | collected 2018-10
GTCGGAAGCGGAGGCAAAGCTGGCAGGAGCGGACGAGGACGAACGACTGAAACTGGAAGATCGTAAGCTTGTCATAAAGGTACTTAGAGATTATGTTACTGGTGAAGACTATGACCGCTCGAGCGAAAGAGAAAAGAAGATTTCCATATCGTATTAGTTACTTTTGATGCGTGAATGCGGTAATATTTTAAGGAAAAATTAAACATATTTTTTACATAAGTGTATTACTAGGTGTCCCTTTTTCACCTCCTGATTTGTTATATGTTGTAGCTTCGAAAGAAAGGAGAAAACATTATGCGTAAGTTTATTGCAATTCTGTCGGCTCTTGTCATTTTTATTACGGTGAGTTTTCTTGTCAAGGCGGCTGAACAGTCGTATGGGGTAGCCATTTCGGATCTTACGTTTAGCGGGACGACAGCGACATGTTCGCTGGATGTATTGGCAGGCAATGTAACTGATTCGATCGTTGCCACGGTAATGCTTAAACGCGGTAACTCAGTCGTAAAACAATGGCAAAACTTGACGGACACAGGTGATCTTTATTTCAGCGATACCGCCAGTGTGGTTCATGGATACACTTACACTCTGCAGGTGACGCTGAGAATCAATGGCGTGTCATATAATGTCGCTGACATTACGAAAACTTGTCCTTAAGCCATGGGTCCAATGAATTGACAAACCATGCAAGAAGGGAGATAAAAAATGAAGAGAAAAATATCGATTTTATTGATACTTACAATTATATTAATGCTTTCAGTCTCGGCTTCTGCTAAAACAAAAGAATCTATTTATCCCATTAATTGTGACAGCGAAGAATGGAAGACTTTTAGAAGTCATGACGAAATGATTATGGCTTGTAATGTCGATATTGACCAGTTAGAAAGTTTATCTACCAAGGAATTGTTGATTGCAGTCTTAGAGTACCCTTTGATTATTGATATCTTAGCATATGATTCCGTCTCTGAGGGTATTGAACGGGTATCTCAATATTGTACAGCCTTGAATCTTTTTCTGTTGAGAGAAGATGCGTCAGATATTATTATTACCGCTCAAGAGAACAAAGAAGCGATAAAAAATGAAATGTGTGCACCGGATTCTTCCACGGGTATTGCCTCGTTGATCATTGATGCTCTCAGCGTTTATATATCGCAACAACAGTTAAGGATATATTCAACAACTGTATATACACCCATGGGGAGTTCCGTGTCCGTATATGTCCTTCTTGAATTCAGCACGGATGTTATCATCGCAATGAACAATGCGTTTTGTAGCGCATATCCATACGCGACATTCGTCTATAATTCATCTAATTGTTATAATTGTCATTCCTTTGCATGGTACAGCAGTTCTCCTAGCAATACATATTGGATGGATGACCCAAGTGCATATATGTCGGATGGAAGCTATACCAGCACTTCTTCCGTATATGACGCATCGAGAGTATATTACAACTCATCGGATCATTCCGCGAAAGTATATTCCGCATCTCCCTATGGGTTGGCGGGATCTGACCTTATTTCAAAGTGGGGACAGGGGCCTGTAATGATACATACTCCATATTACGGTCCATATAGCGGAAATGTTTCATTGTGGAGGTAATTAATGAAAGCAGGTCGCAAGAGCACTGTTGTTTTATTGCTTTTTCTTCTCGTATTTGGACTATTGGGTTGTTCTGCAAAGGATACATTCATCGTGCAGTCTTATGAAAAGACCGATCCTGCACGGTACAATGAATACTTTGATGAAGGGAAACAGTTCAATTATGTTACGCATTACGAATTAAAGAACGGTGAATGGAAGACGGATCAATATACTTATTCCTACAGGCTGGAGATTTCCGGGCAGTTGCCGGCATCGCCCTATAAGATCAAATATGTATATCTCAGCGAGGAGCCAGAGATTACTTTTGAGAGAGCGTGGAAGGCATCTGGTATAAGTAGCAATAGTGCCGATTATTTTGATGAAAAAGACGCCGTTCTAGTTGCTATTATTAGAATCATTGAATGAGTCTAGATTCACCAGCATGATCGAGCTTGAATAGTACCAGCTGGCTTATAGGTAAGGATAACCAAAGTTTTTTAGGGTTTCCCCAAGTTTTTTAGGGCCTGACTTTAGGGTGTGGGCTTTATGAGCCCTAAGTTTTTTAGGGACTAGTTTTAGGGTTTGGTTTTAGGGTCTCCTTTTAGGGGCTGAGATGCAGACCAAATTCATAAGGAAACATTGTAGAAACGCATGAAATGGATCGCCAACTCTATGTTAATGGTACACAATATGCAATCCCGGCGGGGGGAACGCTAACAACTTATCAATACTATGCTTCTGAAGATTTTACGGCAGGATTCTTTTTTGTTCACGCTTCTTACAGCGGATATGCAACTACGAGGGACCGAAGCATTAAGATTACGGTAAGAAAAGCTTCTTCGGTTGGTGGTACAAGATATACAGTTGCTTCCTCTACATTCAGCACTAACGAGGAGGACAATACATATAATCCTGGGTATTTACCCGGATTTCCTGCGGATTGCAGTGCCGTTGTAATAGATGTTGTCCCTGACAGCAATTATAGATACTATGATACAGTATATGAGAATATGAGCAATAACTCCGCGACAGTGTCTTTGTTGGTTTCGCGAGATTAGTAAAATCCTGCCTGCGCAATAGTTGCAGCAAAATAATTAATGATTATGGTGCAGGAAAATGTCCCCTTTTTTGCAGTTTTTTTCGTTATTATTAGTAGAATGGGAGGTGATTCCAGTGTTTTGATCCGATCAATTGTTACTTAAGGAGTTTAGAAATAAGGAGGATATCAGAATGAAAACAAACACCATAAAGAAACAGGCTAAAATGATGTCTTTTTGCATTGCAGCAATGTTGGTTAGTTGCATGCTTTGTAACAATGTAAATGCCGAGACGGGGCATGCTTTACGTGAAAGGGAAATTCAAAGCATCATGGAGGAAAGACGTCCGTTGTACAATAACGATCCGTTATTTAACTTAACGGCCACGGAACGCGGCCTTACCTTTGATGAACTACTAAGGGAAAAGGCAGAACGAATCCTGGCAAACAGGGAAGCGGCACAAAAAAAGAAGGCACGAGAGGAATTGGTAATTATGGGAATAATCTGTTTGCAAACATCCCGCTAATCCAGCAACCTTCTACGTATACGTGCGGACCTACGTCTGCGTTGCAGGTAATTTATGGATTTGGGAAACAGAATTCCGTCACGGGAAATACTGACTTGGAAAAAATCGATACATTGGCTACGGAAGCCGGTACAACTGATCAGACTTTCGTGGGCGATCTCGTTGAAGCCCTTAACTCACATGCGCCGACATATGGCTCTTACGAATCCATTTATGTAAACAACCTTACCCAGGCACAGTTCCAGTCCAAGGTGGAAACTAGTTTGGCGTATGATTTGGCTCCCATTCTGCATGCACAGACCAGCGTATTGCCATATTATGGCGGTCATTCGTCCGGACATTACATAGCGGTTTCAGAATTGGACAAGATAAACGGAACGATGACGGTAAAGGACTGTAATTATACCAATGCATACTATGGCGTACATACGGAAGCTATCAGCGCCTTTTACGCTTGTTTGTCGGGAAGGTATTTGATTTGTTATGAATACTAACATGATTAAGAATATTGAAAAGGGCTTTGTCTTTTTGGCGTTTGTCATTGCTGTTGTCGTATTTGGTGGATGCGGAAAAAACAGCGAAACTAAAACAAGAGAGTATTCAATTACGACAATAAAGGATGCCATAGAAATCAAGCAAAGCGGCGAAGATCAAGAAAAAACAACCAAGGCCGTGTCCACTCGCGTTCTCGTGGAAGAAAAAGACGGATATGATCCTAAAGAAGAATTAAATTGGAGCATAGACAAATGCGTTGAGCAAGACGGGAAAGCATATGTACTGAAACTGTTTTATGAGAAAGAGAGCCAGTATTGTGAGAAAAGCCAGGTCTTGTCGATTTCAAATGATTTCAAGGAACAAGAGATGATCTTGGAAAAAACAGACATCATGTGGATGAATGAGTTTTGCGTTGGAGGGAAGTATCTTTATTGGGTGGAATATTATTTTGTTGACAAGAATGATGAGACGCTAATTACATCTTCCGTTGAGTACAGAATTATCCAGTACGATTTGGAAACCCATCTTGAAAAGGAACTGGGAGTTAGAGACGGCGCCTGTTACGATGAAATCTGCCTGGAAGCAAACGAGGATTACGTGACCTGGTATGACAGCTGCTGGGACTCGGACGGTAAAACGGTAACACATTCCATTTCCGTTTATGACGTGAAGAACGAGAAATTTCTTGAATGGAATCAGGAGGACACCATCGTTAAATACATGCCGTATGAAAGGCTAAACATTTGTGACGGAGGAATTACGTATTTTAGTGAAGATTCTAACTGCAACGTCATAATAAACAGAGTGGAACTCAAAACAGGTGGCATCTCAAAGCTACACATTGGAAAGAAAAGTGAATATTCAAGAATCGCAGGTTGTTATTCAACTCAACGGTACTTGGGATGGTTTTTGGATTATGGAAAGGGATATTATTACATTTATGACCTGAAAAAAGAAAAACTCTTTAAGATAGACGGAAAAGGGATTTTTTCAAAGTATTGCATTGGCGATGAGTTTTACGCAAATTATGCCAACGATGAGCCAGTCGTAAAGTGCTATTCCTTAGAGAGCGAATCCGTTTTCTGTTACAGCCTTCAGGGATTCAGGGGGTTCCAATTTCAGGAAATAGATGACGGCATCATAGGTTTGGAAATTAAGGATCAAACGAAATATGGAATTGCATATATAGAGTAAATGGATGCCCTGGGTTTCTTTTTGAGAACGCATTGCTTTAGTTACGTGCAATGCGTTCTTTTCGAGATTAAGTGGGTCGACCAAGGGTCTACCAGGAGGTTCCCGATGCCGCAAAGCCCCTTTCTATAAGCGTTTTCGGGTGCCAGAAGCCGTTCGATTCCCATCACCCGCTTTACTTAAAAAATCCCCTCAGGTTTTTCCTGAGGGGATTTTTTAAGTAAGAAGGCGAGACCTCGAACCCATGGGTTCGGATCTCGCCTTCGGCTCGGTCGGCGCAAAGCCGACGTCCCCCGGACGTCGTGCGCCCCATCACCCGCTCTTTTTTATGCCCGCAGGTACAGGAACCGTCGCATAGGGGAATTCTTGAAGGAATTCATTGCAGGATGCATAATGTTATCGAGTTCCTGAGAATACTTTTGAACGAATAAATTGACCGAAGTTTTTACTTTTGATATACTTTGGATGATAAGGTTGATGACTGGAGGGACGTGCCTTGACGAGGGAGTTTTTTCAGAGTCTTCTCGATTCTGGAGAAGGCTATACGATAGAATATAAAAAGAATGAAACGAAGTTGAGTTCCGACGTATACGAAACAGTCAGTTCGTTCAGCAATCGGTACGGCGGACACGTTTTGCTCGGCGTAACGGAAACGGAGAGGGACGGTCGCAAAGTCGGCGAGGTTAAGGGAGTTGACAAGAACAGCGTTTATGAAATGAAACGAAACTTTATCAATGACCTTAATAATCCCAACAAGTTTAAGCCCACTTTATACCTTGAACTTGAAGAATTTGATTATGACGGAAAGACGGTTTTGTGGACTTACGTTCCGCCGACGTCTTCCCTGTGCTATTGTGACAACAAATTGTATGACAGGGTCGGAGACGCAGATCAAAACATTACGGAAAAGACTGCCAGGATTGCTGAGGTGGTTTCCAGAAAATCTCTTGAGTATCGGGAGCAACAGATCCTGCCTTATGCAAATGAGTCCCATTTGAAAATGGAGCTTTTGGATCGCGTTCGCAAAATGGTAAGGGGAAGAGACGCGGATCATCCATGGAAAGACATGGATGACATGGAGCTCATGCGGAGCGCGGGTTTGTACGTTGAAAATGTCGCCACCGGCGAAAAAGGTTTTAACCTTGCGGCGATCCTTTTGTTTGGCAAATCAGAAGTGATTAAGTCGTGCGTGCCCGGATACAAGACGGACGCGATCTATCGCGTGGAGAATCTTGACCGTTATGATGACCGGGACATTGTGGAAGAAAATCTGATTGAGGCATATGACAGGTTGATGGCGTTTTGCCTAAAACACATGGACAACCGTTTTGTGCTGGACGGGGATGTTAGCGTTGACGCAAGAGAATTAATCGCCCGAGAAGTCATAGGAAACATTCTGATTCACAGAGACTATACAAATGCATTTCCAGCAAAACTGATTATAGAAAAAGAGGTTCTGCGCACGGAAAATTGGAGCAAGTCTCGCTTTAACGGAAGGCTGAGTCTGGATTCCTTTTCACCGTATCCCAAAAACCCTTTGCTTGCGTCTTTCTTTGTTAACATCGGTCGCGCCGACACGCTTGGATCCGGCATGAGAAACCTGTACAAATACACGAAATTGTATTCAAACGCAGAGCCGATTTTATCGGAAGGGGATGTTTTTGAAATGCGCATTCCGTTGAAAAAGTCCGACGTTGAAGCTCAAAAGTCCGACATTGAAACGAAAAAGTCCGACATTGAAGCCCAAAAGTCCGACATTCGAAACAACAAAATGACCTTAGAACAACTATTGAGTGAATGCGGCAAGCGTTCGTATAACGTGACCGTTACAAAAAACATGATAACAATTCATTCAACGATAGCAGTCGACCAGATTTTTGGAGAATCCGACGTTGTAAAAATTTTAGGCTGTTCAAGATCCACGGCATCGGATTTAATGAAAAGATTAAAGGACGCGAATCTGGTGGTGCCCATTCAAGGGAAAGGCAAAGGAAAATATCGCTTGAAATATGAAACAGAGATGAAAGATAATGTTTGAGGTCTGGGTATCCAGACCTCTTGTTTTGTTTGTCCATCTCTGCAAAATCATGTTCCTTTCTTTGGGAATTTGACGAATCAACTTTATTTAAGAAACAGTAATACGAACGGGACATTTTTTACGGCTGCGGCATCTAATAAGTGAAAGGGACAAAAGTCCCTTAGGCGCGCAGAAAATAAGAGGTGACAAGATGACGCAAGGAGAATTGGAGGCATTGGTCATACGAGCCAAGGAGCAGGATCCGGAAGCGTTTATGAAGCTCATGGATTTGCAGATGCAGGCTCTGTATAAGATAGCCAGGTCCATTCTGTCCAATGATGATGACGCGGCGGATGCCATTCAGGACACCATATTGACATGCTGGGAAAAGATTTCCGCCTTGAGGGAGAACGGTTATTTCAAGGCGTGGAGCACAAAGATCCTGATCAATCGCTGTTACGAGATCATCAGGGAGAACAGGAACGTGACTTACGTGGAAGTGCTGCCAGAGATTCCCGTCAATGAAGGGTCCGATGCGGAATGGAAGGAGGCATTGGCCGTTTTGGAGAAGGAGAATCGTTTGATCGTGACGCTTTATTACGTTCAGGGATTTCGAACGAAGGAGATTGCGGCAATCCTTGGAATGACGGACGGAGCCGTGAGAAAGCGGCTGGCGAGGGCAAGGGAGCAACTGAAACGGTATTATCAGGAGGAGGCTTAGGTCATGGGAAGAAGTGATTTTGAAATAAGACGGATTTTTTCCGAGGAAGAAGTTCTTCCGGAGGTAGTAAGGAGAAAAAAACATGAGGCGTACGACACCATTTTTGATCAGGTAAAAGCGCAGGAAACAAGGAAAGAAGAAAACGCGCAGAGCGAAGGAGAAACAAAACAAAAAGGGAAAATGTCCCTGCACAGGCTGGGAACGCTTCCCAAGGTGGCAGGTTTTCTGATCGCGTGTGTCCTTGTCTTTGGCGGCACTGCCGTGGCAACGACCTTGCTCTTAAACAGGTATGACAGAATGAAACAGATGGAACAAAAGGAGAAGGACACCCTGTGGGGGGATCTGGAGCAAGGCGGAAATCTGGCGTATGAACTGTCCAGGCAGCTGATGGCAAGGGAGTCAGACAGGCTGAACAAACTGCGGGAAAAGTATAAAAGCAATGAGGCATTTCCTGACGGAGAACTGGCAAGACTGGCCGAGGGTGAGGCATACTCGGGAGAAGGCGTGGCGCTTTGCCGCGGCGCTGGAACGAATGGAACGGAAAACCTTATTTACCTGCCTGAAAGGGAACTGACGGATGAGGAACTTCTGGAAATCGTGGAGTATGAAGAAAAGCTGATTTACGTGGTGCATGAAAACAATGAAAAACGCTTTGCCGAGTCGGCGGACTGGGCAAAACGCCTTACGGAGCTGACGGACGAGGAAGTGGATTATTATTACCTGGCTTTCTTTTCAACCCGCATGGACCTGTTTGACGGTTACTGCAGGGTGGTGAACGGCGTATTTCTGGGGAGCACGGAAGGAGGGGACAAGCTGTCCGCGTCCGAAAATGTCAGGTATCAGGAAATGCTCAGGGAATATGAGGAGAAGGGAAGAATTCCGGCCAGTGAGGCAGTCGTGATCGAACATCCCGAGGATTATGCGGGAAATGGCATTGCCGTCTGCAGGTATGACGCGAACTTCTATTTGCCCGCCACGGAGCTTACGGACGAGGAACTACTTCAGATCATTGATTTCCGAAAAAAGGCGTATTACAGCGCTCAGCGCATTGACGATGACGTAAAGCTGGGACATCGTCAGGCTCGTCCAAGCTTGCCGCAAAAGGAATCTGACGAATTAAAGAATTTGAGTAGCAAGAAGTTTTCCGAAACGACTGGAGAGACAAAGCTGTCAGACCTAAATAACGCGGCGATCGGAGATCTTGTAGAGTTTGGAAGCTATGAACAGGACGGTGACTGCGCGAACGGAAGCGAAAAGATCCGTTGGTACGTATTGGACGAAACTCAGGACTGTTACGTTCTTTTGGCAGAACGGATATTGGATGACAAGGCTTTTAACGAGGAGTTAAAGCCTGTGAGCTGGGCGGACAGCGATCTTCGCGGATGGCTAAACGGTGAATTCCTGAAGACTGCATTTTCCGCAGGTGAACAAAGCCGTATTGTTGCGGATGAGGTACGCAATGAATACGGCGGGGATACAAAAGACGAAGTATATCTTCTGTCTGACAGGGAGATATGTGAATATTTTGGAATTGATCCGCAGGCCGTCGATTTGACTGTCTTCGGTACGGACGTAAAGGCAAGTTTGAAAAGGCAGGCGGAATTATTGGATGAATTGGATTCCCGCCTGTTTGCAAAGCCGACGGAGGAAGCGCAAAAAAGAGGTGCAGAATCGTTTGAACAAGCTTCCGTGGACGCATACCTAAAGTTTGACAAGATTGATTTTAGCAAGGCTTTGGGTAACGGATCCTGGTGGCATCGTTCCGCCTCGCCGCAACAGGGTCCCTTTGCCAACGCGACGGTTTCTTCTGGCCTGGTCAACGCCGGGCAGTACGTAAATGATGCGTATGGCATTCGGCCCGTGATCAGGGTGAGAAAATGATTGTCTGTTAATGATGGACGTAGAGATTGGAACAGTAAACTGATGGAGATTTTTAAGGCGCTTTGCGAAAACAAGGCGCCTTTTAAGTTATAAACATATGTTGACAAGCGTCTCGCTGTTTGACATACTCTCAGTAAAATAAGATAAAACTTTCTTATCAACTTCTTATCAACTAATTTTTCAAGAATGCAACCTTTTCGAACAACTTTACGACATTTAGGGTGAACAAGGTAATCTTTCAGGCCTAAAGGAGAGCTTTGATGAACAATACCATAACGGACAAGGAGATAGTGGAGCTGTATCTGGCGCGCGATGAGACGGCTTCTATTTATTGTACACAAAAGTATAGTGCAAGTCTTCTGCGATTGGCATCCTCTTTGCTCTTGGACAGCCGTGACGCGGAGGAATGTGTGAATGACACCTTCCTGAAAGCGTGGAATGCCATACCGCCAAACAAACCGGATCACCTGTTTCCATTCTTGGCAAGGATATGTCGGTGCACCGCCGTCGACGTAATCCGACGAAACAAGGCGCAAAAAAGGGATTGTCTGGTTGTGGAGCTGACACGCGAGATGGAGGAATGCATCCCGGATTTCATGGGTGGCGCGGAGGTGCCAGAAGATGACTTGACGACGCTGATGAATAATTTTTTGGGAAAGCTTTCCAGGGACAAAAGAATGATTTTTGTAAGGCATTACTGGTTTGGAGAAAGCATTTCCGTAATTTCTGAAAAGTATGGCTTTTCAGAAAGCAAAGTGAAAACGGTCCTTCACCGTACGCGTGAGAAGCTAAGAAAATATTTGGAAAAGAAAGGAGTACCCGGATGAACGAGACAGATCTGATACAGGCGATCAACGGGATTGATGACAGATATTTATTTGAATCCGAAGAACCATACAAGAAATCCAGCAGGATAAGAAATCCTTACGGACTGATCATCATTGCAGTAGCCATTTTGGTATTTGCCGTTCCCGCAGGTGCGTTTACGGTTCGTTATTTTCTTCATCGCGATAACGTAGAGAATTATCTTTCCGGAGCGGAAGAGGTTTCGCAAAAGCAACCTGACATTGTCAAAAATCTTGTGGCGAAAAACGAGGATTATCGTTTGACCTTGGACGTGCTGCTTTCCGACGGCCATAACGCAATGATCGTAATCACAAATGAGGCGATCAGCGAGAGGGGCCAAAAGCATTTAAAAAAATCATCTTTTGGATCCACGTCATTTGTGTCCCCGTCATTTTGCGTCGAGTATGCGGACGGAAGTGACGGGCCGATCCATCATTCAGAGGGCCTTGACGTTGACTTCCCGATTGTTGTAACAAGCTATGTTTATGATTACGTGAAAGAAGCCAAAACTCGTAATGATGCAAGATCTGCATCCGTTGTAGATTGCAGAGACATTGATCTTAGTAAAGAGATATCGCTCGAAATGTTTCTGAACGATGAATGGGACGATCCTCATGCCTACTTTGGCAGTCGGGATCCTAAACTTGTGAAAAAGATATATGGCGAATGCGATATTGCCAATTATCTCGATGGAATTCAATTTACCGTTAATTTTGCGCCTAACGTCCCCTGTAATACCCTGTATGACGCTGACGGGCGCCAGATATTTCTGTCTGCCTTTGAATTGTATTCCAATGATTCTACAGTGTTTCCAAGACGAGGACTACCTGACGTCATGTTTATAAAGGATTCCGGAGAAAGAATAAGATTTGAGCTAAAGGACCACAACGTGAATAGTGGGTGGGATGAGGACCGGGTATACTTTGTTTTCGGTGAATTTATAGATCCGGATGAATATGCAGGGGTTGAAGTAAACGGAGTGGAGTTTTGGAAAAAATGATGGGAGGGAAGCTTACGTGGATCGGTTACTTCAGAGAAAAACCGTAATGCGCTTGCAAAAGGCACTTTTGCTTATGGCGACGGTGATTTTGCTTTTTTGCCTTGCGGGCTGTCAGGCAAAAAAAGAGGAGAAAGTGGGGAATTGCCAGGAAAAAAACGGTGAGAGCATGGGGAAAACGGAGGATCATGCAGGCTCCGAAAAAGGAAATAACGGGATCAACGAAACGGGAAATAATGGAATTTCAGACTCGCACGGGATGTTAAAGCTGGCCGTAGTCTGTGTGGAGGTTGGTGGACCGCAAAAATCATGGATCGAAGTGTTGGCGGATGAATATAACAAAAACCACCTCGACGCGCCCGTAACCATAGTTCCTTTTGGAGATGCAAAGCTTATGGAAGTTGACAAGGCCATGGCGCAGTTGTCCGTTGCGATTGCCGGTGATGATCCGCCGGACCTCATTCTTCTCCAAAACATCACAAGCCGTTTGGATCCCTTGGTGAGTCAGGGTTACGTGGAAGACTTAACTCCCTTCGCGGAGCGAAGCGAAATAGTTCATTTGGAGGATTATTATCAAAAGGTGCTGGATTGCGGCAGAAAGGAAGGCGTTCTCACCGTGATCCCGAAAACATTTGCCATCAGTACCTTAGTCACTTCCCAAAATGTATTTGACGGAAACAGCGGCTGGACATATTCACAGATGCTGTACTGTTGCAAAGCCCACGAGACGAGTCCCTTACTTCCGGGTTCTTCCCCGGAGATGCTTTTGTTTGAAATTCTTAGGGAAAGCGTTGACGCCTTTGTTGACGAGGATCAGAACAAATGCCATTTTGACTCGGAAGAATTTAAGTCCTTTCTGGAATACGTGGGCACCTACTGCGCATGGTCGTCACGGCAATACGAGTATATAGACTCCGAAGAAGAGGGGAGCGCCCTTCGGGAAGGGAAAATCCTGGCCAAATATGAAGCAATCTTTTGGCTGTCAGAATTAAAAAACATACGAAGGGATTTCGGACATACCGCAAATTTTGTAGGGTTTCCAAGTAAGTACGGACGCCCCGTTTATAGGATCACGATGAGCGGAGACGATTCCTTTGCCATGACGTCCACGTCCAACAAAAAGGAAGCGGCGTGGAAGTTTATTGAATGGTATCTATGTAAAGAAGATGAATATGACAATCTTGAGCTATGCGCTGACAGAAAGAGGATGGAGGAGAAGGTTGGGATAGCCCTTGCGGGACGGGAAAACGTCAACGACGGGGAGCCAGCAATGACGGAGGAGGACAGGGAGACACTTGAAATTTTACTCGAGCAACTTGAACCGCTTTCGGATGACGACATACCCTTGTACAGAATTGCTTATGCGGAGGCAAGAACCTACTTTTCCGGGGACAAGAGTCTCGATGAGGTCATTGACGTCATTCAGAAAAGGGCAACGCTGTATATGAATGAGAAGTAATGATTAATCGACAAGTTCCCTCAAAAGTGATATGATTATAGGGACGAAGGGCCCCAAAACATCCGGGTCAAAAGGCAGACGTTTCGCAAATTAGCTAAGGAGGGACGCAATGATCAAATGGATTAAAACGGCATTTTTAGTCATATTATGTGTTGCGCTGCTAGCTTTGATCATTCTTTGGCGACTTAGCGCAGGTAATGAATCTTCAGAAAAAGAAGAAGCCAATGCGAGCTGTGACTATTTTAACGGTGAAGTTGTGGAAATTACTGATGAGTATTTCATCCTAAAGCCCATTGCCGAGTGGACTTGGAAGGAAACGACCAGAGTGAAAACACCTAAAACGAACGTCGCTCAAAAAACGGTTGCTTTAAAAACCGGAGATCTGGTTCGAGTTGCGTTTAACAGTAAGGCGATGGAGTGGAAGGAGGACGAAGTCCTGATCCCAGTGGCCTTCGCATTCTATTCCCTGACGGAAGACGGAAAACTGCGGGACGTCTTGGAAGAAGGTTATGCGATTCAATACGAATTTGAGTCAGATGACATGGCGTGGTTTTTCCATAACCTTTCTTACAGAGCCAAAGCTGGTACCATCGTGGACGTTCGGACGGACCTGTTGCTTGATGCGGACATACTGATTTGGGTGGACGGTCAGGAACTGAAAAAATCATATGATGACGGGAATGGCTGGGTTTATTCCTTTACCATGCCTGACAGGGACGTGATCGTTACTGCGAAAATGTCAGGAAAAAAAGAAGGGCAGAAATACGTTCTTGCCGAAAAGAATGATACGATTGCCGTCGTAATGGAAGTAAGTGATATTACGCCAACTGGTCTTACCGTGCATTTCCGCCAATATGAAAAACGCGACAAGGGGGAACTTATTTACGGAGATGGGTATTGGATTGAAAGATTAGAGGGAGATCATTGGGTGGAGCTTCCCGTCATCCCGGAGAATTATGGATTCAACGACATAGGATATTTTATTCCTTCGGAAGGAGAGGCGCAACTCGCCGTGGACTGGGAGTGGTTGTACGGAAAATTGGATTCCGGAACCTACAGGATCACAAAGGACGTCATTGCCAAGGAATGGTCAGATCCAAACAGTCGCCCCCTAAAATGTTTACTTGCAACACAATTCATTATCGAGTGACACTTCGATCTCAGAGGATTTGTATTGCGTGACTTTCTGCGTGACTTAAAGAATAGAGTGCCGCCTCCTCCTTTCAAAGTGTTGATTTTACTGGGGGCTTGGGACTTTTGGTATTTGACTGCCACCTTCGATTCCCATCACCCGCTTTACTTAAAAAATCCCCTCAGGAAAAACCTTGAGGGGATTTTTACGTAAGAAGGCGAGACCTCGAACCCATGGGTTCGGATCTCGCCTTCGGCTCGGTCGGCGCAATGCCGACGTCCCCCGGACGTCGTGCGCCCCATCACCCGCTCTTTTTTTGCCCGCAGGTAGTGCGCCTGTGGGCATTTTTTGTTGTGTGAATTCCTGATTTTGTGATAGAATTATTTTGCAGGAAAGAGTCAATGGCAACAGTAACGGTTGTCAACTTATGAAGTAGGAGATGGCAAATATTTATAGTATTCGTATAAATGGAAGAATATTCAATTTGTGTCAACAGCGTTGTCACAAATTCGAAAGGCGGTTAGTCATAATGAAAAATCAGATTTTGTTTTTTGCAAAAGGAAAACGAGAATGAAGATAAATGTGGACAAAGAAGACGCAATGCTGGAAACGGTTGAGCGGATTATAAAGCGTTGTCTTGGAGGTAATGCAGATGGAATCCGGAAAAGCGAGAAAATAACCAATAATTTTGTGTATTCTTTTGCGGTGGCAGATGATCATTATTTCCTGAAGTTATACAGGAGTAAGGAGTGGCCGGAAGCGGGAAAGATTCCATTTGTTTATCAGAGTTTAGCACGAAAAAACATTCCCTGCGCCGAACTGATCGCGTACGAACGAGATGATGAGACATACCCAGATGTAATGATTATGGATGAACCCTTGGCTTCTTTAGATGAAAATGCGGCAAAGTTAGTGTGTGAAATTATAAATGAACTAGCAGAAGATAAACTGATTGTTCTAATCTCGCATGGGAGATATTATGATATTTCTGCTAGTTCTATCGTTGAGGTAAAAAATGGAACAGCTATTCAGAGATGATGTTTTATTTCACGGAAGCCCGTATAAGCTCGATGTAATAATTCCGAATCAAGCATATGACTCTCAATTCGAGGAAGGTTGTCAACTTGCGATATATGCTACTAGTAATATAGATATGGCAATTTGTTTTGCTTTGGGATGTGTGGCAGATGGTGAAAACGCAGAACGAATTATGATGCCAGAATATGGTAACAAAATGCATTTTATTAACTGTCACCCAAATTATGGAGGAAAAGGGTATATATATGTTTTAGAAAAGGGAAAATTCACTTATGCGTATGGAAGTCAATGGGTATGTTATGAAACATTGATTCCTCAACAAGTAATTGAAATTGCTGTTGATGAATATTTAAATTCGCACTGTGTAATATCAAAGTCTTTCCATGACTAAACATTAGTGCTGAAACAAGATAGATGGTTTATAAAATTGCGTGACTTAAAGAATAGAGTGCTGCCTCTCCTTTCAAAGTGTTGGTTTTACTTGGGTCTCGGGACTTAGGATGCTTAGTGCATCCTTCGATTCTCTCCCCGATCTTCTTTATGCCAGAAAACAATGCGTATTCGGGCATATGTAGTTTTATTTAGTGACATTGGGAACTAGACTTAGACTTAAAGGCATATGCGTTGTACGATTTTCTGATGCTAGCAATGCCTACAGAATGATCAACTATTTTTGAAAAGGATAAGAAACATGTCAGAGAAATTAATTAGGCAAGCCAATAACAATAATGAGCGTCAAGAAACCTATCAATATCAACTTGGCAGGTACAAATTGGCCATGAAGAATGAATTCTATTTTGAGGGTTTGATCATTGTGTATGCCATGTTGGAAGACCGCATGAGATCATTTTTGTATTATTGCGGATAATTTGCCAAGCACACTGGAAATTATTGGAAAAGATGCATTTCATGGCTGCACAAAGCTGAAAGAAATCATTATGCCGAATAGCCTTAAGGAAATAGGTCCCAACTTGTTTCACGATTGTACTAGCCTGAAAAATGTAAGTTTTTCGAGCAGCTTTAAAAGCATACCAGGATATGCATTTGCTGGATGTTATTCGCTTAAGGAGATCAGTATTCCCGATAATATCACATATTTGGAGAAGGCGCCTTTGAAAACAAAGGCATAAATAAGATAGTATTGACATGAGCAGGAATGTCACGATAGACTCTAAACAAAGGGTTGTATCTTTGTGAGGGTTGAATGGATGCGGATTAAGAAGAACTTGATGTCGATCATCTTTGCTTTTGTTATATGCATGCTTGGAGGCTGCGTTCACGGAAAGGAGGATGCAGCCTCTTTGCCATTGTCAGAAAAGAACGAGATTTTGACGATGGATTCCTACCGCTGCGTTCAGAGTTCGAGATGGGAGCACAAATTGGACGGGTGGGATTTTCCGGAGATCCTGTGCGGAAGACAGGCGATTCTGTTTGAAAATGACTTAACAGGCGGGGAAACGGGACAGCCAGCATCCGTCATAAGAATGCGCCACGGAGAGGGAGTCAAGGAATTGACCATTCAGGCGGCAGAAGACGAGAAAATCTGCGCGGCAGGCACCGTAGTTGAATCGGGAGATTTCCTGATGCTTTCGTTCAAAAAGACTGGGGATGGAAGCGGACGGGAATATATGCTTACTCGTCGGGACGGAGAAGGAAACGCCCAATCTTCCGTTTTGTTGCAAGGAGCAGACGAGCATTTCCCATTGTTTTATCCGGAATACGTGATCATGGACGCGCAGGGGAACATACATCTTGCGGACGGGCTTGCGCGTTCCTCATATGAACATGCATGTTACTGCGTCTATTCAAGCGAGGGAGAGCAGAGGTTTTCCAAGGTTTTTTCTAAAAATGAATTTGTCTGTCTGATGGTTTTGTCGGATGGCAGAGTCGCATGTGAAGTGAGAAGGGATGATGCAGTACGGGCCAAGGATCGGGCAGTCCTTGTTATGGATGAAGAGACGCGGGATCTTCAGATGGTATTTGAGTACGGACGGCACGGCGGCACGGGTTCGGCCGGAGACGGCAACATTTGGATGATCAACTGTTTTGACGGAGAGACATTAATTTACGCTAACGCACAAGGGATATTCCTTTGCGATCATCAGATGCAGAACGTTCGAAGAATCTTTGGCTGGAAGGAAAACGGATTTGAAATGAATGAAATGCCGGAGGAATACTACCGCGGGATCAGCGTGGATGACGACGGGATCATTCACGCGTTTTATGATGACGGAACGGTGCATTTTATGAGTTTTCAGCCATTTGACGGCGAGGTGCGGGAACTTGAGCTTGCGTGCGCGTCCTCCCATCCATACCGCGAAGCGGTGCTTGAGTTTAACAAAACGCATCCAGGGATTCATTTGGTGATCCGGGAGGATATAGACAACGCGGCGTTGCTTACAAAGATGACGGCGGGAGACGGGCCGGTTCTGGTAGAGCCAAGGCTGCTGAAGGATGTGGATCCCGACGCAATCTGGGAACCACTGGCACCACTTTTTGAAAAGGCGGGACTTCTTCAGGAGTTAAACGCTGGAGCGCTCAGCCTGGGAAGCAGGAACGGAACGCTTTACTATGCCGTGCCGGGTTTCTCAGTCATGACGCTTGTGACTTCAGAGGAGGAAACGGATTGGACCTATGACGAATTTCTGGACCATCTGGAATCGGGGTCTTTCAGTAAGGCTCTGGAGAGTCCGTTGCTGTGGGAGAAGCCGTATGTTTCCCTGCTGTTTTGCAATGGGGAGAATGACAGTTATTTCTGGGATGGGAAAACGGGTCAAACACAATTTGCTTCGCCGTGGTTTCAGAAGTTTTTGGAACTCATGAAGCGGTGCGGCTTGGAAACAGGCGGTCACGGTCAAAGAGAAACGGGGGAGTTGATTGAGGAACTGAAAACGGGGAAGACGCTATGTCATGAGGTGATGTTCAGCGGCCCTAAAGATGTGGCTCTTTTTCATGAAATCTACGGAAGCGACGTGAACGTCATCGGTTATCCGCACGCGGACGGGGCCAGGAATACCCTGACGGTATTTGTAGGGGAATTGGCCATCCGAAAGAGCGCTTCCGATGAGGACAAGAAGGCCGCGGAGGAGTTCTTGGAAACACTTTTCTCTTATGAGGTGCAAAGTAATAACGCTTCGAAAGGGCAAAGCGGTTTCAGCGCCAGAAAAGACGTCCTGGAGGAACAGATCATGGCCGTATCCAAGGGAGATACTTCGTCACTTCTCATTCCGGGACATGCGGAGGGGACGAGATATATTCAGGAGTCAGTTGACGTAGACTGGCTAAGGGATGAGGTGAATCGCCTCATAGAGGATGCAGAACCTGCAAGGCAAAGTGACGCCCTGACTGACATATTGAATGAGGAATTCGGAACATATTATGACGGAGGGATTACTGCAGAGCAACTGACGGAGCATCTGGACAAGAGGATCTCGCTATGCCTAATGGAAAGGTAACCTCCAAGCTTTTTTATGCTTGCTAGAGGCGTTTTTCTTATCGTTTGTTTGGTCAAATCTGAGCTGTTTTCAAATTTTCAAGGGTCGACCAAGGGCCTACCAGGAGGTTCCCGATGCCGCAAAGCCCCTTTCTATAAGTGTTTTCGAGTGCCTGGAACCGTTCGGTCTCCGCTTCGCTTCGGTCGGCGCAAAACCGACGTCCCCCGGACGTCGTGCGCCCCATCACCCGCTCTTTTTTATGCCCGCAGGCGATGCCTGCGGTTTTTTTAGTGTACCTTTTTTACATTGTTATGTTGGGAAGATGTTCCCAAAGGGCATGAAACCTTGTTGCAAAATGTTAAATATGATAAAATATTAAGAAAAGGTTTTAGTGTAATATAAATATACCTTGAGGAAGGAACAAGTGATGTTTTAGTAGCATCATACAGGATAGAATGGGAAACTATATAAAGGCATATGGGGTTAAGAAACATAATCTTAAAAACATCGACATTTGTATACCGAAAGGCAAATTGACGGCGATCACCGGTGTTTCCGGAAGCGGAAAATCCAGTTTCGCATTTGATGTTTTATATGAAGAAGGAAAGAGAAAATATTTATCCATAACAGAATCTCAGTTTTCGCTCACGACAAGCAATGATTTTGAACGCATCGAAGGTTTGTCTCCGACAATCGGAGTGGAACAACGAATCATCAGGCAAAGCAATCCCTTAAGTACGGTTGGAACTAAAACAAGATTAACAAATGCTTTGGCTTCTTTGTTTTCAGTAAGCGGAGTTACCGATCCTGAATATGATGACGGAAAACCATTGTCCGTAGCCATGTTTCAGAAGAATTCACCGGGTGGTATGTGTTTGCATTGCTTGGGGACAGGTGAAAAAAAGGTATTTGATGAGGGAAAAATATTTGAAGACAGTAATGCGGGGTTAAACACGCTATTACTCGGCTTTTTGGACAGAGGCAAATCACAGAAAAAGTATAGGACTTTTCTGGAACAAAACGGAATGTTTCCGACCCAGACACTCGGTGAGTTAACAGATGAGCAGTTGCAAAGATTAAAGTACGGTGACCGAAAAGATAATTTTCCGGGCATTATGCCTTTGATCATGAATGCTTCAAAATATAATTTAATAAGCGGGCGTCAAATAGAGATTATAACGGGAGAATACGGGAAAAAGATCATATGTCCGAGGTGTAATGGCGTTGGATTAAACCAGATTGCGTCACATACCAGATTGCAGGGCCAGACATTTGCAGAAGTGAGCAATATGTCTCTGAATGAGTTGGAGAAATTTTTATTTAGCGTAGAAGATGATAAAAACAAAAAGATCGTAAATGCAATCAGACTGAGAATTCAATATTTGGTTATGTTGGGACTTGGTCATTTGTCAATGTCAAGACCGATTCCGACTTTATCGGGAGGAGAGTTGCAGCGACTTTGTATCAGTGCATTCATTATGTCTGATTTTGATTCGTTGACATTTATATTTGATGAACCATCAATAGGATTGCATGAGAGAGAGAAGGAAAAACTGATTGAGGTTTTGAAAAACATTGTGTCTGCGGGAAATACAGTTATTGTGGTAGAGCATGATGAAAGGATCATTTCGATTGCGGATTATATTGTTGAAATCGGACCGGGAGCCGGAACCGAGGGCGGTGAATTGATCTTTCAGGGCGGATATAAGGATTTCTTAAACTGTGAAGATTCGGTTGTAGCCAAATATCTGAAGGACAGAAAGCTTTTTGTAGAAAATTATAACCACCAAACGATGAATGCCCCTGCATTACGTCACGATGAGAGACTTTGTATTTGTGGTGCAAAAATTCATAACTTAAAGAACGTGTCATTGTCGATTCCGTTATATAAACTGGTTGGCATTGCAGGTGTTTCAGGCAGCGGCAAATCAAGTTTAATAGCACATACACTTGTCCCCAAATTAAAAATGCTTATTCGAAATCGTGTCATACAGAATGAGGATGAAGATATTTATGATTATCCAAGAGAACTTGATGACGTGGAGATTCAGGGAACGGATTATATCAATAAGTGTTACGTGATCAATCAACAACCGATCGGACGGGCGAAAACATCGAATATTGCTACATATACCGGTGTTTTTGACGTCATTCGAAAATTATTTGCAAAGACGCCGGACGCAAAAGCTTTTGGGTTTGATATGAGCTTTTTCAGTTTAAATGCGCAGGGAGGTTGTCCAACCTGTGGGGGACAGGGATTCTTGGCTTAAAATGTCGGGTTTGGTGATATTAATATGATCTGTGACAGGTGCCATGGAACCGGATACATAGAGGAAGTGCTTGACATTAAGTACCATGATAGAAATATTGCCGAAGTGCTTGAGATGACCGTAAAGGAAGCATGTGAATTTTTTAAAGACATTCCCCAAATATATCAAATTTTATGTTTACTTGATAAAGTAGGCATGGGATATATCAAATTGGGACAAAAGACTACCACGATATCCGGGGGAGAGGCCCAAAGAATTAAATTAGCAAAAGAATTGGGAAAAAGTAGAAATAAAGATAATATCTATATATTGGATGAGCCTACGGTCGGTTTATCACTGAAGGACTCGGAGCATCTACTTTATTTGCTTCGAGAAATCTGTAATACCAGTAATACAGTTATTGTTACGGAGCATGATATCGATG
>JAEEGH010010650.1_pt1 | contig 21044 bp, 15 predicted proteins | sample 9134181 | NCBI WGS metagenome assembly JAEEGH01 (sample SAMN16246544, study PRJNA631951) | gut metagenome | biome: gut microbiome; feature: rumen; material: DP-attached | host: Bos | place: Iran: Karaj | collected 2018-10
ACCTAATGCTCGAAAACGAGAAACGGATGCGTGAAATCAATATTCTGTCTGCAAATGTATCGGACGTGCTGAAAAGACGGGATCATCTGCTCAACCTTGAAGCAGAAATCAAACGATGTCAGGAAGAAGAACGAAAGAGGCGACTGGCCAATACGGAAGAATACACTATGTTGGTGTTCTCACTTGCTGGCACGCCTGTAGAAGATGTAGAGAAAGTATGTGACATTGTGAAACTATTTATTGAGACGGGGCAAGTATCTGCCAACAAGGATTTACGCATTCCATTGAACAAAAAACTGCGCAATGCCGAGTTGAAGCAGTTCGTCACTAATATTATAAGGTATAACGAGAAAGAAAATCTCGATGGTGACTCTTTCCTCCAGACAGCATTCTGCGAATGGTTCAGTGGAAAGAAGGAGAATATTGCCAAAAACTACTCCGTACTACCCAAAGATTCGTTGGTATCAAAAGATGGTGTGGAAGCAGATTTGAAGACGTTACGTAGTAGTTTACAGATTATTAAATAAACAGAGTATATTGACAGAAAACTTTAATCCAATAATTCGCTACTCATTCTCTTATTATATTTTTATCAAGGTTAGATTACAATAATTTCAATTAATAAAACAAAATGTTTGGAGGGCTCTTAACCATAGCGAGTTTAAAATTATTCGCATTGCCTATTATCCAGAATGTGATAGCTTCTGGCATTTATGAATATTTGAAGACAGAATGCTTGCTGCCATCTGATACTCTATCGTTGACGTTTGACAATAGTGTAAAAGAGGCTTTATGCAGAGCGGTAAAGAAAAGCAAGAAAATAGATAGGGATGATGCCGAGATATTCGCAGATTCTGAGTTTCGTTTTTATTTCAAGGTTCTTAAGGATGACCTGATTAATTTGGAACCGATAGACAGGAAAACTTATATTAATCAAAATCTGTATAAGACGTTCGTTGATGAGGTAAAAAAAAGTCCGACTGCAATGCGACATTTGAGTTTTAGATTGATACGCCATAGTGTGTCTTTACAGCGGCAGGCATTAAGTGTTATCGAGGGACTTTCTACAGCAATCAACCAGACACTTTCCAATACAGAAGAAATATTGTCTAAAGAAGATGTAATTTCAAGGCAAGTTGAAGAAGTTAAAATCACCAGTGAGGAAAGTCGAGCGGTTTTAGAAGAAATCCGCAAGACATTAAAAGAACAGTCAACGCTATCAGTCCAACAAGTTTCGACGAGACTTTCAGGAGTTATTAGTGGAAGAATCGCTTCATTAATTGACGAGCTCAAAATAAACACAGCTTCTTCAATACTTGATGTAATAAGCAATTGTTTTACAGAAATAATAGACAAACAACCTGAATTAAAAGCAGATATTTTGTTTCAGAAGGCAAAAATATTAACCTTTAAGAATTACCAGCAGGCTTTGCAATATCTTGATGAAGCGCACACATTATATCCTGATGAAGTACGATTTGATAAATCGTTATTTAGGATTTGGGGTGAAGACTTCAATGCCGAAGTGATTTATGAGCAGCCGTACGATTTGTCTTTTAGTAATCTAAATGCATGGATGTGCTATTTGCTAATGTACCGATTCAAGGATGGTGACTATATTCAGCTAAGTAAAGAGGCTCCTCAAAGAGATGAAACCAAGGAAGCATATAATGCTGCAAACACATTCATTCAATTATTAGAAAAAACGGAGGTGTCTAATTGCTTCCCAGTGGTAAAATGTCTGTTTCATTATTGGGGCTATCTTACAACCTGGGAGGAATTTCATGTGAGCGAATATCTATCTATTCCTAGAAATAGCTTTGGAGAACAAACGGATGCTTTCAACTACATGGAATTATCTTTACTGCTATTGTCTGGCAAACATGACAAAGCATTAGAATTTCTTTATAGATTGAAAGACTCTACAGATGAGCAGTTTCCTAAGATAGGAATAATGGTTGCTATGCAACTACAAAATACAGATGCACTTAAATGGTTATTAATGAATATCCATGAACATGGGGGAATACTTAATATGGAAGAAACTACACTCTTGTGCCATGCTATAGATAGTTTGAACATTACGGATGAAGTAGCTGAAAAGGTAAAAGAGGTTTCATCTAATAGCCCCGAAGCTAAGACTGTGCTTCTCGAGTATATGAATATTAAACTTGGTAAGGTAGCTGATATGAATACCATTGCTACGATTAGCGATGGTTTACCAAATGATCTTAAAGTATACAAGGCTCTCATTTTATGTAAAGGAGGAAAAGTAGAGGATGCATATAATATCATTAAGAAAATAGTTGATTTGGAGCCAAAGGCTTTTACCTATCACGCATACATAGACATATTGGCTTCAGATAAAATCTATGCTTCAGAACTTTATGAGGCAATGAAAGCATATCGACATAATGGCTATCCATTTTTTGAGTCCATGTGGAAATCAGAATACAATAAGGCATGTATACTTGCTGACGATAAGAACGCATTGGAAGTTATAGAAGATTTGTATCATAGAAATCCTGAGGATAATGAGGTATACTGCCAGTATCTATTAAAGATTGGGGACGTTTACCCTGAAAAACTAGGGGAATGGGAGGAATCGGTTCTGAAACATGAATTGAATTTTAGGCAGGCAGCTACAATATACCAAGCATTGGCTGGTAATGGATACATTGAAACTGCAGCAGAGCTTATATTTAGGCATGCTATCGCCACAGATGATTTCGGAATTAGGAATTTTTACCACTCTGAAGCTATAAGCGGAAAACTTCATACCTTAGCTTATCAAGAATACGAGACAGCCGAAGAGGGTTTATACGCTTTGTGTGATGTGGATGGCAAGAGACCTATATATAAGCTTGAACATAATTCTATAATCGGTTCGAAACTAATAGGGCTGAAACGAGGAGAAAGGGTCAAGGTTGAAACTGAAATAGGAAAGGTATGTGAAATTGAGATTATTGCCATTTACAATAAGTATGGTAAATTGGCGTGTGACATACTGAAAAATGCAATGGACGGAAATAATCCGGGCATGAGACCGTTTACTCTCAATATGGAAAAGCCCGTAGAAAGTCTAAATGAAATGATAACTGCTTTGAATCATGGAGATATAACTATTAAGAAACAAAAAGCTGATTTAAAAAAAGAATATGATATCGGTAAGGCAGGATTATGTCAAATGGTTGACCGTCAGAATCCGATTCCAAAGTATTTTGAACTTCTGTTCTCTTCATTTAAGATTCAAGTAGTAAACACCCTTGAATTTATATCATTAATAAAAGATGTGCCAGAAGAATCCAAATTCATACTAGATCTACCTTCAGTTTTGACCTTTGCGGAATTTTCATCTTTAACAGGTCTAGAGATTATGGGTGAAATGCATGTAACATCAAATTTGCAAAAGATAATTGATGAGACCTATAAGATTAGTGATCAGATATCACTATCTGATATGTATCAAGTCATACCAAATGCCTTTATTAAGCATTTTGATGAGAGAGTTGACATCGATACAATGAAACATTTGGCTTATTTACGAGATTGGGTTAATCATCATTGCAAAATTGACATAGCCACACAAACGCTTTCCATCACCCCTGAGTTACAGAATATAGGGAGTTGGCTGATAAGTACTATTGCAATGTTAATTGATCAATCTTTTATTCTTGTTACAGATGATGTTTATCTAGCATCTTTGTTACCAGGATGTAAGATTATTTCGACAGAAACATATGTTGCACTTAATTGCAGAAAGGAAGTATTACAGATTTATAGCAAGTTTTTATTGAAAAATAATTTTGTAGGTACGATTATCGACGCTGATTTTATAGTAGATGAATATAAGAGAATGACAGCAGGGGAAGGATGCTATTGGGATAAGATTACTATAGCATTGGAATATAATCCTCTATTGTTGACTAATGTAATAACAGCAATTCTAGAATTGTTTCAAACAACTCATATAGGAGATCTGTTAATAGAAACTTCAAATAATCTACTTGCTGCTGTACTGAGGGGATATGTTCCTGAGAAAAGAAAAGATATAACAAATATGGTGATTAGTGAATACAATTATCCCTTGCCAGCTTTTCGCTTTATAAGGGAGAGAATGAAAGATGCGTTAACGTTAGTGAATCGTGAGAGCGATTCTAAATCATGATACAATGTTGTATATGATTTGCGGTAAGACTAAGGATGTCGATTTTTCTGATTTTTTTAATCACAAAGCCCGCATTTATCTCCAAAGAACTTGCAAAAGTACAAAAATAATCGTACCTTTGCACCAACAAAAGAAAGAAATACAGAGAAAAGGACAAAGAAGAATGGGAAGAGCATCGCACGGATGCTTATCGATAGTTATTGAGGGACAACATCCAAGATGCTTATGGTGTTCCTTATTTGTACCAAGACTTTCGTAAATCGCTGATTATCAGTATATGTTAGATTTGAGGAGGTGAAGTAAAGATTAATCTCAACATCTATCATAAAATCCGTGTATTTGAAAGATTACACGGATTTTTTTATGTGTTCCTCATTCTGAAAAATCATACACCTGATACGGTGTACAGTTGGGCGCAACTGAATACCATTGCCGACCATAAGCTGACAAGACATCATCTTCACAATTCACGATAGGTCTTCATAATATTAAAGCCGTAGTCCAAAAGGAGAGCTGATTCTTTGAAGCGTGATGATACGCTGCGACTGTTGAGGAGAACCAGATAGAGGGTAACGCCTTCACGAGTAGCAGCCGATGCGAGGCAGTTACCTGCCTGACGCGTAAAACCAGTCTTAATCCCTATGCAGCCCTCGTAGGTTGTCAACAGAGCATTGGTGTTACGACAGGGCAAGTGGCGACCGTCTGTCAGCGGAATATCTTTTTCTTTTGTTCCGACAATCTGAGCAAAAGTGCTGTCACCCATGCAGTATCGGGCCAGTCTGACCAAATCACTGGCTGAGCTGTAGTTCTGCCTGTTGGGCATACCATTCGGATTGGCAAAATGCGTATTAGTCATACCCAAATAAGCTGCTTTCTCATTCATCATCTCACAAAACTTCAGCGTATCACCCCCAATATGCTTTGCTAGAGCACAAGCAGCAACGTTGTCGCTCAACAGCATCATCTCGTCAATTAGGTAGTGCACCTCATAGCCGTCTCCTGGTCTGACTCTTGAATCTTTGGTAATGAACACGTCGTCTGTAATCTCCACAGTATCCCTCATATTGCCATTTTCGAGTGCCAACAGACAGGTCATCATTTTCGTTAGCGAGGCCATGTATATGGAATCGTTAGCATGTTTCTGACTGATGACAATTCCTGTGGAATCGTCGATGAGCATCCAAGCTTCAGCACTTATCGAGCCAAGTTGTTCACATCCTTCAATGGAGTCCAGATTGAGCACCGTAGATAGGGATAACGAATCGATGCGATTGATTCTTTCCAATCGTTCCTGTTCTGGAGTAAGGGGATCTAAACAACCTGTATTACAGGATGTTAGAAAGCAAATCAACGCTAATAAAAAATTCCATTTGTTATTATGCATTTCTTTGTGTACTGACGCATTATTAATAAATATTGTAATAAATATTGCTGCAAAGGTACAATTTAATTACGGAAATCGTGTAAGAATCACTTGAAACAAACAGAATTTCTTCACTTTTATCACGTTTTGTTTAATAAAAGAAAAAAACAGAGTTGTTTCTATATGGTATAATCATAAAAACATGCGACTTAACAAAATAAATGTCATGATTGGCAAATTTTTAATGTTACATTAGCATAATTAAATAAAAATCCTTATCTTTGCATTACCAAAAAAAGCCAATATTGACAAAAATAATAGGATGATTTGCCAATCCTTAATAGAGTAAATTTCCAATTATATTATTATGAACAAAGAATATATCGTAACAGCACGCTCTAATCAGGTGGCGAAGAATGGGAGCCATTATGCCAATCTGAAAGTGACGGCACAGAAGGGCGAAGCTATCAGCGTCACAGTGTGGGATTTGGGCGAGAACGAAGGACCACATATCGAAGATATCATTACCCTCGATTTGGATGCTTTAAAAAGCATTAAGTTTCCCAAGATGGCCGACTTCGGGTGGTTCCGCAATTGCCGTAAGGCTACTGCTGACGATCCGCTCTATCAGTTGATACCTCGCCCCATCGACAAGGAAGATTGGGACCTATGTATCAACCACATGCTGGATTTCTGCAGCGATACTGCGCTGATGGACTTCATCCAGCAGGAGCGTGACAACCTCTACGAGCAATACAGCAACCAGACGGCTGCCACGTCGCTGCATCACGCTTTCAAAGGTGGATTACTCAACCACACTTACGAGTTGCTCCACATGCTCGAGGGCCTTTACCCTATGCTCCCTCCGCTGAAACTGGAGCGGTGCATCATAGCCATCCTCTTTCATGACTACGGTAAACTGAAAGAGTATGACGAGAACATGGAAGGCACAAAGTATATGTACCTCATGGGCCACACTTATATCTCCGCCCATGTGCTCCACAACAAACTCAATGCTGCAGGTATCAGCAACGAGGAGACCATTCGGATTGTTCACTGTGTCCTCGCTCATCATGGACAGTTAGAGTACGGTAGCCCTGTAGTGCCCTGCACACAGGAAGCATTAGTAGTACACTATATCGATAACCTCAGCGCTCGCACCTATGCCTGCGACGAAACAGCCAATATGGAGAAGTGTTTCGCTCTGGGGACGAAGGTAATAAAGGGGTAGCGGCTATAGAATTATTGGAGAAAGAAAAGTGAAAGGTGCGGGTCGGTATGACCTGCACCTCTCTTTTTGAAGAAATATCTTATGTTGTTTATCAGGAGTAATGCCTTGATTATCTGCGAGCAAACTGACCTAAGCGTGGAGCGCCCCAAGGGGTAGCGTGGATGCGGTGGCGCTGTGGGAATTCAGGAGCCTTTGCTGCTGGGCGGAGTTCCTTTTGTACGCTTGCGATAGCACTTGCAAGAGCCTTGCTGCTTACCTGGGTACCGTTGATCACTACTGTGTTGTCCTTTGCATTGACGATGATGTCCATGAGTTCAGGAACTGAGAGTTCGTAGTTGCACTGGTAGTAGTCAGCGTTGCGGTCCTTTGGCATGACGTTCACGTTGCCTTCGCTGAGTTCGCTGGTGAGGACGCTTTCTCCGTTTGTATTGATGATGTCGAAATTGAAATCTACTGCCTCGTTAGCTTCCTCGATGATGCTGAGGATGCATTGGTTGGTAGCGCGGTCGAATCCGAGACCTACCTCCATGTTGGTTGTTACTGGTGCGTAGTACACTGTTGAGTTCTGAGCGTTTGCACTTACAGTTGCGATGAGACTTGCGATTGCGATTACTAATGACTTCATAATTTGTTTCCTTTCTTAATTTTTAGTTTGTTATTTTTTTTGTTATTTATTTCGTTTTCGTTCCCGTCTTCGTTTCTCCTCTCCCTTGAGGGGGAGGTCGGGAGGAGGCTCTTTCCAACCTCGTACATCTCTTTGATACTGCAAGTTCGAAATCGATTAAATTCCGAAATCCTAAACCTTGTAGGGATTTTCCTACTACCCAGCCGACATTCCCTACAGTCAACGAGAATAAGTCTTAGATTATTAACCCGTCAACCAAGAACAATCGTCAGACAGATAACTGACAACCCAAATCAGCGAACTACATATGTTGGTGTTATGTTGGTGTTATGTTGGTGTTATGTTGGTGTTATGTTGGTGTTATGTTGGTGTTATGTTGGTGTTATGTCGGTGTTATGTTGACCTTATGTCGGTTTCTATTCAATCGCTCATTTCTACAATTAGAGACATAGTAGAGATGAAGTAGAGTAGAATATGGAATAAATTCTATTTACACGAGGTAGTATTACAAAAAAATCTCCAAGAAGAGAGCTTCAAGACCGACACTAAAGCGGACTCTCATCAAGGAGACATTGCAAAGTTAATGCAAAAAATCTTTTCCACCAAAGAAAAAACAGAAAAAATTGCTGAAAATGGTGGAAATTTGTATAATGAAGCAGAACAACCGTCCGGCGAGGGACTATGTGGACGAGATATCCCAGTACTTCGACGATGTGAAGGTGAAGAATAATGTTATCATTGCCAAGAGTCCGAAGGAGACTGCGAAGCAGAGTATCTGGGATTTTGATGGCGAGTACAAGGGGAATGATGTGAGGTTTGCGAATGACGAAACGAACGACGAGTTCAATCGTTTGCTTAAAACTTTGAACGAAGTCAACATGGACAAGATAATCCTGTCTCTTGGCAGACCTTCTAAAGTTCTTATCAACGCTGGCATTGAAGATAAACCAATGAAGCTGTATGGTAATAAAATTATCAAAAAACAGAAAAAGCATGGATTTAATTTGAGCGAATTGGAGAATTTGCCAGAAGCAGCGGCAGACCCGATTGCAGTTTTTGATAATTATCGCAAAGACGGAAATCGCTCGATTCTTACAGAACTTACGACGAAAAATGGTAATTTCCTTGTTTCTGTAGAAATTGGGAAAGATGGAGATATTGATTTTAATATTATATCTTCTGTATTTGGGAAATGGAAAGAAAGTATTGAGGGTTGGCTGAAGAGCGGCTATGCAACATATATAAACGGAAAAAAGGTGAAAGATTTCCTGTTACACAATTCCGCACTAATCGCGGCTGCATCAGCAAAATCCTCACCTATTTCTGGTGCAAAGATAAATAGTTTGTTTGAATTAAACAAATATTTTGGAGAGAAACTTTATATCAGAACCAAAAATTTCAAAAATTTCTTTGGAGATTGGGAAAAAGACCCCGAAATTCAGCTTTATTATGGAGCTGTTATGATTGACGGGAACATCTATAGAACTAAAACGACCGTTAAGAGAGTTCTGAATAGAGGAAAAGCGTCAAACCAACAATACTCTTTTGAAATACAAGAAATGGAAATGATTGAAGAGCATCCTGTTCAACAGGAAATAAGCGGCGCAAAAAGCGCAAACAGTCCCGACACTTTTACCAAATCCATTTCCGCTGCAAATCTATTGAAAAATGTTGAATCTGACAAGAAAAATCGAGAATAAATGTAGAAAGTGTGTTGATTACTGCTTGAAATGCTCTTGATGGAACCACCGGATGCCTATCACGAGTAGGGGCGTGAAGCATACGAGGAACAGGATGCAGGTAAGTTTGCTCAACTCAGCTTCGGGATCATCTTCGATCATCAAAAGGATGCATGCTGTGGTGTTGTTCGTAACATGAGCAATGATGCTTGGCCAAAGGCTTTTTGTACGCCAATAGAGCCAGCCGCAGATGATGCCAAACACGGTGGTGCCTATTAGTTGGGTATAGGTGCCGTGACAGATGGAGAATACGAGTGCTGATATGATAATCGCTACCCAAGGTTTGCAGCGCATACGCAGCAAGCCGCCCATCACTACGCCACGAAAGACTATCTCTTCCGTAATAGGGCCAAAGATGCTTATTGCAATCATTCCCAGGGAACTTGTCATAATTTTCCCCATCGTTGTAAAACCTTCTTCCTCATCGGGAAATAGCTTATCAAAGCCTGTCAGTTCCAACAAGGCAATTTCGACAAACATCCATCCCCAGGCAATCAGCAGGGCGAAAAGGACTGTCTTCCAGAGGTTGCTTTTCGCAAGATGCCCCAGCTTCAGCTTCACATATCGCTTGCCGAGAAATATGGCTATCGTGACCAAGTTGCAAAAAATCATCACATAGATGAAGGAATTGGATAACTCAATCGTCTCTAAGACGCTCTCTGGGCGCACTCCTTTCGCTAGGTCTACAATTACGATTGCTATAATGTATAAGCCGAGGAGTACTTGGTCAAGAAAAAGGTAAAGCAGAAACTGCTTCACCATGATCCAAAGTTGCTTTTTCATCTTCTTCGAATGGCTTTTGTTGATTGTCTGCAAAGGTACGATAATTTTTTGAATCTGCAAAATTTGAACCCAATAATGAGGGTGAGTAGCATTTAGTTTGCCGTTTTCGTTCCTAATCACTCATCTCTTAGACTTTATCTTTTTTGCATTTCCCTTCAAAAAGTTTGGAAAATAAGAAAAAATTTTGTATCTTTGCACTAGGTTAACGCTTACTATTAACAATCCCCAAAGAAACATGCGAGGGTAGACGGCTAAAGGCAAACGATCATTCGCCTTTAGGCAAATGATAAAATGCCTTTAGGCAAACGGTCGTCCGCCTTTAGGCATTTTCCCTTATCAGTCGACTCATGTTCCCGATTGAGTCGGCTGCTTTTCCCTTTTGAATTGGCTGACCGTCCCAGTGCAGCTACGTTCTTTCCGTACCCCAATCCCATAGTTATCTATGTATTTTGCTTCATATAGGGATATATTGTCATCTGCAGCGTATGCGCACCTTGTATAACTATTAAAATTGGTTAAAAGTGATGACTTTGCAAAAAAAAGTTAGCAAAACATTTGGTGCATTTTCCAAACTATCCTATCTTTGCCGTCAGAATGTTCAGTCATCGATTTTATTATGCAAAAGAAAGGAAACAAACTCACACTGACGCGAGCAGAGCTGCAGCTGATGGAGATACTGTGGCAAAGCGGTAAGGCAGTTGATGTGCATGAGGTGGTAGCCCAGTATCCGGAGCCTCAACCAGCCTATACCACTATCTCTACCGTCATCCGCCTCTTGGCGATGAAAGGCTTTGTCGGCACCAAGAAAGGAATCGGCAAACAGCATCTATATTACCCTCTGCTTTCGAAGTCAGAGTATATCTCACAATCTGTCAGCGAGGTGAAGGCCAACTTCTTCAGCGGCAGTGTCTCATCTTTCGTCAGTTTCTTCCTGCAGGAGGAACAGATGAGCAAGGAAGAGCTGGAAGAGATAGCCCGGTTGGCCCTCTCGCTCTCCGCTTCCACGCATAGTTAATTATGCATTATAAATTATGAATTAAAATATGGGTGCCATCACTATATATGCCATCAAGTCCGCCATCTGTCTGGCGCTGCTGTACTTGCCCTACACATTGCTGATGCGACGCGATACCTTTCATGCGTTCAATCGCGTCTTGCTGCTCAGCATTGTAGTCCTTTCGCTGGTGATGCCGCTATTCAAGCCTCTCTCATTTCTCCCACAAGGGGAGATGATTTCCCAGCCCATCAAGAGTCTTGAGGAGGCAATCAACCCTCTCTCCATAGAGGAGGAGACGGATGGGGGCTTTTCTTCTATAGAGGTGGAAACGGAAGAGGTCTTTTCCTCTTTAGAGACACTCCCCATCTCTCCCCCGAGGGAGATGAGGGGAGATCAGGGAGGAAGTCTTCAGGTAAGTATTGAAGAGGAATCTGGTCAGATTCCTTGGCCCACCATCCTTGTCCTAATATATATAATAGGTGTGGTGGTATGCATTGCTTGGAAGGCCTTCCAACTCGTTCGCTTGTATCGCTACATTCCCTCTAATTGCCTCTGGAAAGATACGATTGACGGCATACAGGTGTATGCCCACTTCGACGACGTATGCCCATTCAGTTGGATGAATACGGTTGTAATTACTGATGAAGACTTCAAGAATAACCCCTCAGTGATGCAGCACGAGCGGGCACACATCCGCCTTCACCATTCGTGGGACAACCTCTTTGTATCCTTTGTTGAGGTGCTTCAGTGGTTCAATCCCTGTATCTGGATGCTCGACTATTCCCTGCGCGAAGTCCACGAGTACGAGGCAGATGCCAATGTGTTGAGTCACGGAGTCACCCTTCAGAACTATCAAAGCTTATTAATTCGAAAGGCCATTGGTACCAGTTCCTACGCTTTTGCCAATGGTTTCAACCATAGTTTGCTGACAAAAAGAATCAGGATGATGATGAAAAAGAAATCAAATCGATGGAGCAGTACAAAAGCCGTGTACCTGCTCCCTGTGGCTGCAATAGCCCTTGCGGCATTCGCCACGCCTGAGTTCACGGAAAAAGCAAATGCAGTCAGCGAAAGTGTACCTTCTATTTCCTCGTTAAGCGAGGACATTCAGCTTTCACCCTTTAATGGGGAGGGGAAAGAGACACCTTCCTCTATTGAGGATCAACCAATTGAAGATCCAACAGATGATATGCCAGAAGTAGAAAATACTACAAGCATCAAACCAGGAGATATGATAACCGGCATTGTGGTTGACGAGAATGATGTGCCCATACAGGGGGCATATATCGTGGAACTTGGTGATGACGGGAGAGTTATATGGGTGTATGGTGAACCTGTTACTGAAGCTGATATCAATGGTCATTTCTCCTACAGGATTCATGACCCTGCTCATATTCTGAGGATTGGTTTGGTAAGCCAAGGATTTCGTGCAACTAATTTCGAACCTTATGAAATCAAGGCAACAAATCCAATGCCAAAGATTGTCCTGAGGCCAGAAGCCGGACGAACCGCTCCTCCAGTTGTTGCAACTGGTACAGTGACAGATACAAAAGGGAAACCGTTGATAGATGCACGGATCTATGCACGTGACGAAAACGATGGAATCATAGGAATAACGCATCCTGATAACAATGGTCATTTTGCACTAAGAGCACCACACTCAATTCCTGTACGCTCCATGCAGATTGTCTGCGATAGATATAATGCCCAGGTATTGCAGCTGACCAACGAGCCAATGAAGATTGTGATGGAAACCTTGGAGGAAGCAGATATAAACCGTCAGCCAGCTATCGTCATAAAAGGGAAGACCTATCATGTGAATGGTGTGGAATTCTCGATGGTGGCAGTTGAGGGAGGCACTTTCAAGATGGGAGGAGGCAGGTATGATTTTGAGAAGCCTGTTCATGAAGTTAAACTGACAAACTTCTCCATTTGTCAGACCGAGGTGACTCAGGAACTTTGGGAAGCCGTGATGGGTAGCAATCCAAGCAATTATAAGGGCTTGAAGTTCCCTGTAGAAAATGTGAGTTGGGACGATTGCCAGACTTTCATTACGAAGTTGAATCAGCTGACAGGTCAGCACTTCCGTCTTCCTACCGAGGCTGAGTGGGAGTATGCGGCTCGTGGTGGTAACCAGAGTAATGGTTATGCCTATAGTGGCAGTAATAGCTTTAGGGAGGTAGGTTGGTGCCGTGACAATAGTCGCGGCAGGACCCATGTGGTTGCTACGAAGGCTCCGAATGAGTTGGGCTTGTATGATATGAGTGGAAATGTGTGGGAGTGGTGTCAGGACTGGGGTGATGGTAGCTATTATGCTTCCTCACCAATCAACAACCCAACGGGTCCGTCTTCAGGCACTACTCACATTGTACGTGGAGGTGCTTGGAACGACCAACAAATGGACTGCCGTGTAGAACACCGCATCGGAAGAAAACCCACGTCCACATCCGAACTCACTGGCTTCCGTCTTGCCCTTTAGGAAAATGTAATAATTAGTAAAAAATGAAATAAAAGATTATGTTAAGAACAATTATCACCCTTGCAATCATACTGAATGCAGTAGGATTATATGCCCAGAAACAGAATCCAAGGGGTATATACCACATGGTAAGTATCACAGGAAAGTACGGTACTGAAGCTGCTATGCTCGACCAATACAAGATTTGTACAGACACCATGACGTGGATGCTGAGCGTTACAGAAGATAAATCAATCAATAAACATGGCGAAAGGACAAATCGCCCATACTTTGAGTTAGGTGACAACGACCACATGGTGTTCAACTACACAGGCGAGGAGCCTGATGTAACCACTCCTACAATGACCCGCATTTTCAACTCGGATAAGAAAGGATTTTCCCTGAAATGGTGGAGCACATCGCGAGGCCATCGTGTCTTTCCTGAAAATGGATGGTGCACAGAGGAGTACAAGTCAAACAGCTTTTCCTCCTCAGGAAAAAAGATTTTCGATATGCTGTATAGCACTAAAACCAAAGGTAAGAAGGACGGACTGCAAGGCAGATGGAAAGTCATTGGTGCCATCAAGATGTCAGGCAGTAAGGTTGTAGATGAGTGGCTGAAGAGCGGCAAATTGGATTTGGGCGAAAACGATTATGTGCATTACTGGGACAAATATGCCATCATTGATGATCAGTATCTCTTCACAGCATATACCGATGCTATGCTAAAACAGGAACATCCCGGCAGCTATGGGTATCTACAAGAGTATAAAGTCAGCGATGAGAACAGGCAGACGGTTACTGTACAGTTGCTGACGAACGATAATACACAACCTGTGAAATACGTGTTCTATAGAATTAGTGATGACAGAATGATTGTCAAAGTTAAACATATACTCATTATAGACGACAGAAGTGATTGTTTATACGATGGATATGAAATCTGGGAAAAGACAGCAAGTAACACACCTCTCATCAAACTGCTTACTTCCACATCGACCTACAAGGACAAACCGAAGATAGAACCTAGGGGTCTGTACAGATATGTGGCAGGTGGCGAGCTTTGCCGCATCAGGGAAACGAGAGACTCAACCATCTTTGATGAGAAAACCAGACGGTGGACAAGTTATATAGAACGGTACAGACTATGTACTGACACAATCAACTGGAATGTTGATATCAGCGACTTTAATCTCACTATTAATGGCCAGAAGTTAGAGGACATCCAACGCAAACAGATAAGAATAAATTCTCATTCATTGTATGACTTTTATAAACCTAAGTGGGTATTGTTTGATTGCTCTGAAACTGGATTCAGCGAAACTTGTTATATTGACAGCAAATATACTGCATTTAGGACGTATGACAAAGGCGACTTTAATGCTGGAGTATGGACATATGACAAACGCGGCGTAACCCCACTGGCGAAGGAGGTGTGTGATGTGTGTGACGGTAAGATTCCATACGATGCCGACCATCCACTTTATGGAACGTGGGAAGTGGAAGGGAGGGTGCTAAATCCTTCGGAAGCTAAAATAGACTCTATCATGAAAGGACTATGCACCGATTACATTTTCCCCTACATTAGAAATCGGCGAGTCTTTTATGCATTCACTCCGCAACATATGTACACAATGAAGTCAGAAGATTCGATGGTATTTATGGACAAGTTGGATTCCGACTGCAAAACCAAGCTTGTCACATGGGAACAATATTTTGAACAAGGGAAAGGAACTACGATTGTATTTCTCAACTGGACTCTACACTGGATAGATACAAACACCCTTCTGATATGCCGCGATCATCAAGAGTTACGACTTCCCGCTGTTCCTGAGTGTCTTGTGCTGAAAAGAAGAGTCGAGGGCGAGTCATTGATTAATGTTATAAATTCCAAAAGGTAAAAGCACTCTTTATGACACTACAAATACTCATATTGTCGGCTTCTGTTATTCATAAATAGACTGCAATGCATAAATGCTAAGGCGTGATGCATTCAGAACAAACCAACAACGATGGTAAGGCTCATTAAGAAAAGTGATGTTGAGCACCTCAGAAAAACTCAAATTAGGTGTATCTCAGGCTAAAGTATTAACACATGAAAGAACTACAAGTATGGATTACCTATCATGACGATAGTCAGATAGTCGATTATGAACTGGCGGAAGATGATGTGTTCCGTCTGTTCAAAGGGAACGACTCGAACGTGGAAGGTGAGAACATCAATCACCTGAATGCATTCTACTCGGAGATAACCACCATGTACTGGGTGTGGAAGAACAAGAAGATGAGCCAGTATGTGGGATTCTGTCATTACAGACGGCGGTTCACTCATTTCATCGGACTCGACAAGGGAGAATGCCAGATACTGCATGCACAGCGGATGGCATCGGTGTACCGACACTATAAGGATGCACACAACTACCGTGACATGGACTGTGTGGTGGATATACTGAACGACATATATGGGGAAGGCAATCCCTATTCTGCCTATCTGCTGACCGACGGGCTGTTCATCCCGTTCTGCTGCTTCATCATGCACTGGGAGGACTTCGAGAACCTATGTGACTTCCTGTTCAAAGTCCTGTTTGAGTTCGACCGCAGACAGCATCTGAACATGCAGGCGGAGAACTACCGCAGGAAAGCGGAAGAGGACTTCCCACACGATAACCCTGACTACCAGCAACGAGCAGTTGCTTTTCTGGCTGAACGTCTCATCAGCTGCTATATCATCAACCACATGAATGCCATCAGCGTGAAAGGTATCAAACAACGGTTGGGGTATTATGACTGAATTAAAATACCATATATAATAAAAAACAATATTGAACGTTATTAATTATTAATAATATAAAGCTATGACAAAGATTATCAAGAAAGTAACATTGAATGCTCCAGCGAGCACATCGACCCCTTCGACAAGCTCAGGGCAGACAGGTGTAGATCCAACAAAGGGAACACAGACTAATCCTTATACGCAGGAAGAATTCTATTCTCTGCTTGATTTAGGAATATGGTCAGGCGGTTGGGTAGAAGGAATGGGGTATGCAATACCACAGACAACGATTACATCGGATTATCTGATTGATAGTGAGTGGCTACTCTGGGATTCATGGGCATCGTGGGAGTATGGAGACTCCTCTACCTATTATAACACAGTAATAGTCCCTTTCATGGGAGTCGGCACAGGAGGAGGGGGAGGCACAACTGGTAATACAAGTAATAGCAACAATCATCTTCCCATGAAACTATATATTACGAATGGGTATACACCATCATCGTCAGAATTGAGCGAATTACTCTCCTGTATCAGTGCGCTGCCAAATCAATTAAAATACCTTTTGAATTATATTCCATTTACATTCATTTGTGCGAATCCAGATCAGCAGGATAATTGTGCATATTATAAAGTCGACAAACGAATGGTTTATTTATATTCGAATAATTCTATAACCCAAGCAACCATCCTCCATGAAATGTTTCACGCATGGCAACATGATCAAGGGTATATTGTATCGGGAGAGACAAACGAAAACAGTTATTACAATCTTGAATTTGAGACATATGTCACCTTAGATGTTTTACAACAAAAAAAATATGGAATTCTAAACTCTTGGACTGCAGGAGAGGCAAATCGCTATGAATATCAAGACTTTATTCAGCAATGCTATAACGATGGCACATTTAATTTTTCTGTATTCATTTCACATATATATGACTTCTATTATGGTTTTATTGATTCACATCGAAAATCTAAGGACATGGATCCCAAAAACGGAGCGATACCTACAGCAGCAGAATTGGATAACCCTAATTATATCTGGCATTGGTCTACATATTTTCGTTTTTGGGGAATAATGGAATAGTCTTAATAAAAAACCGTAGTTTATTATGAAAGAATTATTAATTGTGTTAATTTTGCACATATCAAGTGCCGCGCTATTATCTGCACAAGAGCATTCTGGTATTATGAAAAGGGTATCTACGCAAGGGCATACGATATACTATCAAAGACATAGAAATGATAAGCTCAAAGTGAGTTCAATCGATTTTTATCTAAATAATCGTTTACAGGATAATTCTGACACGATATCCAACCTAACAGATAGAGACCTCAAACTCAAAGAATTGGATTATATGAAAGAAACGCATTTGCTCATTGACTCCATTAGAGAAACTGTAACTCAACTGGTAGGGAAAAAAACAATCACTTCTCTTCGGCATCATCAGGTAAAGATAATACTCTTTTTTGATTATGAAGGCCGAATATTTAATGTGGGTATAAGAATTCCGTCCTCAATTTATGGCAAAAGTCTTGGAAGAAGACAAATATACACAATCTTACATCACATACATTCACGTTATCCTATGTTCACGGCATATGCTAAGTTGAAGAAACTCCGATATAAAGGTACTGAATGGTACTCTTTCTCTCTCTTTCCTAATAGATAAATGACAGATTATTAATGATATTACAGATGATAATGCCTTACAACGGCAAATAACAAATAGAGCAAAAAATCTATGCAAGAACTGGGAAGCATATTTTAATTTTTTAGGAATTCGGTATTCATATTAATATATATAGAAAAGCGATGAAAGACAGAACAAGAATAATTGCTTTAAGTTGGCTTATTCACATAATGTGCAGCTATGGATTATATGCGCAATATGCGACAGAAACGGTTGCAGGGCTATCAGAGGTACATGTTAGTGGTCATACCATGTATAAAGCCGTCATTAATCGTTTTGGGGGCAGAACAGACATTGTTGTTTGTTATGATAAGTATAGGCCTTATAGAGATGGAGAGCTTGGGGAGGCTGCATATTGGAAACTTATGCATTTTAGTGAGCTTAAAGAAGTAGCTGCATTGGAACGTAGTGTTTTGTTAGATGTTTTTAAAATACTTGGGGAGAAAAGAATTGATTTGATTAACAAGAAATCTAAAGCGTTGTCGTGGTTAACCATCATACTGGATATGGATAATGACGGAAAGATAACCAATGTGGAGTTAGAAATGGAACCGAAACTAAATGCTCTTTATATCAACAATTACACAGCAATCAAGATTCTTAGGTATCTGAAGGAACATTACACCATCATACCTTCTTAAGGGAATTTAAAACAATACTCCTATAAAGGTCCAATGAAGTATCGAATTATTGCGACGAGGAAAACATCGTCAATCTGGATTAAGTCAAAGATAATTGACATAAATCGTCCTCATGCCATTAGGTGATTCTTTCAAAAAGTAAGTTTACGATGACTAAATTATACGATTACCTCATCGTGGGAGCGGGGCTGTTCGGTGCCACCTTTGCCTATCTGGCAAGGCAGCAGGGGAAGCGATGTCTGGTGATTGACCGCAGGGAGCAGCTGGGCGGAAATGTGGCATGCCGGAAGATGGAGGGCATCGATGTACACCTGTACGGCCCTCATGTGTTCCATACATCGAACCGTGAGGTGTGGAAACTGGTGTGCTCGCTGGTAGAGATGAACCGCTTCACGCTCTGTACTGTCGCCAACTACGAAGGAAGGCTCTTCAACCTGCCGTTCAACATGAACACCTTCTATCGGATGTGGGGAGTGACCACTCCAGAGGAGGCAAGACAAAAGATAGAGGGACAACGGCAAATATCTCATCAGCCGCGGAATCTGGAGGAGCAGGCTATCAGTCTGGTGGGAAAGGACATCTACGAGACGTTGATCAAAGGGTACACGGAAAAACAATGGGGACGCAAGTGCAGCGAACTGCCCGCATTCATCATCCGCCGTCTGCCTGTACGCTTCACCTTCGACAACAACTACTTCAACGACTGCTTTCAGGGTGTGCCAGAGGGTGGATATAACCGACTGATAGACGGATTGACGGAGGGTGTGGAATGCCGAACGGGATGTGATTATCTCAGTGACCGAGAGCACTGGAACGCACAGGCCGGGACGGTGGTGTACACAGGTGCGATAGACGAGTACTTCGGCTATCGGTTAGGACGACTCGAATACAGGAGTCTCAGGTTTGAACACGAAGTGAAGGAGGTACAGAACTACCAGGGCAATGCCATCATCAACTATACATCAAGTGAAGTCCCATTCACCCGTATCGTGGAACATAAGCACTTCGACATCAATAATCAAGCGGTGCAGCAACTGCCTCGCACTGTCATCACAAGGGAATACCCCATGACAGGTGCAGGACTGGAACCGTATTATCCCGTCAATGACGAAAGGAACAACCGACTGTATGGACAATACAGGGAACTGGCAGAGCAGGAACCTCATGTCATCTTCGGTGGACGACTTGCCACCTATCGATACATGGATATGGATGAAGTGATGGAGAGTGCGATGATGATTAGTAGGGGGTAAGGGTTATTGGTTAAGGACAATGTAAAAATTATAAAATGTAAATATGAAATTTAGCTTAGTAGCTTAATAGGTTAATTGATAATGGTTAAGGATAAAAGCACCCACACTAACCTTCCCAAAGGAGGAAACGGAAGGACTTATGGACAATACCAATTTACAAGCAAGAGATACGAACTGAAACGGTTCGCATCTCCTGTTTAATAGCTCAGGGTCTTACCCTCGTTCCACTGCCCAGGCTCGCCTGCATCCTCCAACGTCTCATCACGCTCGAACGTCCACCTCTCCCCATGCTTCATGCAGTAGTCCCGCAGGTACTGCAAATCCCAATGGTTGTAATTGAATTTCTGTTCCATCGATTTGATATTATACCATGTTATATTTGTCGTTCTGACTGAGGTCTATGCACTCAAATCATTTTGATATTTTATACACACGCCTTGTCCTGTTGAATGTCGGACACATTCTTAGTTCTAATTCGACTGTGCAAATTTACGAATTATTATGTGATATTGTTCGCTTTGTCTATACCTTTTATATATTATTAGGTGAAATTTGTTTGTTTTGAGGAATGCTATAAATACTGCTATAATCATATGAAATAGAAGTTTATTCAGGAGATTATTGAGCGCACTATGTCCGTGTAGTCCTTTCCCGACTTGACCTCTATCGGGTGAGCACTCATCGTTCAGATAGAGCTTGATTTATAGTGAACTGAAAGCACTTACAGCAGGGTTTTTTACACTTTTCAATAACTTTTGATGGCTAAAAACTACACTTTTCAACGATAAACGTCAAAACTACATTTTTAAAATTGTGGCTTTATTATGTAAAATATCGCGTTCTAAAACGTCATTTCTTGTAAAATATCGTATTCTTATGCTGTGTTTTTATGTAAAATATCGCGTTTTACGTTTTTTCTTCGTATCTTTGCACCCAAAATATCATCGTTATGGTTGACAAAAGGACATTGGAATTCATCCTCACTGACCAGCAGGAGGAAATGGAAGGCAGAGCTGAAGAGGCATTATGCCAGCGGCGTGAAGAAACTCTGATTGACTTCAAAAGCACTCAGGCACAGGTAGTCATTGGTGTCAGGCGAAGCGGTAAATCAACGCTTTGCTATCAGGCTATGCACAATCACAGCCTGAAGTTTGCATACGCTGACTTCGACGATGAACGGTTGGTTGACCTCAAGGCAGACCAGCTGAACGACGTGCTGGAGATTCTGTATAAGATATACGGCGACTTTCAGTATCTTTTCCTCGATGAGATACAGAATGTCGTGGGATGGCATCTGTTCGTCAATCGTATGCTGA
>JAEEGH010010651.1_pt1 | contig 21044 bp, 27 predicted proteins | sample 9134181 | NCBI WGS metagenome assembly JAEEGH01 (sample SAMN16246544, study PRJNA631951) | gut metagenome | biome: gut microbiome; feature: rumen; material: DP-attached | host: Bos | place: Iran: Karaj | collected 2018-10
AAGTAGGTAATACCTCGAGGAGAGGGGTGTCTCAACTTTATTTTATAGAGGGGTGTGTATAGAGGGTATAGAGGGGTATCTCAAGCTCAATATTACACGTAAACGCAACACTTTGGATGAATAATAACGTACAGAAGTAATTGCAACAATCCTTTTGGATCATAAGGTTTCTTATGGTCCATTTTTTTATGTTTAAGTGAGTATTTTAAATTTTTTTGCATGACAAACAGACGTCTTGCTAAAAAAATCCAACACTAAATGCAACACGCAGACCGATATTATATAAAGTGTTGCGTTTCGGAATGTACGAATACTTTGGGGGAAAATTTAACTGAATTTAAAGATAATTATTGAATTAATCATCCAAGTTTGTTACGTAGGAGAGTCGGCTTTAGAAGAACTTCATCAGGGGCTATTTCTTTTAAACCCATGATTTCATGGAGATGATTATCAATAATTATACGTGAAAGGGCATATGGTGTCTTGCCGTGAAATTTATCTCTGGCAAGGCTGTTGATATTATTGACCATCAGGGTGATATCATCCTGGTTACAGTGATCAAACGAGGTACTCTTGGGAATGACATAGCGGATAAACTCGTGATTCTTTTCTAAAGTTCCTTTCTGCCAGGAGCATTGGGGATCGCAGTAAAAGATTTTCGTTTTTATTTCACCGTTTTCATCGCATTCCATGGCTTCCGGGTATAGGAATTCGCTTCCTCTGTCGGTCAGAATCACCGGGAAAAGCTGCTGAAACAGTTCTATGCCAAGATCATTGCTAAGCTTGTTAAGAGCGTTTATAACGGCTTCCTGGGTCTTTTCCTCAAGCAGTATCACAAGCATAAGATTGCAGGAGCGGAAGAGAAGCGTAAGCATTGCTTTCTTTGAATAAACCGGTCCCAGAACGGTATCCATCTCTACGACATCGGTATCAGGATGCTTTTCCATATATTCCTTGAAACGCTCGTAACTGCGAGACAGTACGGACAAGCGTTCTTCCTGCGTCAGTTTTTTATAAGATTTGTCCTTTTTCCTTGGCTTATACCTGACTTTTCTGGGAAGATCTATATTCCTTGCCGTAAGGATAGATTTGTTAATGTACTTATAAAGTGTCGTGCGGCTGCAGTTGATTTCCTTGCTGTGGTTTGCGAACACATGAGCTATTGACTGGCCTTTTTTGATCAGCGGTGAAACCAGATTATCCATTTTCTGAAGGTCCTCAGGATCCTGGTCTATGCCTTCACGTGTTGAAATGAGCTTGTCATGATACTCATTATGGGCATAAGTAGCATAATAGAAAAAACGTTCATGAGTACAGGACAACTGTTTTGTACAGCCGTTGCATACATAAGGCGATTTGCAGAGCGTTTCGCAGTCCTGAGGTAAATATTGGCTGCATTTTGACCTGCACGCATTACAATTCCTGCATGGAGCATAACATCGTGTATCATGGCACAATCCGGTTATCTGGCAAGTATCACGCCTTGCACACGGAGGTATTGCATCAGGATACCGTTTCCCTTTGTTGCATCTGTGCTTATTGATTTCTCTTAGGATAGTTGATGGTGCTTTATCGACCATCTTGGCAATTGTTCTTAATGTGAGTCTTTGATCTAAACCTTCCTGTATAGTGACTCTGTTGTCTAATGACATATGGGACATATAGATTACCTGCCTTTCAAATATGTTCCCCATAGAGCATTTTATACATTCCTAAATGCCTTTATATAATAACATAAAGGAGTAAACGCAACACTAACAATTTTTGTTGCGTTTACTCCTGGAATAGTGCATTTTCAACTTTATTTTATAGAGAGGGTATAGAGGGAGTATAGAGGGGTATAGAGGGGTATGTTTAGAGGGGTATCTCAAATTATTTATTATTTCGCTAAATCTGAGTTTAACGAAATAATAGTCAATTCTACAAGCGTAGAAGAGCGATTTATCCGGTTTTTACCCTTATTTTATCTCTATTTGGACTTTAACAGGTGCTTTTACCAGATTGGCAAAATTCTTGCCATCATCCATAGATCCAACTACTTTGCCATAATGAACAGGTATTGCTACAGCAGGTTTGATTGTGTTTATAAATTCTGCAGCTTCTTTTGAATCCATCGTGTATGTACCGCCTATAGGTACCAACGCAACATCACATTTAACCTTTAAAGCTTCAGGGGTTGCATCTGTATCCCCGGCAATATAAATACGTTTTCCGTCGGTTATTACGATATATCCGACCCATCCGGCTGCTTTAGGATGAAATTTTTTATTGATATTATATGAAGGGATCGTTTCTAGTTCCAGTCCGTTTATCGTTCGTTTTTCGTCGGGCTTGACCGTTACGGTCTCTGAAACAAATTTAGCTGCATCTTTTGATTTTTCGAGCATATTTTCAGGAACTACAAGCACAGTATTTTTATTTGCGACCTTTTCAATGGATTCCGGAGAAAAATGATCGAAATGATCATGAGTTACAAGGATGAACGCTGCGTCATGGGGTTCTTCCTGCATTTCAAAAGGATCTATGTAAACATTTCCTTTTTCTGTGTTTACCCGGATGCTGTTCTGAACAAATACCTTGATTTTTTCCGTCATTGTTTATTCCTCCCTAAAAACATTTCCGAATTGTTTATACAATACACACAATTTGCCTTGATTATATGACAAAAGTCACGTATTTCCCGTTTAGAATATGATCTGGAATCCCACTTTCATCTGGCATACGATATCACCCAGTTCCTCTCTGAGTATGCCAAATGCCCGGTCCTTTGTACAGTGCCCTGTACAGACGTATTTTATACCGGTTTCACGGATTCTCGCTGCTAAGTTTCGTATTTCTTCTTCTGACTTGTTAAACAGATGGAATCCGCCGATAAGCCCATAGACATTTTTGTCAGGAAAAGTCGATTTTATTTCGTTGATTATATTGTCTGCGCCGCCGTGTGAACAGGAGTTCAATATGACAAGCCCTTTATCGGTATCAAGCACAAGGCTCTGTTCGTGAGCAAAATCATCGGGAATCCAACCGTTCGGTGTTTTCCTGAACATAAGCTCCCGCCTTCCAATGCTGTCGAGCCCTCCTGTTTTATGAGGTATCAGCCATACCCCGTCCATAAGCTTGTAATCACCTGATACCATTACTATCCTGTCCGAGCACTTTGAAAGCATCTTACGCGGAATTCCTATATACTTTCGGAAAAGGAATATCTTTTTATAACAATTATCTGCCGTGTGATCCCTTAGATATAGTTTCGCTTTTTGATTATGCTGAAGAAATGCCGGCAGTCCGTTCGCATGATCATAATGAGCATGGCTAAGCGTTGCAAAGTCTATATCAGACACATCAATATCAAGCTTTTTCATATTCTCAAGAAAAAGATTTGAAGCTCCCGCATCAAGAAGGATTTTTTTACCGGCATACTGGATATAAACAGAAAGCCCCCATTCACCATTAATGTTATCAAATGATTTATTATCAACCACGATTGTTATCTTTGTTTCCATTAAAAACCTCTCAAAAAATATTTAGTGTCCCCTTATATTCGCCCCACAGAGTACTATCCATGTCTGTTTCCTGAATAATAATAGCATTACTTAAGGATTATGACAACAAAAAAATGGGAATCCCCGATAAATTGATGAGGATTCCCGATTATATTCTTTAGCTTATCAGTCGCCTGATGAGCTCATGGGCCTAATGAGATAAGAAAAAAATTCTCCATAAATTTAATGACATACGAGACACATGTCCACATGCGGAATCCCCTCTTCAAGATATTCATCTGATGTGACAAGGAAACCCAGTTTCTCGTAAAAAGGGACTGCGTGTTTCTGGGCGTCCATGATTATTTTTTTGCATCCGGTTCTGTTTGGGAGTTCCTTTATTGCATATTCCATCAGAGCGGTACCTATACCTTCTCTATGAGGGACTGCAAGGATTCTCCCTATCTTGATTGTTTCTGTGTCGACCGGGTATGCTCGAAGATACGCACAGATCTTATCGTTTTTGGTAGAAAAGATATGTATGCAGGAATAGTCAGCACCATCAGGATCTACACACCTTATACCTTGTTCTTTTACAAAAACTTCGGCTCTTGCGCGAAGGATTGCATAAATCTCATGAGGCGTAAGTTCATCGAAATTTTTTATTATCCACGTGTATTCATCCGTCTTCATGATTTTAAATTCCTTCATTCGTTCAAATTTTTCTTTTCTGCTGTAATCAGTTTCTTATTGGGTAAAGCGAGCAGTACATCTTAATCTTATCAGCCGCCTGATGAGCCACCGCTGGATGAGCCTCCGCTACCGCCTGATGATCTGTCATGGATCATATGCTGTAATGTGACAAGTATTGCTACTACAATTTCCTCAAATTCGCTTCGATAGATATCTATACAATATTTGTCGTGCAGGGACATCATTTTCTGACCGATGACGGCTATGATTCTGCCATTCCCGTCATAAAGCTCAAAGTTCAGTCCAAGTATGTTTCCGCGTAACTGCCATCCGATTCCCTCAATATTGGTGATATCCTTTACGATGTGAAGCAGTTCGTTTGAAAGCTCAAATTGCAGACCGTCAGCCATGGTAACATAATGGCGCTCATGCAGCGATAGAAACTTTCTTTCAATATGTGCTATAGGCTCGCCGGAAACTCTGAAGACATCAGTCTTGTCGTGCAAGGAAATAGCCTTGGTCCTTGCCTGATAAATTATATTCTCGTTTGAATCTGTAATATCGATATGATGATGAAGTGTAAATACCTTTGTGCTTGTAAAAAGCGAATATGCCGGAACGCCAAAGTTACTTACATTGTTAACGTTTGGCTCCTCTCCTACATCGTGGAATCTGTGTACTTTTGAAAAAACGCCCATATTATCTTACCTTATCGCAGGCATTGTGCATCTCTGTGAAGTGTCTGCAGCGTCACAGAGTACTGATTGAACAATTCAATCAGTATTCCTTGTGGCTATTACTATATCACACAAAGATTACGTCAAAAAGACATTCCGGTGAGAATTACGGTATTATAATCTGCTACTGTGTTACCGTATTCCTAGTTTGCTTTCTTTTTATACCGGTTTATAGATATAATAATATAATATGTCATAATATATTATTTAAATCAAACAAACCAGTTTTCAATCACTTTGACCAGTTCTGACAGCCCCTCTTCATCTTCCATGCTAAAACGGGACTTCACAGGACTGTCAATGTCCAGTACTCCGATGATTTTCCCATCATGATGCAAGGGCAAAACGATCTCTGATTCAGAAGCACAGTCGCACGCAATATGTCCTTTAAAAAGGTGCACGTCATCGACTCGAATGATCCGGTTTTCCTTTACTGCAGTTCCACATACTCCTTTCCCGACAGGGATTCTCATGCAGGCAGTCTTTCCCTGGAACGGTCCGAGTACCAGTTCTCCGTCCCGCATCAGGTAAAACCCCGCCCAGTTCAGGTCCTCAAGAGATTCGAACAAAAGCGCCGAAATGTTGGCATAAAGCGTGATATCCCATGTGCTGTCTTCGGCAAATGCCTTTGCCTGTTCTATTAATAGTCCATAATCATTCATCGATAAACACCTCAATATCCTTGACAGATTCAAAAGATGTAGGGTAAAGGAGTGCATCATAACCACCACACGTTACATGATTTTCAAAACACTTCTGAAAACCTGAACGGTTTTCTTCAAGCAGATCATGAAGCCATTCTTCACCGTTTCTTTGACGGTATGTTCCAAATAATGATATATAATTACGATAAGAATTGATAATGAGCCTGCCAAGGCTTTCGTTTTCAGAACCGACAAGCAGCCAGTCCAGCACGTTATCGGAGTTTCTATGGGTTATGTCTTCTATATCCAGAGTCCTTAAGCCCTTTTTACCTATAAGTTCCTTAACCCCGTTGAATTGTCCGCTGTGGTGAAGCAGATAGATATATTGCAGCTGATCCATATTTGAAAGAGGGGTCAAATCCAGAGCTTCTTCAATCTGCATTGCTGATAGCGAAAAATATTTAAGCTTTTTGCAGTTTGTGACTCCGTTGATGAGTTTCTGCATAGACTTGCTTTCTCCAAAATATGATAACGGAGAAGAATACCCGAAACTCAATGCCTCAAGTTCGGGGAAATTTGATAACAATGCAGAGTCTTCAAAGTCATAGGAATCAACATTCAGGAATTTAAGATTACTCATCTTCTTCCCTGCTTTTTTAAGGTTTCCTGCAAAGTCTTCCGATATGTTCATAAGGAAAGTGATTTCCCTGAGATTGCCCAGATCTGTTATAAAAGATGTATTCTTCACACGGCTGGCAACGATCGTAAGTTCTTTCAAACCTGCAAGCTCACCTAGTCCGCTAAAGTCTCCCGATGCACCACTCATGCTTATGGAATACAGATTTTCAATATCCTTTAAAGCTCCGATATTTTTTACTTTATATAGCGTTTCTTCGGCAAGGGGACTGTCCAGATCAACTACTATATCTGTGTTTATGAGGTTCAGTGATTTTAAATTCTGGAAATCCTTAAAATATTCAAAATCTATCTCCATTCCGCCGCCATTACATAAAAGCGTCAGATCTTCAATGTCATTAGGGATTTTATCAAATGAATATGACTGGTAAATTCCATTATCGGGGTCCGGAATTGACATTCTTATTGTATTATTAATGCCAGTCTGGTTTGTTGTGATCTTTAAATCCTTTTTAGTTCCGGTAAGCCAGCCTCTCAGTTCTTCAGAAAATATGACCTCATCCAGTGCGATCTCTTCAAGATCCGGCAGTTTTTCTATGATAGAATTATAATCTTTAAAACTGTATTTCCAGTCCCAGCATGTGTTGATAGTTGTAGAGGGATCATTAAATTCCAAATATTTCAGTTTTTTACAGTTTCCTATTGCATCAAGATTGACTAAAACATCAAAAGTAGGATCATTGTCGATTTTTAAAGATGTAAGTCCTGTAAGATATCTTAAATCTGAGAGGTCAACATAATTTCCTCTTTGGAAGGTGAGCCTTAAACTATCCCATACAAGGCCTGTACTTTTATTACAATCAATCTTCAGTTCTTTAAGAGATGCACAGTCTTTTTTAGTGAGTACATCTTTAGCGCTTTTACCCAGTGCTTCTCTTACGCAGCGTTCTACCAGGGGATCCCGGAAGTCTGCTTTGGAATTATCGCATCCTGTACAAAAACATGCAACACATAACGAAAGCAGAACAAATACTAATGCTAATTTTTTCACTTTATTTTCTCTCCTCGATTGATCAATCCTCTTATTTCAGCATGAATTACTTATGTATATGTATTTTAACTCAAAATTTTATAATTTCTTTGAAAATAATCTTCATGTTTTGTGTTTATCTTAACCGCATATGCCATATTTTTTACCGATCCTGTGATATACCTTTATTTCTGCATTTAAAAACATATTGGATCTATACCTGCATCTACGGATGAAATAACCCGGTCTTTCATAGCGTTAAACTGCTCAGGGGTAAGAGATCCGGGCAAAGCCACATACATAAATAGACGTCGGGTAACCGAGAACAGAGCTATCTGTTTTTCGGCTTCCTTAATGAATTCATCATCCTTTCCTTCAAAATATGTATGGATGAATACATCCCACATCTTTTTTATTTCATCTGAACTAAACAGGCGCAACATCGGGCTGGCTGCTCTTGCCTTATCATTATCTGCCCTCTCATATATTGAATACATGCTTACCATGTCGAATATAGGATGTCCCATGCCGCCGGATGAAAGATCGATAAACATCAGCTCACCATCCTGCAGCATGGCATTTCCCATATGGCAGTCTCCGTGTATAAACACATTGCTGTCGGGAATGTTTTCATAAACACTTTTTACCTTCTGTATCTCTTCATCCGTCATAACAGACTTAAAATATCCGAGAGCCTGGATTGAAGCGGTTTTCAGATCATCGAGTTTACCTGCTTCGACATGAATACTGTGCATTTGACGTACAGTTTTGGCAAACATCGTCATATATTCTTCAATCTTGCTTTTATCTTCGGACATAACCGTAGCCAGGTCTTTAGACTTTATCATCTCATACACGATGCCATAACAGTCACCTACCTTGACAATATCATAAGGTATCGCAGTAGGCACACCATAAACAAAAGCATTCTTAGCCTTTTTGTTTTCTTTGCTGATTAAAAGATCGAAGCTGATATTTGGATGAAATACTTTTAATACAGTTTCATCATCCATCCTGTAAACATTACCGGTCATGCCCTGACCTAAGAGCTGCAGGCCGTCTATACTTATTTTTCGATAAGCCTTTTTTACATTAAGCAGATCTGTAAAACCGGTTGTTTCAAAGATATCATAAACATCCCTTGAAACATTTATTACATCAACGGGTTTGTTAAGTTTTTTCCTGATCTTCATCAGTACTCTCAGACCCGCGCTGGATATATATTCCAGGTTTTCTGCATCGAATACGGGTTCTTTGCCTGCATTTGAATCTAAAGCATTCATGATCTCCTGTTCAACATCAGGAGCGTTATTTGAATCAATTCTTCCCTCGAGTCTGATCTCCAATTTATCGTTTTTTTCGTTAATAGACATATGTTTTATCCTCCACTTTTAATATTCGGTCTTGATTTCCTCTATTCCATACAATTCCTTAAAATACAGCTCATCTTCATGCGAACGGATAAGCATTACTTCCGTGAAATGGCCGTCTTCCTTATTCTTGAAACCGGCAACCTTCTCTCCTGTGCAGATAGAACTGCGGATCATGGCATACTGTATGTCAGGATCATACTTTATTTCCGGTTCCCGGCTCTTTCTACCAAAAAGCATTTTATATACCTCGTCCTTCAGGGAACATAGTTAATCCCAGCTTTCCTGGCCTGTTCCATCTGAAGCCTTCTTTCTACATGATATGTTTTACCATCTTTGACGAATAATGCGCCTGTCTGCTTAAAGAAAAATGATACGCCGTACCTTATGCATTCCTCGCGTACGGCGAGTATCCATTCATAGTTGCAGGGCCTGGCGTTAGGCCCGGATTCGCCTCCGCAGGTCACATGCTCTATAAGACCGGTTTCCAGATATTTGCCTATATGTATCTCTCCGAGCATGGGCTCAGAGATTATCTCGCGGTGCTTTATCGGAAGCGAGAGAAATATTGGGAGCCTGTAGTCGGCCCTGTCCTGGTTCTCACAGGTACTGCATATCGTAACATGATTCCAGCCGTCTCCCCAGTCTTCAGGGATACATTTCTCAAACCTGTCTATCCTCTTGGTGATTATACAGAACTCAAGGTCATTCCGTTCCCTGATCATGTCCCAGCACTCCTGCCTCCATGCATCAGCCTCATCCAGGAAAAAATCTGAAGTCATGCAAGTGTATACGGTCCCGTCCAGAGATGATAACTTATACTGCCCCTTGCGGTCTTTTTTCAGCGGCAGTGAGAAATCGCCTGTCCTGGTAACTATAGAAGCGTCTTTGCCTATGCTCTCATCCCGCCGGTATACATAACAGTTCTTGCATCCGGGACTTAGCTTTTTACAGCCGTGCCAAGGATTCCATATAGCCATTTTTATCAATCCTCAATATTATCTGTTATCGCTTTATTGAACTCCGGGAATTCTTTAGCCAAGCGTATTGGCTTGCCTTCTTTGCTGATAAAGCAGTGTACTGACTCACACTCTGCTACGACAGCTCCTTCGGCATTTTTCATGGAATAATCCAGAATAAGTTTTACACCCTTGAATTCCCTTATTTTAACAATTATGAAGACATCATCTGAAAAAGTGGTGCTTCTCTTATATTTACATGAAACTTCCACTGTAGGCGAGATAATGCCTTCTTTTTCAAGCCTGGCATAATCCCAGCCCAGCTGTTTCAGGAAATCTATCCTCGCCTCTTCCATCCATCTAACATAATTTGAGTGATGGGTGATCCCCATCTTATCGGTTTCGTAATACTGTACTGTATGCTTATATGCCTTCATTATTTACCTCAATTTAAGTCATAAAAATTCATAGTTTCCCTGTCCCGGTATTCGTGTTTCTCATAGTACCCGATCAGCTCACCGGCATCATTTCGAAGCGCTACCATGTAAACATCCTTGTTTTCCTTCTCATTGTGAAATGTATAGACAATGTTATGGTCCATCGATGTTTTGAACCAATCCAGAACCTTATTAATGCTCTCTCTTGATTTTTCGTTATGGCAATTGAGGAGGCTCTTCCCCATCAGCTCTTTACCGCCCCATTTCCCATAGCGGTTTATGGCGACAGGATTCATGTAAATAATGGTGTGTTCGAGATCACAGATCACTACTGCTGACCTGTCCGCTTCAAGAACACTTTTATATATATCTTCGATCTTTACCATTTGGCACCTCGCATTTTATTTATGGAAATTATTTATTCTTTTTATATAAGATTTTCGTAGAAATTTACGGCTCCCGTTATCTCTTCTTCTGTCGGATGTCCTTTTGCTATACCTCCAACCAGTTTGAACGGACCAAATGTATCATAACCCAGGCAACGGTATTCTCCAAGTTCCTTGCAATGTTTTTGAGTTGCAATCTCACGCATTGCTTTTAAGAAATTTCCTTTAGGAGCACCATGTGTGTATATGTAGAATACATCTTTTCCTTCAGGCAGATGCGTCTCTGCATACTCCTTGATTTCTTTCGCAAACGAGGCGTAATATATCCCGGAAGCAAACCCTATCCTGTCATACTCTGAAATATCAGCCGAGGGTTGTTTAGTTACATCGATAAGTGCAACCTCGTTTTTCTCAGCTATGGCATCCAGCAGTTTTTTTGTATTACCGTGATGTGTTGAATAATATACTATTGCAGTCTTCAAAATACCTCCTAAATGAATACGGAATAATTATAGCCTATAATAAATCATTCCCGTAACCGGAACATTTATCTGGAATCCAGTCATTATTATTAAACATTGGTGATGAAATCTTTAACTCTTGCATATCTATATGTACTCCACGCCAATAGAGGCCAGTTTATCTCTCATGACCCTGATTTTTTTGTCAGGGAATCTTCTGCCTATACAGTCTGTCAGCATTTTGACCCTTATACCTGCTTTAACAGCTCCTTTGGCAGTTGCACCCACGCATCCACACTCATCCAGTCCGCACAGGACCATTTCTTCATAGCCTGTTTTTTTCACATACTCACGAAATGCTTTTGTCATAAATGTATCTGAGCGGCTTTTTTCAAAAGATAGGTCGGAAACTATTTTGAGCCCACTGTACAATTCTGCACCTTCGGTTCCTCTGATTGAAAATCCAACACCCCACAATAACTTGGGCAGAATATGTTTTATATAGATTATATCATATCCTTTTTCCTGATACGATTCAATCGCCTTATTCACATTGCCGACCAGATTCTCTGTATTATATGAAAACATTGCTTTTCTTCTACTCCACAGATAATCGTTCTGCATATCGATTACCAGAAGCGCTCTTTTCTGCATAATAGTCCCCTATAATCGTATGTTTTTCAAAATTATTCTTTTATGATCCCTTTAACGGCAACGATGAACAATGGCATGTACATAAAGATCAGATTCAGTCTCTGCCATAATCCTTCGCTGGCAATGGCTGTATTTGCAAACTCCTCTTTGTCCGACATTACAAACAGTGCAAAGAAAACCAGGGCGGCTACGAAGCATATGATACTGATTACCCCAATTACTGACTCGCTGTTCTTGAAAGATAGGATTGCTATCAACAGTGGGACAAAAAGGAACAGCATGAACCCGATGACGGAACCGGCACCATGTATTTTTGATGCAGTAGTAACTACATCCTTAGTCTCGTTTACACTGAAAAAGCATGTAAATATGCACGCACCGATCGCAAATACCGTAACAAAAGCTATCAATGTGTATGTAAGTCCGCCTGATACAGAATGGTAATGCTTATACAATACCGGTAGTGCTATAAGGAACAGAATGCCTTCTGCCAACATCCAAATGTTGAATGGAGTTCTTACCGGACTCTGCGGATTCCCCAAAGCACTGATAGACATTTTTATGCTGCTGTAATCCTTGTAAAGCAATGCGAGTAGAGATGAAACCAATATATCTCCTGCCATTGCTGCAAGCAAAGCTATCCAACCGATCTTAGTCATATGTTAGTCCCTAATTAATATAACTTCATTATTTCATTTATCACGTGTCGGGTTGCCTTTTCAACAGTTCCCTCTTTGAAGGGATTGAGAAGGTTGCCGATTCCCAATAGCTCAAAATACCCTTTAGTGCCGCCTGCCTTACAAAGCCTTAAGTAATCTTCCCAAGCAGCACTCCTGTCCTCCTTCATGCGCCCGTAATACTGGAATGCACAGATCTGTGCCAGGGCATATTCGATGTAGTAGAACGGGTACAGGAAGATGTGCTGTTTCTGCATCCAGAAGCCGCCCTCTTCCAAGAAGGCATTTCCGTCATAATCACGCCAGGGCATGTATTTCTGCTCGATCTCACGCCATACCCTCCTGCGCTCCATAGCATCCATTTTAGGATCTGCATAAACACGGTGCTGGAATTCATCGACACTCACCAGGTACGGAATAGTACAGGTAGCAGCAACAAGATGAGTGATCCGGTACTTCTCCGCATTAGGTCCGAAGAACGATTCCATCCATGGATAAGCAAAATGCTCCATAGACATGGAATGTACCTCGTTTATTTCTGAAGTAGAACCCCATAATTCGGTTATGGGTATGCTTCTCATTGAAATATATCCCTGGAAAGCATGCCCTGCCTCATGGGTAAGCACGTCCACATCCGCCAGGGTCCCGTTGAAGTTCGAGAATATGAAAGGAGCCTTATACGAAGGTAATCTTGTCATGTATCCGCCCATATGTTTTCCTTGACGGGTCTCAAGGTCGAACAACTGATATTCCTTCATGAAATCAAAGAACTCACCGGTCTCTTTGCTCATTGCCCTGTACATTATCTGGGCCTTATCCACGAGTTCCTGCATGGTCCCTATAGGCTTTGCATTCCCTTCGGGGAATTTTAAAGCTTCATCATAGTATTTCAGTTTGTCAACGCCAAGGCGGGCACGCTGCCTGTCACGTATCTTGGTAACGGCTGGAGTTATAATATCAAGGACCTGCTTACGGAACCTTGCCGCATCTTCCTGGGTATAATCAAAGCGGTTATTCATTATATAGGCCATATCCGTGTACGATTTAAAGCCCATTTTCTTGGCAGAGGTATCTCTGAGCCCTACCAGCTTGGAATACTGTTCGTCGAGCTTGGGACTGATTTTTTCATACAATGCGGCCCAAGCCTCAAAAGCATTCTTTCTCTCCTGCCTGTCCGTGCTTTCCATATGCTTGAGCAACCCGTAGAAGTTGTTCTTTTCACCGTTTAGCTCTGTATTAGCCTGAGCTACGGTTTTAGCATATTCCTGGGTTATTTCGCCATCTTCTATCGTTTCGGGAACAATTCTCTCATCTTCGGTCATGAGTGATGCTTCCATTATCTTAAACATCTGGCTGCCGAATTCGTCCTCAAATTCCTTTCGAAAGGCTGATTCCGTAAGAGCCTTATTCCATGCATTTGTAAAAGGTATCATGCGCGCCATCTGCTCTTGAAGCCACAGGACCTCTGCATCGTAATACTCATCTTCCGTATTCATCGTATTTCGGATGCTGGCAATTGTATAAAGAGTTTCCCCTTCGTCGTACTTATCCTGTACTTCAAAAAAGGCCTCTCTCACTTCTGCATAGCTTTGTGCATGTATAACCTTTTCTGTTGCCTCAGTCATGGTTTTTTTCAATCCTTCGATATCCGGACGTTTGTAGAGCATATCAGCGAATTTTATCATTATAATTTCCTCTTTCTTATGGTCTCCATTTGTAATCTGTTGTCAGGTTCTTCCCACCGTTGTTTTTATCATATTCATCCTTGTTATATCTTGAGATGATATGGCCCGGGACATTATTAATAAAGCAATTTTCAGGCTCCTCGGGGTCATACAGAACTTTTACGGTTTTTGCAAATGTAGACTGATTTTTACTATATTTTTTCAACTGTGCCCAATATGCAATCCCGTTAACTATGTACTCGTAAATTGGATAATAAATTGCATAATATTGGGATCCTGCTGCGGATCCGCCGGTGCCCATAAAACTGTCATCTGTTCCTATCAGTTTCCCTTCGATGCTATTCTTGCATTTTGATTTGATAGATATTTGGTTAATTACTTTTTCAAGAACAACAAAGAGCACTATTCCGCATAGTATGATCAAAGGTATCTTCATATGTTCACGCCTCCACGATAATAATATTTGGAATCATTATAGCATGAAGAATATTTGATATAAATGATAATAAACACAAATAATAGGTATATATTTATGTTTCGGCTGCAAAATAAACTGTAATTCACCGCCTGTTATAATCAGTTTCCACACATTCGGGCTCACAGTTAATATTCACTTTGATGTCGAGTTTCAGCGAACGAACAGTTTCAATAATGCTTTCCTCGATATTCTTCAATATTTCGGCTTTTTCTTCCCAAACGGATTGTGGAATGGAGATCTTTTGTATATTGTATACAGATTGGGCTTTGGATTCGCCTGTTTCAATCGACTCCACGACTGCTATTCTTATAATCCTCATTTTATATGATAGATCATAATAATTTGGACTATCCCCTCGGTTGTTCCCTATGTTAAGCAAATAGATTTTATTTCTTTTATCTGCACACCAAAGATGATATTTTGAATAAGGGATTATTTCCGATTCCAAATCTCTGAAACCGATTTCCTTCCATAAATCTTTTTGGTCGCCTACTTTTTCGAATACGAAACTCATTCAATGCCTCTCTTAAATAATATCGTATTGTTATAGTTTACACACCATAATGTATTCTTCTTCATTCTCGTCGACGATTTCAAATCCGACCTTCTTATACATCCGAACTGCATAATTGGCTTTCTGAACAGCCAGCGATGCACGTTTATATCCCTTTTCTTTGAGTAAATCCAGCATCATCAACATAAGACGTGTACCAATACCCTGACCACGATATTCCTTAAAAAGGGATATCGCAAATGACGGTGTTTCGTCATCGACATGACCGTAATCATTCATGATCCGTGTCCAAGCCGCCCCGACCACTTTGCCGTTATCATCTGCGACGATACAGTGATCAGCCCTACCTGTCCCGAAACCCTCATAATATATTTTAAGTTCCGGCTGTTTTATGATTTCCCGGGGCGGCGGTTCAACACCCGCAGGGATAAAGATGGCCTCATACAGAAAATCCTGCAGCAATCCTGTTTCAGTTTCTCTTAACTCACGAAATTCCATAGAAAAATGCCTCATATTATGATCTGTTTTACAAATCCAAGCTTGTAATAGTATCTCTATTATAGCAAATCGATATTTTATTAGCAAATAGAAAATAATAAAATCTTGCACTTATGGTGCTTTTGTTGTATCATATGGTCCATGATTAAGCATTTAGGAAAACGAGCGGGAATCCTCGGTTCTTCAAGTGCCGAGATGAAAGCGACTTGATTTTTATTAATACTATGCAAGAAAGCGACGAAATATATGAACAGTTGTTCGTTTTTTCTTGCTTTTTTATTTCTCATGTGGTATACTATATGCATGAAAGAAAATCTTATACATTATCGCACATCTGTGTGCAATATCAATTACCATGTGGTATGGTCTGTAAAATACCGTCGCAAAGTCCTGGATACTGAGGTCGAGCTATATCTAAAGGATCTGGTCTGTCAGATAGCCGCGGACAAGGGTTTTACGGTACAGCTTTTTGAATGCGGTGAATGTGATCATGTCCACTGCTTCGTAACTGCTCCGCCTAAGCTTTCAGTTACAGATATCGTAAAATATCTGAAAGGGATCACCGGACGAAAGCTGTTTGAACGGTTCCCTGCGATACGGCAGAAACTGTGGAAGGGCGAGCTTTGGAACCATTCGTATTATTGTGAGACAATCGGTTCCGTATCCGAGGAAAACATCCGCAGATACATTGAACACCAAAGCAAATCATACTGAGGGAGGAATAACCATGCTGCTGTCACATGAGACCACTGTCAGGCCGGATGACTCATCTGCAAACATTATCGGACATATGTGCTATGCAGCATCCAAGCTCTGGAATGTCTGCAATTACGAACGGAAAAACTATAAGGAACTGGGGCTTGCAAGGTATCCTGACTGGTATTATCAGAAGTCTGCACACAAGGCCAACATCTGGTATAAGTCCCTGCCGTCCCAGACTGCCCAGGAGATATGCAAGCTGCTGGACAAATCCTGGAAGTCTTTCTACCGGTTACTGAAGACCGGAGGGATCCAGAACCCAAGGCCTCCCCGTTATAAACAGGATAATATAGCCATTACCTACATGCAGAACGGCATCGTCCATGAACCGGGTTCTGACACTGTCAGACTGTCAATCCCTAAGGCATTAAGGAGATATATGTTGTCTGAATATGGCATCGGTAACAACTACCTTTTCTTGAAAAACAGGATTTTTCAAAGTACTGATGTCATAAAACAGATCAGGATATATCCTCCACAGAATAACGGGATATGCAGACTGATAGTTGTCTACGAGATAGCCGATATTGATACACTGCCCGATAATGGAAAGTACCTGTCAATAGATCTCGGCCTGCATAACCTTATGACCTGTTATGACAATAGTGGGAAGAGCTTTATAGCCGGCAGAAAATACCTTTCCATAGCCCACAGGTTTGATAAGGAAATATCAAGGGTACAGTCACAATGGGCGAAAGTTCAGGCAGCCAAGGGCATAAAGTATCCAAAACCATCCGGACATTTACTGAAACTTTATAGGGATAAGCGGCACGCAATAAAGGATTATCTTCATAAGATAACAAGGTACATAGCGGATTACTGCAGGAGTAACGGTATCAATATGGTCGTGATCGGTGATATCACAGGTATACGCAGGGACAATGACCTTGGGCATAAGACCAACCAGAAACTGCATTCCCTGCCTTTCGCTCAGATCTATACAATGCTGGAGTACAAGCTGAAGATGTACGGGATCAGGCTGATGAGACAGGAAGAATCGTATTCCAGCCAGTGTGCTCCGACATCGGAATATGTATCTGAAGCATTTGCGGTCAAAAAGAATCGGGTTAAACGTGGTCTGTATATCGACGATAAGCATCTATATAACGCGGATGCAGTCGGGGCCTATAATATCCTTCGGAAGTATAGTGCTGTTTTGGGTGTCACAATAGCTATGCCCGTTTCCGGGCTTGATAACACAATGATAATTAAAGTAGCTGTGTAACCTTTACAGGTAGCAGTATGGGTGTCATGGACGCACCTCAAGACCTACGTGGCTTGCCACGCGCACTTGATGCTCGGTAATTCAATTACCGATGTAGTTCACGGGAAATGGCAGAGGAACAAAGATGAAACCTTCAGATATAGGAAAACTTAATAATCACGTAAAAGGGATCCTGTGCATCATTGCGGCTGCTGCAGGTTTTTCTCTTATGACCTTTTTTGTCCGGATATCGGGCGATATACCCACGATGCAGAAGGTGTTTTTCAGAAATGCCGTTGCTTTGGTAATAGCTGTCACGACGCTTATTGTAAAGAAAGAAAAGCTATATATAGCAAAAGGGAACCGTTTTGATATACTGATGCGATGCCTGTTTGGGACTTCAGGCTTGATTGCGAACTTCTATGCCATAGACCGGTTGGATCTTTCAGACGCAAATATGCTCAACAAGCTGTCACCCTTCTTTGCGATAATCATGTCCATACCGATCCTCAAGGAAAAACCGTCCAAAACAGACATAGGGGCGACTGTGATCGCATTTATAGGTGCATTGCTGATTGTCAGGCCGTCCGGGAACAATCTTCAGCTTATACCTGCACTGGTCGGGCTTTACGGAGGATTCGGAGCCGGACTGGCATATGTATTTGTAAGAAGGCTTGGGAAAAAAGGCGAAAGGACTTCTGTCATAGTCCTGTGCTTCTCGTTATTCTCCTGCCTGGTAGCATTGCCATATCTCATATTCGATTATCATCATATGGAAGCAACCCAGCTTTTATACCTTATCTTTGCGGGGATAGCCGCAGCTGTCGGTCAGTTTGGCATCACGTCGGCATATAAGTTTGCCCCTGCGAAAGATATATCCGTATTTGACTACACACAGGTGATTTTCGCAGCCACCTGGGGACTCATATTCCTGGGCGAAATTCCTGTCCCGTTAAGCATAGCCGGTTATATCATTATAATTGGCGTAGCCTTTTTCAGATGGTACCTGGCCAGAAAAAAAGCATGATGCAATTAACATACATCATGCTTTCTTTTTCATTTGGATTTGTTGAAGGCTATCTGCTTAAACAGATTGAAAAGTCCACTCTTGATGGCGTTGTTGTCATGATCGGCACCATTTATTTCATACCAGATGTGGCCGGAGCCATTGGCTTCGAGTAATTCGTGATATTGCTTGGGGAATTGCCCTACTACAGAGTCACGTGTTCCGCAGCAGATGATGAAAACATTAGGTTCTGTAGCCCCATCTGCAAACTTCATCTCATCTTCGGAAATCTGACCTTCATGAACCATGAACTTATCCTTAGCAGGCACAATTCCGGGTGCTGCGGATATCGCACAGACATATCCAAAAAGTTCAGGTCTTTGAAGGGTTATAAAGATTGTTTCCCTGCCTCCCATTGAGAAGCCTGCAAGATATGTATTTTCTCTACCGGTGAGAACCGAATACTTTCCTTCGATATAAGGCATAAGGTCATTTACAAGGTCATTGATGAAATTGTCATAGGGCAGAACACTTTCACTGTCGAAACCTGGTTTCTGATCAGGGTCAGAAGCTGCATACATATTGGGACATACAAGAATAGTCTCTTCAATAATCCCGTCAGCAGCCATGTTTCCTATGATTTCCTTTATTTTATTGCTCTTATCATTTGAAAAAGAGTATTCGTCACCGAAAATACCATGCAGAAGGTAAAGAACGGGATACTTCTTATTCTCGCTATAATCCGCAGGAAGTAGAATGCTATAGCCTCTCTCCATCTGGCAGGTGTTTGAATAATAGGTATCATGGGAGAACTCTCCATATAAAACATCGCTTCTTTTGGTTTCATATATCTGAGGACAGCGCTCGTCTATCTCGCCATTAAGGACAAACTCTGTCTCAGAGCCTTTCTCGGTATCTTCTGTTTTAATTCCTGAAGCGAAAGAACTCAGATCCTCGGTCGTTTCGGTTACCTCATCAGGCTTTTCAGTTATCTCGTCGGGTTTTTCTGTTATTTCACTTGCCTTTTCTGTAATCTCAACAGGATTTTCGGTTAGTTCGCTTGGCGTTTCAGTTACCTCAGCGATTTCTTCACTGCTGTTACTTGTTTCCATATAGTCCTCCTTTTGCATCCCTGACCCGCATGAGCACAATGATGCGGTCATGAATGCCAATAATAAAAATAATCTTTTCTTTTTCAATTTTTTTACCTCAAAGATCAGTTATGCTTATATTTACCTTAAATTTGAAATCAGTTGACTCTTCTATACCCCAGTTTGTTCAATCTGGTATTAGCACAAGGCTGCAGACTACCGGCAACCTTTGAAAGCATTGCCTTAGTCTCTACAAAATCTTCAATGACGCTACCGGCTGCTTGTAGATTCTTCTTCTGGTTAACAATATAACTGATGTGTCTATCGAAGTCGTTTTCGGCGTCTATGGTCATTACTACTTTATATTCCATACTTTGCCCTCACATCCGATATAACATCGTCAGCATCACGATAAAGGCCGCTTTCTGCATGTGATCTTGAAGTGGCTAATTTTGACAATTATGCAAAAAAGAATTAAAATAGCTGAAAATCATTCCTCGGGAGTAGTGCTACGCTAAAGCACAATCCCCAGATCTGCTCGGAGACTCAATGATCTTTATGATAGCAACATCCAGCTCATCTACATATCCTATGTCTTCCTCCAGGTCCCAAAGATGGATCTTTGACATCTCATCACCTTCAGAATAAACAAATGCTTCCAAGGATTCCTTTTCCCCTAGGAAAACAGCTTGATACTTCTGTTTTCCATGAGAGTCTGTTACTTTAAATAATCCTTTAAACTTCAAGTTCAGATTACTCTGATGGGTTTCCTCAAGCAATTCCCTGTAGGCTGCTTGCCTAGCCGTTTCACCAGGCTCGATACCGCCAGCAGGAAACTCCCACTGTTTTCTCCAGCCGTTGTACCCAACCAAATACTTATCTCCGACTTTAACTATGGCATATGAACCAGTAACATTCGGATAAGCCGATATTTCTTCTTCAAGGATGCTTATATATTCTTGAAGGATCCAACCGCTTCTGTTTTTAGCAATAACTTCATTCATCGGTCTGTTCCTCCTTCAGATACCGTTTCTTCATGAACCATTCAACAAAATAGCATGGAAAGATACCTATACAATAACTCACCAGATCTATTACAGAAAAACCTGTGCCTATAATAATCCTTAAAAATTTATTTGTTATCCCAAACCTGTCACAGAATCCCCATAACTGCAGGAACTCCACCACAAAAGCAGATAAAAGAATCAGTGTCGGAAGTATATACCATCTTTGTGGTTTCTTCAAGCTAATCGTCCTGAAGAGTGTATAAATCAGGATAACAACAAGAACATCCCCCAGATAGCTACGTATCCATCCATCTGCATACATTCCTATGATTATCTCTACACCAAGCAAAAGCAATGTAGCCATCCCATAAATCAATCTTCTTTTCATAAGCATCTTACCTGACAGCTTCTGCCAGAATTTTATTCTTCTAATTTCTTCCAGAATGCTCTAAGCAGCAAAATGTCAATAGTGCAATCCAGCACAATAACCATCATACTTATCAGAACGAATGATTTCTTGTTTTTTATCATCTTTATGAACTCCTTTAAAGTTAATATTGTTTTACGTCTTATGTTTTGCTGGGTTCACAGTTACTCCATCCAGTTCGACAATATATCCGCTTGCCTTCAATTCAC
>JAEEGH010010653.1_pt1 | contig 21042 bp, 18 predicted proteins | sample 9134181 | NCBI WGS metagenome assembly JAEEGH01 (sample SAMN16246544, study PRJNA631951) | gut metagenome | biome: gut microbiome; feature: rumen; material: DP-attached | host: Bos | place: Iran: Karaj | collected 2018-10
CGCTAACCCTTAACCACTAACCGCTAACCACTCAACGGACTATCGGGTCACGCGCTCCAGCCACTTAACCATGCCAAACATCACACCCATGGAGATGAGACAAACGGCAAAGAAGATGGCCCAGCACTCCCAGATAGACCACTTGTTATACATCAAGGGACCTATCCACAACAAACCATTACCAACTGCCGTAGCGCCAAGCCAAAGACCCTGACAGAGACCCTGTAGGTTCTTGGGAGCTACTTTCGACACGAAGGACAGGCCTAACGGCGAAATGAACAGCTCAGCAACCGTCATGAAGAAATAGTAAACGATGAGTACCCAGGCACCCGATTTCATGTCTGCTGCAACATTGGTGTCAAGCGCCGTAAACGTCTCTGCAGAAGGATAGGACTGCAGATAGCAGAACACCGTCATGAAGAGGTAGGCAATACCTGCTATTCCCATACCATAAGCTATCTTCCGAGGTGTGGAGATGGCACGTCCTGCGCCCTCCAGTTTCGTGAAGAACCACATAATCATCGGTGTCAGTACAATGACAAAGAAAGGATTAACAGCCTGCCATATCTCTGGTGGAAAGACGGAGGTATTGACAAAGTCACGGGCAAATAACGACATGGAAGTACCGTTCTGATGGAACGACCACCAAAAGAACACCGCAATACCCAACACAGCAAACAGGGCATACATACGCTGTTTAATCTCTGATGCCATCGCCTTTTTCTCTTCTTCGGTATAATTCTCCGATACAACAGCCTCCTTCTTGCCTGGCGTCGGGAACATGCCACGTGAGAAGAGGAAGATGACCAACGAGATGAGCATGGCAACGACAGAGGCAATGAACGAGTAGTGAATACCCGTATTGAAGATGTCAAGATATTGTGAACAGAATGCACCCAGGTCGGCAGCCGAGCCGCCTACCTTCGCAATCAACTCGTTCAGGTTCTGCAAGGAGTCTGCTGACATGGCAGCGCCATTATCCAGATATTTATGACACAGTGCGGGCAGGGAAGCCTCATAGGTGAGACCATTTACCTTCAGCCACCACGAGCGAAGCAACGGAGCCACAAAGGGGGCAATCAGTCCGCCAATATTGATGAACACGTAGAAAATCTGAAAACCTGAGTCACGCTTGCTCTTGGCCTTACGCAGTTCCTCTTCCCCTTTCTTTGCAGCCTCTGCCTCGAAGTTGTCATACATCTGTCCTACAATAGCCTGGAGGTTGCCTTTGAACAAGCCATTACCGAAAGCTATCAGGAACAAGGCCAGACAGGTAAGTGGCAATAGCCATGAGATATTACCTGCCGTTGCCAGGATGGGAACCGAAAGAATGACATAACCTGACGCCATGACGACAAGACCCGTCATGATAGTGCCCTTATAGTTCTGCGTACGGTCGGCAATAATGCCACCAACCAGACTCAGCACATAAATGCCTGCATAAAAACAGGAATAGATAACACCACTCGTTTCGTCGGACAGTCCGAACTTAGAACAAAGGAAGAGCACGAGCACGGCGTTCATGATGTAGTAGCCGAAACGCTCGCCCATGTTGCTGAGAGCTGCCTGAAGCAGTCCCTTAGGATGATTTTTGAACATAGCTGTTATTTGATTTTATTGTTTTTAGTCTTCGCAAGGTCAAACAGATAGCTGACCTTTACATAGATATTGCTGTAGTTGGATTTTGCAAAGAAGTCACGCTTCGAATTGCCGTAGATATTCCCCAGTCCGAAGTAGTAGCGTGCCTCCAGGAGGAAGTGTCCTACTGACGGATGCGAATACTCCAGTCCCAGGCCACCGGCGATGCCGTAGTCGAACTTGTTCTCAATCGGCATCTTCTCCTGTTCCACGATGTGCGATGCCCTGGCACCGGCATTCCGCTTGTCCAGTTCGTAGTTGGCTGTTGTGCTTTCGTTCAGCAAGATGCCGATCTGCGGTCCAGCCTGGAAGAAGAACTGGAAACCCTTACGCTCACGTCCCCACCCTAACCGTGCCAGTAGCGGAACCTGCACATAGTTGGCCCGGCGCTCATATTCCTCTGCCACACCTGTTATCTGATTGATGACCGGCTGATCCTTGAGGTCGAGGATATCCTCTTTCCAACCTATCTGCGCATAGTTCACCTCTGCCACCAGGGCACAGATGCTGCTAAAATACTTCTCTGTTGTATATCGGAAAGTCACACCTCCCGTCATTCCGCCAAACATTTTCTGCGGGACGGTAGGTGTAAAGCTGACGGAACTCAGGACATATCCTCCGTTCACACCCACCGCAAACTCATCACGGTGCTCGCCAATTTGTGCAGTCGCGCTTACGAACGATAAGCAGCAGACAATCAACGATATAACGTTTTTTTTCATTTAATTACTTCAATTCTTTTTTCTGGCGTATAGTGAATCAGCAGGATGTTCTTGTTCTCCTGGCCTCCCGTTCCCAGACGCTCAAAGTTCAGCGGTGTCTGGATGGCTGGATAGCCCACCATACCCGGTGCGCCTGTGAAGTGCTTTCCATACAGATGCAGGCCACGTATAAAATAGTACGCGTGGTCAAAGCCAGTGATGGCAAAGCGAGGCAGCGAGTGTATCATGTCTGCATGGAAGTTCCAACGGTACTTCTGCTCAATACGTTTTGTCTTGGGTGAATTGGCATCATAGTAGAACGCCCCGGGAACGTGAACGTCCAGCTTGTAGAAGTTCTCGATGTTCCTGCTGGTGTAGAGCATCCACTCCGTATAGCCGAACAGCGTAACCTCCAGTTCCTGGTTGTCCACCATCATACCCGTCAGTTTCGACAGCGCCTTTTTCAGCGGCTTCGAGTTTTCGGAGTTCAGCACCACCACGTTCCGCTGCGCCATGCTGAAGTTCTGCACGAATTTCGATTCGCTAGTGTTCAGGTTCGTCACCGAGTAGGTGATAGCCTCCTCGTCCAGCCGCTGGCGGAGCACCTTCGTGAAACTGCCCTTCGTGCTCGTCGAGTCGTTACAGTCAATGATGACGGGATGACAGTTCGGGAACTGCTTGATAAATCGGTCTGCCATCAACCGGTGGAAGTCCCTTGGTGCCTGATACACCTGATACAGCAGTGGGTTCTTCTCCACCTCCGGTGTGTTGATGCTGAAGGGAATGAGCACCCGTATATCGTTCTTGGTGGCAAAGTCGCTCAGCGGCTTCACCATCTTCGAATACAGCGGTCCGATGATCAGGTCCATCTGGGCTGCCTCGTCCGTCAGGAACGAGTTAATGTCCGTATCCTCAGCAACGTTCCATGCATGCACATCGACGGAGATTCCCGTTTGCCTCAGACTGTCACAGGCCATCAGAACGCCACGGTAGTATTCCGTCATGCGCCGTCCGTCGCCATTCACGCTGTGCAGTGGCAGCATCACGCCCACCCGGATTTCCCTGGCACGCATGTCACCCTTGGAAGGCTTGGGAGGCTCCGGTTTCGCAATGACGGTGTCTGGCCGTGCCTGCATCTGCGGGAAGGGGATGCAGACAAAAGTACCCTTTTTCAACACGTAGTCGGGAGCCGCCATTTCCGGGTTAGCCTTGATCAGCTCATCCACCGTAATACCATAATCCTGCGCTATGCTGTATAGTGTTTCCTTCCGTTTCGTTTTGTGAACGTCACGCCACTGGGTCACCTGCGCCGACAATGTATCGGTCAGAAATAAGGCCACCACAGCCAGCATCAGACATCTTATGATTTTCATGCTCTTTCTTCGTTTTAGATTGAATTTGTGTGCAAAAGTACGAATAAGTGAGTAAAAAGCCAAATTTGTTACGAAAAAAATCATGATTAATCATTCATAATTCATAATTATTATTTAACTTTGCAGGATAAATCAAAAGAAAAAATGACAATACGACAATTCATCACCGTAGTACTGCTGGCTATGACTCCCCTCTTCGCCACCGCCCAGATCGACGAAGGAGACACCACAGACCCCGAAAACACAGAGACCGACGACGACGTCACGCCCGTCAGTCACATTGAGATTCCCAATGCCTTCTCGCCCAACGACGACGACATCAACGACAAGCTGTGCGTCAAGTCCAAGACCACCGTAGGCATTGTCGAGTTCCGTGCCATCATCTTCAACCGCTGGGGACAGAAGCTCTACGAGTGGACCGACATCAACGACGGGTGGGACGGCACCTACAACGGACACCCCGTCAAGCAGGGCACCTACTTCGTGCTCGTCACGGCAAAGGGCAGCGACGGCCAGACACACACCATCAAGCGCGACGTCAACCTATTAAGAGGAAAACCCTATGAAGAAGGACGCGATTAATGTCTGGGGCGCCCGCGTCCATAACCTGAAAAACATCGACGTGCAGATACCCCGCCAGTCGCTCACCGTCATCACCGGACTCAGCGGCAGCGGCAAGTCGTCATTGGCTTTCGACACCATCTTTGCCGAAGGCCAGCGGCGTTACATCGAGACCTTCTCCGCCTACGCCCGAAACTTCCTCGGCGGCATGGAGCGTCCTGATGTCGATAAGATTACCGGACTGTCGCCCGTCATCAGTATCGAGCAGAAGACCACCAACAAGAATCCTCGCTCCACCGTAGGCACGACGACCGAGATCTACGACTTCCTTCGTCTGCTCTTCGCCCGTGCCGGCAAAGCCTACAGCTACCATACCGGCGAGCCCATGGTGAAATACACCGAGGAACGCGTCATCGAGATGATTCAGCATGACTATGCCGACCATAAGATACTGATCCTCGCCCCCGTCGTCCGCAACCGTAAAGGCCACTACCGTGAGCTCTTCGAGTCACTGCGGCGCAAAGGCTACCTCCACGTACGCATCGATGGACAAATGGAGGAGATCACCCGCGGCATGAAGGTCGATCGCTACAAGAACCACAACATCGAGGTCGTCATCGACCGTCTGAAAGTCGAAGCCACCACAGAACGTCTCAAGAAGTCCGTGCAGTTAGCCATGAAGCAAGGCGAGGGACTCCTCATCATCATCGACCACCAGACCGGCGAGGCCAAGTACTTCTCCAAGCGCCTCATGTGCCCCACTACTGGCATCTCCTACGACGACCCCGCACCCAACAATTTCTCGTTCAACTCCCCCATGGGAGCCTGTCCGCGCTGCAAGGGGCTCGGCTACATCAACGAGATAGACCTCGACAAGGTCATCCCCGACCGCCGCCTCAGCATCCGCGACGGCGCCATTGTGCCCTTAGGCAAATACAAGAACCAGATGATATTCTGGCAGATCGATGCCATCCTCCACAAGTACGACTACACGCTGAACACCCCCGTCGCCGAACTCTCCGACGAAGCGCTCGGTGAGGTGCTCTATGGCTCGCTGGAGAACATACGCATCGACAAGGAGCTCATCCACACCACCAGCGACTATTTCGTAGCCTTCGACGGCATCATCAAGTACCTGCGCTCAGTGATGGAGAACGACGACACAACAGGCGGTCAGAAGTGGGCCGACCAGTTTCTCGCCGAATGCCCATGTCCCGAATGCCACGGTCAACGGCTCAACCGCGAGGCACTAAGCTATAAGATATGGGACAAGAACATAGCAGAGCTGGCAGCCATGGACCTCAGCGAACTGCGGCAATGGCTGGACGAATTAGAGCGCGATAAAGACGCCGTACTCGACAGAAGTCAGCAGCAGATAGCCGGCGAGATACTCAAGGAAATCCGCACCCGTCTCGACTTCCTGCTCAATGTCGGACTCGACTACCTCTCCCTCAACCGTCCGTCAGCCTCCCTGTCAGGCGGTGAGAGCCAGCGCATCCGTCTCGCCACGCAGATAGGCTCCCAGCTCGTCAACGTCCTCTACATCCTCGACGAGCCCAGTATTGGACTCCACCAGCGCGACAACGAACGCCTCATCCACTCCCTCAAGCAGCTGCGCGACATCGGCAATACCGTCATCGTCGTCGAGCACGACCGCGACATGATGCTCGCCGCTGACTACCTCATCGACATTGGTCCCCGTGCCGGACGCAAGGGCGGTGAAGTCGTCTTCCAGGGCACCCCCCAAGAGCTGCTCCAGTCCGATACGCTCACCGCAAGATACTTGAAAGGAGACATCTCACCACTCGCCACCCCCAACCCTCACAAGGAGACGCGGGTGGAGCATCTCCTCTTGCGCGGTTGCAGCGGCAACAACCTCAAACACATTGACGTCACCTTCCCCCTCGGACAGCTCATTGTCGTCACCGGCGTCAGCGGCAGCGGCAAATCCACGCTCGTCAACGAGACCCTCTACCCCATCCTCTCCCGTCACTTCTACCGCTCGCTCAAGCAGCCCATGCCCTACGACAGCATCGAAGGCATCGAGCACATCGACAAGGTCATCAATGTTGACCAGAGCCCCATCGGACGTACTCCACGTTCCAATCCCGCCACCTATACCGGCGTCTTCAGCGACATCCGTTCCCTCTTCGTCCATCTGCCCGAGGCCCAGATACGCGGCTACAAGCCCGGTCGTTTCTCGTTCAATGTCAAGGGCGGCCGTTGCGAGGAGTGCGGCGGCAACGGTTACAAGACCATCGAGATGAATTTCCTGCCCGACGTACTCGTACCCTGTGAGGTCTGTCACGGCAAGCGCTACAACCGCGAAACCCTCGAGGTACGCTACAAGGGCAAGTCCATAGCCGACGTGCTCAACATGACCATCAACCAGGCCGTTGAGTTCTTCGCGTCAGTCCCCGACATCCTCCGCAAGATCCAGACCATCCAGGACGTAGGACTTGGCTACATCCAGCTCGGTCAGCCCTCCACCACCCTCTCCGGCGGCGAGAGCCAGCGCATCAAGCTGGCTGCCGAGCTCTCGAAGAAAGACACCGGCCGTACCCTCTACATCCTTGACGAGCCCACCACCGGTTTGCATTTCGAGGACATCCGCATCCTAATGACCGTCCTACGCCGTCTTGTCAGCCGTGGCAACACCGTCATCATCATCGAGCACAACCTCGATGTGATACGCCAAGCCGACTACATCATCGACATGGGCCCCGAAGGTGGGCGGCGTGGCGGCGAGGTACTCACTGTCGGCACCCCCGAAGAAGTGGCACAGAGCCCCAAGGGCTACACCCCCCCATACCTCAAAGAAGAATTGAAGCGTCTTCCGAAATAACAACCATGGTACGTACCGTCATTGCACCACTACTACGTCCGGCCGTCTGTCTGATTATAGGCATTACGGTCGGACGTTATGTTTCGTGGCCAATATCCTACGTCTATGCTGTTTTCATACTGCTTTTGCTCATCGCTGGTGTCTGTAGCTTTGTCAAGAAAGCCATCAACACAAGCCTTGTCTTGGAACTGGCATGTATTGCCCTTGGATACCTGCTGTGCCTCCACCAGCAGACAAAGTTCAAGGTGCAATGGCCCACGGAAACATGTAACTGGCAGGCGGTGGTAACCTCGGAACCTGTTGTTCATGGCAAAACTATTTGGATGGATGCCTTATTAACTACAACAGGACAAAAAATCCAATTACGACTCATGCACGACAAACAAAGCAGCCGACTGACCATTGGAAATGGAATCGTCTTTGAGGCGGTTGTCAAACCACTGTCGGCGCAGGGCAGCTATCGCACCTTTCAGGAGACCCGCGGCTACGTGGGAGAGACCATCGTCTGGCGCAATCGCTGGCATCGAGAAGACATCTCTTTGGACAACATCAGCACCATTGACCGATGCCGGATATTCTTCATGAGCGTACGTCATGAGATACTCAAACAAATAAGCGTAAATATAAAGGAACAAGATGATTATGCCATTCTTGCAGCAATGACACTTGGCGACAAGACCGCCGTGAGCCGTGAACAGAAAGAGGCATACGCCATAGCAGGCACATCCCACCTGCTGGCCCTCAGCGGCCTGCACCTCGGCATCATCTACATGTTGCTTGCATGGCTGTTTCGCAAACATCGCCGGCTGCTGTTTAGCCAACTGCTGACCGTAGTATCCACCTGGGCGTTCGTACTGTTAGTAGGCATGCCGTCCAGCGTGGTGCGTGCTGCCACCATGATCAGTATCTACGCCTTCGTTTCACTATTAGGTCGGAGCAAAACTCCTATCAACACACTCGCCCTCACAGCCATCATCATGCTGGGTTGCAATCCCTATGCCCTCTTCGATGTTGGTTTCCAGCTCTCCTACGCTGCCGTACTCGCCATTCTGCTCTTCGTCCCCATCTTCGATGCCCTTGTCTCCTGTCCATCGTATCTTTCCTCCATCAAGTCTCTAACAGCAGTAACTGTTGCAGCACAAATTGGCACTGCACCATTAGTAGCCTTTCACTTCGGACGATTCTCACCTTGGTTCCTGCTGTCCAACTATGTATCCATTCCACTGGTAACTGTCATTCTCTACCTTATGCTCCTGCTGTTATTGACGGGTTTCTGGCCAGTGCTTCAGGCTGCCTTCTCCATTGTCCCCGCCACTTTGGCATCATGGCTCAATGGTTGGACATCATGGGTTGCCAGCCTGCCCCTTGCCAGTATCGACGGACTACACCCCAGCATGCTCCAAGTCACCATGCTCTATGTACTCATAGGCTGCAGCTACTGGCTCATACGCTATCATATCAATCACTCAATACGAAAAACTCCACAAAAAAGAGAAAAATGAAGAAATTATTAGTTTGCATTAGCTTTTTGTGCTCAGTCAGTGTAAAGGCTCAAATGGAGGTTCTGCCCTATCAAAACCCCAAGTTATCCGCAGAACAGCGTGCTGACGACCTGTTAAAACGCTTGACGCTGGAAGAAAAAGTAAGTCTCATGATGAATGGATCACCAGCCATCAAACGACTCGGAATCCCGCAGTTTGAATGGTGGAGTGAGGCATTACACGGCATCGGTCGCAACGGTTTTGCCACCGTGTTTCCCATCACTACTGGTATGGCGGCATCCTGGAATGATGCACTTGTCTATCAGTGCTTTGCAGCTGCCAGCGACGAAGCCCGTGCAAAGAACAACGAAGCCAAACGCCACGGGGCTATCGGACGTTATCAAGGATTGTCCTTTTGGACTCCAAACATCAATATCTTTCGTGACCCGCGTTGGGGGCGCGGTCAGGAAACCTACGGTGAAGACCCGTGGCTGACAGCCAGAATGGGCATTGCCGTAGTACGCGGTCTGCAGGGAGTAAACTACGACGGAACACCTCTACCTGGCAGCAACGGATACCTGAAGTTGCTGGCCTGTGCCAAGCACTACGCCGTACACAGCGGACCAGAATGGAACCGTCATGAGTTTAATGTGGAGAACCTTCCCGAGCGTGACTTGTGGGAGACCTACATGCCTGCCTTCAAGGCATTAGTACAGGAGGCAAATGTGCGCGAAGTGATGTGCGCCTACCAGCGAATTGACGGAGAGCCCTGCTGTGGCAACACGCGCTACGAGCAACACATTCTGCGCGACGAGTGGGGATTTGACGGCATCATCACTAGTGATTGCGGAGCCATAGACGACTTCTACGTACCCGGTCGTCACGGGGTATCGGCTGATGCTGCTGCGGCATCAGCCAAAGGGGTACTCTCTGGAACGGACGTAGAGTGTGGTTCCAGTTACTTGAAATTGCCAGAAGCCATACGTCGTGGAGACATAAAGGAAACCGATATTGACCGTTCCTTGCGCAGACTGCTCATGGAACGTATCAAGGTTGGCGATTTCGATCCCGACGAGATTGTACCTTGGACTAAAATTGGACCAGAGGTAGTAGCACGTCCCGAACATAAGCAACTGGCACTTGACGCAGCACATCAAAGTATCGTATTACTAAAAAACGATGGAATACTTCCCCTTACTTCCTCACCACTCACCCCTCATCACCTCATCGTCATGGGGCCTAACGCCAACGATTCCACCATGCTTTGGGGCAATTATTCAGGCTACCCGACTCAAACCACAACCATCTTACAGGGCATTCGTCGGCAGATAGGCGACATACGCTATATCCGTGGGTGCGGACTCACACGTGGCGAGGTTCACGAGAGTCGTTTCAACAGGCTGCGCACCCCTAACGGCTATCCAGGCATGCAAGCCACCTATTGGAACAATACCGAATGGAAGGGAACACCAGCTGCCACAGCCATCATGACCGAACCTATCAACCAAAGCAACGGAGGAGCCACTGTGTTTGCACCAGGCGTCAATCTCGAAAACTTCTCCGCCCGCTACGAAGCAACCTTTACCCCCACCGAGGACGAGGTACTGACGCTTCGCGAAGGTAGTGACGACAAGATACGTATCTACATCAATGATCAACTGGTCATTGAACAATGGAAATCACGTCATCGCATTGACTACCGTGAACATGAAATGACCTTCCGTTCGGGAGAGACCTACCGCATCCGCATCGATTATGTTCAAATAGAGGATTTGGCTGCCATGCAGTTTGACCTGTTCAAGCGTACCACACCAAGCAATGAGCAGCTGCTTACAGAAATCGGAGAGGCAGACACCATCATTTTCGTGGGTGGCATCTCACCCCAGTTAGAGGGTGAAGAGATGAAGGTGGCAGAACCAGGATTCAATGGCGGAGATCGAACGAGCATCGAACTACCTGCCGTACAGCGGTCCCTGCTCAAGACGTTGCATGATGCCGGCAAGAAGATCATCTTTGTGAACTGTTCGGGAGGAGCGATAGCCATGGCTCCTGAGACCGAGCGTTGTAATGCCATCATACAAGCTTGGTACGGTGGAGAGCGTGCCGGAGAAGCTGTCGCTGACGTGCTTTTGGGTTCGTATAACCCCAGCGGCAAGCTACCCCTCACTTTTTATCGCACGACCGATGATCTGCCAGACTTTCTTGACTATACCATGAAGGGCCGCACTTACCGCTATTTCCGCGGCAAAGCACTCTTCCCCTTTGGCTATGGACTGAGCTATACCTCGTTTGAACTGGGAGAACCAGAATACATATATAATAAGGTACGTATATTAGTAAGCAATACCGGAGACCGTGACGGCGACGAAGTTGTGCAGGTATATGTTCACAGGCCTGCCGACAAGCAGGGCCCCACCAAGACCCTACGTGCCTTCCAGCGAGTGAGCCTGAAAGCGGGTGAGACAAAACTTGTCGAGATGGATTTCCCCCGTGAACGATTTGAGTGCTGGGATGCAAAGTCAAATACCATGCGCGTTATTCCAGGACAATACGAGTTGCTGGTGGGTACGTCAAGTCTCGACAGCGACCTGAAGACAATCACAGTGAAGGTAAACTGACACAAAAAATCCCGATTACCTGATGGTAATCGGGATTTCCACATTAATAAATGTTGCTTTACAGCATTTATGCTTCAGTAGCCTCTTCTGTTTCTGCCTCCTCGGCAACGGGAGCCTCTTCAACAGCAGGAGCCTCCATAACGGGCTCAGCCTTTACCTCTTCCTCGACGGGAGCGTTCTCAGCAACCACCTTCACGGGAATCTCAACGAGCACTTCCTTGTGATAGTGTACGGTAGCTACGTAGTCGCCGACCTTCTTGGCATCACGCATGGTGATGATCTTACGGTCAACTTCCTTGCCGAGCTTCTTGAGCTCCTCAGCAACCTGGGCAGCACCTACGGAACCGTAGAGCTGGCCTGTTGCGCTGACCTTGGCAGCAATCTCGAGGGCTACACCAGCGAGCTGGGCGGCCTTCTCCTCAGCAGCGGCCTTAAGGGCTGCCAGCTTGTGAGCCTGCTGTTTCAGGTTCTCAGCGAGAATCTTCTTTGCTGACGGTGAAGCGATAACGGCCTTTCCCTGAGGGATGAGGTAGTTACGGCCATAGCCAGACTTTACGTTCACGATATCGTTCTTGAATCCCAGACCGATAATATCTTCTTTCAGTATTAATTCCATGCTTTGCGTCCTCCTTAATTTTATTTCATCAAATCGGTTACGTAAGGCAGCAGTGCAATCTGGCGGGCACGCTTAACGGCCTGAGCCACACGACGCTGATACTTCAGAGAGGTACCCGTGATACGGCGGGGAAGTATCTTACCCTGCTCGTTCAGGAACTTCTTCAGGAACTCGGGATCCTTGTAGTCAATGTACTTGATACCGCTCTTCTTGAAACGGCAATACTTCTTCTTCTTCGTGTCGATAGAAGGAGCAGTCAAATAACGAATTTCACTCTGTTCTGCCATAACTTAAGCCTCCTCTGATTTTGTAGCGTACTTGTTTCTTCTCTTCTCAGCATACTGTGCAGCATACTTGTCGAGCTTCACAGTCATGTAGCGGATTACCTTCTCGTCGCGGCGGAATGCGGTTTCGAGAACGTCAATTACTTGTGGCTCAGCCTTGAACTCGAGCAGGCAGTAGAAACCTGTCGATTTCTTTTGAATAGCATAAGCCATCTTCTTCAATCCCCAGGTCTCTTCATTCAGAATCTCTGCACCCTTGTCGGTGAGTACTTTCTTGAATTTTGCGACCGCTTCCTTCATCTGTTCATCAGACAAAACGGGAGTTAAAATGAAAACGGTTTCGTATTGATTCATGTTGTTAAAATGAATATAAATTATGTTGTTTGCAAAATTGCGGGTGCAAAGGTAATAATAATTTACAATTTAACGATTTACAATTTACAATTTGGGGGCGTCTTTAACAGACTTTAATACTTTCCACCGTGTTTTTGCACAATAATATGGGTGATGATGCCGGAAATGATGCACAGCAGGCCTGTGAGCAGGGTGAGGTTGCCGGACATGACGTCGAGGTGATGAAGCAGAAAAAGGAGTGCACCGACGATGATCAGTGCGACTCCTATGTAGGATTTCAATGGTTTCATGACAGACCGTTATCTGACATCATCCTCGGGGGCGATGAGCTTGTAGCCCTTGCCGTGGATATTGATGATTTCTATCTGTTCGTCTTCCTTCAGGTGCTTGCGCAGCTTGGTGATATAGACATCCATGGAGCGGGCATTGAAGTAGTTGTCGTCAATCCAGATGGTCTTCAGGGCGAAGTCACGCTGCAGGATCTCGTTGGCATGCGAGCAGAGCAGGGCGAGCAGCTCGTTCTCCTTGGTGGTGAGCTTGGTCTGCTTCTCGCCGATGGAGAGCAGCTGCTTCTGGGTGTCGAAGGTGAACTTGCCAATACGATAGACGGTGCTCTCCTTGTTCTTCTTGCCACGGACACGACGCAGGATGGCCTCGATGCGCAGCACGAGCTCCTCCATGGAGAAGGGTTTGGTGATGTAGTCGTCGGCACCGATCTTGAAGCCTTCGAGGATGTCTTCCTTGAGTGTCTTGGCGGTCAAGAAGATAATAGGTATCTCGGCATTTGCCGTCCGGATTTCCTGTGCCAGTGCGAAGCCGTCCTTCTTAGGCATCATCACGTCGAGCACACAGATGTCGAACTTAGTCTTGAGGAAGGCCTTGTAGCCTGCCTCGCCGTCTGGACAGAGTTCTGCGGTGTAGCCCTTGGCAGCGAGGTATTCACGCAACAGCATACCCAGGTTCTCGTCGTCCTCACAAAGCAAAATTTTCAAATTCTCTTCCATAATCGTTATTCTTTTTTTAGCCCCCGGGTGAGGGGGTTGGGGGTCTGAACAACTGCTCTTTCCCCACGTTAGTACTATTATTAATTTGTAATCTTCAAACTGCTTAATCTTCTTTTATCACCGGCAGGCTGACGGTGAATTTCGTGCCCTTGCCGAGGTCGCTCTCTGCCTTGATCTCGCCCTGGTGCAAGTCAACGACCTTCTTGACGTATGCCAGACCGAGGCCGAAGCCCTTTACGTCGTGCTTGTTGCCGGTATGCACACGGTAGAACTTGTCGAATATCTTTCGCAGGTTCTCCTTCTTGATGCCCATTCCGTTGTCCTTGATGGAGAAGTAGAGGTGCTTGTCGTCGTTCCACGTCCGGAGCATCAGCTCGAGGGGCTTGTCGGGGTTACGGTACTTGATGGCGTTGTCCATGAGGTTGTGTATCATGTTCGAGAAGTGTACCTCATCGACATAGATAGCGGAATCGACGGCTCCGATGTCCATCATGATCTTGCCGCCGGTATGCTCCACACGCAGCGTGAACGAATTGGCAATGTTCTCGAGCAGTTCGTTGAGGTCCATCTCCTTCTTCTTGAACACGGCATCCTTCTTGTCGAACATCGACATCTGCAACACCTTCTCCACGAGGAAGCGGAGGCGCTTGGACTCGTCGGCAATGACACCGCCAAGGTGTTTCATCATGTGGTCGGTCTTGGGCACGCTCTCGTCGTTGAGCATCTGGGCTGCCAGCGAAATGCTGGCAATGGGTGTCTTCAGCTCGTGCGTCATGTTGTTGACAAAGTCGTTCTTCATCTCGGAGTAGCGTTTCTGACGGAAGATGACCACGATGGTGAAGATGAAGGTGATGAGCAGGACGCCGGTGAACACGATGCTGGGAATCATGAAGCGCACACCGGAGAAAATGTAGCTGCTCATCTCGGGGAAATGGATCTTGATGATGCCCATCTTCGACGAGGGGTCGTTACGGAACAAGGGCTGCGTGTAGCTGTACTCCTCGCCTTCCTCGGAATAGTCGGGACAGCGATAGACCTCGCGGCCGTCGGCGGTGGAGACGGTCAGATGGTAGGGGATGTCGATGCCGTTGTTCAGCAGCTCCTCACGGATGTCAAGGTCGAGCATCTTGAAGTTGACGCGTTCCTTCAGCGGCTTGTCGCTGGCGGTATAGAGAATGGAATAGACCACCTCGTCCAGCAGCGCCTTCTGATAGACATAACGGTTGCGTACTATCTCCTGCATGGTCTTCGAGGCTTCCGCCAGCGTATTCTTGTCCTTGCGGGTTATCATGGCCTTGGGCACACTGGCAGGCTTCATCTTGAACGTGTTGAGCTCGAATGAGGAATAGACGGTGCCGTCGTCGGCTGCCACCGCATACTGGTGGGAATGGCGAATGGTGCCGTCAAGACCGTCTATGCTGACAGAGTCGTGCTTGAAGGCACGACGCTCGGTGGCGTTCACGTCCTTCTCCAGGTAACGGAGGGTCTCGTTCATCTCCAGATTGCGCGAAGCCTGATAGAGCGCACGGTTGACCGACTCGTCGAACTGCTCCTTCTTCATCTTTGCCATGTCCTCAATGTAGGACAGTTGCAGGAAGAGCAGTCCAAGGAACGAGAGTCCCATAATGATGGCGATGGTCCATATCGTACTTTTCTTCATTGCGCTTGTTTTCTTTCTGGATGGTTTGTTGTTTTCTGGGTGCAAAGATACAAGAAAAGATAATAATGCCCGTTCTTTTTGTTAACAATTTCCGTTAAATTTAACGTTGTTAACAAAAAGCTTAGGATTTAGTTGCAGATAAAGAATCTAGATGAAGTTAGAAGAAGTTAGAGGAAGTTAGAGGACAATAGTTCTAAAGGCTCCTGCAAGCCCTACGGTACATACGTCTTTTAACTTCTAAGGCCGAAGGCCGATAACTTCTTCTAACTTCCTAGGCCGAAGGCCGATAACTTCTTTTTAAAAATCACTTCCCCGGATCAAGCCGCCAGTCACCGTCGGGAGACTTCACGACGGCAATGCTCTGCTTCTTGGTGGAGTCGTCACCGTAGATGACCTCCACGGGCACGGTGCCCTTGTCGCCGTCAAGCTCGGGAATACCGACATTGAACTCCTTGATGCCGCCTTTCTCGTCGGCTTTCTCGCCCACCTTGTCCTCAACGAGCACGATGAGTTGCTGGCGGCGCTCCTTGCTCAGTTCCTTACCGTCCTTGAAATACATCAGGTCAACATAACCCTCGTAGTCCTTGTCGATGATACAGTTCATGGCTGCCGTAGCCACACCCTCGGGGGTGTTGGGCTGGTGCTTGCCACAGGCTGTCAGTACCAGCACCAGCAGCACGACAGCAGCAAAAGAATAAAGTTTCTTCATCATATTAATATTTGAATGGTTTTAAAATTGAATGATTTGTCGTAAGTCCTTGCAATGCAGGAGCTCGGAGGGCAGCACACAATCGGCATCGATGTCAAGGAACCGCAGGTGCTGACGGCCGATGCCCTGCAGGGGACAACCTGCCCGCCGATAGGCATAGGTGACGAGTTCGGTGCAATACATGCGGGTGGTGTCGAGGTCGTCGTAGTCGTGGTCGAAAGCCACATGACGACCATAGACCGCCAGCGCCTCGAAGGCCGCCCGATGTGCAGCCAGACTGTCACGGTGGCGAAGGACGGCACCCTGTGCGGCACGTGACTTCCGGAAAAACTGCTCAGGCGGCTCCATCTTCACGCGGTCGCTGTCGCCCTCGAAGTCGGGCTCGTCAGGCACGGCATGGACAATCATCGCCACACCGCAGGAGTCAACAACGATTCCGACATGCGAATATACCCCGCCACCGTCGGCAAGGAGCACGGCATGACTGGTAACACCGCCACCGCGCCGGAACACCACATCGCCCGGCGACAGCCGACAGGCAGCAGGCAGGATGCTCTGGCTGCCGTCGTGCCGGCAACCGCTCAGCAGGCCCATGGCGCCAAGCAGCCACACACCACCCAGGAGCAGCAGGACGATTCTCCGCATCAGAAATAAAAACTGGCCCAACCGCCATGTTTTACACGACAATCGGGCCAGTCATTATAGCAAGTGGTTAATCTTCATCCTTCATCTCAGCCTCATGCTCCTTGATGAGTGCCTGCTGGATGTCGTTCGGAACGAGCTCGTAGCTTGCAAACTTCGTAGAGAACGAAGCACGGCCACCCGTCAGCGACGACAGGGCGATGGAGTAGCTGGAGAGTTCCTTCAGAGGAATCTTTGCCGTCAGCTTCTGGTAACCGGCCTCAGAGTCCATACCCATGATGATGGCGCGGCGACCCTGCAGGTCACTCATCACGTCACCCATGTAGTCGGCAGGCACGAGAACCTCCAGGTCGTAGATGGGCTCCAGCACCTTCGGACCGGCCTCCTTGAAGGCTGCCGAGAAGGCGTTACGGGCTGCCAGCATGAACGACAGTTCGTTGGAGTCAACGGGGTGCATCTTACCGTCATAGACGATGACGCGGACGTCGCGGGCATAGGAACCGGTCAGCGGTCCCTGCTCCATGCGCTCCATGACACCCTTCAGGATGGCGGGCATGAAACGCATGTCAATGGCACCACCGACAACCGAGTTGATGAATACGAGCTTACCGCCCCACTCCAGGTCTTTCTCTTCCTTCGACTTGATGTTCATCTTGAACTCCTGACCATTGATGGTGAACGATGTCGGGTCGGGCATGCCGTCGGTGTAGGGCTCCACAATCAGGTGTACCTCACCAAACTGTCCGGCACCACCTGACTGCTTCTTGTGACGGTAGTCGGCACGCGCCATCTTAGTGATGGTCTCACGATACGGTATCTTCGGCTCAACATACTCGATATTGATTTTCTCATTGTTCTCCATACGCCACTTCAGCGTGCGCAGGTGGAACTCACCCTGGCCATGGACGATGATCTGGCGCAACTCCTTCGACTGCTCCACAACCCAGGTCGGGTCTTCCTGACGCATCTTCTGCAGGGCAGCCATCATCTTCTCCGTCTCAGCCTCATTGACGGCCTTGATGGCACGCGAGAACTTGGAGTTAGGATACTTGATGAAGTCGAACTTGTACTCAATATCCTTGCCATTCAGCGTGTTACCTGTCTTCACGTCCTTCAGCTTCACCGTACAGCCGATGTCGCCGGCTACCAGCTGGTCAACCTGGATTCGGTTGGCACCGGCACAGGCATACAGCGTACCGATGCGCTCCTTGGAGCCACGGTCGGCATTGGTCAAGTCGTCGCCGCTCTTCACGGTACCGCTCATTACCTTGAAGTAGGACACCTCACCGATGTGGGGCTCCACACCGGTCTTGAAGAAGTAGAGCGACGTGGGGGCTGAAGCGTCGGCAGGAACATCCTGACCGGCGGTATTCTGGATGACGGGCATCTCGCTGACGAAAGGTACCACGTTGCCGAGGAACTCCATCAGACGGCGCACGCCCATGTCACGGCCTGCACACACGCAGAAAACGGGGAAGATGGAACGCGTGACGAGACCCTTGCGGATTCCCTCGCGCATCTCGTCCTCGGTTAGGTCCTCGCTCTCGAAGAACTTCTCCATCAGTGTATCGTCACCGGCAGCAGCTGCCTCAACAAGGGCTGCCTTCATCTCCTTGGCCTTGTCGAGCTGGTCGGCAGGGATGTCCTCGATGATGGGAGCACCGCCCTCGGGCTTCCAGGAGTATTTCTTCATCAGCAGCACGTCGATGACGCTGTTGAATCCGGCACCGGTAGCGATAGGATACTGTACGGGAACGCAGTTCGGACCATACACCTCCTTCAGCTGACCTAAGATCTGGTCGAAGTCGCAGTTGTCGCGGTCCAACTGGTTCACGAGGAAGATAACCGGCTTCTTCAGCTTCTCAGTGTTGCGGAAAGCATTCATCGTGCCCACCTCAGGACCATACTGGCCGTTAACGAGGATGACAGCCTGGTCGGTAACGTTCATGGCGGTAATTGAACCACCTACGAAGTCGTCACTGCCCGGACAGTCAATGATGTTCAGCTTCTTGTTGTTCCACTCCACATGAAAAACAGTAGAGAACACCGAATAGCCGTACTCCTGTTCCACAGGGAAGTAGTCGCTCATGGTGTTCTTACCCTCTACGCTGCCGCGACGCTTGATGATGCCGGCTTCATAGACCATAGACTCGGCAAGAGTAGTCTTGCCGCTACCCGCACTGCCAATGAGTGCAATGTTTTTGATTTCGTTGGTTTGATAAACTTTCATAATAATTATCGTTTTAGGTTTATTTTCAAAAAATGCGAAGCCAAAGTTAGACATTTTACTTGAAAAAACCAAGAAAAAGTTTCAAGTATTAAACTTTATTAGTACTTTTGTATGCAAAATGGCAGGATTATACATACATATTCCATTTTGTAAAAGCCGTTGCACCTACTGCGGCTTTTACTCGACCACGCTGCTTGAACTGCGCCAGCGCTACGTCGATGCGGTATGCAGGGAAATGGAGGCTAACCACTCACCGCTAACCGCTAACCACTCCATATACCTGGGCGGCGGCACACCATCGCAACTGACCACCCAACAGTTGGAACAGCTTTTCCTATATATAAATAAGGTGTATCAACTCCCCTCCATGCAGGGAGGGGTCGAGGGAGGGGTTTCCGAAGTCACCATCGAGTGCAACCCCGACGACGTCACTTCTGCATACGCCTCGGCCCTGCCTCAGTTGGGCATCAACCGCATCAGCATGGGTGCCCAGACGTTCAACGATGAGCGCCTGCGATTCCTCAACCGTCGCCACACGGCAGACCAGGTGCCGCAGGCCGTGGAACGGCTCCGACAGGCTGGCATCCGGAACATCAGCATCGACCTGATGTATGGCTTCCCTCAAGAGTCGCTTGCCGACTGGGAGCGTGACATCGATGCGGCACTGGCACTCGGCGTGGAACACCTCTCCGCCTACTGCCTGATGTACGAGGAAGGCACCCCACTCTACCATCTGCTGCAGCAGGGAAGCATCCACGAAGTTGATGAGGAGACAGAGCGCCAAATGTACGAACTGCTCATGGACAAACTGCAGGCCGCCGGCTACGAGCATTACGAAATCAGCAACTGGAGCCTCACACCCCGCACGCAACCATCGGAGAGGGAGCTGAAGAGCTACCGCTCGCAACATAACAGCAATTACTGGCGTGACGTGCCCTACATCGGACTGGGAGCCGCCGCCCACAGCTATGACGGACAGCGGCGCTCATGGAACGTGGCCGACGTCAACGAATATATCCGCCGTGTGGAAAACGGCGAGACACCTGTGGAAGACAGCGAACTCATTGAGGGCTGGACGCGCTATAACGACCGCATAACCGTAGCGCTTCGCACTTGCGAAGGGCTTGACCTCACCACACTCACCGACGAGGAGCGCGACTACTGCATGAAAAATGCCCGCCGTTTCCTGGACGACGGGCTGTTGAAACGCTCCGACCATCACATTACCTTGACGCGAAGCGGTCTCTTTGTCAGCGACATGGTGATGTCAGAGCTCATGCGGGTTTAGTCTTATATCACTCCCTGCCGGCTTTCATCAGTTCCTCCAACTCCGAATCGGACTTAAGGTAAAGCTCTTCGGGTTTATAGAACTTGGTGAGCATAGTGGCAAAGACCTTGTTGTTGCAGATGAAAACAAAGTCATAGTAGCCTGGGGCAACCTCATCGGGATGCAGGTAGAACGAGCCCCATTGACTGGTTTCCTCTGCGTCAGGGTCCTTTCTCAAGTCACATTCTTGAATACAGCCCGGGGTGTCTGCGTTCAAGGCGTTCTTCAGGTAAAAGCCCTGGTCGGCCTTGTGTTGGAACACCATCACCTTGATGCCTGTCAAAGCCTTTGTTTCCGGATAGAACTCCACCCATTCGTCCAATTCAAAAACAGAGCGGATACCCTCGGTGGCATAAGGCTTGTTGTTGAAGTCACCAGTGCCGCAACGGTTGCCAGCCAGCGTCAAGCCCGTCATGACGGGTTGTTTCCCCTCTTCGAGATTAACGAAATACAGCTTGCCCAGTGCCATTGTGTCCTTTACCTGCGTGGTATTGACCTTGGCACCGAAGACTGTCGATGACAGGGCAAGTACAACGGTTAAGAATAAAGCCATTCTTTTCATATACCTTCACTCTGCAACACTACATTGTTTATAAATTTTCCATGTTTTTGCCTCGTCAGATATTCCACTTGCCTTAGTGTTGCGATTAGAAAACAAGCATCATTCTGAACGAGACGGCAATATTTCTTCTTCCCTCACCCTGCCATCACATACCTGAACACTTCTTCCTCCTGAAGCTCTGGACGCTTCGTAACTTCTCTCACATAGTCGCGTATCAGGTGTCGCCACTCGTTAGCCTTCATGCTGAAGTAGCGTTCCTGGAACTCCTTCTGACACGCCACGACAATCTGCATAATCGTGGTGCCCTCATCGAGTGCCATCATGTTATGCACCAAGCGGCGCACCTCGGCATCTTCCTCAACGGCTTCCAGTATGGAGCCCTTGGGCACGATGCGTGTTTCTTCTGCTTTGCCATGCTTTTGCGTAGAAGCTGACTG
>JAEEGH010010657.1_pt1 | contig 21038 bp, 21 predicted proteins | sample 9134181 | NCBI WGS metagenome assembly JAEEGH01 (sample SAMN16246544, study PRJNA631951) | gut metagenome | biome: gut microbiome; feature: rumen; material: DP-attached | host: Bos | place: Iran: Karaj | collected 2018-10
CGAGCTGTTGGAGCTGACGGGCCGCTGCGTGACCGAGGAGGAGAGCTTTAGCTTCCGTCTGCATCTGCGCCGCTGGGGAAGCATCTGGCCCGCCTCGGAGGAGCGCCTGCCCCTGGGATACAAGAGCTGGTATCTGCCTCTTCGCAATCGTGGTGTGCCGATGCCGGAGCGCATGGGAACAAATTGAACAGAACTCCTCCGGAGCTGTCTCCGGAGGAGCTCAGCATGGAACGAGAGGAGGACAGTCATGCCCTCGCAAATCACAAACTATCAGTGCCCCGCCTGCACCGGCCCGCTGCATTTTGACGGCGCGACCGGCAGGCTTCTCTGCGATTACTGCGGCAGCAGCTTCAGCGTGCAGGAGATCGAGGCGCTGTATGAAGATAAGCTGGATCAGGCGGCACAGGCCGCCGTACAGCAGACGCAGAAGGAAGAAGAACAGGCTGCCGCCGCCGCGCAGGAGGGTTGGAGCGAATACGACGCCTCCTGGATCACCGGCCAGGATGGCATGAAGGCGTACAACTGCCCGTCATGCGGGGCGGAGCTGATTTGTGACGAGAACACCGCCGCCACAAGCTGCCCCTATTGCGGCAACCCAACCGTGGTGCCCGGACAGTTTCACGGGATGCTGAAGCCGGACTATATTCTTCCCTTCAAGCTGGACAAGGAAGCGGCCAAAAGTGCCCTGCGCGGCTTCTATAAGGGGAAAAAGCTCCTGCCCAAGGCGTTTTCCGATGAGAACCACATTGAGGAGATCAAGGGCGTGTATGTACCCTTCTGGCTCTTTGACGCCCGCTCCTCCGCGGATATCCGCTTCAACGCCACCAAGGTACGCAGCTTCCGCCAGGGCAATTATCAGGTGACCGTGACCGACCACTTCGCGGTACGGCGTTCCGGTACGGTGGATTTCTCCCGCATCCCGGTGGACGGCTCCCGCAAGATGCCCGATGCGCACATGGACGCCATCGAGCCCTTTGATTATTCCGAGCTCAAGCCCTTCTCGGCGGCGTATATGCCGGGCTTCCTGGCGGAGCGCTACGATGTGGATGTGGATGAGTGCGAGGAACGGGCCAAGCTGCGCGCCAACAACACCGCGGAACAGATCATCGCCTCCACGGCCGTCGGCTATACCTCCTGCGCGCCGATCGCGAAGGACGTACAGCTTCACCGGGGAGAGGTGAAGTATGTGATGCTCCCGGTATGGCTGCTGTCTACCCGGTGGCAGGACAAGAGCTTCTTGTTCGCCATGAACGGGCAGACCGGAAAGCTTATCGGGGATCTGCCGGTTTCCAAGGGCCGGTTCTGGGGCTGGTTCGGCGCCATCGCCGCGCCTCTGGCTGCAATCCTCACGGGATTGCTGTTCCTGTTGTGAGGAGGGCCGCGATGAAAAAAACATGGATTGCGCTTTTGCTCTGTCTGCTGCTCTGCCTCGCGCTGATGCCCGCCGCGGCGGCGGAGGGAACGCTGGCTCATGTGACCGATGAGCCGGGGATCCTGACGGCGGCGGAGAAAAATGAGCTGGAGACCCGAGCCGCGGCCTTCGGAGAGAAGTATCACTGCGAGATCTATATTGTGGTCATCAACGACTATCGGGAGCGGACGAACGGGGACGTGGGCGCCTGCGCGGAGGAGCTTTACAGCTATTTCGATCTGGGCTACGGCGCGGATCGGGACGGGCTGCTGCTTCTGCTGAGCATGGCGGATCGGGACTATGCCCTGACCAGCTACGGCCATTTTGCGGACGCCTGCTTCAACGATCACAACAAGGATCTGGTCGAGAAGAATTTTCTGGACAATTTCCGGGGAAACGACTTGTTCGGCGGCTTCTCCGACTATCTGGATCTGGCGGAGGATATCCTGGCCACCGCTGTTTCCCACGGCTTTAGCCCGGAGCAGGAGAGCCAGCGCTTCTCCGGCCTCAAGTATCCCTCTCTGACCTACCGCTACAGCGGGGTCTATAAAATGCCCGTAGGACTGAAGCTCCTGATCGGCCTGGGCGTGCCCTGCCTGATCGCGCTGGCTGTCTGTTCTGCCTTCAAGGCCCAGATGAAGACGGCCAGACTTGCCACCACGGCGGAGGCCTATGTGGTGCCCGGCAGCGCGGATCTCCAGATCCAGGAGGATCGCTTTATCAACCGCACCGAGACCCGCGTCCCCATCCAGACGAGCAGCGGGAGCCGCGGCGGAGGCGGAGGAGGCGGCGGCTTCCACACCCACACCGGGAAATTCTGAAGCTCAAAAGAAGCGGCATCAGCCGCTTCTTTTCGATATGAACGAGTGCGCGGAAGGAGAAAGCAATGAAGCTCTGGATCATCTGCACCGGAGAACCGGAGAATATCTGGCCCGGGCGCTGTACAGCGGAAGAATTTGAACGGATCGCGGAGCTGGCTTCGCAGACCGGATCTATGGATCGTGAGGAGCGGAAGCTGAACGGGGAGGAAATGCTGCTGCTGGCGGCTCCGTGCGCTGCCGCGAGACGGACGGCGGAGCTCTGCGTGAGCGGCGCCGAACTGCGGGAGGAGCCTTTGCTCCGCCCGGTAGAGCTGCGCGCCTTCCGCGACGGGGCGAAGCACAGCCCCCGGGTGTGGAGAGAAATGGCGAAGCTCCAACGCAAATTCGGGAGCCCCCGCCAGCCGGAAAAGCAACGGCAGCTCTCCGCCCGTGCGGAGGAGCTCCTCTCTCGTCTGGAGGAGAAGGAGCGGGACTGTATCCTGATCGCCGACTGCGTGCTGGTGAAGGAGCTGCTGGATCGGGCGCGGATCCGCGGCTATGCGCAAGCCCGCAGCGGGATCTTTGCCTATCGCCCGTGGGAGCGGATCCTGCTCACGCGCCGGGATCTCCACTGCGGCGGCTGCGGTCACAACTGTCTGCTCAGCAATCCCGGCTGCGGCGTCGGCAGGGATAAGGCCGCCCGAAAGAGCAAATGAAATCGGCGCGCCGCCCCAAGGGACAGGCGCGCCGGCTTCAGTTCAGCTTCCAGACGCCCAGATTCAGGTAGGCCGCGAAGAGCACCCAGAGCAGATAGGGGATCTGGATCAACGCGGCCGGACGATCCAAATCGAAAAAGGAGAGCGCCATCCGCACGATCAGGATCCAGAGGATCGCCAGCCAGAGAAAAGCAAATCCGTAAGCCTGGAAGGAGAAAAACAAAAAGCTCCAGGCAAAATTGAAGCCAAGCTGCAGCAGGTACAGCCGCAGGCTGCGCGTCCGCTCGAGAGACGGCTCGGTCATCCAGATCCGCGCCGCGCCGATCCCCATCAAGGCATAGAGGATCCCCCACGCGATGGGGAACACGACGGGCGGCGGGGACAGAGGCGGCTTTACCACGCTGGTGTTGTAGATTTTGGTGGCGTTCCGGGTCAGGAGCCCCGCCAACGCGCCGACAGCCTCCGTGCCTATGATCCAGGCCGCATAGGTTTTCCATTTTTCACATTTCAAACTGCATCACCCTGGAAACAGGATATGCAGCTTGTACCCGGATTATTATGAGAATGAGCATCGTTTGGCGGCGAAATCAATCGAATCTACGATTGATTTCGCCATCCGATGATCATGATGATCGGCGAGAAGGGAGAGTGTGGCGATTTGAAAAAAAAGAAAAAGCGCGGTTTGGCGCCGGGGCTTGTTTTCCTGCTCGTGTTGCTCCTGGCCGCGGCCCTGCTGATCCGGGGAAGATTTGCGGCGCGGAATGTCGACGCGCCGCGCGATACGCCGCACGCCTCCGGAGAAGCGGCCCCGGCGGAGTCCACCGTGCCGGAGCCGCCCCATGTACATGACTACGATCCGGAGACGGGACTCTGCCGCGGCTGCGGGGAGAGCTGTCCCCATGGGGAGGGGTATGACGAATCGTTCCGCTGCCGCGTTTGCGGCATGGCCTGTCCGCACCCGAGCTTTTCCGAGACCGGCGTGTGCCTGGCCTGCGGATGGCTCTGCCCCCACGAGCGGCACGACCCGGAAAGCGCCTGCTGCCTGGTCTGCGGCGCGCAGCGCTGGCATTCCTTCGGCGCGGCGGGTCTCTGCGCCTGCTCCAGGGAGGCGCCGCTGACCCAGACCGTGCTGGCGGACGAATACTTTGAGCCGGCCGAGCATGAGGGCCGCTGTCTGCATGAGACCCTGACCGATGCTTCCGGGCGGGAACATGAAATCGCCATATGGCTCCCTTGGGATTATAATGAGGAGACCCGCTACAATGTGGTGCTGCTGATCCACGGCGACGGCGGCTCCTGCTACGACTGGGTGGATCAGGAGGAACCGACTTCCCGCGGTCTGATCCAGGTCTTCCGGGTATACGACCGTCTGGCGGAGCGGCATCTGTGCGCGCCCTTCCTGGTGGTGGGGCTGAACAACCGGGGCATGGGGGACGACCCCGCCTTCGGTGAAATGCTGATCGAGGAGCTGATCCTGCCCTATCTGGCGCGAAGCTACTCGACCTGGATGGAGGGAGACAGCCACGAGCAGATCGTGGCCGCCCGGGAGCATATCGCCATCGGCGGGCTGAGCCGCGGTTCGGTGTTCACCTATTATATTGCCATGCAGCGCTGCCTGGATGTGGCGGCCAACTTCTGCTGCTTCAGCAACAGCTACACCGGTACGGTGATCCGCACGCTGAATTCCGAGGATTATCTGTCCTGCGATATCCGCTGCTATGTGGCGGAGATCGGCCTGCGGGACGTGGCGGAGTACAACCGGGATCACAGGGCCATGTATGACGCCCTTTGCACCCAGGTGGAGCGGATCGCGGACGGGAAGAACGCCCGTTTCCTGGAGATCGACGAGGGGCACAACTTTTTGATGTGGACGGCGGCGATCTACAACGCCCTGCTGCTGATGTTCTGACAGAGAGAAACAGAAAGGAACAGACAGGAACCGGCATTTTGCTCGGACGCCTGTCTGTTTCTGTTTGCCGATGAAGCATCTCTGTTTTTGCTTGTCGATGAAGCATCAAGCAGAAAGAGACAGCCCGCGCGCGGCGGACTGTCTCAATCTGGTCGGAGTGGCGAGATTTGAACTCGCGGCCTCATCGCTTCGCGCCGCCTTGCGGTGCCCGAAAAATGCAGCGGGCTGACGCTGATCCTTGCATTTTTCGACCGCTGCGGTAAAAGCACGCTGACTGCATCTGCCGCCGGCAGCGGCAGCGCGCTTTTCCCAAACCATGCTGCGCATGGTTCGATCCCATGAGGCCGCGAGTGCTTGTCTCAAAGACGAAAGAGACAGCCCGCGCGCGGCGGACTGTCTCTTTCTGGTCGGAGTGGCGAGATTTGAACTCGCGGCCTCATGGTCCCGAACCATGCGCGCTACCATCTGCGCTACACCCCGAAAAGCTCATTCATTATAATGACTGTCCCCGTAAATGTCAAGAGAAAGTTTCATCCTGCGCCGGGACGGAACCGGCATTGCGCCGGGATGGGCGGCATAGTCTTTCCGGAGGGGGGATGGCTGTGAAGGGAAAGAAAACGCTGCTGCTTGTGATCCTGCTGATCCTTGCGGCATGGAAGCTGCTGCTGCCGGATGCGGCGGAGGGCCTGCGCGCCTGGGCGGGAGCCCTGTTCGGCCCAAAGGCGGAGCAGAAAGTGGCGGCCATGGGAAGGAGTCTGACCGCGGGGGAGGAGCGCGTGGCAGCGCTGGGGCCGGGGAACGGCGCTTGAAAAAGCCTCGGATGGAGCTGGGGCCGGGCACGGCACTTCTGGGAGCGCTGCTGTTTTTCTGTCTGCGGGAAGAGGAGCTGCTGGCTCTGGGCGCGGCGCTGTTGATCCATGAGCTGGGCCATCTGGCGGCGATCTTCCTGCTGGGGCTCCGGCTGCGCTCTTTTCGGGCGGAGCTGGGCGGCTTCTGCCTGGACTATACCGGGGAGACGGCTCCCTGGGGGCATGCGTTTGTCGCGGCCGCCGGGCCCGCTGCCGGCGCGGCCTATGCCTATGGCGCTTCTCTGCTGGGGAACCGCCTGGGCTGGAATTGGCTCTGTCTTTCCGCAGGACTCAGCATGGGGCTGAGCCTGTTTAACCTGCTGCCGGCGGCGCCGCTGGACGGGGGGCGGCTGCTGCGTCCGCTGCTGGAGGCCGTTCTGTCGCCGACCCAGAGCCTACGCGTCTGCCTGGTCATGAGCTTGACGGTCACGCTGGCTTTGCTGGGACTGGGCGCGGTCACCGCGCTGCAGGGAAGGGGCGCCGCCCCGCTGCTGGCCGGCGCGGCGCTGCTTTTTCACGGGCTGCGCGAGGCGGGGCTTGTAAAAAAGCGGGAAATACGATAAAATATACGGAAAGAATAAAAATGGGAGAACGCTATGGACAAACGCTTGGAGCGCATCCTGCCCCGGGTGCAGAAGCCCGCACGATACACCGGCGGCGAATACAACCAAATCATCAAAAACAAGGACGAGGTTGAGCTGCGCCTGGCCTTCTGCTTCCCGGACACCTATGAGATCGGCATGTCCAACCTGGGCATGAGCATCCTCTACGAGACCATGAACAGCCTTCCCTTCGTGTGGTGCGAGCGGGTCTTCGCCCCCTGGGGGGACATGTATGAGGAGATGAAGAAGGCCGGGATCCCCCTCTACGCCCTGGAGAGCGGCGACCCCATCGGGGCCTTCGACTCCCTGGCCTTCTCCATCGGCTACGAGATGGCCTACACCACCGTGCTGGACATGCTGGACATGGCCGGCATCCCCCTGCGGACGGCGGATCGCCCGGGCCTGCTGCCGCTCATCTGGGCCGGCGGCACCGCGGCGGTGAACGCCGAGCCCATGGCCCCCTTCATCGACCTCTTTGTGGTGGGCGAGGGGGAGGAGGCGGACAACGAGGTGCTGATCCTCCTGCGGCAGGCCAAGCGGGAGGGCTGGTCGAAGCACGAGTTCCTCACGAAGGCCGCGCAGATCGGCGGCGTCTACGTCCCCAGCCTCTACGACGTGAGCTACAACGCCGACGGCACCGTGGCCGCGGTGACGCCGAGAGACGGGGCGCCGGCCAGGGTGACCAAGCGCATCGTCTCGGATCTGGACGCCGCGCCCTTCCCCACGAAGCCCATCGTGCCCAGCACCGAGGTGGTTCACGACCGGGTGAGCCTGGAGCTGTTCCGGGGTTGCCCCCGGGGCTGCCGCTTCTGCCAGGCGGGACACGTGTACCGTCCCCTCCGGGCCAAAAAGCCCGAGACCCTGATCCGCCAGGGGATCGAATCCCTGGAGAACACCGGGGACGAGGAGGTGACGCTCCTCAGCCTCTCCACCAGCGATTACCGGCCCCTGCCCGCCCTCTGCGACGGGCTGCTGGAATACTGCGAGCCCCGGAGCATCGGCCTGTCTCTGCCCTCCCTCCGGGCGGACAACTTCTCCATGGAGATCATGGAGCGGATCCAGAAGGTGCGCAAGAGCGGCCTGACCTTCGCCGTGGAGGGCGGCAGCCAGCGGCTCCGGGACGCGGTGAACAAAAATGTCACCGAGGAGGACGTGCTGCACACCTGCTCCATCGCCTTTGCCGGCGGCTGGAACACGGTGAAGCTCTATTACATGCTGGGCCTGCCCACCGAGACCGACGAGGACATCCTGGGCATCGCCGAGATGGCCAACCAGATCCTCCATTGCTGGCGGGTAAACGCCAAAAACAAGAACCGGGGCGTGCGCATCACCGTGTCCACCTCCTGCTTCATCCCCAAGCCCCAGAGTCCCTTCCAGTGGGAGGCGCAGATCCCCCTGCCGGAGTATCTGCGGCGGGTGAATCTGCTCCGCGCCTCCATCACCGCCAAGAACGTGACCTACAACTGGCACGACGCCGAGACCAGCCTTATCGAGGCGGTGCTCTCCAAGGGCGACCGCCGGGTGGCCGACGCCATCGAGGAGGTCTGGCGGCAGGGCGGGCGGCTGGACGCCTGGACGGATTATTTCTCCTTTGAACGCTGGATGGCCGCCTTTGAAAAATGCGGCCTGGACGTGGATTTCTACGCCCACCGGGAGGCGGGCAAGGACGAGATCCTCCCCTGGGATCACATCGACGTGGGCGTGCGCAAGAGTCACCTCTGGAGCGAACGGGAGAAGTGCTACCGCTCCGAGCTCTCGCCGGACTGCCGGCATAAGTGTGCCGCCTGCGGGGCGGCCAGGCTTCTGGAAAGGGGGTTCACCTGCGATGAGCGATAAGCTGAGACTGCGCTTTGAAAAGACCGGGCGGGCGGTGTACATTTCCCACCTGGATCTGATGCGCACCCTGCAGCGCTCCTTCAACCGGGCGGGCCTGCCGCTGAAATACTCCGAGGGCTTCAATCCCCATCCCCAGATCGCCATTGCCCTGCCCCTCTCCGTGGGGACGGGGAGCCTCTGCGAGATCATGGATTTCAAGCTGAAAGCGGAGGAGACGCCGGATCTGGCGGCGCTGCCGGAGCGGCTGACGGCGGTGCTGCCCGAGGGGATCCGGGTCACCGAGGCCTACGAATTCACCCGTAAGGTCGCCGAGCTCAAATGGCTGGAGATCCGGGGCGTCTTTGAATACGACGAGCGGGATCCGGCGGAGATGGCCGCGAAGCTCGCGGACTTCTACGCGGGCGCGCCGGTTGTCATCACCAAAAAGACCAAGCGGGGCCTGGGGGAGACGGACATCCGCCCGGGCATCCGGGAGATCCGCTTCGCGGCGGGGGACAAGCTAGTTGACATAACAACAATCCTCTCCGCCCAGGAGCCCACGATCAACCCGGAGCTGCTGGCGGAGGCCCTGCGGCAGCTCGCCCCGGAGCTGGCCCCGGACTTTGCCAAATTCACCCGGATCGAGACCTACGACGCGGACATGCAGGTGTATCGGTAAAGGCGAAAAGCCGTAGGGCCGAGCATTGCTCGGCCGGGATCTCGGCTGCAAACAAAGCGGACGGAAAGGTGTATCGATAATCGTGTCATCCTGAGCGCAGCGAAGGATCTCATGGAATCGAATTGAGATTCTTCGCTCCGCTCAGAATGACGGAATAAGAGGTTAACTATGAAACGAATCGCCTTTTTTCAAAGCGACCTGGGGGTGGGCGGCATCCAGAAGTCCATCGTGAACCTGCTGCGGAATCTGGATTACAGCCGTTTTCAGGTGGATCTGTTCCTGGCGGAGAAAACGGAGTTCTGGACCAACGATTTCCCCAAGGAGCTGAACATCCGGTATTTAAAGCCCATTCCCCGGATATATTCCTTCTTGCCCTTCGAGCTGGCCAAAAAGCGGATCCGCTATGACTTCCCGGAGGGGTTGACCTACGACCTGGCGGTGGATTTCAACTCCTATCAGTGCTCCTGCGCCGTGGGGGCGCTGACGGTGCCGGCCAAAAAGCGGGTCATGTGGATCCACAACGACGTGCGCATCAAGCTGCGGAACGAGTGGAAGTACCGGGTGCTCTGGCACTTCTTCCAGGGCAAGTTCCAGTACTACGACGGCTTCGTGCCCGTATCCAAAGCCCTGGAGGAGCCCTTCCGCGCCATGTCCGGAGTGGAGGACAAGCCTTTTACGGTCATCCAGAATTACATCGACGTGGGGGAGATCCACCGAAAAATGGCCGAAGAATGCCCGGATCTGGAGCTGGACGAGAGCTGCCTGAATTTCGTCGCCCTGGGGCGGCTCTGCCACCAGAAGGGCTATGACCTCATGCTGGACATCTTCGCGGAGGCCTTGAAGCAGCGCGGCGACCTACGGCTCTACATCATCGGCGACGGCCCCGACCGGCGAGCTCTGGAGGAGCAGCGGGAGCGCCTGGGTCTCACCGGCAAGGTGCATTTCCTGGGCAATCAGCCCAACCCCTACCGCTATATGACCCGGATGGACGCCTTCCTCTCCACCTCCCGCTACGAGGGCCAGCCCCTGAACATCATGGAGGCCATGGCCGTGGGGCTTCCGCTCTATTGCGCGAAGAATCTGGAGCAGTACACCGAGGGCCTGCGGGGCTATGAGGAGCTGGTTCCGGCCCTGGTTTCGGCCCGGAAGACCGAGAAGCGCCCGGACAACCTTGCCGCCTACAACGGGGAGATCCTGCGGCGGATCGGGGCCCTGGCGGGAGAATAAAAAAGTCGGTTTTTTCAGCAAAAAACACTTGCATTGTGAAAGCAGCTATGCTACAATACTATAGCTTGCGCGGGTATTGTGCCCGCCAGCATAGAAAGGCGGTCCGCTGCCGCGCCCGGGATGAGAACGGTGCCTCCGGTATTGAACGTCTAGATGAAAGAGGATCAAAAAATGGATCTGGTCAAAATTCTCAGTGAGCGCTACATGAAGCCGGAGCTTCCCGAGATGAACGTGGGCGACACCGTGCGTGTCCTCGTCCGCGTCAAGGAAGGCAACCGCGAGCGCACCCAGGCTTTCGAAGGCACCATCATTGCCAAGAAGCACGGCGGCATCAACGAGACCATCACCGTCCGCCGCATCTCCTACGGCGTGGGCTGCGAAAAGGTCTTCCCAGTGCACTCTCCCTCCATCGTCTCCGTCACCACCGTCCGCAAGGGCAAGGTGCGCAGAGCCAAGCTGTACTACCTGCGCGACCGCGTGGGCAAGAAGGCCAAGGTCAAGGAGCGGCTGTAATAGTCTCACATGTTTTGTGGCGTCTTCCGTTGGGAGGCGCCATAAAACTTATGGAGGTTTTTCTCGTGAAAAACAACAACAAATCCTGGCTTGGGGAGCGTTGGCCGGTGCTGCTGATCGCGGCCCAGCCTCTGCTGGACACCCTGGCCTATTTTACGCAAAGCAAGGCGGGCACCGCGGCGGGCTATATACGCCTGGCGGTGATGCTGGCGCTGCCGCTGTACGTGCTGCTGACGACGGCGCGGAAGAAGCGCTTTTTCCTGGGTCTTGCGGTCATCGGCGTCTTCTGCGCGCTCCATGCGCTCAACTGCTGGCGCGTGGGCTATCTCAGCGCGCGTTATGATCTGGCCTATCTGGCGCGTGTGGCCCAGATGCCGCTGCTCTGCCTGAGCTTTCTCTGGCTGATGGAGGAGGAGCAGACCCGGCTGCAGGCCTGGCGCGGCATCCTGGCCGCGGCGCTCATCATGGCGCTCTCTGTGCCCCTGGCCCGTCTCACCGGCACCGGCAACGTGACCTACGGCGAGGGCTTGGGCTACAGCGGCTGGGTGATCGACGACAACCGCTGCGCCAACAGCATCCTGCTGGTGACGCTCTCCGCCTTCGGCGTCTGGTACGCGGTGAAGACGCGGCGCAAATGGCTCTCGGTGCTGATCCCGTTGGCTGTCGCCGCCCTCTTTCTCACCAACGGCACCAAGGCTTGCTATTTCTCGCTCTTTGGCATTTTCGCCGCTTTTTCGGGCTATCTGGCGCTCTCGGCGCTGCTGGGCAAGGAAAAGCTCAACAAGCTCCTGCTGATCGTGCTGGTGCTGCTGATGATCTTCGCGGTGGTGATCTATCCCTACACGCCGCGCTATAAGGTCAGCCGAAATCTGGCCAAGCAGGACACCACCGGCGAGATCGAGGCGACCTTGCTGGCCAAGGGCATCGACATCACGAACATGAGCTTTGAGGAGCGCTTCAACGATCCCACGGTCAAAGAGGTCTTCACCACCTACTACTGGAAGTACCTGGGCTCCCTGCCGGATCTGATCGACCGCTTCGGCATGGATCGGGTGCTGCGGCAGTATCAGATGAGCACGAACGTGGCCAAGCTCATCGACACCCGGGTGATGAAGCTGAATTACGCGGCGATGATCTGGTCGGAGGAGACGGACACCCTCACCAAGCTTGTGGGCGTGGAGGCCACCCGGGTGGGCCCCGCGGGTCAAATCCCCAACGGCCAGTATGATATGGAAAACGACTGGCCGGCGGTCTTCTACTACTACGGTTACCTGGGCACGGCGCTCTATTGCGGCTTCGTTCTGTACTTCGTACTGCGCATCCTGCGCAGCCTGCGGGCGGACTTTAAGGGCAGCCTCACGGCGGAGAACTTCACGCTTGCCCTGGTGCTGGCGCTGCAGCTTGGCCTGGCCCAGTTCTCCGGCGCCCTGGTGCGGCGGCCCAACGTGTCGATCTACTTCGCGCTGGTGCTGGCGCTGATCTGGTATCAGACCGGGCGAAAGGAGAAGGCGGCATGAAGCTGAGCGTGATCGTGCCCGTCTACAAGGCGGAGCATACCCTGCGCAAGTGTGTGGATTCGCTCCTGGCCCAGACGCTGGGGGATCTGGAGATCATCCTGGTGAACGACGGCTCGCCCGACGGCTGCCAGGCCATCCTGGACGACTACGCCGCCCGTTTCCCGGACAAGATCCGCACCAAGACCGTCTCCAACGGCGGCCAGGGCCGGGCCCGGAACTTCGGCCTGGAGCTGGCCGGGGGAGACTGGATCGGCTTCGTGGACAGCGACGACTGGGTCTTTCCCGATATGTACGCGCGCCTGATTCGAGCGGCAGAGGAGCGGGGAACGGACGTGGCCGTGTGCGACGTGCTGCGCTGCTTCGAGGGGGGCGGTTCGGAGCTTCTGCGGGCCTGGCGGGAGGGAAAGCCCCTGGCCGCCGCCGGCTCCTGCTGCGACAAGGTCTTTCGCCGCGGCCTGATCCGGGATCTGCGCTTCCCCGAGGGGCTCTGGTACGAGGACTTTGCCTTCTCCGCGCTGGCCCTGGCGCGCTGCGGGGAGATCGCCTATGTCCCCGAGGCGCTGTATTTCTACCGTGTCGGGCACCCCTCCACCATGCACAACCAGAACGCCCGCAAGAACCTGGACCTGCTGGCTGTGCTGGATCTGCTGCGCCGTCCGCTGCTGGACGCCGGGCGGAAGGACGACTATGAGTCCCTGATGCTGAACCACGCCCTGCTGGACGCCGTCAACCGGGTGCAGCGGCAGAATGGGGAAGAAAAGTTTGCAATAATCAATGAAATTAGAGATTATGTTAATCAAACGATCCCCGATCTGGGGGCTTGTCCGGCCTATCGGGCGGAGAGCGGGAAACGCCGCCTGGTGATGTGGCTGAACTACCACGGCCTGAACAAGCTCTCCGGCGCCCTGCTGCGGCTGAAAAACGGCCCGGAGGCCTAGCGGGAATCAAGCGGCATCGTTCCGGTTTTCGAGTACGGGGGACGCGCGAAAGCGCGTCCCCCGTTTCCATGCGCAGACAAAGCCTCCTCCGTGCCTACGCGCAGACAAAGCCTTCCCCGTGTCTAAGCGCAGGCAAAGTCTTCCCCCGTGTCTAAGCGCAGGCAAAGTCTTCCCCCGTGTCATCCTGAGCGGAGGCGAAGCCGGAGCCGAAGGATCTCGCCCCCGGCGCAAGGGCGGACGGAGGGGAAGGAAGAAATAAAGACGGAAAACTGAAGAATGAAGAATGAATAATTGTGGTGTCGGCTTCGCCGAGGAAAAAAGAACGGATTGCCGCACCAGGCTCGTCGGTCACTGGTTCGCAATGACAGGGCGCGGGGGCCGCCGAGCAATGCTCGGCGCTACGGTTCGCAATGACACGGGGGAAAAGACGGTTCGCGCCGTAAGGGCGGGGCTTGCCCCGCCCGCTGCCCGCCATTCGCGCTGATGGGGTGCATCACGATGCGCCCGCGGACACGCAGGAATGTCCGTCTCTGTCATTGCGAGGCAGTGCGCACACTGCCGTGGCAATCCGTTCTCTTTCCCCGGGAACGGGGGCGCATCGTATCCCCCCCCAGTGTGCGCACTGGGACACCCCCTTGACGCAAGGGGGGGCTTACGGGAGACGAGGCGCCGCGCGGAGAAAAAGAACAGGATAATTATACACCCCCTTCCCCGCCCATTTCAATACCGAAACACCATATATTCCCGGCCGTCCACGGAAATTTTGCGGGCGGGGGCGGGCGGCTCGCCGCCGGCCCAGGGCAGGGCCAGCAGCCGGCCGGCCGGGTCGACGAGGGAGCCGTCAGAGAGGCGGCGCCAGGGGGATGCGGAATGCGGAACGCGGGATGCGGAACGGGAAGACGTGGAGGCGGGCGCGGCGCTGCCCGTAGGGGCGAGCTGTGGTCGCCCGCTCTCCCGCTCGATTCCTTCCGGGATGTCCTTCGGGACGGCGGGCGGCCAAAGGCCGCCCCTACGGGGCTTTCCGTCCGCGGGAAGGATCAGGGCCGTCCGGGGCTCCGGGGGCAGCCTTTGCAGCTCCAGCCGACTCAGGCGGCGGCGGAGACGGCGCCCCTCCCCCGTCGGCTCCAGCAGGCCCAGAGGCGCGGCGGCACCGGAGGCGTCCAGCAGCCACAGCCGGGTCAGGGCAGCGTCCAAGGCCGCCGAGGGCAGCTCCGCCGTGAAGACGGTATAGAGCCCCTGGCGGGCGACGCGCAGCGTCCCCACGGGGGTCTCGTTTTCATAGACGGGAAGATCCATAGGCAGGAAGAGGTTTTAGGTTATAGGTTTTAGGTTTTAGGGGACGGGTTTGAGTTTTGAGTTTTGAGTTTTGAGGGGACGGGGGAAATGAAGAATGAAGAGTGAATAATGAATCATTATGGTGTCCCGCTGCGCGGGACAGATTGAAAAATGGACGGGGGACGCGGAAAACGGATTGCCACACCAGGCAGCGGCCTGGTTCGCAATGACACGGGGCCGCCGAGCGATGCTCGGCGCTGCGGTTCGCAATGACAGGGCGCGGGGCCTTTTCTCCCCGGACGCAAAAAGCACTCTGTCCCAATGTATGAGACAGAGTGCTCCTTCTATGCGCTTATCCTACTGTCCGATAGAAAGCAGACAAAGATTTTCGAGGCAAAACTGTGCCGGGCAAGGGGAAGTCCGCAGAGCATAATGGAGAAATATGGTCAAGGACTTCAACGAAGCACGGCGCAGTTTTGACCGCAAAGATCGTTTTGCTTCTATCGGATAGCAGGATTCCATTACTGCAGGCCGAAGCTCACCGCCAGGGCGCTGTCCACCGCGCTCATGGCGCTCTCGTCCAGGTGGCCCATCCGCTCCCGCAGGCGGGATTTATCCAGGGTGCGGATCTGCTCCAGCAGGATCACGCTGTCCCGGTTCAGGCCCACGCTGGGGCCCGAGAGATAGATGTGCGTCGGCAGGCGGGCCTTCCCCGTCTGGCTGGTGATGGCGGCGGCGATCACCGTGGGGCTGTGCCGGTTGCCCGTGTCGTTCTGCACGATCAGCACCGGGCGCATGCCCCCCTGCTCGCTGCCTACCACCGGGCTCAGGTCCGCGAAATAAATGTCTCCTCGTTTCACCATGTTCTTCACGCTCCGGAAAACCAGTCGCCCGTACCATTCTATGTACCGGGTCTGTGGATAGTTTCCCACGGGCGGGAAGAAATTATACGAATGAACCGTGAATCGTGAATCATTGCGGAATCACGCCTGCGGCGATTATAATCTGTCGCGCTTCGCGCGACACCATAATGATTCATTATTCAATATTCATTTACACCAGAAATCCACCGTCAACGGTGATCACCTGGCCCGTCGTCAGAAGAAGATCGCTCCGTTTCGTTTTCACGGTTTCCGTAGGTGCCGTGAAAACTGCACATCTGCTCTCTCCTTCTTCCTCTCCAAATCGAACCCACTTCGTTGGGCTTCGATTTGGGTTTTAGGGAAGAAAGCCTCCGTCCACCGTGATCACCTGGCCTGTTATATAGGGGTTCTCCGCCAGGTACAGCACCGTCCGGGCGATCTCCTCCGGTCGGCCCAGACGGCCCAGGGGGATCTCCCGGGCCAGCTGCTCCAGGGTCTCCTGCCCCAGAACCTGTACCATGTCCGTGTCGATGACCCCGGGAGCCACGCAGTTGACCCGGATGCCCGACAGCGCCAGCTCCGCCGAAAGGGAGCGGCTCAGCCCGATGATGGCGTGCTTGGTGGCGGAATACGCCGCCTCGCAGCTGCCGCCGTGCTGGCCCCAGATGGAGGAGACGAAGATCATGCAGCCCGCGTGCTCGTGGAGCATGTTGGGCAGCACCGCCTGGGCGCTGTGAAAGGCGCCGTTCACGTTCACGGCAAAGAGCCGCTGCCAGAATTCCGGCGTGATGTCCTGAAACTGGCGCTGCTCGGCGATGCCCGCGTTGCTGACCAGCAGGCTCACCGGCCCCAGCTCCCGCTGGATCCTGTCCACCATGGCGAAGACCGCCTCCCGATCCGCCACGTCGGCCTGCTGGGTGATGCAGACGCCGCCCCTGGCCCGCAGCCGGGCCGCCAGCGCCTCGGCCTTGTCGGCCCGCTGGATGTAGTTGATGCAGACGGCCCAGCCCGCGTCGCTCAGGGCCTCGGCCACCGCCGCCCCGATCCCCCGGCTGGAGCCGGTGACCAGGGCTACCTTGTTGGTTGACATAACACAGACCTCCTTGAGGGGGATGGGGAAATGAAGGAATGAATCGTGAATCATGAATCATTATGGTGTCGGCTTCGCCGACGGATGGGAAAAGGACGGGCCTCGGTGCGCCGTAGGGGCGCATCACGATGCGCCCGGGTACGCGGGTGCGGGTCGGGCGGAACGGGCGTGGCTTGGACAGGACGGGCGTCCGCAGGTCACCCCTACGGGAGACGCTGGCTTATTTCCCGGCCTTTTGGGCGCCATCGATGAACGTCCACTCGTATTCTATCCAGCGTCTGATGCTGCCGCCGGGGTTGAAGCGCGTCCACTTGATCCGGTTGCCATTGGCGTCGTAAGCGAATTCGAACCAACTTTCGACGCTGCCGTCGGCGTCGCAGTTCGTCTCCTTGATCAGCCTGCCGTCGGCGTCGTATGCGTATTCATGCCAGTACTCGATGCTACCGTCGCCGTTGAAGCGCTTTTCCATGGTCAGGTTGCCGGCGGTGTCGTAGGCGTATTCATACCAGTACTCGACGCTGCCGTCGCCGTTGAAGCGCTTTTTCCCGGTCATGTTCCCGTTGGCGTCGTAGGTGTATTCGTCCCACCAATTGAGGCTGCCGTCGCCTTTGAAAGATGTCTCCATGACCTGGCGGCCCCTGGCGTCGTAGGCGTATTCAAACCAGTACTCGATGCCGCCGTCGTCTTCGACGCTCGTCATCTTGATCCGATTACCGTCGGCGTCGTATACGGATTCGAGCCGGTAATAGGCCCTGCCGTCGGCGCTGCATTCTTTATACAAGGTCTCGTTGCCCTTGGCGTCGTACGCGTATTCGATCCAGCCGCTGATGCTGCCGTCGGCGTTGAACCACGTCTCCTTGACCAGCTTGCCCTTGGCGTCGTATGCGTATTCGTGCCACCAACCGATGCTGCCGTCGGGGTTGTAGTCCGTCTCCTTGATCTGATGCCCGTCGGCGTCGTATGCGTATTCGGACCGTTCCTTGATACTCCCGTCGGCGTTGAAAGACGTCCGCTTGATCTCATTGCCCTTGGCGTCATACGCGTATTCGAACCAGCCGCTGATGCTGCCGTCGGCGGCATAGACGGTCGCTTTGGTCATGCGCCAGTCGCCGAGCTCCCCGCCGGGGACGGCGGACGTCGGCGCGGGATCCGCGTCCCTGTTCAGCAGCCGGGGCACGAAAAGGATCGCCAGCACGATCAGCGCCGCGGCCAGCACGCCCAGGGCGATCCACAGCGGGGCCCGGGAGCGCTTGGGCGGCGGGCTGTACGAATAGGCGGCGGGCCGGTCGTCGGGAGCCGCGGGGGCACGGTAGGCGGGCGCGGCAAGAGGCGCGCCGCAGTTGGTGCAGAAGGCGGAGCGGTCGTTGTTCGCCGCGCCGCAGTTGGAGCAATAAGACATCCGAACACCTGCTTTCTTGATGTACGTTTGGATTTCACGGAAACGCGGGGACGGTCAGCCTTCCACGCCGAGAGCCGCGGCGATGCGGGCGCGGCTGTAGGCCGCCAGCTCCTGGGTGCTCATGGCCTTGACCCGCTCTGCGGGCAGCAGCTCCAGCACCTCCAGCTCCACCCTCGTGGGGCGCAGGAGCAGCCGCTTCCCCAGCTTTTCCGTTCCCCGGGTGACTGTGATCGCAAGGGGCACGCCCGCCCGCTGGGCGATCTTGAAGGAGCCCGCGTGGAAGGGCAGCAGCTCCCCCGTGCGGCTGCGGGTGCCCTCGGGATAGATCCCCATGCTGCAGAGGCCGCGCTTGAGATAATCCGCCGCCTGCAAGATGGTCTTCAGGGCCTTGCGGTCGTTTTCCCGGTCAATGGGCAGAAAGCCCGCCGCGTAGGCCACGTCCCCCACCAGGGGGATTTTCAGGTTGGAGGGCTTGGACACATAGCTCAGATTATAGTCCCGGAGCAGGGACATCCCCAGCAGCGGGTCGAAGAGAGAGCGATGGTTCCCCACCAGCAGGAAGGGGTCCTTCGGCAGCTTTTCCGCCCCGATCAGCTTCGCGCGCACGCCGCCGTAAAAGCACAGGATATCCGCGACGACCCTGGTGCCGCGATAGGCCGTGCGGTTCTGCCGCTCCAGAGGCCTGCTCATATCCTGGCGCCCGCAGAAGCACCAGAAATAGACCACCAGCAGCCCGTGCAGCAGCGCGAAAAACCCGAGGAAAAGCGGGATGGCCCACCAGAGGGAAAAGCCGCAGCACAGCGGCAGCGCCAGCGCGCCGGCCAGGGAAAGCAGAAAGAAAGAAGCCGCGTAAAGCATCGTAAACCCACCCTTCGGCATTTTTACAAGGCTACTATACCACAAAAACGAGGAAAAAAGAAGAAGGAATCATGAACGATTGTCCTTCGAGCCAACAAAAAGCGGAAGCCTCCGGGGAGGTTTCCGCTTTTGTATTCGGTCTTCCGCTTTCCTCCCCTCGCGGGAAGGCGGGTCAATCCACCCGCTCGCCGCCCCAGAAGAACAGTGCCACGGTGCCGGGGCCGGTGTGGGCGCCGATGGTGGTACCCACGTAGTTGATGAGCACCTTGCCGTTGAGCCTGGGGAAGCGCTCCTCCACCAGCGCGGCCACGGCCTGGGCGTCGGGCAGGCAGGCGGACATGGAGATGAAGCACTTGCCGTCGTAGTCCCGGCCGTCCCGGGCGTTCTCCTCCATCTTCTTCACGATCTCCCGGATGACACGCTTCTTGGTGCGGATCTTGAAGCGGGGGATCAGACGGCCCAGATTGTCCATATTCAGCAGGGGGCAGATCTCCAGAACGGTGCCGAAGAAGGCGGCGGTCTTGGAGATGCGGCCGCCCTTGACGTAGAAGCTCAGGTCGGTGGAGAAAAACCAGTGGTGCAGCCTGAGGCGGTTCTCCTCGATCCAGGCGGCCATCTCATCCACCGTGAGCCCCTCGTCCCGCTTGGCGGCGGCGGTGTCCATCAGCAGGCCGTAGCCGGAGGAGGCGCCCAGGGAGTCGATGATGTAGATCTTCCGCTCCGGATAGCGCTCGGAGAGGATGTTGGCGGCGTTGCGGGCGGAATTGATGGTGCCGGAGATGCCGGAGGACAGGCACACGTGCACGATGTCCAGTCCCTGCTCCAGGAAAGGCGTGAAGGCGTCCACGTACTCGGCCACGCTGACCTGGGAGGTCTTGGTGTCGGCGCCCTTGGCCATGCGCGCGTAAAAGTCCTCGAAGGGGATGGACTGGCCCAGATCGTCCGGGTACTCCACCCCGTCCAGGGAGTAGTGGAAGCAGATGTAGTTGACGCGGATGCGCTCAAAATGCTCCTTGCTCAGATCGGCGGTGGAGCAGCAGCTCAAAATATAGCTCATAGGGGATCTCCTCTCCTTTTATTTCAGGTTCAGGATACCCCATTTTCGGCGCCGGCGGCAAGAAACGATCCCTGTCCTCCCTCTACAGTTGCGCGGCGTCCCCGGTTTTCACTCTACCGGGGGCGCCGCGCCCACTCTACGATTCGTAGAATATCCGTTTTTCAGGGGTTTGCGGACTCCGCGTCCTCGCTGTGCCCGCGGGGGGCGTGCTTCTTGGGCCGCTTCTGCACATGGAAGCTCAGGAAGGTCAGCACCTCGGCCAGCACGGCGATCAGAAAGATCTGCCAGGGATTGCTGTGCAGGAACAGCAGATAAAAGGCCACGAACAGGCTCAGCACGAACAGGGCCACCACATATTTCAGGTGCCTGGTGCGCTTGAAGACGCACAGCAGCACCAGCAGGGTCAGCACCGACACCGGAAACGCCGCCGCAAAGATCTTCCAGCGCACTACGCCCGCCAGCCACAGCGCCACGAAGGCGGTCAGGGCCAGCGTCCACACGCCGATCACCGCGATGGCCATGATAACGCTGGTGCTGTAGACCACGTCCTCCCTGGGATCCTCCGGCGCCTTGGGCGGCTCCCAATCCGTATGGTTCGAGAGGAAATAGTCCACCGGCACGCCGAAAAGCTCCGCCATCTGGAGAAGCACGTAGGCGTCGGGGATGGCCTCGCCCCGCTCCCATTTGGAGATGCTCTTGTCCGAATAATTCAGTTTTGCGCCCAGCTCCGCCTGGGTCAGGCCCGCGGCGGTGCGAAGGTTGATGAGGTTGCCGGCAGCTACCAGCTTCAGTTCTTCCAGCTGCATATTGGATCTCCCCTATTGCCCGGAGACAATTGTATATCTTCTAATTGGGAACATTATAGCACAGCCCGGCGTCTTTTTCAACGCAAAAGAACTGGACATTTTTTCGTACTCGTGTAGAATAGCGGTGTCGTCCCCACGCATGGCCGGCCATCCCCGCGAAGAGGCCGGACCGGTCCGCAATCTTGAAAGGAGTATCCCGATGCCTGTACAAGAATCCGGCTGGAAGCGCTTCGGCCGCCTGTTCCTGCGCGCCCTGCCCCTGATGGGGCTGGCCGGCGCGGCGCTCTGGCTCCGGCTCAGCGGCCGCGATCTGTCCGTGGAAACGGTTTTGAGCTACACGCCGAAGCTCCCGGTGCTGGCGGCGCTGTTCCTGCTGCTGCTCTACGGGCTCAAGAGCATCTCGCTGATGCTGCCGGTGCTGCTGTTGGACACGGTCTGCGGCATCCTCTTCCCCCTGCCCGTCGCCATCCTGGTGGCAACCCTCGGCACCTCCGTCACCCTCACCATTCCCTACTTCGTCGGCCGCGGCGCCGGGCCGGATATGACGGAAAAGCTGCAGCAAAAGCATCCTCGTCTGCGGGAGCTGCGGGAGCTGCGCAGCCGCAACGAGCTGTTCGTCTCCTTTCTCATCCGCATCATCGGCATCCTTCCCTGAGATGTGGTCAGCCTCTATCTGGGCAACACGCGCATGCCTTTCGGCAAATACCTGCTGGGC
>JAEEGH010010658.1_pt1 | contig 21034 bp, 16 predicted proteins | sample 9134181 | NCBI WGS metagenome assembly JAEEGH01 (sample SAMN16246544, study PRJNA631951) | gut metagenome | biome: gut microbiome; feature: rumen; material: DP-attached | host: Bos | place: Iran: Karaj | collected 2018-10
CAACTGAGGAAGGATGAACCTAATTATATCGACACCTATGCTTGGGTTCTTTTCGAACTGAATCGGTATGATGAGGCTAAAGCGCAGATAGACAAAGTGCTCGAACTAAAAGATGGAAAGATGGGTAAGGGAGATGCCACATTTATCGAGCATGCGGGCGACATCTACTATAAATGTGGACTGAAAGAGCAGGCTATCAGGTTCTGGCAGCAGGCGGAAAAAACCGGAGGAGGCTCCAATCTGCTCAAGAAAAAAATAAAAAAACGTAAATACATCGAATGACTCCTAAAAATAGGTAAATGTTCAAATGCTAAAATAATAAAATAAATCATTAATCGTAAATAATTAAATCGTAAATAATTAAATCGTAAATAATTAAATCGTAAATAATTAAATCGTAAATAATTAAATCGTAAATAAATATGATTAATTTTAAAACGCTTTCTTTGTTGTTTGTGCTGACTGGTATTGTCAATGTGGCTTGTGGAAGCCAGAAGACACTGGTTAAGAACGACACGCTGCCGGATAATCCCACTGGCGTTTTTCAGAAAGAAGCTTATTTCAAGAAAATCAACGCGAATAAAAGTAAAGAAGACTATCTCACAGCAAAAATCAAATGTGTGGTGAGCATGGACGGAAAAAACACCAGCACTTCCGGGCATCTTAGAATGAAGAAGGATGATGTCATTCAGATTTCACTCCTCGATCCCATTGCAGGACTTCTGGAGCTGATTCGGATTGAGTTCACCAAGGACATGATGCTCATGGTGGACCGCTACAACAAAAAATATATCTATGTGCCTTACGACCAGGTCGATTTCCTCAAGAAATGCGACATCGACTTTATTGCACTCGAAAACCTGTTCTGGAACCACATTTTCGTACCGGCTAAGCAGCAGGCGGAACCGGAAGACTTCCTGTTTGAGACAACTGAGAGCTCTGAACCGGTGAGCGGTAAGGAGGTGAGACTTAAATATGTCGATGAGCACCTCACGTATTGCTTCACAACATCTCAGGAGGAAAAACGGCTTGTGGAGACCCTTATCACCGGAAATCGTGACAAAGAATCTAAATTTGCATTCCAATACAATGACTTTAAACCGTTCCAGGGAAACGATTTCCCCAACGAGATGGTTATGTCGTTCATTATGGGCAGCAAGAATGCCTCACTTTCGTTCATCCTCTCATCTGTCAAGAACAAGTCTGGATGGGAAACCAGAACAAAAATCCCGACTAAATACTCCAAGGAGGATCCTGAGCGTATTTTCCGCTCAATCATGGGACCTAATTAAGAAATGAATACTCCAGAATATAAACCAGCAGAGTAGGGACTTACTTCATGTGTGTCCGAGTTCGGATGCAATGACTGTCGTCTTGTTTTCTCGTATTTTTGACATCTTGTCTTCTTCAATTTATCAACTTGTTTTTTCCCGATAACTAAAATGAAAAAATACATCTCTATCCTGTTTGTCATCTGCATCGTGATGTTTGTTTTTGCCGGTAACATGTCGGCAGGTTTCAGCTTGGTTCAACAGAAGCCCCAGCAGAAGGCCCAACCCCAACAGAAGCCCCAGCAGAAGGCACAGCAAAAAGCTCAACCACAACAGCAGCAGAAACCGCAACAGAAGGCGCAGCAGAAACCGCAACAGAAGGCGCAGCCGCAACCGCAACAGAAGGCGCAGCAGAAACCGCAGTCACAACCGCAGCAGAAGTCGCAGCAGAAAACTCAGCCACAACAGGCGAAACCGAGTCCAACGCAATCGCAGCAACAGTATCAGAAGCCGGCGACAACGACTTCCACATCCAATGCCAGCACAAAAAATGAGCTGCGAAACGAGAAGGCTGAGGTGCAGAAAGCCAAAGCTGAGTCGCAGAACAGGGCGGGACAGTTGTCACAGCGCATCAAGGCGAACCTCGACTCCGTGATGATTCTGCAGAACAGAATCGGACGGCAGCAGTATTCCATCGATTCCCTCAACACGAACATCAGCGTCCTGAACGTCCGTATTGACTCCATGCAGGTGAGACTCGATACGCTCGAGAAGCAACTTAACAACAAGATGTCGAACTACGGAAAGGCAATGACATTCCTGCAAAGAAGCATGTCGATTCAGGAAAAAATCATGTTCATCTTTGCATCCGACAACCTCACACAGATGTTCCGCAGAATCAGGTATATCAGAGAATACTCATCCTTTCAGAGAGCACAGGGATTGCTGATTCGGGAGGAGCAGACTGATGTCAGAAACACTAAGAACAGTCTGCTCGACGCAAAAAACAATCTTTTGGCATCAAAGTCAATGCTGCAGAAGAAGCAGAACGACCTGCAGTTCACAAAAAACAGCTGTGAGCAGAAAGTGCAGTATCTCAACCAGAACCTCAATGCCGTAAAGGAAGAGATTGCCAACTATCAAAGGCGTGAGGCGGCTATTGACGCTCAGATTAACCGTATCATACAGGCGGAGATAGAGGCAGAACGCCGACGTGTTGCCGAAGAGGCGAGAAAGCGGGCGGAGGCTGAGGCTAGAGCGGCGGCTGCCAGAGCTGAGGCGGCGCGTAAAGCGCAGGAGAAAGCGGCGGCTGCAGCAAAAGCGGCTGCGGCGGCGAAGGCTGCAGAAGCTAAACGCAAAGCTGAAGCCGAGGCGAAACGTAAAGCCGAGGCAGAGGCACGTGCAGCAGCTGCCAGAAAGAAGGCTGAGCAGGATGCACTGACTGCGAAGAAGGCTGCGGAGGCAAGGAAAAAAGCCGACGAGGAGAAAAAACGGGCTGAGGCTGCCGCAAGAAAGGCGAAGAGCGATGCGGAGAAGGCTGCTGCGGCTAAGAAGGCTGAGGAGGCCAGAAGGAAAGCAGAGGAGGCAAGGCGCCAGGAGGAAGAGGCGAGACGAAGAGAAGCTGAGGCAAAACGAAAGGAAGCAGAGGCTAAAGCGGCTGAAGAAGCTGCCCGTAAGAAAGCCGAGGCAGAGGCGCGTGCTGCAAAAGAAAAAGCGAAAGAGGCGGAGCGTACAACCGAACGGGCTGCAAAAATCGAGCGTAGTGAAGCGAAAGCAAATAAGCCGACCATCGAGACCGACCAGCTCTCTTCCAGCTTTGAGGCGAACAAAGGAAGATTGCCACTGCCAGTCGCTGGTGGATCCATCGTTCGACATTATGGTAAATACACGGTGTCTGGGGCATCGAATGTCACGCTCGACAACAAGGGTATTGACATCCGAGGAGCGTCAGGTGGTGCTGTACGTGCGGTGTTCAACGGCAGGGTGTCGTCCATCTTCCAGTATGGCGGCCGTTATATTGTCATGATTCGTCACGGTAAATACATCTCCGTCTATTCCGGCCTCTCATCCGTCTCTGTGTCAAACGGCTCGAATGTCAGCACCAGCCAGACCATCGGATCCATCGGACTCGACGAGTCAGGCGAACCTGTCATTCAGTTCCAGCTACGAAAAGAGTCATCCAAACTCAATCCCGAGGCATGGGTGAGATAGTGGTAGTTTGTTAACATAAAATATACAATCCTGCATTCTTAAGTGGCCGAATTTGACAACTTGAAAATGCAGGATTGTTTTTGCTTCCTTTTTTCTGCAGATACTTGAATTATTTAGTAATAGTGAAAAAATAAGTTAGGGAAATTTACTAAGTTATTTTTTTACTGTTACTTACATAAGCAGCTCATAATAACACTTGATGGCATCTGCTATCTCGCTGACAAGGATATATTCGTCGGCAGAATGAGATCGGCTTGATTCGCCGGGACCCAGTTTTAGCGACGGGAACGGCATCAGTGCCTGATCCGACAGGGTGGGAGAACCGAACGGAACCATTCCCCTTTCAATACATTTCTTCACAAACGGATGGTCTGCACTTATCGATGATGAGTTCAGACGGAACGATCGGGCGGTCAGCTCACTCTTCAGGTGTTTCTGAAGCATACCGAACAGCTCCTCGTTAGTGTAGCATTCATTGCTGCGGATATCAATGGTGAAACGGCATTCGTCTGGTATCACGTTATGCTGTGTGCCTGCGCTTATCATCGTCACCGTCATCTTTACAACACCCAGCAGCGCACTTTCTTTTCTGAGGTGCTTCTCCTGAATCAGACGGATATCGTCCATGGCCTCATAGATGGCGTTGACGCCCTCGTTGCGGGCTGCATGACCCGACTGACCTTTAGCTACAGCATCTACCACCATCAGGCCTTTCTCTGCAATCGCAGGCTGCATCCCTGTCGGCTCACCAACAATCGCAAATTCAATTTCAGGCAATTGCGGAATCACGCTCTCAATACCGCCTTTGCCCGAAACCTCCTCTTCGCATGAGGCTAAATAAATCAGGTCGTTCCGACTCTCACGAAGCATCAAAAACACCTGAAGCAGAGACATCAGACCGCCGCCGCAGTCGTTAGAACCTAAGCCATATATTCTCTCGCCATCGCCTGTTGTTTCCAGTTCTGGTGTGAACGGATCATGCTGCCATCCTGACACCGGCTTCACTGTGTCTATATGTGCGTTAAGCAGGATCGCCGGCTTCGATACGTCAAAATTCTTGCTTTTCGCCCACACGTTATTCCCTGTACGTTCCGGGTTGCAACCATTCTCTTTCAGATACTCCTCAATGATGTCGGCCGCAGCTTTTTCTTCTCTGCTCACCGACGGCGTGGCTATCAGCCGTTTCAGCAGTTCCACAGCCTCATTTGTCTCTTTTGTGAAATCCATATCCTTTTTTATGTTTTTTACGTTCTTTCTGCAAATTTAGATAAAATTCCTGAATAATAAGCCTATTGAGAGTAATAAATTATTTTTCTGCCACTAACCTCTCTTAATCGCACACTGCCCGACAGTCAATAGCTGGGGGCATGGATGTCTCTTCCGTGCCAACTGTCGAGGGCAAGACGACCGAAGACGGTTGAAAAACTATAAACTATAAATTAAAAACTTATCTGTATTCTGTCTAAATAAGCACTCCTTAAAAAAGTAAAAAATACGAAAGAAAGTAATGATTTCTGTTTTGTTTTTACATAAAAATTACTTATCTTTGCAAAGAAATATGTAGAAAAAAAACCGTCATATCGGTATTGTTTATTTAATGATTGCGTAAGAATCAGTACGCCAAAAAATTATTGTAAGAATTATGAGTGAAATGAAAAGAATCAAGACTGCTCTCGTGTCTGTGTTCCATAAAGACGGATTGGATGAATTGCTAGCTGAGCTTGACAAAAATGGGGTAAAATTCCTCTCAACGGGAGGCACACAGGCTTTTATTGAGGGCCTTGGATATGAATGCCAGAAAGTGGAAGACTTGACAACCTACCCGTCCATTCTTGGTGGAAGAGTCAAGACACTGCATCCCAAAGTGTTTGGAGGCATCCTTGCAAGAAGAGATATCGAGACTGACCAGCAGGAGATGGAGAAATATCAGATACCGGAAATAGACCTCGTAATTGTTGATCTTTATCCGTTTGAACAAACTGTGGCAACAACCGACGACGAGGCGGCTATCATTGAGAAAATCGATATAGGTGGCATTTCCCTCATAAGGGCTGGAGCCAAGAATTTCAAGGATGTTGTAATTATCCCGAGCAAGAAGCAATACGAGCCGCTTCTCAACATCATCAAAGAGCAGGGTGCAGCCACAACTCTTGAACAGCGCAAAAATTTCGCAAAGGCAGCTTTCGACACCAGCTCTCATTACGACACGGCCATCCACGCCTACTTCGCACGGTAATACCGGTATTTAGAGTTTCGTCCACGAGCCGCACGCTCGTTATTTCCCGTTTTCGAAGAAAATTAACTCCCAAATGATATTTTAACTCCCATTCCGCAGGGATTAACTCCAATTATTATAAAATCAGATGAATTTTTTCAAGTTAACACAAGATATTGCGATGGACTTGGGCACTGCCAACACCATCATCATCATGAACGGCAAAATTGTTGTAGATGAGCCGTCGGTGGTGGCGATGGACCGCAACACTAAGAAGATGATTGCGGTAGGAAGCAAAGCCAAGATGATGCATGAGAAAACACATGAGAATATCATCACATGCAGGCCGCTTAAGGACGGAGTCATTGCAGACTTCAACGCTTGCGAGCAGATGATGAGAGGACTCATTCGAATGGTCAACATGCATCATCATTTTTTCCCACAGTCGCTCAGAATGGTCATTGGTGTGCCTTCGGGGAGCACTGAGGTGGAACTTAGAGCTGTACGCGACAGCGCGGAGCATGCTGGAGGAAAAGATGTATATCTCCTTTTTGAGCCTATGGCTGCTGCTATCGGTATCGGACTCGATGTGGAGGCACCGGAGGGAAATATGGTGGTCGATATTGGTGGAGGTTCAACCGAAATCGCTGTCATATCACTCGGAGGTATCGTTGCAAACAGTTCTATACGTATTGCTGGCGATGAGTTCACTATGGACATTCAGGATTATATGAGCCGACAGCACAATGTCAAGGTGTCAGAGAGAATGGCGGAGAGAATTAAGGTGAATGTCGGTTCTGCATTAACAGAACTGGATAATCCTCCAGAGGACTATGTGGTGCATGGACCCAACAGAATTACTGCCCTGCCGATGGAGATTGCTGTTAGCTATCAGGAGATTGCTCATTGCATCGACAAGTCAATAGCAAAAATTGAGACGGCAGTACTGAGTGCACTTGAATCCACACCACCCGAACTTTATGCTGATATCGTGAAAAATGGTATATGGCTTACCGGAGGTGGAGCTTTGCTCAGAGGACTCGACAAAAGACTTTCCGACAAAATTAAGATGCCATTCCGAATCGCTGACGACCCGCTACATAGTGTGGCGAAAGGAACTGGCATTGCGCTCAAGAATGTTAACAATTTCTCCTTCCTTATGAGGTAAGACTGTTCTTTATAGAACAAAGGCTCTCTTAATGAGCGGCTAAGGACAAAAGAGAAAGACCTGTGTGTACTGAACGGCGAAAGCCGGTTCCGTTAACTGTTATATGTATCTCCTCATGGTCTTCACTCATTTTTTTGAATCGTAGCAATCATCTTTTTTACGATTACTAAACGGATTATTCTAATATGAGATATCTCATCGAACTGTATTTCAAATACCGCTGTTGGCTGATTTTTGTGGTTCTAGAGATTGTAAGTTTGATCACACTGGTAAAGTTCAACAGATATCAGGGAAGTGTCTATTTCACCACGGCAAACACCGTGGCAGGTGCATGGTACAGCCTGACAAGCGGTGTGTCATCTTTTTTCGATATGCAAGCTGAGAATGAGAGGTTGGAGCATGAGAACGAAATGCTCAGAAAACGGCTCAACGACCTCAGGTCTGGAATGAAGGAGGAGGATAATACGATTGATATCCTTACTGAAAAAAATAGAAATCTCAGAAGTTACAATTTTATTAGTGCCCATGTCATCAACTCCACACTCAACAGATCTAACAACCTCATAACAATCGACAGAGGAGAAATTGACGGAGTCAGGGAGTCTGCGGGTGTTGTATGCTCATCTGGAGTAGTAGGAGTTGTATATAAGACTTCCTTGAATTATGCTGTGGTTGTACCATTAATCAACGAGAAGTCTATTGTCAGCTGTAAAGTCGATATTGACTCTGCAAGGGTGTTCGGAACTCTTCAATGGCAGTTGGGGAGTCCACAGTTTTCTTATCTCAATGACATTCCTAGACATGAGGTCGTAAAAGAGGGATTGGAAGTCGAGACCAACGGATTCTCAGACATCTTCCCTGCAAACATACCGGTTGGAACTGTAACCAAAGTGGACGACTCGTCAGACGGACTGTCTTATTCCCTGACAGTTAAGTTGCACACGGATTTCGCCAGGCTGAGAAATGTGTCGGTGATTTCAGGATATACACGATTTGAAAGGAAATTCCTTGAAAAAAGAGTCGGTTCTTTGCTCAAAGACAAATAACAGATGAACGATACGATAAAACATAGAATCATCAGGATGTTGCTTATCCTTATCGTGCAAATCCTTATTTGCAATAACATCCAAACATTCGGATACGCACCGCCTGTACTGTTGGCTTACCTCACTATGAAATTCCACAGAGGATCATCTCGTGAAAGCCTGCTGATTTGGGGATTTATCATCGGACTGATTTTTGATATTTTTTCTAATACCATGGGAAAAGGTATGGCAGCATGCACCCTTTTAGGGATGCTCCAGCCTTTTCTACTCAATCTTTTCTCTCCCACTGAGTCTGTCGATATGCTGGTACCATCATTCAAGACACTTGGATTCGACAGATATATCTATTATGTGGTCGCCACTATGCTGATTTTCCATTTCACATTCTATCTGCTTGAGGATTTCTCCTTCAGGCATCCGAATATTTTGTTTACAGGAACATTTGTCAGCACGGTTCTCTCGGTTCTTTTTATTTTGCTCGCAGATGTCGTAATGCCTAAAGACAAAAATGTGGATTAGTATGGAAAGAGGTACTATTCTGGAAAACCGCAGATTTGTTATTGGAGGAATCATTCTGGTGGTAGTCATTGCTTATATATGGAGACTGGCTGCGCTACAACTGATTAGCAGCGACTACAAGACTAAAGCAGACAGCAATGCATATTACAGAAGTGTCATTTTCCCATCAAGAGGAAATATTTTCGACAGAAACGGGGAAAGTCTTGTCTATAACCAGACTGCGTTTGATATTATGGTCACTACCAGGGAAATGAAGAATCTTGACACGCTCGAGTTCTGCAAGTTTATAGGGATTACTAAGGATATGTTCATTCAAAGGATGAAGGATATCAAAGACCCAGCCAAGAATCCTGGATTTACTGCTGTAAGGCCACAACTTTTTGTCGGACAACTTTCTGAAAATGAATTTTCTGTTATTCAGGAGAAACTTATCAGATATCCGGGGTTCTCCATCAGAAAAAGGGCTATCAGAAAATATGCTACTCCATTGCTCGCTCATGTGCTTGGAGATGTAGGAGAGGTTAACAAAGATGATATAGAACACGATGATTATTATAAGCCGGGAGACTTTATTGGAAGTCAGGGAGTGGAGCGCTCTTATGAGAAGGAACTCAGAGGAGAAAAGGGTGTGCAGATTCTGTTGCGAGATGCAACAGGACTCGTCCATGGTCATTATAAGGATGGGGAAGAGGATGTGATGCCAAAACCCGGAAAAGACATCACACTCGGTATTGATGAGAATTTGCAGGCTCTCGGAGAAAGGCTGATGAAAGGGAAAAAAGGTGCCATTGTGGCTATCGAGCCGAAAACAGGAGAAATTCTATGTATGGTTTCCGCACCAACTTACGATCCAAGAAGACTTGAAGGAAAAGAAAGGGGGATTTATATGTCTGAACTGATCAAGGATAAAGATAATCCGTTGATCAACAGAGCTGTGCTTGGAGCTTATCCTCCTGGATCTACTTTCAAGCCTACACAGGCGCTTACATTCTTGCAGGAACACATCATCACTCCAAACACATACTATCCTTGTACGAGAGGATTCAAAGTGAAGGGGATGAAAGTGGGGTGTCACACTCATCAGACTCCTATCGACCTCATCAATGCTATCGCTACATCATGTAACGGATATTTCTGCTGGGGATTATACCACATGTTCAACAACCGGAACCAGTATAAGACCTTGCATGAGGCCATGACTAAATGGAAGAATTATATGGTCAAGATGGGATTCGGATACAAGCTTGGAATCGATTTGCCAAGTGAACACAGGGGACTCATTCCCAATGCACAGTACTACGATGAAGCGTATAAAGGAAACTGGAACGCTCTGTCTGTCATCTCTATTTCTATCGGACAGGGAGAAGTGCTGGCGACACCACTGCAGATCGCTAACCTCTGTGCGACTATTGCCAATAGGGGGAAATATAAGATTCCACATGTCGTGCATAAGATTCAGAACGGAAAGGTGGCTGACTCGCTTACTACCTTTCATTCAACTGGAATCAGCCCTTATTACTATGATTATGTGATTAACGGGATGAGAGGGGCTGTGCTAAAAGGAACATGTACTGGAGCTAACATACCAGGGTATGAGGTGTGTGGTAAGACGGGTACAGCGCAGAATCCTCATGGAAAAGACCACTCTGCTTTCATGGGATTTGCACCTCAGTCCGACCCAAAAATCGCCATCTGCGTCTATGTGGAGAACGGAGAGTGGGGAGCTACCTATGGAGTACCTATCGGTGCGCTGATGATTGAACAGTATCTCAGGGGAAAGCTCTCACCGGCGGCTGAGAGTAAGGCGGATAAGTTTGAACATAAGAAAATTAACTATGATGAAGATACGGACAAGAAGATTAAGAAAAAAGAACAGCTAAAGAAAGTCATCAGTAAAGATTCCGTTAACGAAGAAAGAATCAGTGTGTTCCATCGATTCAGCACACACGCGCTGGACTCTATCAACAAAGAAATAAGAAAAGCAGGAGAGGAGAGCAAGGAACGGAAGAAAAAAGCAATAGAGGCATTAGAGAAGAAACATGAAGAGGAAATGAGAAGGAAAGAAGAAGAGGCTAAGGAAAAGATGGAAATCAGGCAGAAGGCGGAAGTGGCTAGGCAGAAAGCGGCAGAAATAAGAAGAAACGAGGATGAGCTGAAAGAGAGAAAACGCAGATTTTATAAGAAAAAACAGAAGAAAGCTCTTGACGAGGCAATCAAAACCGATTGGCTCATCAGACAGATGAAAAAGAAAATCGAACAATAAAAATCTGCTCTTTAATCCCCGGTTTTTGATGGAGCCAGGAAATCCTGAAATCGCCCATTAAACCCATTTGCCCAATCACCCCACGATAGGACATCGGCTGGGGGCATGGACGTCCCGTCCGTGTCAAGCGTCGAGGGCTCGATGCCCGAAGACGCTTGAATAAAACCAACCGTATGGCTACTAATAAATAACAACTAAAAACTAACAACTATAATTTGTCGATTCAGTTTTTTTTGCTAACTTTGCAAAGACGCGAATGGATTTGCCCATTTGCAAAATTGCCGTCCACGGGCCGAAAGCTCGTTTACTCCCATTTTCTGAAAGAAAATTAACTCCTAATAAAAAATATTATGACAAGAAAAAAACTGTTTTCTGTCATCTTGACCTTGTTGGTCACGCTGACGATGACGGCACAAAACCCGATGTGGAACGACCCGGGAAAGAATGCTGACAACCGAATGCAAAATGTGGCGGATTTCTTTGCATACGAAAATGCCGAACTGGCGAAGCAGGGAAAGAAGCAGAACTCTAAGTGGTTTTTATCATTAGAGGGTAACTGGAATTTCAAATGGGTGAAAAATGCCAATGAGCGCCCTGAGGGATTCTTTGCTGAGAACTACGATGACGCGGCATGGGACAAGATGCCGGTGCCGGGCATGTGGGAACTCAACGGATTCGGAGACCCAATCTATGTCAACAACCAGTACGCGTGGCGTAACGATTGGGAAACTAATCCGCCATACGTGAAGGAACTCAACAACCATGTGGGGTCATACCGTAGATCCTTTGACATACCGGCTGACTGGAGCGGGCAACAGGTCATTATGCATGTAGGATCTGCCACATCGAACATCACGGTATATGTCAATGGGCAATATGTCGGTTATTCCGAGGATGCAAAAGTGGCGGCGGAGTTCGATGTCACTAAATATCTAAAGCCAGGACAGAAGAACCTCATCGCTATGCAAATTATGAGGTGGTGCGACGGATCATATCTCGAGGACCAGGACTTCTGGAGACTTTGTGGTATAGCACGTGAGTGCTATCTCTATGCTAAACCCACAACCAGCATCACAGATATCTTTGTCACACCCGACCTCACCAACAACTACAAGGATGGTGTGCTTGACGTCAAGCTGACAACTGCTAACGCCGACGGATGCAAGGTGGAGTTCAGCTTGGTCGCACCCGACGGAAAAACCACAAGCGGAAATGCCAAGGTCGTGAACGGTCAGGCGGCGTGGAACCTCAAGGTGAAGAACCCGAAGAAATGGTCGGCAGAGTCACCGAGCCTCTATAAGATGTTTGTCACGCTGAAGAAGGGAAACGACGTGAAGGAGGTTATCCCGATGAAGGTGGGATTCCGCAAGGTGGAAATCAAAAACGCACAGCTGCTCGTCAACGGACAGCCGGTGCTCATTAAGGGTGTGGACCGCCACGAGCTTGACCCCGACGGTGGTTATGTGGTGTCCGTGGAGCGCATGATCCAGGATATCCAGCGGATGAAGCAACTTAACGTGAATGCAGACCGCACTTGTCACTATCCGAACGACCCACGCTGGTATGACCTTTGCGATGAGTATGGCATCTACATCACCGCCGAGGCGAATATTGAGAGTCACGGAATGGGGTACGGAGAGAAAACACTTGCCAAGAATGCGGCATACCACGATGCGCATATTGAGCGTAATCAGCATAATGTGCAGGTGCTCAAAAACCACCCGTCGATCATCGTATGGTCGCTGGGCAACGAGGCAGGATATGGCAAGAACTTCGAGGATGCGTACGACTGGATTAAGGCTTACGACAAGAGCCGCCCTGTGCAGTATGAGCAGGCGGGACAGAACGGAAAGACCGACATTTTCTGCCCGATGTACTATGGTTATGAAGGATGCGACGCCTATTCCAAGAACGACAACCCGAGGCCGCTCATCCAGTGTGAATATGCGCATGCCATGGGTAACTCCATCGGAGGGTTCAAGGAATATTGGGACCTGATCCGCAAATATCCGAAATATCAGGGAGGATATATCTGGGACTTCATCGACCAGGGATTCCGCGGAACCAGCAAGGTGACAGGAAAGCAGATCTGGACTTATGGCGGTGATTATGGACGCTTCCCCGCAAGTGACAACAACTTCAACTGCAACGGTGTTATTAACCCCGACCGTGAGCTCACACCGCATGCCTACGAGGTACAATACTACTATCAGAATATCTGGACCACACTCAAGGACAAGGCGGCAGGCACGGTTGAAATATATAACGAGAACTTCTTTGTGCCGGTGGAGGGTGTCACGCTCAATTACCTCATCGAGGCGGAAGGCACACAGATTGCAACGGGTAAAGTGGATGTGGAGGCTCTGAATATCGCACCGCAGACCAAGAAGACCGTCAATATCGACGCCATCGCCAAAGCTCTATCCGACAGCCGCTGCCAGGGCAAGGAGGTGGTGTGCAACATCTCCTATGCACTCAATAAGGACTGCCAGCTGATGAAAGCCGGAGAGGTGGTGGCACACGACCAGTTTATCCTCCAGGAGTATCAGTTTGCCGACCTCGCTAAGATGGCATTAGCGCAGGGCGAAGTGAAGGTGGAGGAACATAGCGCCTATACCGTGATTTCAGCCAATGGCGCTGACTACACCTTCAACCGCCATAATGGATTCATCTCCTATATCGATGTCAACGGACAGAGCATGATGGAGGATGGATATCAGCTTAAGCCCGACTTCTGGAGAGCACCCACCGACAATGACCATGGGGCAGGGATGCAGCGCCGTCTCCGTGCTTGGCACAACCCTGAGTTGAGAATGAGGAATTTCAACATCTCCAAGGAAGGCAGCAACGCAGTTGTCATAGCCGAGTATGAGGTGCAGCTCTTCCGCAGCGAACGTGGTGAACGTGGACAGCGTGGACCTCGTGGCGGTCAGGATCAGAACCAGAATCAAGGACCGAACCACAACCCGAAGCTCTATATGAAATACACCATCACTGCCGACGGCAAGCTCATCGTCGATGAGAAACTTGATGTTGATGAGAATGCTGAGCAGAAGCCGCAGCTCCTCAGATACGGTATGGAGATGCAGATGCCAGGTGAGTTCAAGACCATCGAGTTCTATGGAAAGGGACCTCAGGAGAACTACATCGACCGCAAGGACTTCGCTAATATTGGTGTGTATAAGCAGAAAGTAAGCGAGCAGTACTGGGGATATGTACGTCCGCAGGAGTCGGGAAACAAGACTCAGGTTCGCTGGTGGAAGATGACCGACAAGCAGGGTAGGGGACTGCGCTTTGAGAGCAACGTCCCGATGGAATGCTCAGCACTTCCGTATCTCACCGACGACCTTTCACTTGGTGAAAATAAAGGGCAGCACCACTCAGGAGACCTCGTCGAACGAAAGTTCGTATCAGTTCACATCGCGCAGAAGCAGATGGGTATGGGATGTGTCAACTCTTGGGGAGCATGGCCTCGTCAGGAGTACCAGACAACTTATCAGGACTATCAGTTCCAGTTCGCCATCACACCCCTAAAATAACCTCATATAGGCACTACGCACAATCATTGCTTTAAAATTCAATATTAAAATAAAAATGCAACAAAGGCGGCTTCCATAGCCGCCTTTATTGTACTTACCTCCTAATCCCTAAAGTTTCCTAGAGTATCCTAGAATTACCTAGAGCTCCTGGAGTTCCTAGAGCTCCTGGAATTTCCTGGATAAACTAAAAACAACAATCATATTCCAGCCCGAACACATCAGCTACAGCCTTGTACGTGATTTTTCCATCAACCACATTCAGTCCTTTCGCCAGAGAAGGATCGTCCTGACATGCTTGCTTCCAGCCTTTGTCTGCCAATGCGAGGGCATAACGCTGAGTGGCGTTCGTCAGAGCGAGAGTAGAAGTGTTGGCTACCGCACCCGGGATATTAGCCACACAATAATGGATAATGCCGTCGATGCTATAAACAGGCTCACTGTGTGTGGTCGGACGGGAGGTCTCGAAACAGCCGCCCTGGTCTATTGCCACATCTACCAGCACAGTGCCGGGCTCCATCAGTTTCAGCATGTCCTTTGTAATCAGATGAGGTGTCTTGTCGCCGGGAACCAGCACAGATCCGATGACGATATCCACGTCGTGCAGCTCTTTGCGGATGTTGTGCTCTGATGAGTAAAGCGTATGGACATTGGCAGGCAACTCCATCGACAGCTGACGCAGACGGGGTAGGGATATGTCCGTGATGATAACCTCGGCTCCCATGCCGGCTGCCATCTTCGCGGCTGCCTCACCTACAATGCCGCCACCGAGCACCAGGACTTTCGTGGGCTTCACACCGGGCACACCGCTTATCAGCTTGCCTTTGCCGCCCTGTGTCTTCTGAAGATAGAAAGCGCCGTTCAATACAGCCATGCGGCCGGCGACCTCGCTCATAGGCTGTAGTAACGGCAATGTGCGGTTAGGAAGCTGAACCGTTTCGTAAGCCAGACAAGTGGCACCACTCTTCAGCATTGCGTCAAGCAACGGACGGTCGCTTGCGAAATGGAAATAAGTGAACAGCAGCTGACCCGGACGAACCAGCTCATACTCCGGCTCCACAGGCTCCTTCACTTTCACAATCATATCGCTCTCACGATACACGTCTTCAATCTTGGGGAGCAGCTGTGCACCAGCACTTTCATATTCACTGTCGGCAAAGCCGCTGTTCTCGCCAGCGCTCACCTGAACAAACACCTGATGGCCATGTGCCACCAGCTCTGCAACACCCGAAGGGGTCATTCCCACACGGTTCTCGTTGTTTTTAATCTCTTTTGGAATTCCAACTTTCATTTTTCTCGTTATTTATAGTTTTCTGTTACAAAGATACAATAAATCCCCTAATTATGAGTAATTGTGTAGAAAAATCTTTATTTTCTTTTCAATTTTATTTTTTTTCTTCTTTACTGCACGATTTTTTTTCATTGCATAATTCGTTGTTTTAATAAAAAAAACGTAAATTTGCATAAATATTACAATTCTATTTCAATTTTTTCAATAAAAAAAGTAGTTAACATGAAGAAATTTTTTCAATTTGCATTCTTAGCACTCGCTGCAGTTGCTATGGTTGCTTGTGGCAACAAAAGTGAAAACAAAGGTGAAAACAATGCTGAAACCACCGAAGCAAGTGAAACAGCAGAACAGGTTTATAAAATCACAAAGAACTATGGAGGTTCCACGGGTACCAATTATGCTTCTTTTGAAAGAACCGAAAATGAGGCTGAAGAAACACTTCAGGTGGAATTCAATGGAGACAAAGCTGTGGTCACTCTTCCTTTTAAGCTAAAGAAAACGGATAAGCCGCTTGAAAAAGAAGACCTTACCGGCGTTGAGGCAGACTTGAGTTACAAAGATGGTGACAAGTCGGAAAATATCAGATTCAAGATTGCAGACGACAAGAACTATCTTGAAGAGTTCAATAAAGCACAGCCAGGAGATGAGCTTGAACTCACCCTTAAGGCTGAAACCACAAAAGACGTGCTCGACAAACTCAACGGACAGACTGTTCGTTATTTCATGATGTACTATTAATCTCCCCCAAAAACATATACAACATAAAAAAGGAGCCAACCGGCTCCTTTTTTATGTTCAGAGGATGAGTCAAAATTATGGAAAAGGTGAAATTGATGGTTATTTAATAGCATACCATGCTGGCTGAGGGGGTTCTACTGGTTTGCCTAAGCGTTTTAAAAACTTTTCGCAAGCTTTGCTTGTCGACTCTTTTCCGTTGATCCAATGGCTCTCGGAAATCACATCCTGTTCTTCGGATGAAGTGTCGAACTCAATTTCGGAGTCATAGGAATCGGCAAGATGACTGTTTTTGACCATTTGTGCCCCTTCGCATGCTCTTCCTGGTGAATAATAGGCGGAATACCCTACAGCATTCTTGTAAAACACCAAATCTGTAGCACCATCCGCATAGGCTATCTTTTTTACCACATCGCCTTCCACAGTGTAAAGTGCCTGATAGTTGTTTTCACCTCTAACCCACACTTCTTGAATGCCGTCACCATCGATGTCGATAAGTGCGTATTCCGTTAGCACTACATCTCCGATATTATACCGATCGGATGGTGTTTCGTTCATTTGCTCGAGATACTTTTTAATATCGAAATCGTTGTTTTGAGCACATGTCGTATTCATTATCGAAATAGTGAGAAGTGCCATGGTTGTAATAATTAAATTTGTTTTCATGATTTCTAAATTTTATTTGAAGTGATTTTTGCTTTTTATTTTCATTGGAAGAACTTTCGTCCACGAGCCTCAGGCTCGTTAACTCCCTTTTATAACTCCCATTTTTACTTCCTTTTTTACTTCAGAAACTTGAATTACATAATAAAAAGATGACGCATATTTAACACATAATCATTGATATTATACGAAGACACTTGCTTCTTTGCTTTAATCTTGCTCTTTTGGTTTCTTTTTTTCGTTTATGATGTTTTGTATTACTTCGACAGTTGACCTTTTTAACTCTGTGGTGACATCTTTTCCATCGACATTATAAGTCATAAATAAAGAATTACCCTTAATGTTGAACTTAAACACATCTGTGTCAAAGGTTTCATCATCTCCGAAGTTGGTTGTTTGAGTGACAATATCTTTTTCAACGGTCCATTTTCCGTTTTCCGACAGTTCTATCCATTCGTGTCCCGTCTCAAAACTTCTCAGGCAATCCGCTTCGATAAAATTGCCGTTTTGCTGATACCACATATATGCTACTGCTTCTCCGATGACCTCTTTATTTTCATCATAATATGGCAATTTATCACTAACCCAAACACCAACAATTGTGTTGTTTTTATCATCAGAACTTGAGTCATCATCTTTGCATGCAATAAAAAGAATACTTGCAAGCACCATTACTGAAAGTAAGTATTTTGTTAGAATTTTTCCCATAAAATTTTTTTGATTAATTTTCGGTATTTTTTGCAAAGATACGACAATGCAATTAAAATCCAAAATTAGATAACCTGAATTTACCTCCCGTTAAAAAATATCAAATATTTTTTAGCGTTTTTACTCTTCAGTCAATATAAACCGAAGTTCTTTGCTTTTCGTCAAAATCAAACAGCATAGAATCAAAAAAGGGGATGCAACCATATCGGTGCATCCCTTTTTCTATCAGTTAGTTCTTGATTACTTCACTGCCCACGCCGGCTTGGTCAGATACCATAGCCTTTGGTCGAGTAGCTTGGTGTAGAGCGATTCATCGCGGGTGATTTCAGTCACTGTGCCGTCCTCGGATGCCTTGCGGGCATTGCGGTCGGCAATCTTGGCGGCAAGCCATTCTGTGCCTTTGTAACCGCTGAGATTCTTGTGGTTCGCCATGCGTACAAGGTCGCTGAAACGGTAGCCCTCGAATGCAGCCTCCAATGCCAGCTCATCGCAGATGACGTTCTCAACGGCATTGATGAGGTCGTCTTTGCTGGCTGTACCCAGGTCGATGCCCTGCTTCTCCATCATCGGAGCCCAGTCGAAATACTCATTGTCGTAGTAGCCGGTGATGAATGTTTTAAGCGAACGGCCGGATGTGGCGGCACTCGCGGCGAGCGGACCATAACCACAGCCACGGGCATGGATTCCGAAGTTGTCAAGCCATATCTCATCTGAGAAGTCGAGGAAGAAATTCTCAAATTCATCACGATCGACATAGTTCATAGCACCGTAAGGCTCATACCTCACTACTTCACGAGTCTCTGTCACGGGTTTTCCTTCATCATCGACAACGAAGGTCGGGTTACCATCCTCGTCAAGCACAGGATTTCCCTCCTCATCGAGAATCGGTATTTGGACTTGCTCTTCTCCAATTTCTGGCCAGTTGTCGCTGTTCAGACCGTCCTTCAGGATAGCAAATGCCATCTGTGGATAGCCGGCACGGTTGATGGCCTCGGCAAGGCGGAGCCATACCACGGTCTTGCGGTAAATCGGTACAGAGTAGTAGAACGCTGAGCCGCGGGCTGCCTTGCTTGCCAGGACGTAAGGCTCGCCCTCGTAAGTGAAATCGTAAGTGGAAAACTTATAGCGGGCATCGCCGGCTTCTTCCAGATAGGTGCGGTTCAGGCTGGTGGTGTTCCAGTTCACATACATCTGCGCTTTGTTCAAGGCCTGGTAACCGTTCGACGGAACAATCTGTGCCTTGTAGTTCGGACTGACAGAGATGGCGCCCGACGACTCGCTCTGTTCCTCACCATCGTCGTTCGTGCTGGTCTCGTTCACCTGACTTGAGGAGGGGGTGAAACCAAAGATGTCTGCCACGCGGGTCAGCATTGTTCCGAACTGCTTGTTGGCAGAAGAAGGAATCAGGCTGATAACCTCCCCCGAGCTGGAGTCAGCATAGCCGCTGGCAAAAGAACCCCAGTTTCGGGCACTGTATATATAGTCTTTGCCAGAGGTTTCATCTGCCGTGCAGTATTGCTGGGTCACTGCCGAGTTAGTCAAACGCAGATAGTCATAATAATACTGGGCGGCATTGCGATAGTCAGAGGCATTCGCGCCACGGAGCAGATACATGTCGCCAATCACCAGTCTTACTGGGATAAACAACAGACGTGCCGAAATATTCGTAGCACCGTTGTTGTAGTTGCCGTAGCTTGGATAGCTGGTATCGACATAGCGCGTGATGCCAAGCTCCAGGAACTTGTCTATCAGGTTGTCTTTGTTTACCTGATTCTTGGCGTAGTCGAAGTTCTTGATTACATCAAGATTGTGGATAGGCTCGACAATGAACGGAACCTCACCATAGAAGTTCACAAGCTGGAGATAAGTCCATGCCCTCACTGCCTGAACCTGGGCATACTCCGGAAGCATATACTTCACGTTGCTTTTCACTTTTGCAGTGTCAGCGTTGGCGATATAGAGGTTGCAGTTGTTTATAACCTCGTAGTAGTCGCTGATGTTCAGCATCGTGCAGCTTCCGTCCTTCGGATCCTCAAAATTCGAGATGGCATGAAGCGTGTCGGTCACATACTCCGTACTTACAGTTAGGTCGCCTCTCACTTCGTTGAGTATCACCTGACGCTCTGCCAGGTTCTGAACGCATTTCATAATTCCTAAATAGGAATATAGCGTGTCGTTGGCGTTCTCGTAGCTCTTGTCGCCTGTATCTACGGTGAGCATGTCCTCACACGAGGTCGTGGCGGTCAGCGACAACACCAGCATTCCCAAAACGATGAATATATTTCTTTTTCTCATAATGATAGTTTTATTTCAAACTTGTTTTGTTTCAGGTTATTCAGTTTTACGATTTCTTGATTGATAGATTTCTTCCATTATATAATTAAATGATAAAATTATAAAATAAATAGTAAATCGTAAATTATTAAATCGTAAATTGTCAACAGGTTCCTTCGATGGTGATGCCTTCGATTCCTTTGGCAATCTTCGTAATCATGCCTTGCAGAGCCTTGCCGGGGCCGCATTCCGTGAAACTGGTTGCACCATCGGCAATCATGTTCTGCACCTCTTGTGTCCAACGTACGCTTGCTGTGAGCTGTGCGATGAGGTTCTGCTTGATTTCGGCAGCATCGGTATGAGCCTTTGCATCTACATTTTGATAGACGGGGCAGAGGGGCGTGTGGAATTCTGTCTGTTCTATGGCTGCCTGAAGTTCCTCCTTAGCAGGCCTCATGAGGGGGCTGTGGAAGGCACCACCAACAGGCAAAACCATTGCACGCTTGGCACCTGCTTCCTTCAATTTCTCGCATGCTGCGTTTATCTCGTCCACGTTGCCGCTGATGACCAACTGGCCTGGACAATTGTAGTTTGCTGGAACGACAACACCTTTGCCCTCTGCACTCACTTCGGTGCAAATCTGCTCTACGGTCTCGTCGGGAAGGTTGATGATGGCTGCCATTGTGCCTGGAGCTGCTTCGCAAGCCTTCTGCATCGCTAAAGCACGGGCATAAACCAGTCGAAGTCCGTCCTCAAAGGAAAGTGCTCCTGCGGCTGTCAAGGCGCTAAACTCGCCGAGGCTGTGGCCGCCCACCATATCTGGCTGGAAGTTCTCGCCCATACAAATGGCGGAAATGACGCTGTGCAGGAAGACTGCCGGCTGTGTCACCTTCGTCTGTTTAAGTTCTTCTGCCTCACCCTCGAACATAATGTCGGTGATACGGAAACCGAGTATCTCGTTTGCCTTTTCAAAGAGTTCTTTTGCCTTGGGGTTGCTTTCATAAAGCTCTTTGCCCATGCCTGTGAACTGTGCTCCCTGACCGGGAAAAACAAATGCTTTCTTCATATCGTTTAGTATTAATCTTTAATCCTGAAAATTAAAATCGCTGCAAAGGTACGACATTTTTTTCACAT
>JAEEGH010010660.1_pt1 | contig 21029 bp, 5 predicted proteins | sample 9134181 | NCBI WGS metagenome assembly JAEEGH01 (sample SAMN16246544, study PRJNA631951) | gut metagenome | biome: gut microbiome; feature: rumen; material: DP-attached | host: Bos | place: Iran: Karaj | collected 2018-10
CAATTGAGCGCATGCCACTGGAGAAATAACCGTTTTATCGTAATCAATTTGATCATCTTCATTTATAACGGGATTCTCGGAACCTTGGTTACCGTTTTGTTCTTCGTCATCATTCTGATTAACCAATTCGCTAGGATCGTTGGAACCAGTAGATTGTAGGTCACGTTCTTCACCCAAATCGAATGTATTCAACCTGTCATTCTTATTGTCTACAATCTGAATACCCTTGATTTGTCCCTGATCGAGCTTTGACTGGAACTCTTCGGTCTTAACACCATCGTGATCAAGATAATGATCATGCAGAGCCGTGTTAACCGTATGCTGGTTCAGCACAATTTCGGTATTCGGAGTAAACACGCCAATCGGGTTATTATGTTCAACCATCAGGTTAGCACTGCCGCCAATAGCGATATCGTCACCAATACCCGTTTCTATGGTATCAGCACCTTCGCCAGCCACGACCACATCGCGATCCTTACCGGTGTAAATTTTATCCTTCGTTTCAATCGCCTTCACGGCCTTATCGGTCAGAGCAATAGACGAAGCATCAATTACACGGTTCGCATAATCCGTAAGGTTGTCGTTTACGGCATAGGGTACATCGATATCGAAGGTCAGCTTGGCATCGTCACCAAAGACAAGATCCTTGTCATGGTCGCCGCCAACAGCTATATCAGCATAATTGTAATTCTTGCCATTGAATTTCTTTATACCCGATTCGGCCTCCTGATAACGACCGTCACCAGAAACCACCTGAACGGCAGTAACCAGAGGCAAGTTCTTCGGATCTTGTCCGCTGCTGGTATAGACATTCTTGATGCGAATATCGCATACATTTCCAGAAAGGCCGCGGAACAAGACATAGTTACCCACCAAGCCTACCTTAGGAGCTGTACCATCATGCAAAGCTCTCATGGCACCGATATAATCGGAACAATAGGCTTCTTGGTAATCGCCATCGAACGTACGGCCAGTCCAGTCATTCAAGTAACGAGTCTTTCCGTTCACCGTAACTTCATAAATGTAGTTGTAAGTATCCGTGTCGTCGTTATCACCACCAAGATACACATACAGGTCGTAAGTTCCGTCAATCGTATTGTGCGACGCGTTTACGAACTGATTCATGTTGTTGAGTTTCAGGACAATTTCGTCAGCCTGCTGAGTTGCAATGTAGGTGTTGAACAACTTGGAGTTGGAGGTATCGCCATCCAGTTCGGCATAGTCTTCGATAGTCAAGTTAGTTGCATTCCGTTGACTACCATGTTCCATTGCGTAGAGCTGGACATCTACACCTTCGACAACGGCATACTTGTTGTACAATTCAGGATTATTCTTAATACGATCCATCGTATTGTTATATTCCTGGAGGTCCTTGCGTTCCTCTTCGTGGGCAAATTCAGACACGACAACGCCATGACCATTGCGGTAGAAATTGTGCCAGTCATTGTCTGCCACGACACCAGCGTATTCGCCCTTGTCAACCACATGGGATTCAGTCCCAAACTCGCGAGACAGATTGATAGACAACACATTTATATTATTCATCATCGAGTCGGCGGCAGCCGTAGCACCGGATTCAATATGATCAGAACCAATGCCACCCACAACAGTGTCGTTTCCGTCACCCGTATAGATAAAGTCATCGTAATCCTGAGTCAAATCCGTTACAGCAATGGATTCAGCCGTTGAAATCGTGGACGCCGTGTTCAAATCGTTATCACGATCGGTCAAGACAATCTTTACATTGTCACCATACACAACATCGTTGTCGTAGATACCGTAGCGTTCGTCGCCATAAGTGGTAATCGAATCGCCACCGGTGCCACCCACAGCAATGTCGTCGCCGCCACCAGTCTTGATGACGTCCTTTCCACCATTTGCAATATCGGTAGAAGCAGCAACATCTTGCTTATGGAGCTTGCCCTTGACCTGAAGACCCGCAATACCCGGCAAATCCTTGCCGTTATAGTTCGGTTCATAGAAGCCGTCCTCAATCGTGACAACAATCCGGTCAGCAGCGATATTTTCCGGAACATCAAATACCACATAATTTGCGTAGTTAATGTTTTTGACGGTTTGTGTCGTCAACGAAATGAAATTGCCGTTTTTATCAAAGGCGCTATCTTGAGCCTTCTTAAAACCAATGACTCCGCCTTCTTCCTGGTTGTACTTACCAAAGTCCTTTCCGGCACTGTCATTCACATAGTAGCCCTGCACACGCTTGCCGTCAATATACAGCGACACGAGACGCACACTCTGTCCTTCCCAAGAATGAGCATCGGGCATGTCGAGGTACACGACAACCTCATAGCGGGTGAAATACTGAGCAAGACCATCGACAGCGACTTCGAGCACATTTTCGAGGTGATCGTTATGACCAGTACTCGTAAGGCCTGTATTCATGAGCCTTGCATTCTTGTCGTTTTCAGTATTCCAAAGATTAAGGTTGTACCCCTGGAGATTGATTGTAGAATCGGTGCTGGTCGTGCGGTGGACTTCGCTTCCGCCATAGCTTACCGTCAAGCCACTCATACGGGTACGCGTTGTCGAGGCATCGGCATTATTGTCAGCGGTCTTGTTGTTCATATAAACAATTTCGCTGTCATCGTTACCATAGGTACCCGCAACAGACTCCTTGATGTTATTCCAGTTCTTGGAAGCATATTCCGGAGCGCCAACCTTGTCGTTAGCATTCAGGCCTCTCCATTCCTGTCCCTGGAAGTTGAAGCTAACGGTCGATTCTTCATAGACTGTAGGCTGATTCTGCATGCCGTTGGCCATTGCAGAATTACCCTTGAATGTTGCGTAGGCATTATCGCCGAACACAACATCCTTGCCAGAGCTGGACACAATCAAGTCTTCATTATTTTCGTCAACAGAGGTCGTTTCCCATTCTCCAGACTGCTCATTCTTAACGAAATCGAAGTCTCTAGACTGGGAATTCAAACCGCCCAAGATAACGTTGTCACCGCCGCTTGTCTTAATGACATCGGAACCGGCACTGCCGTCTTCAGCCGTGCTACCATCATCAAGCGTTTTGATATTTCGGCCTTGGTTGCTCACAAACAACGCTTCACGATTACGATCCACGTAGGCTTCGCCACCATCACCGACAATAATATCATTACCATCGCCAGTTGCAATCTTGTCAGAAGCGGTACCGCCAATTACAACATTCTTTCCGTCCTTGGCGGTAATCGTATCCGTATCGCCATCTGCATCAAACGTCGACTGCACATAGTTCAGGTAAGTCTTGGTAGAATCACCATAAACATGATTAACCACAACGCCAGAAGCATTCTTGACCACATCACTATTAGCAAACTTGACTTCGCCATTATCGCCAACAGCAACGTTATCAGAACCATTCAAAGAAATAGTATCTGCACCGGCACCGCCAAGAACCACATTTCTATCGCCATTGGCGATAATTGTATCAGTTCCTCCAACCTTTTCACTTACAGAATGGATATACTTGGGGTCACGTACCACCCCATCCGTCTGGAAGTAGTTGGTAACAGTAACGTCCCGCCCATTGACTTTCTGAGTCTTTGCCGAAGGAGTCGTGTAATCGTACTGGTCCAAGACATCATCTTTGGTAATAGACGAATCCACATCCAGCGAGCCTAGGCGAGTAACCACCTCACCCTTTTCATTCTCGTAAATCACTTGACCACGGTCACCAAAGGCGATTACGTTCGTATTGACCTTGAGTGTATCGTTACCTGTTCCGCCAATTACAACCATGCCTTCGCGAGTCACCTTGGACTTGCCATCAGCATCATTGTCACCCATAGCATTAATGGTATCATTACCGCTCTGTGCGTTTACAACCAGCAAGCCATCGCCCGTATAACCATTCGCCAGATACATCGAAACGATTGAAACTCCCTGTGCCACAGGCGTTAGCGCACGCTTGAGCAAAAGCATCTTCGTAATATCGTATGCATCCAACACAATTTCACGACGTTGAAGCGTACCATCAGAAAATTCGACGTTCAAGAAGACCCTATTTCTATCAATTAGGCCATTCTTTTCAGCCGTAGCATTGGCATTCTTAATACTAGTCAATGTAGCAGCAGACTTGCCTTCACAGAAAGTTAAGCCAGACACATTATACGCAACAACGTTCTTTATAGAGCCATTATAGTTCGTCGCAGACAGATTTTTCAATGTCGCAATCTTATCGGACTTTTCTTCGGCATAGCTGTGCACATTGACGGTATCGCCGCCCTTACCGCTATTCACCACCGTAAAGGTCTGGAAACCGTCTTCACGGTAAATCGTCTTATGGATATCAACCGTATCTACGCCCTTACCAAGATTAATTTCGCCATATTCCATATTGGCAATATTAATCTGATTCGTTGCTGTGGCCGCGGCATCCTTGTGATCAAAACGCAGAGCATGCTTATCGGAATCATGCCATTCCGTATCAGCCTGCTTTACCACATCTTCCGTTTTCTGTAAAAGCGTCGCAGAATCGGCATTCTTTGAAATGAGCTTGTTATCGAAAGTAGCAACCTTACTCAATGCTTCAAGATCGTTTTGAATTCCTGCCTTAGCATTATTACGGTTATTCACAAAGATTCTGTCTTTACTATTGCCCTCATCAAACTTAGCGGCTTCGGCTTCGGCGGCCTCGCGAGCAGCTTTATCCTCATCACTAATACCATTCCGTTCATCATTGCTAAGTTCAGTATAATCAGGTTTATCACTATAATGAATCATCAAGAGGTCATGGTCTCCGAGGTCAGCTTCCCTGCCAGCACCGTCTTCGTATAAGGGGCCCTTGATATCAGCTATGGTATCATCCGTGAGACGATCCTCAATATCCTTGATCGAAGTACCCTTATAATTATCAATTTCATCAACAATAGAAACGGACGGCCAATGATATTCGAGATTGTGATTATCTACATTTGTCAATTTAAAGAAGACGTTACCATGCAAAGCCACAGGTTTATTCGTTTCAGTACTACAAATAATCAACTGAGTACCAGCCGTTTTATAATAATACTTACAGCCAAGCGAGCTCTGCATACCTTCCGCACAAATAGATGTGGCATTCACAAAATCATACCCGCCCTTAACTTCATCAATCGGAACAAAGGCAAGTAAATCCGTCATTCCACTTGTGCTATAAGTCATTTGCACTGCATTTTCATTCACCAACATAACATGGTCAAACTTGTAGTTGACGTAGAACTTTGTTCCGACAGGAACTTGGGCAAGTACATCATCAAGCTTAATCTGCAACTTATTTTCTTCTTTGACCCCACTTTCGTTCACATACTTTGTCAAATTATTTTTAGGAACTTCATGCGGAGCACCATCAAGCATATACCAGCAAGAAACATTTTTCTCATCAGGCAAGGCTCTCAACGGTAAAACAATCGCATTTGCGTTGACATCGTCTACCGCCAACACATGTTCTTGCGTTATCGAGAACAAGTTTGCAACAGAATTATCCTGTTTTTCAACATAATACTTAACATAAATCCATTGATTCAGCGTAGCAATTCCTGCAGATTTCAAATCAATCTTAACAGTCGTTTTGTCGCCCTGCGTTTTTACATCAGCAACAACAAGTTTCGCCTCAACTTGCCCTGTTGTTTCATTAACAGAATCATACCAGCATACAACAGAGCCATCAACCGGCTTTCCATTCAATACAAAAGTAAACTCGCCACTATCAATTTCACTCTGATCTAAGTCATGAGCCTGCTGAAGCAAGAATATTTCCTTAGAAGACTGCTCGTTCAAGAAAATCAAAGCATTCTTACAGTCTTTAACAGTAGAAAGCTGAGCAGGACTTGTCGATGCAGCCGCTGTTGCCGAATAAGCAATTTGTACATTATGTAATAATGAGAAATAATCACAACCTTCACGAACACTATCGTCGAAAGCAATTAGCTTAACATCCGCAAGAGAATTCCAAGCCAACACGCCATCAGCACCCGCAGTTGCCGCAAACTTGTACGTAATTGATTTACAATAATGCTCATTACCCTCTGCATCATTATAAACAAGCCATACGCCACGATCACCACGCCTCAAAGATTCAGATGTTTCTCCCGGAGCAAATATCGTTATAGAAATGATTTCATCTGTCTTTGGAGCCTTATCCAATTTAATTTTATAAACAGTCTTGCTTACCCCAGTTTCGTCAAGAGTATTCTTGGCAAGCTCCATTTTGTTCTTGCCATCAGCATCATAAAATTCTACGCCTATCGCATTGGAATCTAAATTTTTGCTATTGGTAACAACATCTGGAACTACAGCCGTTCCCGCGCCACCATTATAGAAGCTATCATTGCCCTTATTGCCATACAACTTGGTCACTTCATTAGCTTCTGAATCAAGTACATAGAACGAATCATCTCCATCTCCACCATAAACATTTCTATTCTCAATGCTTACAGCTTGAACATCAATTCCATTACCGAGAACAGTGCCCTGGGAAATTATAAATGTATCGTCACCATCACTACCGACAATACTCATCTTATCGATACCGGCACCACCAATTAACGTAACGGGGCCATTTTCAACAACCGATTTAGTTCCATCATCATGTTTTTCTTGGAACATCGCAACATTGAAAGTGTCGTTACCAAGGCCACCAGAAAGCGATACAGCCGCCTTATTGTGCAACACGTTAAAGGTATCGTTGCCTTCACCACCAACAATCGACGTAGCGTGTTCCACCCCATTGCTTAAATAGCCCTGAGTTGTCTTTGTTGTAACAAACTGATCCTTTGGCAAAACATTGCTATTTGTGGTATCACCATCACGTTTCGACTGGAACATTTGCCCCACAGAAATGTAGTCATCACCAGCTCCAGCATCGATTGAAATTGTAGACAATGTGCCGTCAATGGCGATATTATCATCCCCGGCGCCCGTGTTTAGAGAAATATTTTCAAGACCAGAATCAGCCCCCCCCTTCTTCCAGAAATTAATACGCTCAATTTGAGAGTCCTTCTGTTTGGGCAACTTCGCAACAAAACCGAGCTGTTCCTTCGATGCACGAATCAAGAAATCTTCAGCCTCATAGGTACCTTCAATAACCATGGCGTCACCCTTGTCATTTTCACCGGAATCCATGACATTGGTAACAGCATGATTTGAGCCACCCATCACGCCAATCTTATAGGTATCATCGCCATCTTGCCCATCAATAAAATCACTTCCATTGCCAGCAACAATGGTGTCATTACCACCTGTACCATTGGACTTTGCATCCGCAAGAACACCAAAGTTCTTAGCAAAAGCCGTAATTCCGTCGCCAAAAGTCAATTTTTGACGTTTTTCGTCGTCATCATTACTTACTGATGACGAATACAAATTCGAAGTTCCCTTCTCAGAGTAACCCGCGAGGCCATCATCACCAAAGACATAGTCATTGCCAGCGCCACCATCGAGCGTGTCATTTCCGACACCACCATAGATAATGTCTTCGCCATAGTCACCCGAAATATTATCGTTTCCAGCATCGCCATCAATAAAATCATTGCCAGCGCCACCTACAATTGTATCATTACCATTTGAAATATTTTCATTGTTGGCAAAATCAAGTCCGTTTCGTCCATCATCGCCAAAGATGATATCAGAACCATTACCGCCATCAATAACATCATTTCCATAAACGGTATCAATAGACGTTTCTGCTTCTTCTGCGACATTTTCTGTTGCAGTCGGAGTAGCCACCTCATCAGATTCTTCTGTTTCAGAGGACTCCTCTTCACTAGAAGGCGGTTTAATTAAGGCAATAGCCTCATCTAAATACGCTTGATCAACAGACTCTCCATTTACATCGCTCTTATAAGCTTCGATAAAATCATACAAAGCAATGGTCTTCGTTGACTCAGAATACAAATGAGAATCTTTCTTCTTTATTTCTTCAGAAACATACAAATAAGGGAGTTCTCCGGCCTTATCATCGCTTTGAGCAACAACCATTTTTTCATCTGCAGGAGTATCGCCAAAAATGACATCTACGCCGTCGTTACCCCAAATATGGTCATCGCCAGCATCACCATAGACAACATCGTTACCCATGCCGGCATAAATATAGTCGTCACCAGCACCACCATTTATGCTATCAGCTCCAGCACCACCATAAATATGGTCAGCACTTTCACCGCCATAAATTAGATCTTTTCCACCTTCATCAAACAAATCATAACGAGAAACTTGCTGTGCGACAAAATCAATACGGCCACTGTCACCAAAAATGTAATCGCCAGCATTACCGCCTATAATGAAATCGTTTCCTGAGCCACCAAAGATATAATTCAAGGCACCCTTGCCACCGACAATCACATTATTTCCAGATGTTTCATCTGGATAGGCTTCAGCCATATTTACAATGTGCTTTTCCTTGTCTTTCTTAACTTTTTCAACGCGACCATTTTCACCAAAAATATAATTTACGCCAGAAGCCGCACCATAAATTACATCGTGGCCAACACCGCCATATAGATATGCGGCATAGCCAGTTTTGAAATTCAATTTAGACAGGTCTATATTATCATTACCTTCGCCGCCGAAGATAACAATATCAAAGTCAGCAGTTCCTTTTAGCTTAATAATATCTTTGCCTTCTCCAGCATAGACAAACAGGGTTTCGCCAGCTTTTACATCGTGTTTATAGCTCTTATTATTTTCGACATTCGCTATAGAGCCTCTCCCCCATTGAACATTCGCTTCTTTAGTCTTACAATCTATAATAGCGATGTCATCTCCATCCGTCAAATCACCGACATTGCGCTTTTCGGCAAATTCACCAATATTAAGGACAAGCTGCTCATCGCCGTTTTCACTCCACATGATTGGAGGTGCATCGCCAGCCTTACTTGCGGTATCAAACAGTTTAAATGCACCACTGCTCCACAAAGTCCACTTTTTCGTTCCAAAGAAATAGTCTAAATAAGCATAGGCTTTAGCATTAATCGTTGCTGAAGCATCAAAAATTTCTATGGGATTATTTTTTTCCAGCAAACCTGCTAATTCGCCGAAACGAATCTTTCCATCATTATTCGGATCATTGAAATTAAGGTTCACATCCATATTCAGTGCAACATTAATTCCTGCACGGCCGCAAACGCTTGCTCCTGCAACCACACCCGAATGGAACACCACTTCGGACACATCTCGTCCCGAATCATCCCAATCCGCAATAAAGAACCCATCTAATAAGGCGCTAGCATCCTTAAACCCGCTCTTTTTCCAATTGGCAACACCTAAAGTGTCATAACCGAAGGCCAAATCTATGCATACGCCAAAATTAAAACCAATATCGGCACAAAGGGGACCTACAATCGGATAGCTGTTTTTCCAATCAAATGTAAAAATGAGCGGGCTCATATTGTACTTGACCAAAGTCGCCTGACGGCCAAAGAACAAGCCGACAATTTCTGTTAACGGTTTTTCGAAAACAGGGAAATAAAGGCCTCTACGATCATTATTGAGCGATGGCGGAGCAGTGATATCGCTCATATCAACCGTTGAAGACAAGCTCAAATTATTCAGCATGTTACTCACGTTAGATGAATCTATCAATTTGTTTAATTTGTCCAACGGAGTTTCTGATTCACCATCATGTTTCAATTCAAACGATTGCTTTATTTGTTCAATATAATCATCTATACTTCCAACAGCCCCATTCAAGAAGTCAAGAGATTTATTATTTATCTTACGTCTTTCTCCTGCATCACTAGAATACAAATTTTCATCTTCATACAACACAAGGTCTGGCAACGACAGGCTAAGCGTTCCGTCATCATTAAATTTCGTAAATTTTTTGATAATATTGTTCAATCGAATAATATCATCTAAGAAACCGAAATCCATATCCTTGCTTTTACCATACATTTTGACAAGATCAAGAACCGTAATACGAATCTTGCCTGCCGGCAGCTTATTCAGCACAGGAATTTCAGCTTGCAAGAAATCAATTAACGGCTGAATCGGTTTTATTATTTTTTTTACGTTTTCAAGAACAGGGCGAATAGTTTTATCAATAAAGCTTCCCGCATCAAATACAACATTCGTAAAAGCAAGTTTTTCAATTCCGTTACTTTTGCTTCCAGAAGCATAATTCCAATCAAAGACAAAATCACTAAACAGCTTCGGGAATGTGTCTCCAGCACCCAATTCTAAATGCATCCCCAAATTAAGGGACGCTTTTAACAAAGCTTCAACCTTAAGGTCTGCCCCAAGATTACTCACCCTTATCTGTTGTTTGGCCCCTTCATCACCAACCCAATCATCAAACGCCAAACTATCTTTATCACTCTTTTTATCATTCAAGTCAACACCTAAATACGCCGTAAAGCCATCTTTTTTGAACGAATCTAGCGCCGAAGCAGTCATTTCCAAGAAACCAAGCGAGCCTTTGACATCAAAAGAATCATTCGCCTTAACACTGACCGTTATCTTCAGGTCATCACCGACATGTTCCAAGAAATGTTTTTCATCAAAGGAACTCTTAATACTAGCAATGTCTCGGGATCTTTCAGCAGAATAATCACCCTTTACAAGACCAACACCTTCAGTACCATCGGCGTTTTTGACAGTTTTAGCGTAAAATTCGCTACCATTCGAAAGTAGAATAAAGGCGCCTTCCCTAGTAGACACTCCAAAACCAATATCAAGCGACCATGTCAATTCGATTTTCAAACCACCCTGCGAACGCAAACCAAGGCCAGAAAATCCTAAATCAAAGTCTGCATTGGCATCAAGGGTATATGTTCCACCGATTCGTACACGCCACCCCGCTTCTGTTTGGCTGCTATAATACTGAATACCCTCTAAATATTTATCAAAAGTTTTTCCAGCCCATGTTACGCTACTACCTTTACAATCACCCAAATCTTGAAGCAAACTGTATTTTTCCAGCAACACAAACAACTTTTGCGCAACAACATCGGCGGTCATACCCGGTGCATTATAGGCAAATTTACGGAACGGTTCAATAAATTTTTCATCAAGTTGACTAATACAGTCTGCAGCACATATAATTCGGTCCCCGATAAACGGAATACTACGCATTGAATTGCTCAGAAGTTGACTATTTAACCCACTAATCACCTTTCTAAGCATTTCCGAAAGACCATCTCCAACAAGACGGAGTTTATCGAAAAGCATTTCTTTAGACACATCCACATTCAACTTCGACAAATCTATCGAGAATGCGCTAGTTGTTGAAGTATCAATACCTGCTACTTTAAGATTGTCCGGCAAAATCACATTCAGGCTAGCATTTTCTGTAGTCATCGCAATAGAGCCATCAACACCCGACGTATTCCCAAACCGAATGGAACCGGCATCCATCCCCAAACATTCTACATTCAAAAGGCCTGATGCATCGAAATAACCGCCACCTGTAAAGATTAAATTTTCATCCGCATCTTTGTTAATGAGCCCCGTATAACCGGCAGTGAGATTCAAATAGCTTTGTCCATTTTTATTTTTATTGGAACAAATCTCAAGCAACGGAATGGAGAAATCCCTATAAGCAATATTCAAGCCACCGGACAAGGGATTCGCGACAAGCGACACTGAAGCCGATATAAACTTGTAACTTTTCACTTCACCATCTTCATTAATGGCTGCAGGCGCATTGTCTATAGAAACCCTTAATTTCCCTTGCTTATCGTATTGAACAACCAGTCTAACATCAAAATTCAACGATGCTGTTAAATATGCTTCAAAACTTCCACCAAGGAATAATTCACCAAAGCCCAAATCACCCAATTGGATTTTCTGCGAGTTTACACCATAAGCCCAACTCAAATCGACAAACATAAGGCCATCGCCTATATGAACATATTGAGTTAGGCCGATTTTCTCCTTTAAAGCCGTACCAAATTCTTGAATCGTAGAATAATCACCATTGGCAAAGAAATTATTCAATTCTGAAAGCACTGATGCTAATCCAGAAATTTCAGCCAAAGTCCGATTCAAGAAAGGAATCTTTATATCAAAAATCTCTTTTGATTGTCCCTTCAGTTCATCAATGAACGTTTTTACACAATCTTTAGCTTCATTCAAAACGCTTCGAGTATCCAATGTGGCCCAATGTCGCAGAGCATCTTCAGGAACAGACCCGCCATTTTGCCACGCCCAAGCCGATGTCACACCCGAAACTGCAGCATCCTGAATCAACAAAGCACCCATTCCCGCCGTATCACTCAAATTAAATGTAGCAGGATTTAATGCAGTTATTGATTTGGACACATTGCAGGCACTAAGATGACTCTGCGCAGCCGTCACCTCTTTATTATAGTTATCTGTAACCTCTTTCCATGCTTCTGCAATAGAACCAACTCTTGTAGAATCATTCAACTGAGACGATATGCCCGTTAAAATAGAATCCGATTCAACTAATGATGCAACAGAAGATGTTTTGGCAATTAAATTTTTCACCAAGGATTCCAATGTTACACTATTTGCAGTCGTTCCAAAGTTCATATTGAAGTCAGATATCTTAGACATCAACACATTAAGAACTTCAATTAATTTTTCAACTTTAGCCTTAGCCGCATTAAATTCATCTTCCGTTGCAGAATCCGCTATACCGACAGACAAACCAGGGAACTCAGTAGCAAGTACATCGCGAGCATTCTCTAGAGCGATTTTCATATCGCCCATCTTTGTTTCTAAAGTATAAGGCTTTATTAAAATCTGCCAATCGGGCAGTTCATCAAGAGAAAGTTCGGTTTTATGGGAAAAATTAATGGTATTTCCACTTGAAGCGCAATAAAATATATCGCCAATCAAGCCGTCATTCGCCTCAATATAAGGAATTCCAGAAAGATCTTGCTGGTATTTTAATTTAAAGTTTTCAAAGCTAATTGACTTATCTGCGTCAAGTTTCCAACAATTCAACTTGTAATCAGTCACATCAACAGCTTCACCTGTTATACCAAGCCACGAACCAAAAATAAAGCCATTACAATCAATTATTTTCTTTATGCCATTATTCGGATCAGTTGACGTAAGTTTTAAGGAAGCATTATCCCATTGTAGTTTTCCGCTACTTTGTGCAACGACTAAAGTCATTATATCATTCAAGCTCTTGCTTTCAAGCGTTGCTGCATTAATCAACAAACTATTCAAGGCTACATCTATAGAAGTATCATCATCAAGGATCACTTTGAGTATATTTTTGCTTTCTATTTCAGAGCCAGTAAAGCCAAGTTTATTTTTAAACTTTTGATCCTTTTCATCAAGAACTTCAAGTTTATAATTCTTACAAACACCCGTCGCACGGAACGCTATTTTTCCATCGCGTAATTCAGCAACAACCTTATCGGCGCCATTTTTCAATTGAATTTTAGAATTAATTAAACGAACAATATCTTCCTGGTTATTAACGCCATCAAAATCTGATGCAGCATAATTCACCGTTACAACTTCTTGTCCACTTGCACCAGACAATTTGAACGCTATCGTGAAATCGGATCCCGGAACATCTAAATCGACATCATTAAAAACACCAATATAGCTTATAGTAGGATAAATTGTTTTTTTGTTATTTCCTATTTTTAGCGAATACGGCAAAAATGTTTTATTTTCAGAACTTCTTATAATAAGTTTTTTATTGACATAACAAACTGAAACATCCTGGAAATCTGGGCAATCTTCATTTGTCGCTAGTTCTGCCTGCATTGCGGAAGCCAACTCATCCATTGAGCTCTCAGAATGAACTTTAAATGTATGATCAGAACCACTCCTTTTCAGTTCAAATTCTATTACTGTTTCATCATTTATACTTTGCAACTCAGCATCGGTTATACTTACAATATAGCCGAAATTATATTCATCATCTGGTGTGGACTGTATTTTATAATACAAGCCCTGATCTGAATCAACATCTGATGACGCAACACCGCTTTTACTATACTTTACCGCGTTTTCCGCAACAACGACAGACGTTCCAAATGTATTTTCATATGCATTTTCATAAATCAATTCATTTAGTTTGGTATTTCCGTCGGCCTTTGTCAAATCCGCTAAATCTATCACTAAATCAAACGACAATGTCACGTTTGATGTTTTTAAATTCAGAGACTGGTTATTCTTTACAACAAAGCCAAGCTTTTCCAACTCTTTCGTTGCAAAAGAAACAGGAGAATTCACCTCTGACATATTGCCTTTATCGTCACGCAACTGTAAATCAAACGGAATTGTCAAAGTGCTATTTGTTTCATCTAAAACACACTTTTTTCCAGAAGCACCAAAACCTAGACTTTCACAAAGTTTATTCAACGAAGAAGGAGCATTCTTAAGAACTGAATCTAAGAGAGATGCTAGCTTAACATTCTCCGAAGCATTCTGGTTAATCAAACCGCCAAAGGTATCCAAAAGAAACGGTTGTGGATTTTCGGCAGTCACAGTCGAATTTATATGCAACCATTGCGACAAGTCCGATAGTTTTCGAAGAATTGTACCCAAACTCGTTTTTTCAATTTCTTTAACCCTAGTATCATTCCATTTCCATTCTTGCGATATGTTATCATATTGACGTTTTAAAGGATTGGCAAATGTAAAATCACTTCCGCTCGCACTACGGTTAAAATAATTATCATCTTTCAGATTGAAATCTAGATCTCCAAAATAGGATGTTTTTGACACCCCCGCCTTCCGTTCAACCTTGACGCTATAGTCATATTTTTTGTAGTCATCTTTTGAATCCGCTATAGATTCAAACTCAAGAGCATTTCCGGACGCACCAACCTTTTCTGGGTCAAGATCTTGCTTAAAATTCACAACTACAGAGAAATTTTCATTCGTACACGCGGCATTACTTTTGCCATCAAGATTAATTGTAAATTTTTCATCAACACTCGTGGAAAACTGAATTAAATTAACCGATACTCCAGAAAAATTTCCAATATTTCCGGTAATTGCGGATCTAGCACCAAACTCTTCACTTACGGCAACATTAACTTTAAGGGACGCATTTGGGTCATTTAAAGGTTGTTCAACATTAAATGTCCAACGAGAAACTGTTACCGATTTTTTTGAAAGACCATTATATATTTCAAACGCGGAATACAACCCACCATTTACGGCATCATCTAATTCCTTTTTCAATGCTATCAAAGCATCAGATGACAACGATGAATTGGTTTTGTTTAGCTCCTTATACTCGTCAGTTTGCAACAGAGCTGTTCTTCTGGCTGTTTTTGCATTTGATAAGCCTTCTTGTAGAATCTTTTCAACTTCGCTATTAATCTGTGAACGAGTCAAATTCGTCGCTAAAGCAGCAATATCATTAAAATTTGCAATTCTCGATACACCATCTTCTTCATAAATCACAGTATTATCGATATTAAAATTCGTATCTGTAGACAAAGAATTTGTTGTCGAAAGCAATTGAGTATCGATGGAGTCTATTTCATTTTCCCAATCAGAAACAGACGCATCCATCATGAGCCTTGGTTCAAGAGACTCTATTTTATAGTTCTTATGGTTCTTGTTAGCAGATTTTTTGTTGTTTTTCTTGAAATTAGACATAGTTCTCCTAAGCCCCATCTTGGTGGGTGCCGATTTAAATTAAACTTTTTATAAGATTAGACTATTTGTTTAATAGTCCTTCGTGCAACGGACAGATTGATAACCGTACCGATGTAGTCCATCGTCCACCTCATAACCATCTCGATCAACTACAGTTCCCTTTCCCCAAGCACTGTTTCTTTTGCTCAAACTAGGCTGCCATACATGCGCATATTCTCCATACAAATAAAATTTTCCCTGAAATGAATATCCTGCAGGAAGAAGCGAGAATCCGTATGAATCGCCCCCCCCCCATACAGCTCTAGAATTCGTCAAATGCCCCGGCTTCAAAAAACGCCACTCACGCTCTTCCATAATATGCCATCCCTCTGGGCATATCCCCTGTATATATTGATGATCATTAAAATACGTCGTATCGAGTTTTTCGACAGCAACCGTATCATATTTTTTAGGAACGTTCATGGCCTCGCTCCAAGTGTACATACCTCCAAAGCCGTTGTCGCAATACCATTCGTCGTCGTTGTAGCAGACCTTTTCTACCACAGAATCACTAAATTCTGTCGCGTTAGCCAGGATCTGTTTTCCCAAATTCAGGTTTTCGGCAAAGAATGTATATTCTTCATCTACACCACCTCCGGCCCCATCAAAATGCTTTTTAATGGTCACAATCTTATATTCCTGACCATCACGATCATCTACAAACGTTTCATAATCAATTTTCGAGGCGAACTGTTTTTCCATATTGGGGTGCGGCACATAGGGCTTTATGGTGTCTTGGCCAGCAATGGAGTCTAACATCCAATAATTCATTTTGCATGTGTAATATGTCAAACGAGATTTGCCCATAACAATGGCTGTATCACCATCGCAACAAACGCCCGCAAAATCAAGACTTCCATCTTCATTTCGTCCACTAAAAGAGCAACCTTCAGAAGAACTCAACTTATCCACAGATGAACTACTGTTCTTACCGCTCACAGAACTAGAACTCTTCTGCGAACCATTCGAATCAGGCTTCACAGAGCTAGAAGACCTCGAACTTCCACCGGAAGACGTTCCTTTGTCCGTAACGGAACTAGAAGAGATTGCGCCATCATCGCCGCTACTGCTTGAAACTTCTGCCACCGGGTCAGGATCGGCACTGCTGGAACTGCTGTCGCACGCAGTGAACATGGCCAGAAGAACAGCCAAAGTAAGAACGCTTTTAAAAATCTTCACAGAAGACCTCCAGTTGTAAAATCCCACCAAACTTTTCCGCGAAATATAGATTAATCTCTATTTCAAGTGTGTTTTTTATAGCTGAAGCCAGCTCCCATATTGATTTTGAAAAAGTATTTTTGTATATTATAATCAGCAACAGGGTGGTAGGTCGCCACCTGAGAAAAAAAGAAAGGCCAAATTGATGAAACAGGGTGGTAGGTCGCCACCTGAGATAAAAAAGAAAGGCCAATTTTTGCCGTTTTTTATATGAAAATATAAAGAACGGCTTTTTTTATTTGAGGAAAAAGTGAGCCGAATAACTATTGTCCATTTGAACGAAAAATTTTTTGAAGAGCATGAGGATGATGCTGAAATATTGAAGAAACCTGGACGACCACATCTTGTGTTAGTTCTACAGGTTGGACAAAATAAATTCGCTATTCCGTTTAGGACGAGTGCGCATCGTCCTAAGACGGGTAGAGTTCCCCATTGTTTCTTCTTTATTGAGTCTGGTCGAAAAGCCTTAAGTACGGTTGGACGTATTCCTGCGCTTGATTTTGCGAAGGCTGTCATAGTAACTGAAAAAGATATTGGTGAAATTACAAGAATTGATGCCAATGAATTTAGAGAACTGCAGGACCATTTCCGTGAGATTGAAGCAAAATTTCTCGTTTATTTAAAGCATTATATCAATTCAATTAAGACACAGACGAATCTTGATTCGCCTGAAATCAAATACTCGGCTTTGCAATATTTTACGGATGTTCTTTTAGCTATTGATTTTGGATAGTTGAAAAAGGTTGGTCCATTTTTCTATTATTTCGTTGTGCAATCGTTTAACGAGATAACTTTTAAGGTCATTGCCCGCATCAGGAGCGATTTTCCGGACAAGTTCGGGATTCCGCGGCAGAGCGGTCTTTTGAAGAATTTGCGCTCGACGATTGTCTTTGAGCCTGAATTCAGGATAGCCGACGCGTTGCGTGGGCTGGAAGGCTTTAGTCATTTGTGGCTCTTGTGGATTTTCTCGGAAAATGTACGCGACACCTGGAAGCCGACGGTACGCCCGCCCCGTCTTGGTGGCAATACGCGGCTGGGCGTGTTTGCGACGCGCAGCAGCTTTAGGCCGAATCCCTTGGCCATGAGCTGCGTCAAAATCGAGAAAATCAACTTGACGGGGGAGAATGCTCCATCCATTACGGTCAGCGGCGCCGACCTCATGGACGGCACCCCGATTGTTGACATCAAGCCCTACTTGCCCTACGCAGATTCTGTGCCCGAGGCCACCGGCGGCTTTGCCGAGGCCGTGCGCTTTAAAAAGCTTGAAGTCGAATTCGCCGCCGAGGCGCAAGCGGTTCTTGATGGCACCGGATTTGCACCCGAAAATCTAGCGCCGGAGTTACTTGATGGCACGGAACTTGCGCCCGATGCCGCCGGCGTAAAATTCCCTGCAGAAAAAAAGGCAGCTCTTGTCGAGCTGCTTTCCGAAGACCCGCGGCCCGCGTACCAGAGGTCCGCCGACCGCATTTACGGCATCAGGTTCGCCGGCTTCGAAATCAAGTTTCAAGTGCAGGGCGACCACCTGACGGTCGTCGCTATTTTACCATTACAGGCTTAGTCGCCTTGAAGCCCTCGCCCTGGGCACTGACTACGTAGCGCCCGGCCGGGAGCCTACCTGCAAGTACCAGCGTATTGGTTCCGGCGTAGTTACCGCTCAAGTCAAGCACTTCTTTACCGAGGCTAGAGTAAACCTTGACAGTCAACTGTGCGGCCTTTGCAAGGCTCAGTTGCACGTTGCCGGCCTTGTTCACCGTAAGCGCCCCGCCTGCAAAGTGTTCCACCTGCGCAATGCCCATGCCTGCATCCGAAGAAGATTCCGGGGCAGCACCCGAGCTAGAGGCGATGCTTGCGCTCGAGGTCACGCTCGAAGAGCTTGCTTCTTCGCTGCTGCTTGATTCGGCCACGCTGCTGCTCGATTCTGCAACGGGTTTGAGCTTGTCGCCCAGGACCTCGATCATCTTTTCGGCATAGCGCTTGCCGAAGTCGCGGTATTCCTGCGAGGTAAAGTGCACGTTCTGGCCATCGTTCAGAGCCTGGTTGAACCCTTCGGAAGACACCACGTAGAAGTTCTTGGACTGCTGCGGGAGCTTTGCGATGTTGTTGTTCGCACCTTTGCTCACGCCGCTGCGCAGCACTTCGCCCGCAAGGAACGGAATGTCGTTTTCGAGGCCCAAATCCTTGATGATGTTGCTGTAGACCTTTTTGACTTTGGAAGGCCAGTTGCCATCGCCGGCATCGGTTTCGCCCTGGTGGAAAATAATACCCTTGATAACGCCTTCTTCCTGGGCCTTCTTGGCCATTTCGATCAGGCGTCCATAGGGGTTTCCTCCATAATCGTTAATGCGCTGGGTCATCCAGCTCTGCTGTGCTCTAGCATAATTTGCGTAGGAGTCCTTGTCGAACAACTGGATGCTGCATCCTGCAACAGCCACCACGATAACCCCCACCTTGATTTGTGAATCCGTCTTTTCGACCATCGTGCGGCCGAAATAGTCCGTGGGGCCAAGCTTTGCACCCTGGCAGTGCGCCAGCGGAGGCACGGCAGTAGACCATTTGCCCTTAGTCTTCCCGGAACAGGAGCCGTTGTCGGCCGCCCAGAGAACCTGGAAACGTTCGTCAACCGTCTTGTCCTGCTGCCCGATATCGCCCTGACCTTCCATGTTGGACTGGCCAAAGGCGAGATAAATGTGGAAGTTCGGGTCTGGTGCAGCAAATGCCTGCGAAATTGCCATAGCCATAACGGCTCCGGTTAGAAGCTTTTTCATCCAATCCTCTTAAATATATTATACCCTGTATACCCAGCAGCAAATATAATTCATGGATCAAGCCAAAAAAAGGATTGTAAACTTTATTATGTTGTTGATTTTTACAACAAAAAATACTTATATTCAAGGGAAACTTAGAGGTTTAATATGAAAAACAAGGTGTTTATCGCGATGACAGCCGCTGTGGCTATGGCTGCACTGACTGCTTGTGGGGATTCTTCTGGAAGTTCCGAGCCGACCAAGGCTGAATCTTGCTCCCAGGTCCCTGTTTCCGCGGAATGTTTGGATGGTACGTGGAATGTGGCGGGTATTGCTAAGTTGACAGGTGAATCTGTCGTTGATTATTCTGCAAATCCCGGCAAGTTGACTCTTACGAGAGATAAGGGTAAAGAATCTGGTTCCCTTACATTTGAGCTTCCCGCTGCCGCTTCGAGAGTGAATCCTGGCGACTATCCGGTTTATGGAACATGGACCGTTGCCAATGGCGTCGTTAATTTCCATATCATGAGTACGGCAATCAACGGTACCCGCTTTGATATGGTTCCGACAGTCAAGATTGAAGGTGCTTTTGTCAAGTTGACCTTTAATAGGTTGCTGTTCCTTATTCCCGAAGTGGATGACAGTCCTATTGACGCCAATACCGAAGTCTTTACCATTAGCGCTAACTAGTGTATAAAGTCTCTGGTTAAGACAGATATTGAAAAAATCCTCAGCAATGCTGAGGATTTTTTGTGTATGGAAGTTATGGAGGAAGAGAATCTTTTGGGTTACTTGACGACCAGTACCTTCTGGTTGAGCGTTTTCCCGTTTGCATCCTTGAGGCGAGCCATGTACTTGCCTACGGGAAGCTTCGAGAGGCTTACGACATTTTCGCTTTCGAGGGTAGAGCTCAAGGCGAGTTTGCCGTTTGCGGAGTAGAGTTCAACCGAGCTCCCTGCCGGGGCACTTACGTGGAGGTTGCGCTTTTCAAGCTGCATAAAGGTGCTTGCCGTAACGTTGACGCGATTCAGTTTTGTTACGAATTCGGTGCCTTCGGGAGCTCCCACAATGGTGCCGCGGCCGACCGTACTCATGTACACGACGCCGAAGTTGTTCATGTCGCCCTGTACGAAGTTGCCGTTGCCCGGGCCACCGAACTGGTGCATGTCATCGTTCACGCGTTCAAAGGTCTTGCACTTGTCGGTGCTGCGGTAAATGCCGATCGGATCGCCGGATTTTGCTGCACCCCAGATAAAGATGGTTTCGTAATCGGAGCCTTCCTTGGCCTTGCCGATACCCACGGCGATTGCGGTCGAAGCGCCTTCGCAGCGGTTCCAGCTCTTGCCGCCATCTTCGGAATAGGCGAGGCCGTATTCAGTAAAGCCCTTGGGTTGCCAAACTTGCGACTGGTCCATGGGGACCCACAGGTGTCCTTCTCTCTTGGGAACGGTACGGATGAGTCCGCCGCCGTTGTAGTATTCACCAGCTTGCTCGTTC
>JAEEGH010010661.1_pt1 | contig 21029 bp, 18 predicted proteins | sample 9134181 | NCBI WGS metagenome assembly JAEEGH01 (sample SAMN16246544, study PRJNA631951) | gut metagenome | biome: gut microbiome; feature: rumen; material: DP-attached | host: Bos | place: Iran: Karaj | collected 2018-10
TAAAGAAATAGTTGCACAGCAAGATGATGGTCACGTTCACCGCATTGTTGGATATCAAGATGGTAGCCAACAGCCGTTCCTTATCCTCCAGTAATGTCTGTATTTTCTTATCCGCAGGATATTTCTCTTCCTCTATCTCACTAAGATCAGATGGAGAAAGAGAGAAGTAGGCAATTTCAGAGCCAGAGGCAAAGCCCGAGGCAAAGAGGAGCAACACTGCACACACGATGGAGACGATAGCCGGCCACGTGGGAGCGTTAATAGTAAAACCGTCGAACAAGAATGCCGAAAGGCATATAAAAGCTTCTGTATCCAAAATCCCTCGCGTTTAGTTAGACTTAAAACGGCAGGTCGCCTTTATCATCCGTTTGAGGCATTTCAGGCGCTGGAGCTACCGGTGCAGGTGCAGGAGACACATTCTGGGACTTAGGAGTAAGCATTTCCATATTGTCCACATAGATCTCTGTAACGTAACGCTTCACACCAGCCTGATCGTCATAGCTACGTGTAAATATCTTACCTTCCACATAGAGCTTGTCGCCCTTATGGATGAACTTTTCTACGGTTTCTGCAATCTTGCCTCTGAATACCAGATTATGCCATTCAGTGCGGTCGGGCACCTGTGTACCGTTCTGCAATGTATATCCACGCTCTGTAGTGGCCAGACGTACTTGAGCCACACCGCGTCCACCTTCAAAATATGTCACTTTGGGGTCAGCACCCACATTTCCAATTAAAATAGCTTTGTTCATTTTCTTAATTTTTTGTCGTTTATAAATTAGGTTACAAAATTACATATAAATCATAAACCGTGCAACTATTTGTCAAGTATTTCCTTTAAAAAATTGGAAATCAATACGGGGAAGGCATAATCGTCCAAGCTTGCGACAGGCACCTTGATGAATGCTGGCGACAGTGCCAACTCTGTCTCTTCAGGTACTTTCACTTCATAGAAATCGGCCATGATAATCCGATGACTGAGCACGTGCTTCACACCATGCTTCAAAAGACGGAATTTCATCTCCGTAGTTAGGAACATATTTTTGTCTAACTGAGAAAAAAAAGCTGCAGGGTTATCCGTCATCTCAGAATCTGTTTCCAAAAGTGGGAATTGATAGAGGTTTTTCCAAATATCTTTCTCCGTCCTTTTATTAATATAGGTATAGTCCCCTTGTCGGATAAAAAGGTAATTGAAATAGCGGAGTGTCTGCTTCGTCTTATGTTGCTTCACAGGAAGTTCCTCTACCCTTCCCTCACGGAAAGCCACACACGTTTCTTGCAACGGACACGCTTCACAATGCGGATGTGAAGGGGTACACTGCAAGGCTCCAAAATCCATAATGGCCTGATTGTAAGTTGAAGGATAGCGTTTGTCTAAAAAGTCCTCCGCCAACTGTCTGAACAGTTTCACACCCTTTGTAGAATCTATGGGCGTATCGATGCCTACATACCTCGCCAATACCCGATACACATTGCCATCTACCACCGCCACAGGCATTCCATAAGCAAAGGAGCAGATGGCAGCCGCCGTATAATCACCGACTCCCTTCAGTGCCCTCACAGCTTCGTAAGTCTGTGGGAACTTTCCGTTCATGCTCTTCGCGGCAGCATGCATGTTTCTGGCACGCGAATAGTAACCTAATCCCTGCCAATAGTTCAGCACCTCATCCTCCTCGGCATCTGCCAGTGACTGGACATTCGGAAACCGTTGCACAAACCTCAAGTAGTAATCATACCCTTGCTTCACTTGAGTCTGTTGGAGAATAATCTCCGACACCCAAATCAAGTATGGGTCCGTCGTATCGCGCCACGGCAAATCCCTCCGATGCTCCGCATACCAACTCTCTATGATCTTTGTAAACTCATTCATCGAATGCAAAGATACGACTATTCTTTTATCTTTCTCCCATATAATCTGGTTTTTGGTTTAGAGTTTAGGGTTTAGAGTGTATGAGAATCCCTTCGATGTGCATGAAAGATGGATTTTAAAGCTAAAATCGTGAAAATTATAAAATTGTGTGCATAATATTTTTGTAAGAAAACAAAAAACCGTATATTTGCAGTCCGAAAAATGAACGAAGAATATTAACAACAAAATAATCATACTAAAATGACTAAAGCAGAAATCGTTAGCCAGATCGTAAAGAACACTGGTATTGACAGAAAGACAGCCACAGCAGCTGTAGAAGCATTTATGACTTCAGTAATGGACTCTCTGGCCGCAGGTGAAAACGTTTATCTCCGTGGCTTCGGTAGCTTCAATGTTAAGAAGCGCGCTCAGAAGACTGCACGCAACATCTCCAAGAATACTACTATCATTATTCCGGAGCACAACATTCCTTCTTTCAAGCCAGCAAAGACTTTCATCAATGCAATGCAGAAAAAGTAATAAATTATAGTTTAACCATTAATATATAAGTATTATGCCAAGCGGTAAGAAGAAAAAAAGACATAAAATGTCAACGCATAAGCGTAAAAAAAGACTAAGAAAGAACAGACATAAGAGCAAGAAGTAATTCTTAGCCTTTAATATTTAAGGAAATGAAAGAACAAACTTATGATAACAGAAAAAACTTGCATAAGTTTGTTCTTTGTTTTTAGTAGTAACTCAAAAGTAGTTAATTGTGACAAGTGAACTCGTAGTTGACGTAAAGCCCCAGGAAGTCTCCATCGCCTTGACGGAAGAAGGAAGCCTGGTGGAACTACAGAAGGAGGGCAACAACACCGCCTTTGCTGTAGGCAACATGTATTTGGGACGCGTCAGGAAACTGATGCCGGGCCTGAATGCTTGCTTCGTTGACGTGGGTTTCGAGAAAGATGCTTTTCTTCACTATCAAGACTTAGGTCCACAATTCAACTCTCTGAACAAGTTCCTGCGCCAAACCATCAGTGACAAGAAAAAGACTTACTCCATCACCAAAGCCAGCATCATGCCCGATCTGGAGAAAGACGGCACCGTGGCTACAACCCTGCAGCAAGGTCAGGAGGTGGTGGTGCAAATTGTGAAGGAACCTATCAACACGAAGGGACCACGACTCACCTCTGAGCTCTCATTCGCAGGGCGCTATCTGGTGCTCATCCCTTTCAATGATAAGGTAAATGTTTCCTCAAAGATTAAATCGAGCGCTGAGCGTGCACGACTGAAGCAATTGCTCATGAGCATCAAGCCAAAGAACTTCGGTGTTATCGTACGCACCGTGGCAGAAGGCAAGCGTGTGGCAGAACTCGATGGCGAACTGAAGGTTTTGGTGAAACGATGGGAAGATGCTATGGCTAGGGTACAGAAAGCCACCAAACTTCCGACGCTGATTTACGAAGAAACCAGTCGTGCCGTAGGTATGTTGCGCGACTTGTTCAATCCTTCTTTCGAGCACATCTATGTGAATGATGAGGCCGAATTCAATGAGATTAAGGATTACGTATCAATCATTGCCCCTGATAGGGCAGGAATAGTGAAGCTGTACAAAGGCGAGCTCCCCATCTTCGACAATTTTGCCATCACGAAGCAGATCAAGTCGCTCTTCGGACGCACCATCTCCTATAAGAACGGTGCCTACCTCATCATCGAGCACACAGAAGCACTGCACGTGGTGGATGTGAACAGCGGAAACCGCTCCAAGAAGACCAACCAGGAAGACAATGCCCTCGAAGTGAACCTCGGGGCTGCCGATGAATTGGCACGCCAATTGCGACTGCGCGATATGGGCGGCATCATCGTGGTGGATTTCATCGACATGAACGTGGCAGAAGACCGTCAGAAGCTGTATGAGCGCATGTGCGAGAACATGAAGAAAGACCGTGCACGCCACAACATCTTGCCACTGAGCAAGTTCGGTCTGATGCAGATTACCCGTCAGCGTGTACGTCCAGCCATGGATGTGGATACGTCGGAGGAATGCCCCACCTGTTTCGGTACTGGAAAAATCAAGTCGAGCATCCTGTTCACAGATCAGTTAGAGAGTAAGATCGACTACATCGTCAACAAGTTGAAGATTAAGAAATTCTCACTACACGTTCATCCGTATGTAGCTGCTTTCATCAATCAGGGATTGGTATCCTTGAAACGTCGTTGGCAGATGAAGTACGGATTCGGCATGAGGGTCATTCCTAACCAGAGCTATGCTTTCCTGCAGTATGCGTTCTTCGGAAAGGACAAGCAGGAGATAGACATGAAGGAGAAGACCGATGCCAAGTAAGCATTTCAAGGTAAAGTTAAAAAGAAAAGGGCGTACAGTTTGTACGCCCTTCTTTGTTATCATATTTCACCCTGCCCCTCTCCTATCTAGGCGAGGGAACTCTGGAGTTACTCTTCAGGTTTCATGTTGGTGAATACGTTCTGCACATCGTCGAACTCTTCCAACTTCTCCACCATCTTGTTGATAGTCTCACGATGTTCAGGAGCCACGTCCTTCAAATCGTTAGGAATGTAAGTGAACTCACCACCCACATCCTCGAAGCCCTGCTCCTCCAGATGCTTCTGGATGGCTGCATAGCTCTTAGGATCACCATAGATGGTAATGGTACCCTCTTCCTCGTCGATGTCGAAATCCTCGTCCACATCATAGTCGATCATCTCCAGGATGAACTCGTCCATATCCAGGCCATCCTTCTTCTTGAAGGTAAACACAGCCTTGTGGTCGAAAAGGAAAGCCAGAGAACCCATGGTTCCCAGCGTACCACTGAACTTGTTGAACACTGAGCGCACATCAGCTACCGTACGGGTAGGATTATCTGTCAGTGTATCTACGAAGATAGCCACTCCATGAGGACCGTATCCCTCATAAGTCATGCTCTTATATTCGCTCTGATCCTTACCCATCGCGTTCTTGATGGCGCGATCGATGTTGTCCTTAGGCATGTTCTCACGCTTGCAGACTGCGATCACAGAACGCAGTGCAGGATTGTTCTCAGGTTCTGGTCCACCTGCCTTTACGGCAATGGCAATCTGCTTGCCCAGACGGGTGAAAGTCTTGGCCATGTGGCCCCATCTCTTCAGCTTAGTTGCTTTTCTATATTCAAACGCTCTTCCCATTGGTAAAAACTTTTTATATTATTATTTTAATTCTCTAAACCCTTAACTCTAAACTCTAAAGTTCGTGCAAACCGAATGCAGAGCCAAGCTTGCTTGAGCTATGCTGAGGTGCAGCCGAACTTCACGGCAAAGCCGTAAACTCTATCTCAGCTTAGCACCCAACTTGTTCTCCAAGTTGTAAATCAGCTTCTGCATCACCTTGTCGATGGCCTTGTCGTTCAAGGTCTGATTCTCATCCTGAAGGGTGAAGCTCACAGCATAGCTCTTCTTACCAGCCATCAGCGTCTTGCCTTCATACACGTCGAACAAGGTAACTTTCTTCAGCAGTTTACGATCGGTCTCGAAGGCCAACTTCTCAATGTCGCCGAATTGTACCGATTCATCCACAAGCAGTGCCAAGTCACGCTTCACGGCAGGATATTTGGCTATTTCCTTGAAGCTGACCTTATAGCCCTTCTGCAACTTCATCAGTTCGTTCCAGTTCAAGTCGGCAAAGAACACAGGCTGGTCAATATCCATCTGCTTCAGGATACCACGTGCCACCATGCCAAACACAGCCGCACGCTTGCCGTTACGCAGATTCAGACTCAAGGCAGCAGAGAAGATATCCTCCTCAGCACGCACGGTCTGAAGTTGTCCAGCCAGAATGCCCAGACGATTCAGCACATTCTCCACATAAGCCTTCAACTCATACACCGTGCTGTCTTCATCGGTATGTGCCCAAGAGCCAGCCACACGCTTACCAGTGAGCCACATGCCCAAGTGATAGTCCTCGCTATAAGGAGCCAGAGCCTTTTCAGGATTGCGACGCTCCTCACGGAAGTAGTAGCAGTTGCCAAACTCGAAGAAACGAAGGTCTGGACTCTTATGGTTGATGTTACGTGCCACACTCTCCAAACCACCGAAGAGCAGCGTCTGACGCATCACGTTGAGGTCATTGCTCAACGGATTCATCAAATGCACCAAGTTGGCAGCAGGATAGCTCTGCAAGTTATCATAGTAAGCCGCACGAGTCAGTGAATTGTTCATGATCTCATGGAAACCCTCTCCCACCAGTTGCTCACTGATCAGGTTCTGCATACGCTGAGAACGGTCAGCATCCCCCTTGACAGTCAGACTTGATTTCAGCGTGGTAGGTATCTCCACATTATTATATCCATAGATACGCAGCACATCTTCCACCACGTCGCAAGGATGCTGCACATCCACACGGTAGCGAGGCACATCCAGTGTGAGCACTTCAGGTGTCTCGTTCACGATCTCCATCTCCAGACTGCTGCAGATGTGCTTGATGGTATCCTTACCGATTTCCTTACCTATCAGTTCATAAGCCTTCTGGTAATCCAGTTCCACACGGAATGGAGGGAAGTCAGACGCAGCCACATCCTTCACGTCGGAAGCGATGGTACCACCAGCCAACTCTTTCACCATCAAGGCAGCGAGCTTCAGGATATAGACAGCATTGTTAGGATCGATGCCACGTTCGAAACGGAAACTGGCATCCGTGCTCAAACCATGACGGCGAGCCGTCTTTCTGATCCACGTTGGATGGAAGTAAGCACTCTCCAGGAACACGTTCTTCGTCTCCTCCGTAGTACCACTCTCCAGTCCGCCAAACACACCACCGATACACATAGGCTCCTCGGCATTGCAGATCATCAGGTCGCGCTCACTGAGCTTGCGCTCCACGCCATCGAGTGTGACGAATGGCGTACCCTCTGGCATCGTCTTCACCACCACTTTGCCACCCTTGATCTTATCAGCATCGAAGCAATGCATCGGATGTCCGAATCCGTGGCAGATATAGTTGGTGATATCCACGATATTGTTGATAGGACGCAGGCCGATGGTACGCAGACGGTCTTGCAACCACTCCGGACTCTCTTTCACGGTCACACCCTTCACAGTCACGCCAGCATAGCGAGGACAAGCCTCACCGTTCTCCACGATCACAGGGATGTCCAGGTCATGGTTCTCCACCTTGAAAGCATCCACCGATGGCTTATGCAACTTGGCAGGCTTATTGTTCTGCACCAAGTAAGCATAGAGGTCGCGAGCCACACCGTAGTGTGAGCAGGCATCCGCACGGTTAGGTGTGATGTCCACCTCTATCACATAGTCGCTCTTGATGTTATAGTAATCTTTCGCCAGTGTGCCTACCACGGCAGTATCAGGCAGCACGATGATGCCCGAATGGTCGGTACCGATACCTATCTCGTCTTCAGCACAGATCATACCACACGATTCAATGCCACGCAGTTTTGCTCTCTTGATGGTAAAGCACTCCTCACCATCGTACAGCTTGCAGCCTAGTGGAGCCACCACTACCTTCTGTCCAGCGGCCACGTTAGGGGCACCACAGACAATTTGTGCAGGCTCACCCTGTCCCAAGTCCACGGTAGTGACGTGCATGTGGTCTGAATTAGGATGAGGCTCACACGTGAGCACCTGTCCGATCACCAGTCCTTCCAGTCCGCCTTTCACGGTCTGCACTTCCTCCACAGAGCCCACTTCCAGTCCGATGGAAGTCAGTGCCACTGAGGTTTCTTCTGGGGTAAGGTTGAAATCCAAGTACTCCTTGAGCCAATTGTAAGAAATATTCATAAAATTTGTTCGTTTATAATCACAAAAAAAACACCTCTTATTTTTAATGTCGCAAAGGTAATAAGATTTTTTGGGAGAATAGTTATTTGTTACGCAGAATTTCACTAATTTCGTAGCGAAAACAAGGTAATGGATGGAAAATAACGGTACAAATCTCGATAGGAAATACGCGGTGGGCTTCGCTTTGAGCGGTGGGTTCATCAAGGGTTTCGCGCATCTGGGTGCCATTCAGGCACTGTTGGAGCACGATATCCGTCCCGACATTCTCTCGGGCGTGAGTGCTGGGGCTTTGGCAGGAGCGCTCTTTGCCGATGGTAATGAGCCCCATCAGGTACTGGAGTTTTTCAAGGGACTGACGTTTCGCGATCTGGCCGATTTGGTGATGCCTCGTTCTGGATTCTTCGACATGAAGGAACTGCTGGATTTTCTGCGCGAGCACCTCACCGTTGACCGTTTGGAAAATCTCCGCACCCCGATGATTATCACAGCCACCGACTTCGACCATGGGCGTTCGGTGCATTTCCGTGAAGGACCGCTGGCAGAACTCATCGTAGCCTCCTGCTCCGTCCCTATCCTCTTCAACCCTATCGCCATCGACGGGGTACACTATGTAGATGGCGGCGTGCTGATGAACCTGCCCGTAAGTACCTTGCGCCCTATTTGTAAGAAGGTGGTAGCCATCAATGTCAGTCCGCTGGTGGCCCCGCAATATAAGATGAATATCCTCAGCATTGCCGAGCGTGCCTATCACTTCATGTTCCGTTCCAACACCGTGCAGCAACGGGAAATGGCCGACTTGCTCATTGAGCCAACCGACCTCTATGAATTCAGTGATATCGACCTCGACAAGACGGAGGAAATCTTCCTCCGCGGATACAATGAAGCAAACGAAACGTTAGAAAAATTGAATTACATCGCGCAGCCGTAATTGTGAATTGTCAATTGTGAATTGTGAATTGATTATGAAAAAGATCATCATATACCAAGTACTGCCACGCCTCTTTGGCAATCAGGCAGAACATCCAGTGCAAGGAGGAACCCTGCGACAGAATGGATGCGGAAAGCTGGCCGACTTCACCCCTGAAGCACTCCAGCAAATCAAGAAACTCGGTGCCACACACATCTGGTACACAGGCATCATCGAACATGCCACACAGACCGACTACCGTCGCTATGGCATCAAGCCCGACCATCCTGCTGTTGTGAAAGGACGCGCGGGTTCGCCTTATGCCATTAAGGACTATTTCGACGTCGATCCCGATCTGGCAGAGGATGTGCCCTTCCGCATGCAGGAGTTTGAACGACTGATAGAGCGCTCCCACACCAACGGTCTGAAGGTGATAACCGACTTTGTGCCCAATCATGTGGCACGTCAGTACCACTCCGACCAGCAGCCCGATGGTACCACACAACTCGGTGCGTCCGACAATCACGACCTCTCTTTCAGTCCTTACAACAACTTCTACTACATCCCACAGCAGCCGTTGCAATGCCAGTTCGACATGCGTGAAGGCGCTGCGCGTCCTTATGTGGAATTTCCAGCGAAAGCCACTGGAAACGACCGCTTCGACGCTTATCCTTCGCAGAACGACTGGTACGAGACCGTGAAGCTCAACTATGGCGTGGATTACCAGAACGGCCATACCTGCCACTTCTTCCCTATCCCTGATACGTGGTACAAGATGCTGGAGATCCTCCTCTTCTGGGCATCGAAAGGCATCGACGGACTACGTTGCGACATGGCAGAGATGGTACCCGTAGAGTTCTGGGAGTGGGTCATCCCACAGGTGAAGAAGCAGTACCCCGAACTCCTCTTCATTGCCGAGGTCTATAACCCGAATCTCTATCGCGACTACCTCTGGCGCGGACATTTCGACTACCTCTACGATAAGGTGGGCCTGTACGACACCCTTAAGGCCGTGATGCGTGGCGAACAAAGTGCCACAGCCATTCAGCAGTGTTGGCAGAACGTAGGCGACATACAGAGCCACATGCTCAACTTCCTGGAGAATCACGATGAGCAGCGCATCGCCTCTACCTTCTTTGCAGGCGACGCCCGTCGAGGCATCCCAGCCCTGTTGGTCAGCGCCCTCATGAACACCAACCCCATGATGGTTTACTTCGGACAAGCCCTTGGAGAACCAGGCATGGATGGCGAAGGATTCAGTGGCGTAGATGGGCGCACCACCATCTTCGACTATTGGACGGTAGATAAGATCCGTCGTTGGAGAAACAACAATAAGTTCGACGGCAAGTTACTCACCTCCGAAGAGCATCAGTTGCTGGCCCTTTATACCCGCATCCTCAACCTCTGCCACACGGAGAAAGCCATCAGTGACGGCCTCTTCTTCGACCTCACCTACGTGAACTGTGGTGGTTGGCGATTCGACGAACACCGTCAGTACGCCTTCTTGCGCAAGCACGACCGCGAGCTGCTTATCATCATTGCCAACTTCAGTGATCAGGAGGCCGATGTGGCAGTGAACCTGCCAGCCCACGCCTTCAACTACATGCAGTTCCCCGAAGTGGACGACATCGTAGCCACCGACCTGCTCACAGGCAAGAAGGAACATATCTGCCTCTCACCGTTGCGAGCCACCAACACCAAACTCCCAGCCTATGGAGGCAAGGTGCTGAAGATAGCGTTTTAGTTTAGAGTTTAGAGTTTAGAGTAATAAAAAAAGCGAAGCTTTCAGCTTCGCTTTTTCGTGATTCCGGAGCGATTCGAACGCTCGACCCACAGCTTAGAAGGCTGTTGCTCTATCCAGCTGAGCTACGGAACCATTAAAATCGGCTGCAAAGGTAGGAGTTCTTTTTGGAATACCCAAATTTTGGGTAGGTTTTCTTACCCCAACAAATAAAAAAGGAGAAAAAACCTCACGGCCTCTCCTCCTCAAAACTTAGTCAATCTGTATTTGTTTAGTTCTTTATGTTGTTATTTTGGATAGTATATTATCCTTCCACCAGTAATTAACTATTTTCTTGGGTGCAAAGTAAGTACATTCCCATCACATGAATAAATCTTATTCTTTCAAAAATTTGTTCAAAACAAAACTAGATGTCATTTTTTTTGTATATTTGCGACAAAAATAACCTCTATTACTATGTACAACCTTGCTGAAGCCCGTCTAGATACCCAGACACATTCCAATGAAGAGAACTGGGATGGAAAGATCTCCTGTTTCTACGGAGACGTGTCGAATGCCATGAAGCTCAACAACTTGCGTGACACCGTAGAAGTTTACGGATTTACCTTTGTCAGAGCTGGTGAAGTGGTATATACAGGAAACGACCACGATTTCCCACTATACAGAAACGACCTATACATCAATTTGCCAGGATTTAAGATCAAGACCAAATCCGTGTCCGACGATTACCAAGGCCTCATACTCCTCATCGATGTGAAGACCTCCATAGACACACCCGTAAGCAAGGATATGGTACGCACTGCCTTCTTCCCACTCTTGGAACTCAAGGAACCCAAGATGCATTTGAGCGAAGAAGATGGCCTGCGCATAGAAAGAATCATCCTCATGATCCGCGAGTGCATCATGAGTGAATCGCTATACAAAGAAAAGATCCTGAAGATGCTCTATTCCGTTCTGGTATTAGAGTTGATGAATATCCAGGAGCTTCATAAGCGCAAGACCCCACTCTCAGAGCGCTCTGAAGAGCTCTACATCGACTTCATCCGCCTGCTCCCTAAGTACTATAAAGAGCATCATGACATCAGCTTCTATGCCGAGCAACTCAATGTCACCCCCACTTACCTTTCACGCCTCGTAAAGCAAGTGACCAGCCACACCGTGCTCGACTTCATCAATCAGATGCTCCTTTCCGAAGCCATCTGGCTGCTTACCACCACCGACAAGCCCATTGCTCAGATAGCCGAAGAACTTCATTTCAGTGATCAAGCCTCCTTCAGCAAGTTTTTCCTGCGTAATAAGGGCATTGGCCCTAAAGACTACAGGAAAAGAGGGTGAAAACTGGTGTAATACTTTTTGCACCTTTTTGAGATTTTTGATGGTGCGAATAATACACGTTATAGTGTGCATATTATTTTTACAAAATAACTGAAATAAAATAAAGTGCAGTCTTTATTCATAGCGAAGTTATAAAAGCAAGGCGTAGGTCTTCAGCTTCCAATTGCAAACGCAGTAGAATGACAGATATGTGTACACTTTATTTTCAAAATAACTGAAATGAAAAAAGTACAAAGTTCACTATCTTTGGAAAAGGGACAACAAAATTAGTAAAACAGTCAACTTGTTCAGGCGAAGGAGTCAACAATATACAGTAAAAAACATCGGGTGAGAAAAATGAGAGCTCAAACTTATGCAGTCTCCATCTCTCTTGAGAGGTTATTATAAAAAGCATATAGAACGCTGATTAATAACCACTTAAGTCATTCTTGTATGGATTATATTTTTTCATTTCAATTATTTTAAAAATTTAGTGTACACATATAGTCAAGACTACGAACTAAATTTTACTATATATATATATTTAAATATATATATAGTAAATTCTATTTACAGGTACAGAGGTATAGAAGTGCGTGTGTATTATTTTTTAGAAATAACTGAAATGAAAAAAAGTAATATCTTGCCCCACGAACTGCATGTTTATGCAGAAATGAGGGTAGAGCACCTCACGATCCTTGCGCTGAAATTTGACCTCCCTCGTGAGGGCGTAAAAACTCCTTCGTGAGAGAGGCTGAATTTGTGCATTTGCATATGCAAAACTATACTTTCCTTTGCAGCGTTTTTATGCAAAAGCAAATTACAAGTCCCTTCTTGTGAATTTTTTGGGTTTGTGATAAGGGAGCTACTTGAAAAAGTAGTTCCTTTTTTTATACCTATGTCAAAACTTCTCCCTAAAGCCTCCAAAAATTTTCATTTTTGCAATCTTAGAAAACCTATGATTATTATATATTGAAATGTAAACAAATGTTAAATATTTCTTAGGGTATTGACAAGCGGTACTTCAATGTTGTAACTTATTTATATACGCCGCTAGTTAGTGAAGAAGCCAAAAACGTGGTGGCCAACACGCCAAAAGCCAACAAGCTAACAAGCCAGTATAGATAACTTTATTTTTAACCTTAAAACCTAAAAAACTATGGCAATTAAAGTAATCGCAAGACAGACCTTGCAAAAAATCGGAAAGTATGTGGACACTTATCGCTTCGTGATGCAGACTCAGTTGTACAACTCGCTCTCACAGGCGAAGGTAATCAAGGAAGCCTCCTTGCGCAGTGGTATCCAGAAGGGTGCATTGAACGCTGCTTGGGATGCTATCGGGGAAGTGATCAAGGCATGGGCCACTGAAGGCCATTCTGTGGCTATCCCTGGACTCGGTTCTATGCGCTTCAGCGTACGCGCCAACAGCGTAGCGAACGTGGAGGAAGTAAGCTCCAAGCTGATCACCTCGCGCCGTGTGATCTTCACGCCAAGCGTGGACATCAAGAACGAGTTGAAGCAGACGGGTATCAACATCACCTGCTTCGACAAGGACGGTAACCTCGTGAAAGCCGTGAACTCCAGCGATGCCGGCAACGTGGAGGACGGTGAAGACGAGAACACTGGCAACGGCACCGACAATGGTGGCACCGACAACGGTGGTACTGAGAATCAAGGTGGCAACACCGAAACTCCAGGCGGTGACGATAACCCAGATGGTGGCATTGGGTAACGCCTAATTCACAATTCACAATGCACAATTCACAATTACCATCCGGATGGGTAACGCTGCGCAGCCAATTGTGAATTGTCAATTGTGAATTGTGAATTGTAATGCATTCGCCTTGCATTTTATTTCAGTTATTTCTAAAAATTAGTACACACATTAATTTAATCTTAACTACTATGAAGAACAAGAAAGAAATCGTAAAGTATTGCATCCAGCTATTGATAGCTATTCTCACTGCCATTGGCACCTCCATAGGTGTATCATCCTGCATGAGCATGCTGTGAGAAAAGAACTCCCGATGCAAATCTTGCATCGGGATTCTCTCTATTGAACGCAGATATAGCGAACAGATGGCTTTACTGCAGCAATGCTGCATCACAGCACCAGGCGCTTAATCAGTTTGGCAGGAACTCCACCCACCACCGTGTTTGGTTCTACATCCTTAGTGACTACTGCGCCTGCTGCCACAACGGCCCCGTCGCCTATGGTCACGCCTGCAAGGACGGTGGCGTTGGCACCTATCCATACGTTCTTGCCAATGTGAATGGGCGCGTAGGTCATGCTCTGACGTTTCGCTGGGTCAAGGTCGTGATTGAGGGTGGCCAAGACCACATTGTGACCAATGAGTGCTCCTTCGTCGATGGTAATGCCTCCTTGATCCTGGAATTTGCAACCCATGTTGATGAAGACATGCTCACCCACTACCGTGTTCTTCCCACAATCGGTATGGAAGGGTGGAAACATGCCCACGGTCTCAGGTACTTCGCGCCCCCAAAGCTTCTCTAGCAAATGGCGCAACTGTTCGGGTGTATGATAGCTGCCATTGATCTCTGCCGTAATCTTCAAGGCTTCCTGTGACAACTGGTGGAACATCATGTGGACATCTGAGCCTCCAATAACGGGCTTGCCTGATGCCATGTACTCTCTAAATTCTTGTATGGTCATATTATTAAATCTTATCGCTTAGGTTGAAAAATCAGTCCAGCCTTCCTGTGACGCGGAGGTACTCGGTTTCGTAGATCTTGTACTGCGTGAGGGCTTCGATCTCGTTGCTGCGGGCTTGCTGCCACTGTGACTCGGCATCGAGGAGGTCGGTGAGCGTACACATCTCGTTGTCGTACTTCAACTGCATGTTGGCAAGGTTCTGGTCGGCTTGGTCGCGGCCCAAACGGGAGGTCTCTATCATCTGGTAACCACTGGTGAGGTTCTGCACGGCCTGACGGGCTTCGATGCCCAGCAGACGGGTGTTCTTCTGCAGGTCGAGCTCGGCATTGCGCACGTCGAGACGGGCTTTCTTCACTTTCTTCACCTCACTGCCCCAATGGAACAGCGGCACTTGCACGGAGAGCATGGCTGTGGTGCTGTTGTTATGGTGGTTGCGGCTATAGGGATAGTAGGCGCCATCACTGCCTTGTGCCATGCCCTTGATCTTCATGTTGTCCAGATGGTTGTAGCCTACTTGCAGTGCCACGGTGGGCAGGTAGCCCGAACGGGCCATCTTCACCTGGTACTTGCTGACTTCCAACTGCTGCTGGAGCAGGGCTACTTCGGGACGGGCACTGATGTCTTCGTCGAGGTTCAGGGGGGCTTGGGCAGTGATCTCGGTATCGACGAACTGCAGCTGGTCGGTAAGGTCTAAGCCCAAGGTGCTGCAGAGGGCCATGCGACAGAGTTCTACCCCATTCTGCGCCTTCTGCAACTGGTACTTGATTTCACTCTGTTTGGTGGCGATGCGCAGCAGGTCGTTCTCGGTGGCCATCTCGGCATCTACACTGAGCTTCACCTGGTCGTAGAGGGCGTTCATCTGGCGCTCGTAGGCTTGCAGCATCTTCACTTTCTCTTGCACGGCGATGAGGGTCCAATAGCCGTTGTCCACTTCCTTGATGACCTCGGCTCGTGTCTTGCGCAGCAGTTCCTGCTTGGCTTTCAAGCCCACGGCAGCCAACTTGTTGCCTGTGGTGATCTGTCCACCTACGTAGAGGGGCTGCGTGAGGGTGAGGCCTGCCATCCACATGCCATGCATCTGAATGGTGCTCATGCCCATCATGTCGATGTCCTTGCCATATACGCCCATCAGACTGCCATCGAGCTGTGGCAGGTAACTGGCGAAGGCGATCTGCTTGTCCATCTCGGCCTGCAACAGGGCATTGTCGGCATGCTTCAGGTCTTCGTTGTGCTGCAAGGCGAGGTCACGGCACTGCTGCAAGGTGAGTGGCTGCTGGGCTGATGTGGCTACTGAGAGCATCAGTGCAGCACTTATCAATAGAATCTGTTTCATACGGCTTCTTCGGTTTGGGGTTTAGTTACTCTGAACAACGTGCAATAGATGATGGGGAGCAGCACCAATGTGATGAGGGTGCCCACGGTGAGGCCTGCCATGATACAGATGGCCATGGAGCCATACATGGGGTCGCCCAACAACGGTGCCATGCCCAGGATGGTAGTGAGTGAGGCCATGACCACGGGGCGCACGCGCGAGGTGGTGGCTGTGACCACTGCATCGTAGGGGTGACGGTGCTCTTCCTTGTAGAGACGGTTGATCTCATCGACCAGCACGATGCCGTTCTTCACCATCATACCGATCATGCCCAACAGGCCCACGATGGCCATGAAGGTGAATGGCTGACGGAATATCAGCAGGGCTGGAACGATGCCACAGAACATGAATGGCAGGCATAGGAGCACCATGAGGACTTCGAACCAGTTGTTGAAGAGCAACAGCAGGATGAAGACGATCATGATCATGATGGCTGGCATGTAAAGCAGGGCGTAATAGGTACCCTCGCTCTGTGTCTTGTACTCCCCTACCCACTGACGGCTATAACCCTCGGGCAGTGGAATGGCATTGATGGCGGGTTCTATATCGGCCTTGAGCTTGGCTGCGGTGCCCTGGAAGAGCAGCGTGTTGGGGTCGCACTCGGCCTCGATGCTGCGCTGTCCGTTCACACGGAAGACCAGGTCTTCTTCCCAGTCCAGATGCACGTCACTGGTGACGTCGCTCAGAGGCACGGCACGGAACATACGGTCTTGGATGGCATCTACCTTCGTGGCTCCTGTGATGATACCTGTGAGGTCGGCATCGTTCACACTGACGTTGGCCATGGTCCACACGGGAATGTCCTGCAGGTTGGTGATCTTAGAGCCATCTTCATTGCGCACGTTGAGGTTCACAATCACCATCTTCTCCTTATCGTTCAGCACACCTACAGGCAGTCCGTCGGTAGCAGCCATCAGCGCATCGGCCACATTGCTGCGACTCATGCCAGCACGGAGGGCATCGGCCTGCACAAAGTCGGCTACCAGTGCCTTACCCTTTGGCTTCCAGTTGTTCTGTACGCTGTAGGGATCTGCGTACTTGGACTGGCGCATGATGTCTTCGGCCTGGGCACTGAGCTGGCGCAGCACGGCAGGATCGGGACCGTAGAAGCGCACTTCCACGGTGTGTGAGGTCATGATGGAGAAGTTGTAGTGACGGAAGCGGATGTAGGCGTCGGGATACATCTCACGCAGCTGCGGACGGATCTCCTTGACCAACTTCTTCACGGTGTTGAAGTCCTTACAATCTACCATCAGCTCGCCATAGCTCTCGCCACCATTGGTCATGGGGCGTACCAAGCAGTAGTGTGCAGGGGCAGAGCCCATGCTGGCAGCCACCTGCTGCACCTTGTCGTTCTGCTGCAGCCAACGGGTGATCTCCAGCAGATCCTGACGCACACGGTCGGGTGAGGTCTGGTCGGGCATCTGGTATTCTATCACAAACTGACGATAGTCGAAGTCGGGGAAGAAGAGGTTCTTCACCTGCGTGAAGCTGGCCATGCAGATGACCAGGAATGCCACAGCACAGGCGATGGTGGTCTTCTTATAATCTATAAGGAAAGCCAAGGCCTTCTTTACGAAGCGATGCATGGGCGAGTTGAACGCCTCTTCCTTCTGTCCGTCGGCTTTCTCGCGGGCTGGAAGCCACACCTTGGCACAATAGGGCACCTGCACCATGGCGAGTACCCAACTGGCTAGCAGGGAGACGCAGATGACCAGGAAGAGGTCGCGGGTGTACTCGCCTGCGCTGGTGGGAGACAGGAAGGTGCTGAGGAAGGTGGAGAGGGCAATCACCGTGGCTGCCAAGAGTGGCAGGGCTGTGTTGTTGCCTATGCGATAGAGGTAGGTCTTAGGACCTAGTCCGCGTTTCTTATCCACCAAGATACCGTCCATGATCACGATGGAGTTATCAACCAGCATACCCATGGCAATGATGAACGCTCCCAGCGAGATGCGCTGCAGCGTGGTATCCATACCATAAAGGATGGGGAACGACACAGCGATGGTGAGCACCAGTCCGATACCAATGATCAGTCCGCTACGCAGTCCCATGGAGATCATCAGCACCACGATGACGATGAGCACAGACTCCAGCAGATTGACCATAAAGCCACTGATGGCCTTATCTACCTGATCGGGCTGGAAGAATATCTTCTGGGTGGTCATGCCAGCTGGCAGGCGCTTCATCACCTCCGCGAGTTTGGCATCTACAGCCTTACCCACATCGGGCACCACTGCATCGGGTTCCATAGAGAGGCAGATGGCCATGGCAGGCTCTCCCTCCACGAAGAAACCACGCGTCTGTGGCTCAGCGTAGGCACGTTCTATCTGGGCAATGTCGCCCAGGCGCATCTGCTTGCCATCGATGGTAGAGATGAGCAGGTCGCGAATATCGTTTTCATCCTGCACGGCATCGTTCACACGCAGCTGGATGCGGTCGTCGCCATTGGTGAACTTGCCGCCATTCACGATGGAAGAAGCCCCAGAGAGCTGCATCATGATCTGCGTAGGGATGAGTCCGTTGCGGGCTATCTTGTCCTTAGACAGGGTGATGTTTATCACCTCGCTGCGACCTCCCTCCACGACGATGCGCTTCACGCCCTCCACGGTGAGCAGTTCGCGACGGATGAGCTTGGCATACTCCTCCAGTTCGCTGATCTCATAGCCTGGGCCACGCAGACCGTAGAAAATGCCATAGACATCCATCAGGTCGTCTACCACCACAGGGGTGTAGCAACCAGAAGGCAGTTGGGCACTGATATCGTTTATCTTGCGACGCAGCAGGTCGAAGTACTGTTCTACTTCTGCTGCGGGCATGGTCATCTTGAACTGGGCAGTGATCATGGCCTGACCAGGTTGGCACTCACTGCGGATCTCGTCGATGTAGGGCATGGTGCGAATCTGGTCTTCGAGCACCTGTGCCACCTTGAGCTCCACCTCGTGGGCAGAGGCTCCTGGATACATGGCCACCACCATGGCTTGCTTCACAGCCACGGCAGGGTCTTCCAGCTTGGGCATCATCATGAACGAGTAGATTCCTGCCAGCACCATGGCTACCACCGCACTCCAGAACAGAGCGGGACGGCGCAGGAAGAACTCGGTAAGTCGTTGCGTCTTCATCACTTCAATCCTCCTATATTGGTGGCACTGGGCTGCCCAATGACTTTCACTTTCTCACCCTCAAGCAGCACGTTCACGCCTGCCTTGACCACTTGCTCGGAGCCTTGCAGTCCACTGCTCACCAACGCGTTACCAGTCTCATCGGTACCACTGAGCTGTACTTCACGACGGGCCACGGTGGAATCAGCCTGCACCACCCATACGTAGCTCTTGCCACCCTCCTCGAACAGGGCGTGGAGGGGGAGCTCATAGCCTGCCTGACCACTGCTGGCTGCCATGTAGATATCTACGCTGACATTCATGCCACTGGTGACGCGCGCTTCCTTACGATCTACACCTTTCAGGTTGAACACAGCACGGTAGAGCTGATTATTGTCGGCCTTGGGCGTGATGCTGACCAGCTGCAGGGGGTAGGTCTGCCCCATCACGGTGCCTTCATAGCGCTCCATCTGCGTCTGCTGCACGTAGAGGCTGGCAGGGATGTTCACCTCTACCTGAAGCTCTCCACCACTGAGCAGGGTGAAGACACCTGTGCCTGCATTGACCATCTCGGCCTTCTCGAAGTTCACGCTCTGCACATAGCCACTCTGAGGGGCATACAGGCGGGTGTAATCCACCTTGTTGCGGTTGTTCTTCAAGTTCACTTCCACTTGTTCCAATCCTGCTTGTGCCTTCTGCAGATCATTCTTGGAGATGCTCTTGCCAGCATAGAGTTTTTCCAGACGAGCCACCTCGTCACGCAGTTGGTTATACTGCGCCTCAGCGGCTTGCACACCCAACAGGTAGTCGCTGTCGTCCAGACGAGCCAGCAACTGTCCCTGACGCACATAGTCGCCCTCCTTCACATAGATTTGCTGGAGCTGTCCTGCAGTCTTGAATCCCAGACTGATCTCGGCATCTTCTTTCACCATGCCACTGAAGTGTTTCACACTTTGGCCTCCTACCTGTATAGGCTGAACGGTCATCACGCTGTGCGTGGTTCCATTCTCGTCAGCACCGCTTCCACAGGCAGTGAACAAACCCAGAGCGGCCATCATTAACAATGTCTTTTTCATATAGTGTTATTTTTATTTTTTTCTTGGGTGCAAAGATATGGACTTCACTTGGTATGCACAAAGTCTATTTTCTACCAAAATTGTTCTTTTGTTTAGATTTGTATAAAAAAAATAGTATCTTTACCGCCAAATAACCTTAATTCTATGGAGAACAACGAAAAACTGTTTGAGATCACCTTCGCCATGATGAAGGAACAGAAGCGCAAGCTGATGCTGGACAACTTCATCTACCTGAATGACAACCTCTATGAAGAAAGAGGATTGGTAGAGGATGACGAACTCACAAAAGCCAAGGAACTGATGCCGTTTAAGTTTATGTTCCTCATGACCATCATCTGCGTGAAGGGTAAGTTCCGTGTCAACGTGAACCTCATGGATATGGAACTGGGGGAGAACGATGCTCTGGTTATTACGCCAGGTTCCATCATCAACAAGGTGGAGACCGAACCTGGAACGAAGTTGCTTATGATGGCCTTTGCCAACAATAATGACAGCAACCTGAAGGAGTTGGTTTCGCCATCGACGCGCAAGTTCTTCTTGCACTCGGCAATGTTCCAAGGCGACAAGGAGGACATGGAAGAAGTGAAGGGTATCTACAAGCAGATGCGTATGATACTGCAACATAAGCAGACGGAATATACGCGGGAGAAACTGCAGAACTGCCTGAAGGGACTGGAACTGCTCTTCATGGCTCAGAAGGAGAAATTCCAGAAAGAGCAGATGTACAAGAAACCTTCCCGACAGGAGGAGATCTTGCTGGATTTCATGCAGGAAGTACACGACCATTGTCAGGAGCATCGTGACCTGAAGTTCTTTGCCGACAGGTTGTGCCTTTCGCCTTCGTATCTGGCGCATGTCATCTCGGAAACCAGTGGTAAGCATGCTTCGGAGTGGATCAAGGAGGCTGTGATACTGGAGGCCAAGACCATGCTACGCAAGAACAGTTATACGGTACAACAGGTGAGCCTGGCGCTGAACTTTCCCAACCAGTCGTTCTTTGGAAAGTATTTCAAGGCGGCCGTGGGGATTTCACCCAAGCAGTACCAACAACGTTAAACGTTATACATTAAACATTAAACATTGAACATTACATATGGAACAGATAATCAAGCATTTTACAGACACTGACCTGTATAAGTTCAGTATGTGCTGCGCCATCATTGACAACTTTCCGCGCGCACGAGTGAAGTATGAGTTCGTGGATCGCAACG
>JAEEGH010010664.1_pt1 | contig 21022 bp, 12 predicted proteins | sample 9134181 | NCBI WGS metagenome assembly JAEEGH01 (sample SAMN16246544, study PRJNA631951) | gut metagenome | biome: gut microbiome; feature: rumen; material: DP-attached | host: Bos | place: Iran: Karaj | collected 2018-10
ACCAGCACCAGTGTACTGACCCATTTGAGTACCGTCGATCAAGAAATAACCATAGTCCCAGTTGCTTTCGCAGGAGATCTTGCCCCAGAAGCTCATTTCACCGTCGGCGGGGATGTTCACCGTCACGGTCATGTTGCTCACGACGTTGGCAACGCCAGCGCCGCCGCTCTTCATGCAGTAAGCACCTTCATACGGGTTGGTGGTGGTGATGCTCCAAGGATAGGTAGGATCGATCTGCCAATCGAACATGCTGAAGTCGCCAGTCTCGAAGGGCTCGATGATTTCCTCACCAGGCAGACCGCAGCCCCAGTACACTTTCACATACGGGCTGTTCGGATCCAGGCTGTCAGGATAATACTGAGCAATCACAGTGCAGACAGGATCGAAGTTCTCGTCGAGCATGTAGTCGATCGGGCTGGTCACGGTGTTGTAAACCATGGCAATCGGGTTGCCTTGGACAGGCTCGGTGATGGTTTGATAACCTTCCTTAGCGGCTTGGCCATTGTAGCTACCAGCATAGATGTGGCCGCTATAGTAACCTTGACCGTTGGTCTGGAAGTTGTAGGTGTGAGCAACGTTGAATTCGTCGCGGCCAACCATAGTGACAGTGGCACCAGCGACACCCGTCGTACCGTCTTGTTCATAGACATGACCATTCACGTCGCCATAGCCAGAGACCTTCACGTTCACGGTGTTCGAAGGAGCGGATTCGCCCTCATCGTACACGGCGGTCACGTAGTAGTTGTAGCCAGTCATGTTGTAGGCCAAAGGACCATCGGTGTAGGTGCTCAGGTTGATTTGGTTGGTGGTGGTGTTGCCAATGAGTTGACCGTCGCGGTACACTCTGTACATACGATAGGTACGGTCGACAACGGGGTTCCAGTTGAGGATGATTTGTTCATCGTCGAACACGGTCTCGTCAACAACAGTCAAGTTCTGCGGGACGTTGAGGTGCGTGGTGAAGCCCCAGATCGGGCTGCTCACGCCGTTCGGGCAGGCGCCGCTGTTGTTGAATTCCACTCTCCAGAAGTAGTTGGTGTTGTTCCACAGGTGGCGCACAGTGTAGCTGTTGGCCAAGGTCGGGCAGAAGCTGCCATCCTCGGGGAACATGATGGTTTGCGGGTGAGCGGGATCCGGATAGTAGGTCGTACCGAAGATCAGACGCCAGCCAGTGGCATAGGCGGGGATGTTCCAACGCAGGGTGACGCTGGCGGGGTCAATACCGTCTTCGTCATCGGCAGGAGTCGGGTTGAAGGCGAAGCCATCAACTTCCGGGCAAGGCATGTCGTCGGCGTTGATCGTCACTTGGAAGTGAGGCGAGGTCGAAGAAGCCACCAGGTAGTAGGTGCCAGCCTCAACAGGCATATCGTTGATGATAGGACCAAAGCTGACAGTACCAGGAGCAGGTTCCGGATTCTCAGAAGCAGCATTGATGGTAACGTCATCAATCCAGATTTCATACATGTCGAAGTCATAGTGACGGAAAGCAATCCACACTTCCTGACCGGCATAAGCGCTCAAGTCAACAGTGACAGGAGTCCAGGAACGGTTACGATTGGCATCATAACGAACCGAGGACTTTTGTCCCTTGGCACCCATGTCATTCGAAGTCCACACGGAGGTGAAGCTTGAAGCTGTCGGATAAGTAGCGGTTGAAACGCAAACCTCAAAGTAATCATACCACGTGGCACTACCATAAGTATAGTAGAAGTTCACGTTGCCACCATCAGCAATTAAATACTTTTGAGGTGAAACAAGATAGTTGTTAGTATGATAGGACTGACCAGTCATATCATCATAAGAAGCTGAAGCAGCAAAGCCATCGGAGCCATTGTTGCCCATACCGGAATAATCATACAAAACATGATCTAAGCTATAGAACCAGCTATTTCCATCGTAATCAGCATCGATGCTGGTCCAGCCTTGCAAGCCACCTTCAAAGTCGAAGGTGAAAGCATCGCGGCTGCGGCCGTCCGACTTCATGATGATGTTGGCACGGTTGGTGGTGGTGGTCATGCTGTAGCTATTAGCCTCCATGTTGTAGGGGCCTTCGGTGTCGGAATACTTGTAAGCAGCAGCGGTGAAGCTCTGGGCACCCACTTGCCAGTTGACGCCAGAAGCCCAAGCACCATTGTTGCGCTGCACGCAGATCAGGATATTGCTCTGACCATCCCAAGCAAAACCGCCAGCATTGAAGACAAATTCATTCCAGCCCACAACGGGGGTCATGTTGCCTTCATACACCTTATTCATAGTATTGGTCAGCGGAGAGGCAGCATTGACAGCGGTCTCTGCAACATTGGCCATCCAGATGGTGATGTTGGATTGGAGGTTACCGTTCGTGGCGGTGCAGTACCAGCTGAGGCTGGTCATGTTGGCACCAGTCACACCAGCTTCAGCAAGCTCGCTAGCAAGGAAGAGCTGCTGGCTGAGGGAGTAGTTGTAGAAGCAGTAGAACGGCAGGTAGCCAGAAGTGGAAGTACCTTCACCGATCTGAGCCTCAAACGGAGCTGCGATACTACCAATGCCAGGGCCTTGGTAATAGTTGGTGGCCATGGGGCCGCCTTCGCCGTAGAAGTCCTCAGTATAGAGGGCAACCTTGCCGTTTTCACCGATGCTCACTCTGGCATCCAGGATAACATCTTGGTCGAAGACCAACTTATACACGGCGTCCTCGCCTTCCGGAATTTCGGGGAAGGGCAGGGTGTAGTCGTTGTGAAGGACGGTGTTGTGGACATTGGCAGGAATTTCCACGAAGGGGAATCCTTGGGTAATAGGATGAGTGCAGGCCAATTCCCAAACATCAGGAACCTCGGCATCATAAGGCTCAGCCATGATGTCCCAAACGCGGGCGGTACGGCCACCGCCATCATAGATGGCTGCCATCTGCCAAGCAGTTGCCTCAGGAGAGCTGCCAGTGTTCAACTGGACATCGATCACCTCGTTATGGGCCATTTGAACAGGAAGTTCAGGAGCCACGAGAGTGAAGTAGTCAGTGGGAGTGAAGTCGATGATGCTCACGTTCGTGGCGGGACCATCGTTACGCAATTGGAACGTGAAGGGTTCCATCCAGTAGCCGTTCGGGCGGCTGCCAACCATGATGGTGTCGACCACCACATCGTTCTGGAGGGCGAAGATTTGATCACCGACAGGACCACCGCCGCCAGCCGTGATGTCAATTTGGATGTTGGCACGGTTGGCTGAGGTGTACTTGTTGCCGCTATACGAACCCAAATCATAAGGATCGGGGTTGTAGCTGTCACTGTGGAAAGTGATAACCTTGTTAGTGGCAGAGGTGTAGTAGAAGTAGCGCGTGTTGTAGCCCGAGGTGTACTCGTGCATACCGATCATCAGGTTGCTTGTTCCGTCGTAAGCAAACGGAGTGTCAAGCGTGATGGTCGTCCAGCCGGGGCTGAAAGTCACGGTGCCGCTAAACACCATGTCGGAGGCCGTAACGGTCTCGTAATCCGTTGTGCCCGAGAATTCAGTTCTCGACACGTTCTTCATGAAAACGTCCACCTGATTGGTTTGGGCGGCGTCACTTTCACGAAGATTGAAACTGATGGACGTAATCGTGCCAGCAGTCCCAATTTCGTCGGCAGTGTAAATCTGCTCAACGAACGAGTAGCCCCAAAGGGAGTTGAAAGGAGTGACGTAAGTCGTACTCGTTCCATCACCAATGGTAACTACATCCGCCTTTGCCACGCCAACGAAGGCCAGCAAAAGCGTCATCATCAAAGAAAATACTTTCTTTTTCATAATGAATTGATTTGGTGAATAAATAAGTGAATTAAAAGGTTTTCTCGTGTAAAAATGCAAAACGCCCCATGGCCAAATGGCATGGAAGCATCACTTTTCCTAAGCATATTACGAACATTCGAATGCATAGTAAACGCGTTGTTTTAATGTCTAGACATCCTTAAGACTCTCAACTTTCGGTTTACCCTTAGTCAAAAACCGAAAAAAATTGACTGATAGGATAATTTTTGTATCCTCGCAGGGTGTTTTCTTGATGGCCTACCATAACAAATAAGGCCACCTCAACGGCGGCCTTATAAGTCAGTAGAGACAAATACGTCTCACAAAGATTATTTCCTGATTAGTACACCAAGAACTTCACGCAGGAAGTATTGTTACCCTGGCTGAGACGCAGGATATAAGAACCTGTGCTGAGGTTTTCGGCGTTGAGGTTGACTTGGTGTTCGCCTTCAGCAAAACGACCCATGTTCTGGCTCATCACCATACGGCCAGTCATATCGAACACCTGATAGCTGACATTGCAGCTTTCACTGAGTTCGAAGCTGAGAGTTGCCTGGCTTCTGACCGGGTTAGGATACATGCTGACAGCAATGTTCTCAACTGAAGGAGTCTCTGGAACGCCTGCGAAATCTTTCTTATAGTTCTCGCAACGGTACACACCCTTACCGTAAGTGGAGGCATAGATGACACCCGTATTGTAGACACCAGGATATACTGTCACGAAAATACCTTCATCAGTTACAGTGGAAATCTGTTCATCCTCATGATAAAGCAGCTGTTGCTTGAGTTCCGTAACCGGAACCTCACCCATAATATTGCCATCATTCGACCATTCAGGATTGTTGATGTTCTTGGTTCTGTAGATGCCACGCTCAGTGCCGAGGATAACATCACCAGTAGCCATTTCAATCAAGGAAGAATAGACTGGCATCTTGGGCAGGTTGGCCTGCTTGCTAACAAAGGTGGGCTCGTCCGACATAGCGTTGGTGGAATAGAACACATAGTCATCATTGCCATAGTTACCGCAAGTGACAACAACTTTATTGTTATCGCGCGGGTCGACACAGACCGAAGTGACGCACTGGCCGCTCATGGGCAAAGTGATTTGAGTGGTAGTGACAGCAAACAACGAATCGGTGATGGTACCTGTAGCATCGTCAATAACAGAGTTGAGGCCAGAGATGCGGTAGAACTTACCATCCTTCAAACCAACAAAGAGGTTGTCGCCATCGGCAGAAATGCCCATGCAGAGAGGCTCGCCTCTGAAGCCTGAGTGACTCTTATCGGCCACTTTATACCATCTAGCTTCAACGTCAAATTGGAGAGGGGTGCGGGTCATTGTGACAACATCGGTGAAAGCAACAAAGAAATTGGCAGTAATGGGGTCATGTACCTCAATGGAGTCGCCTGCAGCAAGAGGAGCCGTCAATGTGTAGTGGAAAGGATAATTGTTTTTGCTTATCACCATGACATCGGTTCCGCTCACCTGGGTTTCGTCAGTCTCATTAAAGTACCAAACCGTCTCAGGATTCAGTTGGTTGTTATATTTTTCGTGGAGCAGGATAGGCAAACGGAAAGAAGAAGTGCTGAGGCCAAGGCTCGAATGAGATGTGAAGTTGGTTGACACCCAGTCTTCACCTGCAGTTTGAGTACGTTCCAATCCACCACCTTTGTAAGTGACGAAGAACGTGTTGGGGTTCAGAGCCGAAATGGCGCAAGGACCAGCATGTCCTCCATCACCAAATAAACCCATATCATAGCCCAAAGGATTAATCCATTCACCCGTGCCAAGCGTATTTGCATTTTCGTCGCCCTCAATCAGCACAGTGCCATGGTCAAGGCCAGCGGCCAGAATGCGATTAACCTCCCCGGAGGGTGCCACATTGAACATACGAGTGGTCACATAGTTGCGGTTGCAGTTGCTGAAAACGAATCTCCCTGTGCCTTTGTAGACACCACCATCGGTACCCACATAGCATTCTCCAGCGTTGTTGGGGTTAAACACCATGGTATGGATACCCACATGGAGATAATCAGGAAAATAAGAATAAGAGTCAGTCGTTATTTGTTCAGCAAGGTAATAACCAGTGCCACTTTCAGGCTTTTGAATCTTCCAAAGGTAATAACCCATCACATACAGGGTACCCTCATCTAAGGGATCTACCACAATGCAGTGATTGTAAATTCCGAAGCCACCATAGAGGAGATGACCCTGATTAGCTGTCACACTGGGCAATGCCATAGCCCAATTCTGGCCTTTATTATTGGAAACAAAGACACCACTATGGTTACCATCGGTACCAATGCACGACACATAGATAACGTTATCGTTCGTAGGAGCGATAGCAATGTCTATCATAGCTGCAGCCTTGGGAAGAAGGGTATCGCCTTGCAAGGTGGAACCCGTACCAGAATGGCAAACCAAATGTTCGACGTCAGCACCGATATAAACTTGACCATCGATACCAGCGACGATGGTGTTATCTTTAGCGACCTTCACTGCAACAGCCTTACCTTCAACAGCAACAGCCCAGGTTTGACCTTTGTCGTTTGAATACATCAAACCGTCGTCGGTAGCAGCCAAAAGTTTGCTGCCAGCAATAGCCAGGTCATTGATGTAAAGCCACTCGTCAGCTGTAGGAGCCTTGACTAATTCAAATGCATCATCAACAAGTTTGTAAAGACCAGTACCAGCGAAGCTGTTGTCGTAGCCTTGTTGGTCGAGGCCGTTGTAATTGACACCGTTGCTGCCGTCACCAGTACCGACATAGATGGTACCGTCAGCATCCTGAATCATGCAGCTGACCATCAGATCGAGGTTGCCCACATGATGCCAAGTGACGCCGTAGTTGTAGGTTTTGTAAACACCGCCACCCTTGGAGCCGATGTAAACCACACCATTGGGATGACCTTGGTAAAGTCTGTTGTCATACACGACAGCAGTAGTCTGACCACCCATGTTGTCAGGACCCATGCTAATCCAATAGAGCGGGTCATTGGCACCGTTTCTTGTGGCCTGGACCTGCATTGCCTTGAACATGTCGGCAGGATCGATCAAACCAGTGTTTTGGTTAGCGCGAAGACTGCCCATAAAGCTCTCCGCATTCATAGTAGTTTGCGTACGCGGGACATAGTGTCCTCCTTGGTCAGCGATAGCCATCGATTGACCTAAGACCATGATTACCAGAAGTAAACTGAAAGGTAAAAATCTCTTTTTCATATCACGAAATTTTAATTAATTATCTGTTTTGACAGTTTTTCACCATAAATAGGTCTGCAAATATATGACATTCTCTCAAAGAAATTACATTTTGAAGAAAAAAAATTTCATTTTTTTTGAAAAAAAGTCATTTTAACCCCTAAAACGGTCAGAATGGGAGCATCTTATCCGCTTCAAGCCAGCCTTCGCTACCATTGGCGATTCGAACCCGATTCCAGCCGTTTGAGGTCTCCAAAACTGTCAACTTAGAACCTTCGTGCAACACGAACAAGTCGACACCGTTCTCGCTTGGTGAACTTTTCACCGTCACCGTTGGGGTCATGATAATGGCTTGGTCTTGGGCAACGGCGGCAGACTTCAGCTGAGCGGCAAAAGTCACCGAAAGGCCAAAAACTATCAAGAAAAGAATGCCAGCAAAAAAGCCAAGCTTCCGCAAACCGATGCGCCGTGAGCGCAGGAACAGGAAGAGAGAGTAAAGCAGCAATGCAAAAGCGACTATGGAACACCATGCCCAATGGTCGCTCGAAAACAAAGCTCGCGTACTGCGCCACCATCTTACGAAGAAAGGCTGTGGCATGGGATCCACCTTGTCAACAATGGCAAGGTTGGCAATAGCGAGGTTGGTCTTCACATCCTCATTTGACGGGTCAAGCTTCAAAGCTTTTTCGTAATAATAAATGGCCATGGGATATTCATGCATCTTGTAATAGGCATTACCCATGTTGTAATAAACTGGAACCGATTCCATGTCGGCAGCGAGAATCTTCTCATAAAGCGACACAGCTGTATTGTATTCACCAGAATTGTATGCGGCATTGGCCTGCTCAAACCATACTTCGCCATTATCTTGGGCATGAACCATGTTCAAGCCCATCATGGTAAGAAGACATAATATTAATAAGGTGTATCTTTTCATCTTTTTTCCCTTTCATTCATTACAAGACTTTTTCCGCTTTTGAAATCACATCAATCCCTCGGCGATAAAGGTCGTCCATCTTCTCTTCGGCACTGCCTGGAGCAAAACGGGCGAACTCGCAACTGTTGAGCGTATCGACAAACTGTTGTGTCAATTCATCAGGCACGTTTTTGCTCTTCATGGTCTCGCTCACCGTGTCCATCGATAACTTGGAGCGTTCGATGCCTGTCTTGTCGGCAATGTATCCCCACAATGCCTGCGACATCTCCACATAGAATTTCTCCTGATCCTTCACTTTCAGGTATTGCAAGGCGTTTTTCAACCGGCCGCGCGCCACCTTATCAGCCTTGCGGTTGCGGTTGGCAGCCGTATCCTTGGCCTGTTCCTCATGCTTCTTGAGGACAAACAACAGGATGACAAAAACAAGTAGCAAGGAGAGTAACCCCACGAAATAGGCCGATGACCCGAAGAAACTCAACTTCTGTGGACGCAGATGGGCATTGCCTGTCATGATATGGTGGATGTCGCTACCCAAATACTTGATATCCTCCTGATTGGAAGCATAGATGCTTCCACCCTCATCTGTGTCTTTGCCTTTCTCAATCTTAATATCATAAGGTTGTGACGGCAACGTCTGATAGGCTTCATTCGAAGGGTTGAAATAAGAGAACTCAATGGCGGGGATGGTGAAACTCCCTGCCCGACGCGGAATGACTAAATACTCAGCTTTCTTCGTCCCCGATAACCCTTGAGCATTCACATTTGTCGAAGTGGTAATCTTGGGATCGTAGACTTCAAAATCGGGTGGAAAGACGGGTTCAGGCATTTGCAGCAGTTCGATGTTGCCTGTGCCACTGACGGTAAGCGTCAAAGTGAAAGCCTCGTTGGTCTTCAGTTCAGTCTTGTCGATATCCGCCTTGAAGTTATAATTGCCCACTGCACCCGCAAACGAATCGGGTTTACCAGCTTCAGGAAGATTCTTTACCTCAAGTAGGAAAGTATTCGAAGTCAATTCTTTCTTCACATTAGCGATGTTGCGGTTGAAAAACGGGTCGTTGAAGAACTCCTCAAACGGATCCATGCTGCGGCGGCGGTTGCTCTCCGTCCTGACTTGTGCGATGCATTCTATTGACATCGGGTCGATAGTAAGATTACCTGCACGCTGAGGCACAATTACGATTTTTTGAATCTCTGCCACCGTATACTCAATGCCGTTGATATATTCGCTGCTTTGGTGCAAACTACCGCCGTTGTTATCCGAAATGTCCTTGGTCCAAAAACCCGCATAGGTAGGCATTTTACCGACCGACAAGGAACTGACCGGCACTTTGGTATACAACTTATAGGTCAACACCACCTGCTCACCCAAATAAGCGGATTTCTTGGAGGGTATGACGCGCAAGAACAAATCCTTGCCGCTGACCTGTGGGTCATTGGTGTTTTGCTGCGACTGGCCTTCACCCGACGAGAAGCCACCCGTTGCTGGAGCGGCATGACTACCATCGTCGGGAACCACCTTGATGTCAAAAGGCTCGCTCGAGATTTTGTTTCCTTTGACTGTCAAAGAGGCGGATCCCACATGGAACGTCCCTTCTTGTTCGGCCTGCAAGGCAAAGGTATAAGTACATTTCACACTATGCGACATCGAGCCGTTGACCATTTGGAAACTGGAACTCGTCGAAGTGAACGGCCCGCCCACCACGGTAAAGCCATTGAACGAAGGGGCTTGAAAGCTCTTCCCTTCGGCATTGGCTTCAAACACCACTTGGAAACGCTCGCCCACCATGACTTCTTTCTTGGCGGAGACTGTCAATTTCGGATCGTCTTGCGCCCACAGCCACAGGGGGGCTAACATCAAAAACAAAATGATTCGTTTATTCATAATTACCAATCTTTATCGCTCTTCTTCTTGGGTTGTTGTCTTACTTTCTGTTCGTTGACCTTTTCCATGGTCTTTTTTTCCTGGTTTTCAAGGGCATCAAGCATTCGCTGGGCATCTTCCTTCGACATTTGCTGACTTTGCTGCTGTTGGTTTTGTTGCTGCTGTTGCTGCTGGTCTTGGTTTTGCTGCTGGTCTTGCTGTTGCTCTTGATCCTGTTGGTCTTGTTGCTGGTCCTGGTTTTGCTGCTGTTGCTGCTGGTCTTGACCTTCGCTCTTCTCAAAAATGGCCGAAACCTCCACATCGAAATCGGGCATGGTGAAGAAGTTGCCTAAAGGCTGTACCTTAACAGCTGTATCCCCTACCTGATGGATGACGTATTCCTTAAACTGATAGCCCGGCTCAGGCGCATTGCGCAAAGTGACCGTCTCGCGACGGGTAGCTTCTGCTTGATCAAGAAGCACATGACCCTCTTTCAAAGTTGTGTCGGGAGTCACTTTGAAGTAATCCGTGGCTTCAACAAACTCGGCCTTCACCGTCACGTCAGAATCAATCATCTGGAAAACATTGTCATCCGAAACGGGCGCCGACTCGGTGGCATCCTTATCGCTAACCACCCGCAAATCACCTAACTGATAACCTTTGTCAGGTTTCACAATAACGGCAATGTTATCGCCAGATCTGACCAAGCTATCGGTCACCGAAACCGTACCATAAGCCACACTATCAACACTAACTTTCAGCGCCGTACGGAAAGTGGCAGTCACCGTCACATCGAAATCGGGCATCTGGAACACCGTATCATTGACTGGCACCGTGTCGTTTCTGCTTCCCGTCTTATACACAGTGAATTTATCCACCACATATCCATCTTCACCTTTACCAGACAATTTAACCTGCTGTCCTTCAATGGCTTTTTGTTTATCGGCAGAGACGGTTCCATGCTTGATATTCTTCTCAATCTCAATCTTATGCGCTTTCTTGAACTCAGCCGAAACCAGCACATTGAACTTCGGCATGATGAAACTATTACCGCTCACCTGCACTTGCACCTCTTGATTGTCGGCACGCACCACCATGTATTGTGAGAGTGCATAATCCTCATCGGGTTTTGCCGTCAAAGTGACACGCTGTCCATTGAAAGCCTCTTTTTCATTTGCCTCTACCCTACCATTCTCAGGTTGCACCACCCAAATCTTGCTCTTGACCAAATGAGCACGGCAAAACTCAAGGTTATACAAGGCATTTTCGTTATCGGGATTCAGCTTCAGCGACACCTTATATATATTAAAGGCATCGTAATACTTGTTCTGCGCCAAGAGGCAGTTGCCCATGTTGTAAACGGCATCCGACTTCAGTTTGGCATCAGGCGACATCTCTACTACTTTCTGAAACTCGTTGTAGGCCGTGTCGTAGGATTGTTTGGCATAATACACATCGCCCAAATTGAACTGAGCCTTCGCATTGTTCGGCCTGATTTCCAAGGCTTTCCTATAATTCTCGATGGCCTGCTCGAAGTCGCCGCTCTTGTAGTTTCGGTTGCCTCTACGAATGGCCTTCTCGTCGCTCTGTGCCGAAACCGTCAACGCAGACGACAGGAAAACTATGATGGTCAGATATTTAATGAACTTATTCATCTTTCTTCTCAAAAATGTTAAACTTCCGCTCCCAAGCTTTCTTGCCTGAGGAAATGAAAATCTCAATCAGCAAAAAGACGATAGCAGCAGCTACAAACCACTGGAACTGGTCTTCATAGTCAGTGAAGACCTTGGCATCAATTTCCGTCTTGTCAAGTTTGTTGATGTCGTCGTAAATCTTCTCCAAACCCACGTTGGAATTGCTGGCGCGCACATATATGCCGTTACCTGCTGCGGCAATCTTCTGCAACATCTGCTCATCCAAACGAGTGATGATGGTGTTGCCGTTTTTATCCTTGCGGTAACCCGTCTGATGGCCATATTGATTGTACTCAGGAATCGGGGCACCGTCGGCGAGGCCCATACCTATAGTATATATGTGTACGCCCTGTTTGGCAGCATCTTGAGCCGCCTTAATGGCTGCATCATTCTCGTGGTCTTCACCATCGGAAATGATGATGATGGCACGACTGTGGGCTTCATCGGGGAATGACTTCAGTGCCAAGTTGATGGCCTCAGCGATGGCTGTACCTTGCGAGGCCACAAGGCTCGTGTTGATGGTCGAAAGAAACATCTTTGCCGCCGAATAGTCGGTGGTGATGGGCAGCTGCACAAAGGCTTTATCGGCAAAGACTATAACACCGAGGCGGTCACCACGCATGTCACCAATCAACTTGTTGATAGCCTGCTTCGAGCGTTCCAAACGACTGGGTACAATATCCTCAGCGTTCATCGAGTTGGAGACATCAACGGCGATATACAGGTCTATGCCTTCTCGTTTCACCTCTTCCATCTTGCTACCACTCTGCAAATTGGCCAAGGCCAAAATAGAGCAGGAAATGATGAGCAAGAAAATGATGAACTTGAAGTTGGCGCGCCGGGTGGAATAAGTCGGCACAAGGCTTTCGCGCATCTCAATATGGGCAAAACGCTCAAAACGACGCTTCTGACTTATGCGGAACAGGATATAAATGATGACCAATACTGGGATGATTATCAACCAGTAGAGATATTCAGAATGTTCAAATCGCAATACGTTTTCCATGGCTTTAATCGGTTAAAGTTCTGAAAATAGTCTTACGCAACAGGAATTCGAGCAGCAGCAAGGCCAAAGCCAAAGCCACCAGCGGATAGAACTCCTCATGGAGTCGGCGAAATTCTGTCACCTCGATTTTTGAGCGCTCCAACTTGTCGATTTCCTGATAGATCTCGTCCAGCTTCTGGTTGTTGTTGGCGCGGAAATACTTGCCTCCTGTCGAGTTGGCAATGGTAGTTAGCAGTTTCTCGTCGATTTCAACCTTGATTTGTTGAAGCACTATGCCGCCAAAAGGATTCTGCATAGGGTAAGGTGCAGTCCCATAGGTACCCACGCCAATGGTATAAACACGAATACCATACAATTTGGCAATTTCGGCAGCAGTATAGGGGTCAACCGAACCAGCGTTATTCATACCATCAGTAAGCAGGATGACCACTTTCGAAACGGCTTCGCTGTCCTTGAGTCGGCTGATGGCAGTAGCCAAACCGTCACCGATGGCGGTACCGTCGTCAATGAGGCCGTTTTTCATCTCGGCCAACATATTGAGCATCACGCCATGGTCTGTAGTCAGCGGCACTTGGGTGAAGGTCTCGCCTGAGAAAATGACCAGTCCCATGCGGTCGCCAGGGCGGTCTTTCACGAAGTCGGAAGCCACATTTTTAGCGGCGGTCAAACGGTCGGGTTTGAGGTCGCGGGCCAGCATGGAGCCTGAGACGTCCATGGCCATCACGATGTCAATACCTTCAATATTGGAGGTAGAGTTGGTCGACGAGCTCTGCGGACGTGCCAAGGCTACAATCAACAAAGCCAATGCCGCCATTTTCAAAGCGAAAAGCAGGTGACGCAGATAAGCTTTCCAAGTCTTAGGCAGTTTGACCATCCCCTTTAAATCGGAGAAGTTCACAGATGCTTCTTGTTTCTTGTGGCGCAGAATGTACCAGATAATAGCCAGCGGCACCAACAGCAAGAGCCACAGCAGCTTGGGATTCGCAAATTCAATGTTTTCAAACATTTGTTTCACCCTCCTTTCCAACTTTTACTTCTTGTTTCTGCTTCTGCTGCTCAGCGAGTCTAGCTTCTTCCTCGGCCTTCCGCTTCTGGAATTGCGCATAGCTCTCGTTGACGAATTCCGTCATGCTGTTCATGGCATTCTCACTTTCCAAGTTGGCTGCCGAATACTTGGCAAACTTTACCAAATCGGCGACTTCCATCGTTCCTTTCAACTTATTGTAGGTCTCTTGTGAGAAATGCAGCGGCTTGACTTCCTCCAAGATGTCATCAGTGGTCATCTCGACAGCATTCACGCCAAACTGACCTTCGATGTACTCACGGGCAATGTCAGTAAGAGAAGAGAAATACTCCTTCACCTTGCCTGACTGCCAGAGCTTCTGCTGGCGCAGGTTCTCCAAGTCGCCCACAGCCTTGTCGTATGGAGGAATGACAGGACCACGGACAATGTTACCATCAGCATCTACCTTGGTTTTGCGGTGCTTGCGCCAATACCAAATGCCAAAGACGACCAAAGCCAACAAAAGCACGGCAAGAATCCAGGGGAACACCTCTTTCATTTGAACCGGTGCGGCGATAGGCTCCACAATAGGTTTGTAAGCCATGGTGGTGTCGACCATAATGGTGGTCGAATAAAGGTTGATAGGATCCGTATAGGCTTTCAGGCGATCAGGGTCGTCGAAAGACTTGGCGTAGGTCAGACCAACAGCAGGCACTTGGATTTGGCCAGTATCAAAGGTCATCAAGGTCAGTTGCTGCTTCACAATGACATTACTGTCCGCATCAGCGGTACGTTCCACCTCACTGCGTTTGATAATGTCGAGTTGCTCCGACAGCGTGTCGATAGCGAAATCGTTCCATTCCACGAACCAGCCGTAGGGCACCTTGAGGCTCAAATCGAGCGTAAAAGGCTTGCCCACTTGCACTTTCGTGTCGTTGACTTTGCCTTCCACCTCCACGTTTTGCGCATTGAGGCCGCCAAAGAAAGCGAACGTCGCCATCAAAAACAAAATGTATCTTCTCATCTTCTTGCCTCCCTTTTCTTAAAGAGTTGCATCAAAGGTCTAACATAGTCTTCATCGGTGTAAATCAACGAGTTGTCAATGCCATGTTTGGTAAACTCACGGTTCAACTCGGCCGATTTGTAGTGAATCATCTGCTGATAAGCATCATGCCAGGCACGGCTCGACGTGTCCACCCAGCGTTCCTTGCCCGTCTCCGAGTCGCGGAACTTGACCAGTCCCACCTTAGGCATGTCCATTTCGCGGCGATCCGTGATGCGCAACGCCACCAGGTCATGTTTGTTGGCAGCAATCTGCATCTCCTTTTCGAAGCTCTTGTCCGTCATGAAGTCAGAAATGAGGAAGGCTGTAGTGCGGCGCTTGATGGCTGAGGTCAGGAAACGCAGGCCCTCGCCAATGTCGGTGCCGCGTTCCGTCGGCTTGAAGTCGACGATTTCGCGGATGATACGAAGGATATGGGAACTGCCTTTCTTGGGCGGGATGAACTTCTCGATTTTGCTGCTGAAGAAGATGACGCCCACCTTGTCGTTGTTCTGGATGGCAGAAAACGCCAAGACTGCTGCCAATTCGGCAGTCAGGTCACGCTTCGACTGACTCTGCGAGCCAAAGTCGTTGGAACCCGACACATCGATGAGCAGCATCACCGTCATCTCACGCTCTTCCTCGAAGATCTTGACGAAAGGCTTGTTGAAGCGGGCGGTGACGTTCCAGTCGATGTTGCGGATGTCGTCGCCGTACTCGTACTCACGCACCTCGCTGAAGGTCATACCACGCCCCTTGAAGGCGCTGTGGTATTGCCCCGAGAAGATGTGGTTCGAGAGGCCTCGCGTCTTGATTTCGATTTTTCGGACTTTTTTGAATATTTCTGTTGATTCCATATTTTAAACCATCTTGTTTTCTTTTTTCGGCTTGGGGATTACACCCCGTTGCCGTTTTGTCGGCAGGGGGGTTACACCGCCTGCCTACATTGCTGTCGTCCCTACGGGACTTGGTTTACGGCACCTCGATGGTATTCAATATTTCGTTAATGATTTCTTCAGTGGTGATATTCTCAGCCTCAGCCTCGTAGGTCAAACCGATACGATGGCGCAGCACGTCGGGGGCAACGGCACGAATGTCCTCGGGGATGACGTAGCCACGATGCTTGATGAAGGCGTAGGCCTTAGCAGCCAGTGCCAGGTTGATGGTGGCACGCGGCGAGCCGCCGTAGCTGATCATGTTAGCGAACTTCTTCAACTTGTAATCCGAAGGATAACGTGAGGCGAAGACGATGTCGGTAATGTAATTCTCGATCTTTTCATCGAGGTAGATTTCACGGCACACCTCGCGAGCGCGGATGATATCATTGGGCTTCACTACAGCGTTGATCTTGGCACCGGCATTGGCGATATTTTGACGCAGAATCAGCTTCTCCTCTTCCTTCTTGGGGTAGTTAATGACCACCTTCAGCATGAAACGGTCCACCTGGGCCTCGGGCAGCGGATAGGTACCTTCCTGCTCGATGGGGTTTTGTGTAGCCATGACGAGGAAGGGATCCGGCAGCTTGAAGGTCTCATCACCAATGGTCACCTGATGCTCCTGCATGGCCTCGAGCAAGGCACTTTGCACCTTGGCAGGAGAACGGTTGATTTCATCGGCGAGGACGAAGTTGGCGAAGATGGGACCGCGACGCACCACAAATTCCTCCTTCTTCTGGCTGTAGATCAGCGTGCCGATGAGGTCGGCAGGCAGCAGGTCGGGGGTGAATTGGATACGGGCGAAGTCGGCATCAATGGCACTAGCCATTGACTTGATGGCCAAAGTCTTAGCCAAGCCTGGTACACCTTCCAGAAGGATGTGTCCGTTGGCAAGCAGGCCAATCAAAAGGCGTTCGGTCATCTGTTTCTGTCCGACGATGACCTTGTTCATTTCGAGGTTGATGAGGTCGAGGAATTGACTTTCTCTTTGGATTTTTTCGTTCAGTTCACGAATGTCAGTTTCTATCATTGTTTAGTTGTTTAGTTTGTTCTTTGCTTGGTATTGCGCGGGGAATGAATTCCCCGATGACATCGGCTTGCCCCTTCGGGGCTTTTTTGGCACGTCAAAAAGCGTGCAAAAGTAGCCGTTTTTCGGGTTAATAACTCCTATTTAATAAATTTATTGCAGGGATTTCATATTTTTGCATTCTCAAATTGGAACGAGAATGATCAAAAAAATCTATAAATTCGGTGGTGCATCGGTGAAGGATGCCGATGCCGTGCGCAATTTGGCTGACATTGTGAGTCAACATAAGGATGAGGATATTCTACTCGTGGTTTCCGCCATGGGCAAGACGACAAACGCCCTCGAAAAAGCATTGGCCAACTTCCGTGAACACGACGGTCAACTTGGCATGGATGCCCTGCACGAGGTCATCGCCTACCACGACGGCATCATCCAAGGCCTGTTCGATGGCAACACCGACCCGCGATTTGATGAAAACATCGCCGGCCTCTTCATCGAGCTTTGGGAGAAACTGCAAAAGACCGAAGACCCCTACGACTACCAATACGACCAAACCGTATGCTATGGCGAACTCATCTCCACCAGCATCATCCATGAATACCTCAGCAAACGCGACATCCCCACCCGTTGGCTTGATGCGCGCCAATATGTCATTGCCGAAGATGAAACCCACTACCGCGCCGCCAACCCCGATTGGGATGAGACGCGGCTCAGAATCAGCAAGTTGAACAATGAGCATATTCGGGGCATCGTATGCCTGACCCAGGGTTTCATCGGTGGCACGGCTGATGGCAAACACAGCGTCACCCTCGGGCGCGAAGGTTCCGACTTCACCGCGGCCATCTTCGCCAACTGCCTCGATGCCGAGGAGGTCACCATCTGGAAAGACGTTGACGGCCTGCTCAACGCCGACCCGAAACGCTTCACTAACACAGTTCAGCTGCCACATATCCCCTACTCCGAAGCCATTGAGCTGGCCTTCTATGGTGCCACTATCATCCACCCCAAGACCATCAAACCGTTGCAAAACAAGGGGATAACACTCAAAGTACAGTCGTTCCTCCACCCCGACCATGAGCCTTCTCTCATCGACGGCGGTCATCGGAAAAACGACGAGAGCATTCCATCCTTTATCGTCAAGGACAACCAAACCTTGGTCTCCATCTCGCCCCGCGACTTCTCCTTCATGGACGAACACAACCTGAAAACCATTTTCACCCTTTGCGTCGAGCTCAACATCCACGCTAATATGATTCAGACTTCCGCGTTGATGCTCTCCTTCTGCTTCGACAGCAACGAACAGAAGTTGAAACAGCTGAGAGCCAACCTCAAAGACAGCTTCAGTGTCAAGTATAACGATGGCCTGCAATTGTTTACCATCAGGCATTATCAAGACGGCTTGGAAAACGACTTTATCAAGGGGAAAAAGATTTTGGTGAAACAAGGGAGTCGTAGTACGATGCAGTTTGTGTTGAAGCAAGAGACAGAAAAACAAGTGTAAAACATAGCCATTTATTTGAAAATGTATATCTTTGCAACATCAAATTAAACGGTCATGTGTCAAACGGAAACCATCACTCAAAATGTCGTCAGACTCAGCAAGCGAAGCTACAGCCATCGTTTGGAAATCATCATGCCCAATGCATATCATGCATCACAACTGGCTCGGCTCAATCGTGAACTCGACCGTTTATACGAGATGATTTATGACGATTGGCAAAGCATCAGAGAGGAAGACTACAAAGTATTCGGAGCACAACTTTCCATTTTGCTCCAAACTATCAAACAACTTTACAACACATGCAAGGAACAGCCCAGAGAAATGGCACTTGAAGAAGAGACCAAAAGATTGGGCATGAACTATTCTGCCCTGTTTGAATTAAACAGCGACATCGTGAATTTCTGCATAAATATGCCTAAAAATCAGGAAATGAAACAACTGATGGAGCGTCTTACCCAAGTTGACAACCGCATCAAACAAACCGTCTGATGATTGACTATTTCGCCATTACCAATTTCGTGGAACGCATCGCCGCGTTGAAAAACGCTAAACGAGGGGTTTATGCTTCCGTTGAAGAAGAAGTATGCACTGCTTTTAAGGATGTGAGTATTGAACAAATCAGACAAAACCGAGACATGATTCTGCTTGACGACCCTCGCATTATCATTAAACTCCGACTTCCTGACAAAAGACATAAACTAGCCAAAAAAGACGGCTTCCGACTCATTTACCTTGTTTATAAAAACTCCGAAGAAGTCGCATTTTTGGACATCTATCCGAAAAATGGCCCTATGCAGCAACTTGACATTGACGACCAGCAAGTAGTCAATCTGGTCAGACAATATGTCGATGAAAAGGAAAACGGAACTTTGCGGACTTACGAAATCTGATTTTCGGGCATTTATCAGCTTTTTTATCAAAAAAACATCAAAATAGAGACTGCATTTTGTGTTTTTCCTAAATTTGCGCCCGCATTATAAGACTCAAAAATTCATCCTATATGTACAAAATCGAAAAACACCCCATCTTGGACATCCCGCAGGAAGACCTTGTGGAATTCCAATATGAAGGCAAGACCGTCAAAGGTCAACGCGGTAAGACCATAGCCGCCGCCCTTCACCAAGCCGGTTATCCCGTCCACAGCCACTCGCTCGACGGCCGCAACCGAAGCCTCAACTGCGGCATCGGAAAGTGCGGTGCTTGCGAGATGCTGGTCGATGGTAAGATACGCCGTATCTGCATCACCAAAGTCGATGGTGTCAAGGAAGTCCGCCGTATCGACAAGGAGGACACCATCCTGCCTGAACCCAAAGAGCAACAACCTCGTGAGGTGAAGATCTACAAGACCCAGGTCGCCATCATCGGCGCCGGTCCCGCTGGTCTCGCCTGCCGTGAGCAACTCAACGCCTTCGGCATCAGCAATATCGTTGTCGACAACAACGCCAACATCGGTGGTCAGTTCAACATGCAAACCCACCAGTTCTTCTTCTTCGAGAAGGAGAAGAAATTTGGCGGCATGCGTGGCTTCGACATCGCCAAGACCCTGGCGGGCGACAACCACGAAGGCATCCTGCTGAACAACACCGTTTGGGACTTGCTTGAAGGCGGTCGCGTGGCCATCAAGAACATCGTTACTGGCGAGATTGGCTACATCGATGCACAACATCTTGTGGTAGCCACGGGTGCCGTGCCTTTCATGCCGACCTTCGAGAACGACGATGTGCCGGGCGTTTACACCGCTGCTGTATTCCAGAAGATGATGAACCAAGAGCACACCTTGCTCGGTAAGAAAGTCCTCACCGTGGGTGCAGGCAACATCGGCTACCTGACCTCCTACCAAGGCATGCAAGCTGGTGCCACCATCAAGGCCATCATCGAGGCCATGCCCCGCGAGGGCGGCTTCCCCGTGCAAGCCAACCGTGTGCGCCGTCTCGGCATCCCGATTATGACCAGCTACGTCCTGGTCCGCGCCATCCCCAACGCCGACTATACTGGCATCACGGGCGCCGTCATCGCCAAGTGCGAAAACTTCAAGGCCATCCCTGGCACTGAACAAGTCATCGATGACATCGACATCATCAACATCTGCACTGGCCTCATCCCCGACAACCAACTGTTGGTGAAAGGCCGCGAGGTCTTCGGCCTCAACACCTATGGCGCCGGCGATGCCATCCGCATCGGCGAAGGCACCAGCGCCGTGCTGCGTGGCAAACAAGTCGCCTATGAGGTGGCCCAAGCCATCGGCGTGCGCTTCAACTACGACGATTATCTTGAGATTTCAAGACAATATATCGACTCGCAACAGCATCCTGTGCGTCTCCTTGAGAAGCCCAACCTGCCCACGCCCGAGCGCATGATGCAGAAGGCTTTCGTGCAGGCCGACTGCCTCTATGGCTTCGCCTGCAATCCCTGCTCGTTCAGCTGCCCACAAGGCGCCATCACCAAGCCTTCCACCAGCAGCACGCCGACCATCGACTACAACAAGTGCATCGGCTGTATGCTGTGTGTCTCAAGCTGCCCGGGTCTGGCCATCTTCGGTTACGATGTGCAGAAGTCGACCTGCTTCCTGCCCATCGAATATGAAGCACAGGAAGGTGCAGAGGTCTATCTCGTCGACAACGACGGCCAAAAGATTGGCGAAGGCGTCATCGAGAAGATCCTCAAGAAGTCGAACAAGACCAATGTGGCCCGCGTGAAAGCCCGTTCTTCACGTCCTTCGGGCGAAGCCAGCAGAGTGTTCGAGTTGACCGATGTCAAGGGCTTCATCCTGAAAGACCGTTACAACGCCAACAAGGAACTCACCACACCGATTTCGCCAAAGAAACTGGCCGAAGGCGAGAGCGAGACCTATGTCTGCCACTGCGAGGACATCAAACTCGACCGCGTGCTGCGCGTCATCGGCAACCGCAAGACCATCTCCGTGGATGAGCTGAAACACATCACCCGTATGGGTATGGGTCCCTGCCGTGGCAAGCGTTGCATCCCTCGTGCCCGTCAGATCCTGCGTTCCTACGGCATCGAGTTGGTGGGCGACGCCACACCGCGTGCCCCGTTGTCG
>JAEEGH010010669.1_pt1 | contig 21017 bp, 19 predicted proteins | sample 9134181 | NCBI WGS metagenome assembly JAEEGH01 (sample SAMN16246544, study PRJNA631951) | gut metagenome | biome: gut microbiome; feature: rumen; material: DP-attached | host: Bos | place: Iran: Karaj | collected 2018-10
GAGCCTCCGAATACCATCGGCACCACACCCATCGAGGCGGCAGCCGATGTCAGGAAGATAGGACGCATACGTCGCTCAGCAGCCACATGGATGGCATCCTTCAGCGAGAGATGTTCCAGCTCCCTTACCTCGGCGGCATAGTCGAAGAGGATGACACCGTTGCGCACGAGGATACCCATCAGCGATACGAAGCCGAGGACGGCGGTCAATGAGACGGGCACGCCTCCGAGGAGAATACCCATTGCCGTACCGAAGACGCAGAGCGTCAGGCAAATCATAATCAATAAAGCCTCGCTGACACTCTTGAAGTGCCACAACAGCACAAAGAAGATGATGGCAATGGAGATGATCAGGGCACCGATAATCAACGGAGTGGTTTCGTTGTCATCTTCATACTGACCACCGATCTCCATCTGCATGCCTTCTGGCAGCTGGAAAGTCTCCAAGAACTTCATGATATCATTTGTGACAAAGCCCACATTTTTGTCGCGGGCCACCTCGGCCTGCACCGTCACGGTGCGCAGACCGTTGCGATGGCATATCTGGCCGTACTGCCAGGTGGGAACAACATCTGCAAACTGACGCAAAGGTACGCTGGGGATGGCCTCGCCCACCGAGCGCAGGCTCATCAGCTCTTCCAGGCTCGTGGGGATGGCAGCCGTCAGTCCGATGGGAATCAGCTCGTCCAGGATGTCGGCCTTCGTAGCCTGATCGGCATCCTCGGTCTTCATCTTCACCTGAATGTCGTAGTCACCCTCCCAGGCGGTGCTTACAGGATACCCGTCGCCGTAGCGGAAGGCCATCTGCAACTCAACGGCCTCGTTGGTGATACCCAGACGCGAGGCTTTCTCGTCGTCGATCTTGATACGGGTGGTAGAGAGCGGTTCGAGCATGCTGCTGCGCACCAGCATCAGTTCGGGCCTCTGGCGCATGATGCCTACCAGACTGTCACTATAGTGTGCCAGCTCCTCCAAGTTGTCGCTCTTCAGGCGTATTTCCACGGGAACGGCCACTGACGAATAGCTCAACTGCTTAATCTTGACATAGGCCTCAGGGAAATAGTTCGTATAGGCATCAGTACATTCATCCACTAAGCGTTCAGTGGTCTTGTTGTCCGCGGTGTTCACAATAAACTGGGCATAGTTCTCACCGGCAATCTGCGGCGCGTAGGCCGTATGGAATCGCGGCGAGGCACAGCCCTTGAACGAGGCAATGCTCACGACGCCCTCCTTGTTGGCAATCATGTGTTCCAGCGAGTCGGCCACCACGGTGGTGCGCTCAATGCCTGTGCCGATGGGCAGGTAGATTTCAACGGCAAACTGGTTACGGTCGGCGTATGGCATCATGCGCTGCGGCAGCTGGGCGAAAATCCAGGCGCCGATGATAACACTGGCCACACCGCCGGCAATGGTCAGCCAAGGATGATCGAAACACTTGGCCAGCAGCTTCCGGTAGTATTTGTCGAGAATGTCGAGCAGGTTGAAAGGCTTCTTGCCGTCTGCGCGCGTCTTCGTCTCCATGGGTTTGCGGATGAAGAAGTACTGCAGGATGGGCAGCAGCGTCTGGGCGATGATCATCGATGCGAAGAGCACGATGGAGATGGCCCAGGGGAACGAGAGCAGGAAGTCGTGGAACTGTCCTGTCATGACGATGAGGAAGGGGAAGAACGTCACAGAGATACACAGTGTGGCGGTGAAGATGGACTTCAGGAAGTGGACGGTGGCATCAATCGAAGCCTGCCAGCGCGTCTTTCCCTCGGCCATCATCTCCAGATAGGAGTCGATGATCACGATGGAGTCATCGACGATCATGCCTAGCGTCACAATCAGCGCGGCCAGCGTCACCGTGTTCAGCTCGATGTTGAACATATAGAACAGTCCCAGCGAGACAAAGATAGTGATGGGCATCGTGCCGGCAGCCACGGCGGCCACGCGGAACGGCATGATCAGCACCACCACAAGGACGACCGTGCAGATGGCGATCATCAGCTCATGGAGGAAGTTCTCGATGGAGTCGTCCACCACCTTCGCCTGGTCGGTAATGGCGTTCAACTGCACGTCGTCGGGGATGTGCTGCTTGAAGTTGGCCAGTTTCTTGTTGATGGCCTTACCCATGCTCGACACGTCCTGTCCCTTCTTGATTTCCACCGACAGCAGGATACAGCGTGTACCGTTGTTGGTGATATAGCTGGTCATGCTGGGATACTCGCGCTTCACCGTGGCCACATCCTTCAGACGTACGTTATTGCCCTTGCCGTCAGTATAGATCAAGGTATTCTCAACGTCGTAGATCTTATTGAGGGCGTGGTCCACATAGATGGGAGACTTAAAGCCGTTGTTCTTCACGCGGCCAGCAGTCGTCACAAAACCCTTGGCTGTCAATATCTGGGCGATGGTGAGGTAGCTGATGCCGTAGTGCGACAGCTTGTCCGAGTTCAGATAGATACTGATCTGATCATGCTGCAGTCCGAAGACGCTCATCTTACCCACGCTCGGAATCATGCGCAGCGAGTCGATGAGCGAGTTCATGTAGTCGTTCAGCTCGCGGTAGGTCTTATCCTTCGACTCCATGGCCAGCAGCAATGCGGAGGTGTCGCCGAAGTCGTCGTTCACCTGGATGGCCAGCACACCGTCGGGCAGTTCGCTCTTGAAACCCTGTACGCCGTGCTTGAACTTGCTCCAGAACTCATCTTTGTTCGTGAGTTCGTCGTTGAGTTCCACTTGTATGATGCTCAGGCCGTCCTTCGAATACGATACGGTCTTCTCCTTTTTCACCTCTTTATAAGTAAAGATGTATTTCTCCAAAGGCTTCGTCACCTGCTCCTCCATCTCCTGGGCGTTCACGCCAGGATAGACGGCCACGACGATGCCCTGACGGATGGTGAAGTCGGGAAACTCGTTCTTATTGATGTTCGCGAGGCCATAGATGCCCAGAGCCACCATGCAGCTCACGAGCAGTATGATGATCTGCCGGTAGTGCATCGACCACTCCTGCAGGCTCATCTTCTTTTCTTTATTCTCTTCCATAATTGTCAATTATCCATTATCAATTGTCAATTATCCATTATTTAACGATCTCCACTTTCATGCCGTTGCTCACCTTCTGCTGTCCGGCTACGATGATCTGGTCGCCGTCAGAGAGTCCGCCGCTGACTTGTGCGCCCTGGGCAGTCTCATTGCTGATGAAGATCTGGCGCTTCACGGCCTTGCCGCCGTTTACCACCCATACAAAGGTATTGTTGTCTGAGTCAAGCTGCACGAGGTTGGCAGGCACAAACACACCCGTCGTACCCTGCATGTAGTTGGTGAATGCCTGACAGATCATGCCTGGCAGCAACTGGCCGTCGCGATTGTTGATGGTGGCCTTCACCTCGTAGGTACGTGAACGGGGATCGGCACTCACGCCACGCTCCGTGACATTGCCGGAGAATTGGCGGTTGCCTAAGGCGGGCACGATGATCTTCATCGACGAACCTTTTTTGATGCGCTGCACGTCATCCTCAGGCACGGAGATCTTCACCTTCACGCTGCCGATGCTCACCAGCTTGACGACGGGCACGCCAGGACCGGCATTCTGTCCCACTTCGGCATCCTTTGCAGCAATGTATCCGCCAAACGGGGCGTAGAGCTTCGTGTCGGCCAGTGCCTTCTTGGCCATGGCCTCTGAGGCCGTTGCCGACTTCAGCTGGTTCTCAATGGCAATCCACTGCATCTCGGGCAGCGACCCGTCGTCGTGCAGCTCCTTCATACGGTTGTACGTGTCCTGAGCCTGCTCCAACGCGGTCTTGCTGATGGTATAGGCATTCTGCATCGTCGTGGGGTCAAGTTCGGCAATCAGCTGCCCTGCGCCGACGGTCTGTCCGCTGTTGACATAGATTCGCTGGATGGTACCCGCAGTGGCAAATGACAGCGATGCGCCGTTCTGCTCCTCGATGGTTCCAGAGAAACCCTGTTCGCCATTCACTGCCTCAGCCTGAATCTGCTGAACCTTCACTCTCACCGTCTGCTCTGCAGCGGCCTCTTTCTTCTCTCCGCAGCTGCACAGTGCCATCAGCACCACTGCAGCCATCATGAAATGTCCTTTTTTCATTTTCGTATTACTATTTATTTTTTATATGAATCTCCGTGTCATTCCGTGTTACTCCGATGCTAGAACTCATATCCGAGGTTCAGATAGAAGTACGGCTCCTTCGTGCGGTTGCTGTAGCCGACGGTGGCACCTACGGGGCCGAACATCGTATTGTAGTAGAAAGCACCCTGTACGCCGAGCAACGTGCGGTAGTCGAAGAGTTCCTTCAACTCGTGAGCCTTCTGGGCAGCGGCTATGCGGAGCAGGATATAGGCCTTGGTGCCGATGCGCTCCTGAGCCTGCAGCTGTGCAGCCACGAACTGCTTCTCCACATATTCCATATTGCCTACGCCGGCGAAGGGCATCTGCTGCTCCACATAGTGACCGAAAAAGTCACCGCCGATGGTGTTGCCGAAGACGGGGGGCACCACATCACCTAAGAGCAGACGGCCGTACACCATCGGCTGCAGGGTAAATCTCTCGCCGAAGGTGAACGACATGCGCCAGTTGGCACTCACGTCGCTCATACCTGTCTGGCCGTCGAGTTTGGCGAAGTTATCCGTGAGATAGGCATACTCGGCGTTGAACCGTGCACCACGCGTGGGGAAGAACCAACTGTCCTCGGTGTTGAATTTCAGACGGGCACGGTAACTGAAGAAGTGCTCGTTCCCTAACTCCACCTGGGTCGATGTCTCCGAGCCGAGTTTGCTGCGGTAGTGCATATAGTCCCAGCGCACGCCTATCTGCAGGTTAAAATGGCGGAGGTCGAAGTTGATGGGCGTCAGTTCGCACTGCGACTGGTTGTAACGGATGTTCCAGTCGCGGTCGCCTTCCACATACACGTCGATATCGTTACGGTGGAACGAGTAGGTCAGCTTCGGTCTTGTGAAGCTGCGCGGATGGGCGGTGATCTCACCGCGGGCCATCATCCGCTTGCCCAGTCTGAGGGTGAACTCCGTATTCATAGGAATGGCAGTCTTCAAGGGGATGTCGAGCCCTAACTGTACGGCAGCGTATTCCTCCGTGTCGAAGCGGAAGCCGGCATGGAACTGCGCCGATTTGCGGTTGCCTGCCGAGAGGATCACGCGAACACCGTCTGCATTGGTCCAGAGGGAATCCACCTTGTCCCAGATGCCTGGGATCTTCCGCGCGGAGCTGCCCGGGAGTTTCTCGGGCATCAGGCGACATTCAGCCGTCTGGTAGAACAGGTCCATACGCATCGACGTGGTCAGCTCCTGCTGCAGCTTCGCATCGATGCTGTCGATACGGTTCAGGTGGAACTTCTGGCGGAGGAACTTCTCATCCTGCGGTGTCATATTCTCAAACGCGAGGTCGAGGATGCGATGCTTCTCGGTCATCACCTTTGGGCGCAGCGGATGCAGTATCTGGGGACGGAACGTGTCGTCGATGCCGATGCGCTGCTTCAGGGCGACGATCTCGTCCCAGTGGCGCATCGCCTCCTCCTCACCACGGCGCACTAATGTGTCGATGGCGGCCAGAGAGAAGCTGGCAGCATTGTAGCCCTTCGTGTCCACCGACAGGTGCAGGTCGGTGATGGCGAGGTTCTCGTCGAGTTTGTTCTTACAGTTCACGTCCACAATCTGGCTGATGATGCTCATCGCACCGCCCATGTCCTCGGCCGTCTTCGGCGCGCCCTGCACGGTGACGCCGATGATGATGTCGGCACCCATCTCACGGGCGAGGTCTGCCGGATAGTTGTTCTTCAGACCGCCGTCCACCAGCACCTTGTCACCAAGTCTCACGGGTGAGAAGGCAGCAGGGATGGCCATCGAGGCACGCATGGCCTGCGGCAGTTTTCCGCTGTGGAAGTCCACCTCGTCGTTCGTGATGATGTCCGTCGCCACGCAGGCAAAGGGGATGGGCAGGTCGTAGGTGAAGTCGAGCGAGTCGGTGAAGCCCACGCAGAGCTGGTTGAACAGTTCTGCCAGGTTCTTACCCTTAATGATACCGCCCGCATTCATATCTTTCTTACCTAAGGTGATGCCCGTGGTAAAGAAATAGGTGTTCTGTTTCTGCCAGTCGCTGAGGCTCTGGTTGCGCAGGTCCTCCTTGTCGGTGATCACGTAGCTCCAGTCCTGCACCCTCACCATCGAGTCGAGCGAGTTGGCGTTGTAACCGATGGCATACAGACCGCCGATGATGCTGCCCATCGACGTACCCGTGACGATATCGACGGGGATGCCCGCCTTCTCCAACACCTTCAGCACGCCGATATGTGCCATACCCTTCGCACCGCCGCCGCTCAACACGACGCCGACCTTCTTCCGGGTGTTACCAACAGCCGTGCTGTCTTTCTTTTCCACGACAACCGTGCTGTCATTCTCCTGTGCCTTCACCATGCTGCACATCATCGCAGCCACTAATATCAATACTATCCTTTTCATCCGTTAAATCTGTTATTGTCTTTTTACTTTTTTACCTTTTACCTTTTTACCCTTTTACCTTTTTACCTTTACCTATGGTACTTCTTCCGATACTCTAATGGCGTCATGCCCGCGTGTTCCTTAAAATACTTACCGAAGAACGACGCATTGGGGAAGTTCAGGTCGTTGGCAATCTCCTGCATCGTCATGTCAGAATAGCGCAGACGGTGCTCAATGGCCTTCAGCGTATAGAATTGTATCATTTCGCTTGGCCGACGGCTCATCGTCTCCTTGAGCAGGGTTGAGAGATACTTCGGTGTCACGTTCAGTTGCTTGGCGAAATCATCCACCCTGCGTATGCGGCCGTCGCTTTGTTCTACTAAGCGCATAAACTCGTTTGCCAACCGCTGACGGTGAAGGCCGGTCGTTACCGTGTTCTCAGGCTCCTGCCTACGCATCATGCAGAGCATTTCCAGCATCATCGTACAGACTAGTGAACGAACGATTTCGAAATACAACGAGGAACTTTGGTCTCTCATTCTGCGGCATAGCAATTGGAAATAGTCATCAAGCAGGGTCACATCATCATCAGACAGATGTATTTTGGGGTGTTGCTTGAGATAAGGCAGGTCTGACAAACTTACTTCACCGTACTTACTGATGTCCCATAATTCGCCTCTGGAGAACCAGATCTGTCGGCAATTGAAATCCGGTGATGACATGAAATTTGTGACCACGCTATGCGCCATGTATAGGTACAAGTCGTTTTTGTGAAGCTGTATCTGCTGCCCGTCGTAGTCAAACTGCGCCATGCCATCTGTACAGATGACGATGAGTCCATGGTTGTCAAGACGTATTTCGCCCTGCGGCAGCGAACCGAAGTTCTCCATGACTACAAGTTCGTCGCTGTCGCCCAGACGTAGGGTGTCAGAACCACTCCTTGGTTTGAGATCCTGTATTTCCATGCTGTTCCTTTTTTCTTGTTTCTGCGTGCAAAATTCGTCATTAATTTCCGATTTTCGCTGTTCAAAATTTCCCGAAATATGCTCAATTATTGTCCAAAAGCCTCCAAATGCGCAAATTAAACATTCTTTAAGAAATTTCAAACATTCAAAATGGTTAATTTTTCCCCTAAGCTATCGTTTGCTTTCTCTCTTGGGTGCAAAGATAGAACATTTTGAGCGAAACGCCAAAGAAAATGTAAAAACAAAGAGAGCTGACAGTACATTTTTACCGTCAGCCCCCTCGTTTTTACCTTTTTACTTTTTCACCTTTTCACCTTTTCACCTTTACAGCGGCCCATACCCCATACAACTGGTAGTTCCGATCGCCGTTAAGAATGCTGTGAGCGCAGCTACTATCACCTTCACCGCCAGCTCCACAATCCTCTGCTTCTTCATACTTTACCTCCTTTCTTCTTTAGTCACACAGATCTCACAGATCTCACAGATATTATTTGCCTTGCAAAAGATTTCACAAATATCCTCCCCTTGCAGATGATCTCACAGTTTTTCTCTGCGCAGGCGCAGCTTTAGCTGCATCTATCTGTGAGATTATAAAAGAATCTGTGCATCATAATCTGTGAGATCTGTGAAGATCTGTGTGACTTAAATCATCCGTTGCCCTGATTATCTGCAGCCGGTGCCATGAGGTAAGAGATCGGCGTCTTCTTCTGGAAGCGCTTCTGCTTGCCATTGATCGTGCGGATCTCGCTCTGCACCACATACCCGTACTCGAAGATGCACTGCTCCTTGAAGGCTCGGCTGGTGAGCTTCTCGCCCTTCGTGTTCTCCGGCGAGAAATTAATCTTGATGCCGTTGATCATGGCATCGGCACCGGCTGCCACGGCAGACTCGATATCGTTCTTGCCCTGCTTCTGACCATCGACGCTCGGTGAGAACGTACCCAGTCCGTCGAGCTTCACGGGCTGACCCTGTGAGAGCAGCTCGCTCATGCACTCTACCACCTGACCCAGTACCAAGACACACATCTGATAGTCGGCGATCTTGCCGTGACTCGTCATGTGCTTGGCGAATCCCTTCAGGTTAAGGGGTTCCTTTGAATCTACCTCGGCAAACCACTTGCCGAATGCGGTGCTGTCGTCGTTGGTGTTCTGACGCAGGTTAATCACCATTGGAATGTTTGTTCTTGCCATTTCTTGTTCCTTTCTCTTTTTAGTTAAACATTGACTTTTCTTTTTGTAGCGATCTACATCGGGTCGCCACCTCCCGCCCTTCAGGTATCTTTTTCCCCTCCTAAGTTAGGAGGGCTTCTTCTATTTATTTCCCCTCCTGAGTAGGAGGGCTTCTTCTATTTATTTCCCCTCCTGAGTAGGAGGGGTTAGGGGTGGTCTGATCGGCGCCATTCTCATCTCACCTTTCCTCCTGAATTCGTTTGCAAATTTACGAAATTTCCCGAACATGCGCAAACTTTTTATTATGTCTAAACGTCTTTTACCGCCTTATTCCACCTTATTCCGTATTACACCAAATTATTTGCGCTTTTTCTTGCATATCTCACCGATTTTTCGTACCTTTGCAACATTAAACAACTATTAGTGGACAAAATTCTTGCTTAGGCAAGCGGCTTCAAAGCCGAGTCTTCTAATTATACAAATTAATTTCCTAAACAAAACCATCATGCAACAAAACCAGTGTTTAACTATGGGGCGAACACAGTTGGCCCAAATGTACTTTCCCTTCATCCAACCCAAGTCTGCTTGGGAGAAACTGAGGTCACTCTTACAGGAAGATCCCGGCCTCGCGCATCTTACAAAGTTGAAGCGCCGCATGTTTCTCCCAGCGGAAGTAAACATTATTTACCAACACCTCGGGCAGCCATAAGCTGCCTTTTTTAGGCCATTTTCGCGCCCCCGATTTTCCATAGACCAAACTCAGACTTTGCTTTCTTGAAACTCCGACTTTATAGGCAGCAAACTCTGTCTTTACTTTAGGCTTATATTGACAACAAAATAGAGAATACTCAAATATAAAGAAATTTCAATTCTTGTTGCCTACAGTTTTAGTCATTTAGTCAATTAGTCATTTGCTAAATCCAATCGTTCATTTACAAATCTATAAATATATTATATTATTATATATATTATAATATATATAATAATATAATATATTCTAAATGACTAATTTCCCATTTTCAAATACCAATTGACTAAATGACTAAATGAATAAATGAATAGTTTCAATGTACTCCGCAAGCCTTGTGGAATCACTTTTTTGTCCAAAAGCCCTTTTCTTTCAGAAAAAAGTTGTACCTTTGCAAAGTCCAATGATTATGATATGAGCAAGATAATTATACACGACAGGAATGAGCAGTTTGCCGAAATCGTTTCGATGATCCAGCACACTCGGAATGATGTGGTGAGGCTGGCTAATGCTTCTCTGATAGATTTGTATTGGAAAATCGGCAAATACATCTCTAACAAGATTGCTGCCTCAGAATGGGGTGATGGTGTTGTTAAGCAATTGGCTGATTATATCGAAAGAACCAGCCCTGAAACCAAAGGTTTTTCTGATAAGAATCTTTGGCGAATGAAGCAGTTCTATGAAACTTATAATGGCGCAGACGAAAAACTCTCAGCACTGCTGAGACAAATTAGTTGGACTAACAATCTAACCATTATGAGCCGTTCTAAGTCTGAGGAAGAAAGGTTGTTTTATTTGCAGTTATGTGTACACGACAGGCTCTCTACTCGTCAGCTAGATCGACAGATAGATAGTGCCCTTTATGAACGAAATGCTGTTGGGAGTCCAAAACTCTCAGCGGTGCTGAGAGAAATTGCACCCCAGGCAGAACAGATATTCCGAGACCAGTATGTGATGGAGTTTATTGGTGGCAAGGAATACAAACATGAGAATAGCATGAAGGCTGCGCTGGTGAAACAGATGAAGAAATTCATTTTGGAACTTGGCAAGGACTTCCTTTTCTATGATGAAGAGTTCCGTTTACAGGTTGGCAACAGTGATTTCCGTATTGATCTTTTATTCTATCACAGAGAGTTGCAGTGTCTTGTTGCTTTTGAATTAAAGATGGAGAAATTCAAACCTGAGCATTTGGGTCAATTGAATTTCTATTTGGAGGCTCTTGATAGAGATGTGAGAAAGCCTAAGGAGAATCCAAGTATTGGCATACTGCTCTGTAAAGACAAAGATGATACGGTGGTTGAATATGCATTAAGTCGTAGCCTGTCACCAACAATGGTGGCCGAATATCAACTATGCCTGCCAGATAAGGCTCTTCTCCAGCAGAAGTTGCATGACATCATTGAACAAGATTCAGACAATTCTGAATTATGATCATCATCTAATATGCTTATGGCCCGCATCACTGCGAGCCATAAGCAATTACTAACTAATCAAATAACCAAAATAACAAAACCAAACTTATGAAAAAAATAACTAACTCTAATTTATGCGTGATTCTTAAATCGAGGGCAAAATTACGCCATATTTCGTCCCATAGCAAACATTCTCGCATTTATTTCTCCAACTTGTAGCGACAAACGTCCCCACAGGCGACAAATCGGGCCATCTCCCTCAAAACTTGTCCTGTATAGACGATTAATTTATCTTTTTCCTCAAAATCTTCCTTACTCACAGAGTGTCACCGACACATTGTGAGCACGACCACAAGAGCAAAAACCCCACCACAAGATGGAGTGACATTATTGAATTAAAATGAGGAGGACAACCTCGCCGTTCGTGAGAATAGCGAGGATTTTTTCGATTTTTCTTGCTAGAATTAAAACTTTTGCTTATCTTTGCGGCATATTAACAAAGACGATACTATAATGAAGAAATTATATTCTACTTTGCCGATTCTTGCTACGATAATAGCTGTATTAAGTTTCACAGCATGTGGCAGTAATGATGAAGATGAAATTGTGTCTTCTCCTGATAGCTATATTGTAGGCACTTGGAGGTCATTTAAGGGTGAAGTGTTCTATAATGGAGAAAAGACGGTTCTTGATATAGATAAAACCGGAGCCAATTCTGGCTCTTATATGGAGATCAAGTTTGAAAATGGAAATAAAGTTACTGCCTGGTGGTGGGCACAAGACAATAACAATATTAGCCATTGGACAGAAGGTACTGGAACTTATCTTATTAAAGGAACTGTTGTCACAATTACAGATACAAATGGTGATACTATGGATTTATTATACGATAGTAAAGATAGGACATTGATGTTAAGAAGCACGCCTGTTGTAGATGGAATAGCTTTTACTACCAATATCTATTTTAAGAAGTAATAGAAAATTGGCCCTTATGAAAGGAACGGTATATAAATATACATTTTCTGATGGAAAGGTTTACATAGGTAAGTCAATTCATGCTAATTTGCGAAAAGTAGAGCACTTCGATAAAACAATGGGCCTTGCTAATCCAAGATTTTATGAGGCATACAGGAAATTGGGGAAACCTAGTTATGAAGTTCTATTTGAAGAGGATTTTGGTAACATATTAGAAAGAGAAGTAACTCTATGTGGAATAGAAAGGTATTATATTAACTATTATAGAGCAACAGATCCAGATTTTGGATATAACATAAGAAACATGTCTCCTTTCACTCCTGGAATGAAAAAAGAAATAGATTTAAAAGTTGAGGAGATATATGCACAATTAGTGAATGAACGTCTAAAAGAATATCTACAAATAGAGATTAAATTACTAGGTAAGAAAGAGAAGTTAACTCCTGCAGAGCTGTTCATTGTCAAACAAAAGTATAGAGAAAAGAATATCTGGAGAGACTGTTTTGATAATTTCAATTTTGAAGATTACAGTCTTAATTCTGATGATGAATATGATTTTATGATTGATGAAGCTCTTCCCATGATTAAGTGTATAATAGAAACTGATACAAAGACAGATGTTTCACGATATGTTTGGGATAATGCCGATGAGATATTTAACGACTCAAATGATAAGACAATTCTAAAAATCAATGAATTAGGAGAGATTGTAAAAGAGTATGGCTCTTTAAATGACATCTGTGATGACTTGAAAATCGTTCGCCCTGACAACATAAGGTATGTCTTAAGAGGGAAACAGAAAACTGCTTATGGGTATTTTTGGATGTATAAAAAAAAATTATGAGGAAAAGAAAAAGGAATTAAGAGATGACTAGAGAAGAATACGAAAGTTTACTTCAATCTGATTATTGGAAAGGCTATTCCTATTCCCTTATCAAAGAACGCAATTTTACATGTGAGGATTGCGGAAGGCGTTATCCAAATGAAAGAAACAAGCTTCAGGTTCATCATTTAGTATATCGAGATGTGAATCCTTGGTCATATAAGCCAGAAGAATTAATTGTACTATGTGAAGAATGTCACAGGCGTCGTCATGGTATAATGCCAAAACATGAATCGTCGATATCAGACAATAATCGTTATGATAATGATTCAAATACAGTTAGCAGTGGTGATCTTTATGATGATCCTTTTCTGGACCCAATAAAAGCATTCTTTTTGAAATATGGCAAATACATTTTGGTGGTTATATTATTATTGTCTGCTATCTATTTCATTAATAAAAGTTGTTCCAGCGTGGATGAAATAAAGCAAAGCAGACATGATCGGGATAATATCTTTATACCTACAAGTAATAATGAGCCTTTATACACAACAGAAAAACAAAAGAAGTTAGACAACCGTTCCGCGTCCAAAAAGAATAAAGGGACTGAAAGCAACATCCCTAAAACAAAAAATAAAATTGAAGAGACAACAAAGGAATACAATGAAATAGATAATCATGCTGATGTCACGAAGAATGTTCAGAAGGCAGAAGAAAAAGAAGAATCAACAATTGATGTTCTTAACAGAATACAGCATGAAAGAGTTGTTAAGCAAGCTAAAGAGGCAGGAGTTAGCACAGAAGGTTCAACTATCGATATTCTTGATAGGATGCAGCATGCAAGAGTTGTTAAGCAAGCAAAAGAGGCAGGGGTAAGCACAGAGGGTTCTACTCTCGATATATTGGATAGAATACAACGAAAGAGGTTGGAAAAGTATACCCGATAGGGGTGGCAGAAAAAAGATTTTTAATTGATATTGCTTATGAAAAAGTGGATGGTTTTTGTATTAGGAGTTATAGTCGGGGTTTGTATTTATGGATTTGTCGACTTAATCAAATTAACTTCAGAGAGTAAAGGTTCTGTTGAGACCGAGGTGGAAGTTCAAAACGATGATGGCGTAACCATGTTTGAAGAACCTGGAGATATAATTGAAGAGGGTTCGGTAAAAGTATTTCAGGTTCTAGCTAAGGATGCAGCATTGGTAAATGGAGGAAAATCAAAGTATTCTGATTTATATACAGGTATAGTTTATCTTTTGTTGAATAAGGAGGGTAAATACTATTATGATGAACAAATCGTTAAAGTACCAAAGGGTTGTGTTCTTAGACAAGTAGGCATCTATCATTATAAAACTCAAAATGATATAATGAAAACCGTGCCGATAATAATGATAATGGATAATTAAGAACTAAATCCATTTTAGAGTTATTTCCCTCACCCATAAACACGCCGATAAACTTTAGACATGGAATCTTCCAGAGATCCACAAGGGTGAGGATTTAAAATGAAGCCGTCGACATTCACATGCCGGCGGCTTTTCCAAACTAACATTAAATCTAATACTATGAATGTACAAAAATGTTAACCTTACAACGTATCGTCTCACGACGAAGGACAAACTATGAAAAACAAATTTCGTCTTATGACGAGAACCACAAACCTTTATTTAAATAGTTGTATCTTATATAATCTTATGAGGGGGCGCTTTCCTCAGTACCTGATTTTCGTATTAACTGCTGCAAAGGTAGGGATAATAATTGATAACACCAAATTTTTACAAAGAAAATTTGCAATTATTGTAATTTTTTGCTACCTTTGCACTCGAAAGCGATCTTTACATATTCTATAATATAGAGCCATCTGCTATATCTGGTCCTCGCGAATAAATGACCAAGTAAAACAAAGCATACCAAATAGACGCTAAGATTGGCCGCTGTGCTCACGATTACACGTGGGCATTAGTGGTTTAGCGTCTATTGTGGGCTTTATTTGGTCATTTAGCCTGCGAGGACTATCCATTGATGTCCCACGTTCTTTTCGTAAGTTTCAAATCCTGCTTGGCCACAAGTAGGAATGAGATAGAATTGTTAAGTGCTGAGAATATTAATTCTCCTAAACAAGAAAAGAATCCCCCATCGTAGGGGTATATTTTATAACTAAAAAAATAAAAATATATGCACACTTCAACAACCGACGAGCTAATGGGCTCTAAGCGCGGGGTCGCTAAGACAAAAGGCGGCCCCAACTTCCAGAAGTATCTCACCAAGATCTTCAGACACTTCACTCGAAAAGAGCGAAACCTTCAAATCATCAATCATCAAGGAGGGAGTATCAACTTCTACCTAATAGATGAGAAAAAGGAAAACATCGAGAATCTAATTATGGAATACAATAACCTTTATAGAGAAATGATGCCATGAGTGACGAACTAAAACTAAAACTGATGCAAGAACTAGCCAAAGGCAATGTCAGAATCGGGCAGCTCATACTTGAGGTTCATGGAAATAATTACTATAAGGAACGGCCAGACAGAGAAGAAAAGACGAAGGTGAATGACGAGGATATCAGCAAGGCCATCCTCTCCATCAACGGCTCAGAGAAACCTTTGAATGAACAACAATTGTTCCTTGGAGTGATCTGCGTGCTTCTCAGTAAATACGGATGGGCAGGAAACTGGTCATCCTGCTGTGAGAAGATAAAGAAACTGCCTATGTATGATCTGTTTTACAAGAAATGTGATTATAACAGCATCAAAGTATTGACTGCCTATAAATTCGCAAGCGTTGACTATAAGGACTGGGAAGGCTATGAACCCACCCAGATAGAACGCGTTATCTTCAAGAAATGCAAGTCTGTGGCAGATGCCTTTGATGAGGCTATTTCCATGCAAAATGAGTAAATAGAAGTCTACTCATTTACTTCTCATTTACTTTTCATTACCTTTCCATTTACCTCAAATGGGAAGGTTTTTTTATTGGCTATATTTGCACTCGCAAACCTGCAAGTAGGGGAAAGTCCGGACCCCCGAACGCTGGTAAGAACTCAAATTAAAAATAAAAAATGAAAGAAATTATTGTGAGAAAGACGAAGAGTGGAAAGAAGACCGCCATGCCGATGATGGTGAAGCACATCGTCAAGAATGTGAGAATGCAGGAGCAGGATCTCTCAGAGGACTTCCCTGTGGTCCACAAGGCCGAGCGTGAATTGGGATCGCTGAAGCGGAAAGTGTCACCCGAACTGATTGAGATGCTGAAGATGCAGCTGATGTCTTTCAGGGGCGACATGCAGCAGGAGATGGCGACAGACCTGGTCATCTTTGCCCACGATCATCTGGCTTATACGACGGGATGTCCCAGTGCTGACATGGTGCTCGATGTCTGCTATTCGTGGATTGCTCACGAGCAGGGACTCCTGAAAGTAAACTTTAGTGATTACCAAGATGAAGAGGGTGTATGAAATACGGTGATTTCGCAATGATCATGGCGATGTATCCTACGACGCCCACGAAGGAGATTGCAGAGATGTTCGGTTATAGCCCCCAGTTCATCAAGGTGATAGCCAATTCCTGCGGCGTTCATAAGGAGGGGAGAAAGCATCAAAGGCTGAGACAACCGTTCTCGTGCATCGCGACCTATAATGCCCTGACTGCCGAAGTACACTTCGTCTTTCGGAAAGGGTTCAGAATAACACGTAGTAGAAAACCTGTAAAATTGAGATTGAAATGGGACGAACTATAGTAAAGAATCAAAAACGTAAAGCAATGAAGAAAGAATTCAGAAAGCATTTGCAGAAATTCTGCGACATCAGCAACTGGACTCGTATGCACAAGCCCAGAGCTGGCAAGGAGAACGCTGAGGCTGCGGAGAAACTGGCAGAGGACATCCTCCGCATGTTCCTGAAGAACGAGCCTGGATATGACGGTACTGCCATCATGCTGACGGCTCTGGCTATGGTGAATTCGTATGTGCAGAAGGCGGTATTCTTCAGTAATGCCTTTGAGATCAATTCTGACATACTCCTGAAAGACAAGTATGAAGATCTTTTCGAAGGGGATAGCTGGATGATGCTGCATCATGACAAGGTTCAGTTCCAGATGGAGGACTTTATCAGGGGAGAAGTAAACCCGATGCATAACGAACTAGAGAAAAATTAAAAAATTAAAAGATTAAAAAATTAAAGAAGTAATAAAGATTAAAAAATTAAAGAATGATGAATAACGAAGAATATATCGAGAAGCCTGAGGGCAAGCCGGTGAAGAAATTCAAGGCGAGAGTAAGTCTTTATCCCAATGATGTGGTAGTGGTTAATCCGCAGGAGCCAAGGGAGAGCAACCGCAAGATGATCAAGCAGAAGGGCAAGAGCTCTTTCTACAAGTCTGAGGGAGAGAAAGAGAGTTCGTACAGTATCCATATCAATGTGGATGCGAACGATCCGGATCCCGTGGCTACGATGCAGGAACGCTTCAATGAACTGACGAAAGGGGAACTCAAAGGCGAGTTAAAGCTTCAGGTAAAAGGTAAGCTCATCTATGACACCCCGGTATTGCAGATTTACTTGAACAAGACACAGAAGCAGGTGATCATCAAAACTACGCTGGATTGTGGGCCTACTATCGAGCGGGAACTGCTACAGCTTCAGGGAGATATGGGGCGCGTGATAGGGGCTAATTATTCCGAGATCATCAAGGTCTTTAATACTAAAGACAGGAGAGAAGGAGTAAGGAGAGAAGGAGAAAGTAGAAAAGACTCCGAATTCCCGACAGCCGAGGAAATCATCGACAGGATATAAAGACAACGAATTACACTAATTAAACGAATTAAGAATATGCTATTTACAGATTTTTCAAGAGGGTGCTATTTCGACGGGATGATTTATGCCGAGACAATCCTTGCGGAGGCGCAGGAAAGGAGGAGGATGGATTATACCCCTGAGCTGAATTATCAGGCCATCGTCAAAAAGATTGGCACATGGATAGAAGGTTGGCTGGCGTTCACCATGCCGAGGCCGAGTGAACTGATGTACCTCTATGTGGATGCTTTCCTGATGGTGATGAAAGCCCAGAGGAAACCGCTGACAATGGAGAACTATGCTGTCTTTTCCGAGGCGCTAAAGTATGACGTGATGAGGTCGATGTTGGGATGTTTTGTGAAATACGACGACGGCGTCAGGACGAACTATACGTTCAGAAAGAAACGCAATGCAAAGGAGATCCTGAAAGAATTAAAGACTAAAGAATAAAGAATTTAAGAATTAAAAAATTAAAGAACTATAATGGAAAACTTAGTAACAATCGTAGAGGTGGGCGCATACTCTGAGCGCCAGTATCAGAAACAGGACGGAACCACGAGAATGCGTTCTACATCACAGACCTGCAAACGCTTTAAAGACAACGGATTTAACGGATTAGACGGATTAAAGAATGATTAATTACCAAAAAGACGTTAAGAAGACCTCTGTCGCGAAATGCGGCAGAGGGGACTTCTGGAGAGAAGTGAAGAGCCAGAAGACGGAATGGCATATCAATGCCCGAAGAGCTGTCAAGGCAGCAGTAAAAGCTGACCTTGACGGAGAGGGCGCAGCTGCCATCCACACCTGGCTGCAGAATACGGACTACCAGAAGTTTTTGATCAGGAAGCCTAAGAAACTGAGTTCGAAAAAGGCCAAAGAGGCCTGGGCCAAGAAGAGCGACGAAGAGAAACTGCTGGCTTGGGCGGAGGAACTGAAGCAGGAACTGACAGCGTTTGTGTTCTGTTGTTATCTCTTTGATGAAGTCAAGCGCAAGAAGAAAAAGAAGGATGGTACGACCTATGAGGTCACGGAACGCCCACGACAGCTGAAGTACTGCCATCTCAACGGATTGGTGATGCTGGATATTGACCATGTAGAGAACCCCATGCAGATATGGTGGAAGCTGCGTGAGATGAAAGAACTGATGAATCGTGTGGCTCTGGTTCATATATCATGCTCAGGTGACGGTCTCCGTATCATCTTCACTGCCGATATCAAGACCGGCAATCTTGCGGACAATCAGATTGTTTTTGCACAGACTCTTGGATACAGGGCCGACAGTTCTTGTATCGACGCCACTCGCACATCTTTCTGTCCGAAGGAGGATGAGATCCTTTATATTAATGAGGAACTATTATTTGATTACTACAATGAAGCATTTGACAAGAAGTACACAGATGAGTACCGTAAGAAGAGAACTCAACCACTATTTCATCAGTTTTGTGCTGGGGATGAGGAAACGACAAGTGCCAGTAATAAAACGACAACTGGGACAACTAAGACAACATTTAATGGCGACAATGTGTCGCCACAGGCAGAAGTTCTGCCTGAAAAAGAGTTGTCTATGTTGTCAAAGTTGTCGTCAATAAAATGGAGGGGCTATGATGTACAAAGTATTATTGATCAGCGTTATGCTGATAAGTTGCCCTGCGCAGAGGATTCCAATAGACACAAGGAGAGCCTTAAGCTCGCCACAGACTTACTCCTTATGCTCGACGGCGACAAGAAACTGGTGCAAAGAATCGTGGAGGCTCAGCCCTGGGTTAAGGAGATCATTGAGGAAAGAGATGAGAATGTGGCCCAGACGGTGGAGAGTGCAGCGGGGTGTGTCGCGGAGAAGGAAAAGAAGTATGCAAGCTCGCTGCCATCCAAGGCCATGCTTGAGGCGGTGAGGAAGGTCACAGGGAAGGACTATCGGGAGGTAGTAAAAAGCCTAGATCAGACCACCCCTGGCCCCTCCTACTCAGGAGGGGAAATAAATAGACTGTTGGATCAGTGGGGAGCAGAGATAGAGGAGATGTTTGAAGATTTCCCGGTGTTGAAGGATGTGTGTGCCGGACTGAAGCGCAGCCAGTATCCTGCTGCAGTGTTTGTGGCTGGCGGTACGGCGATGACGCTGATGACCAGATGTTGGTACAGGTTTTATCACAGGCCCCAGCAGGAGAGGCGCCTGAACTGCTCGCTGTTCATCATCGGACATCCGGCATCAAACAAGTCGATGGCTGATGACATCTATGAGATTCTGTCTGCACCTATCGCAGATGCTGACAAGCCAGGACTGTTAGCCCTGAACCGCTATAAAAAGGATACGAAGAAGAAGGCTGCCAACAAGGAGGGCAAGGACAAGCCACAGGGTATTATCCGCATCCATCCTGCAAGGACGAGCAACGGTCAGCTGATTCAGGACATGCTCAATGCCAAGGATATTGTGGAAGGCAAAGAGATCCAATTGCACATGCTGACGTTTGACACAGAGTTGGATAACTCGATCATGCTCCAGAGCGGAGGTTCATGGATCAACAAGCAGGCGATGGAACTGAAGGCTTTCCACAACGAGAAGGACGGTCAGATGTATCAGAACTCGGATTCGCCCGTCGATGAGTTCCGTGTGACCTGGAATTACATCTATACAGGCACACCGATAGCCTTGAAGAAGAAGGTGAACGAGAAGAACTTCGGTAGCGGCCTCTCCACCCGTCTCGCTGTGATTCCCATGCCGAAGACGAACTATGAGATGATGGCGTTCGAGGAGCAGAAGACCATTGACTGGCAGAGGCTGGAACGCATGAAGACCTGGGCCTTCAAACTCGACACCCGGTTTGGCGAACTGCCCTTGTGGCCATTGGTGAAGCGTCTCTATGACTGGACCAAAGACCGTATGGCGGATTGTGCTGAGGATGATTCGGAAGCTAACGAACTGATGTTGAAGCGTGTGCCATACCATGCCCTGAACTATGTTGCTCCCTTCATCGACATGCGCCACTTTGATCATCTTCATCTGGTGGGGAAGTATTGGGAAGGAACCTACGAAGTGGATGATACCGACTGGAAACTCTGCGAGCTGATAGCCCGTATCCAGTATGCCACCCAGCAGCATTTCTTCGGAGTATTGGCTGAGAAATACTTTGATGACATGAACGGCGATGTGCAGGTGACAGGAAGCCGGCATCGGCAGAAGTCCGTAGATGGCTACAACCGTCTGCCGGAAGAGTTCACAAAGGAAGATGTCATCCATTGCTTCGGCTACAAAGGCGACAGTTCTGCTTTCGTGAAGATCAAGCGCCTGATGGACAAAGGCCTGATAGAGAAATATGAGGAGACAGACAAGGATGGCTACGTATGTACGAAGTACCGCAAACTGAGTAAAATGGGGTTGTGACCAGACTTTCACTTTCATACTTTCAAACTTTCAAAAGGAAAATCAAAATGGAAAAAGTAGAAATCAACAAAACGATGCACCTCTCCGAGCACTTCAAGCTCGGGGAGGTAACCAAGAGTAGACATTCGGAGGTGTATAATATCCCCAGCCATGTCGCGATCGAGAATCTGAAAAGGGTTTGTAAGTGGTTAGAAGAACTGCGCAGACGGTATAACGAGCGATATGTATTTTCTTGGAATGAGGAGCGCTCGGTTTCCCCTCCTGAGTTAGGAGGGGTTAGGGGTGGTCTGAAGAAGTGCCAGACA
>JAEEGH010010671.1_pt1 | contig 21016 bp, 18 predicted proteins | sample 9134181 | NCBI WGS metagenome assembly JAEEGH01 (sample SAMN16246544, study PRJNA631951) | gut metagenome | biome: gut microbiome; feature: rumen; material: DP-attached | host: Bos | place: Iran: Karaj | collected 2018-10
ATATGATTCAAGCTATTCCAATACGTTATATTATAAAATACCCCAAAATACTGCTCAGTATTCATATTTATTTAAAAATAAAACGTTTGGAATAACAGTTTATGATGCGGACACTGTTACCGTAATCGGACGTGAAGAAGGTACGGTTTACACGTCACCCGATGGTGCTTGGAAATATATCAATCTAAATGATATAAAGGCTCCTAGCGGACACTATAACTGGACACTTGGGAACTCAGGAGCTTTTGATTATACGATTGTTGTAAATACTTATGCTCAGACAACCAATCACTACAAAAAATCAGCTCAAACAGGTAAATACTTAACGACGGCGTTTGACACGAAAAAAGAATCTGTAGAATACGGCAAGGAATATACGGTTAAATACACAACTGTACCCAAGGGCTATAAAAAAGCAGGACTTGGAGGAACTTTTTCAGTAAATGGTTCCACACAAACGTCATATAAATACACCGTAACCGGTCCTGCGACTAACAGTGCGTATTACGATCCTATCAAATATACCATAACATATCTTCCCAACACCGCAACAAGCGGCTCCATGACCTATTCAACTCATTACTATGACTACAAAACGGCTTTAGCAGCCAACGATTACAAGAAGCAATTTAAAGTGTCATTTAATGCAGGAGAAGGGGAGAGTGAGAGTGATTATCTGATTGCGGATTATGCGTTCGGCGGATGGAATACAAAAGCTGACGGCAGCGGAACAGCGTTTGCGAATAGCCAGCAAGTATAAAAGGCGTGCATTGCACGCCTTACACATTTTTATTTCTCCTTGTTTTTATAACCGTATTCATAATATTTGTGCGTTTTGAAAAATGTTTCCCAATCGGATTCTTCTCTTGGAACTCATAATACATGAACGCCATCGTCTTTGACAACCCAGAAAATAATAGCGGGTGGAAAAGGCAATTTGTAAATAATATAATTCCTATACAATAAACCGGTGGACGGGAAAATCGTTGCATTGGTTGATAGCGCCGATATTTCTTTATAAATGTTAGCGTGGTATTCCAAGGCTCTTTTTTTACCAAATTTGATAGTTATATATTCTTCGGTATCAACAATGTCATAGATAGCTTCGTTTGTTAAATTAACATTCCGCTTTTGCAATTTCCCTTTTTTCAACCAACTCGGCAATTAAATCAAAGGCATCATCAACAGGCATTTCTCTGCCGGTTTCCATATCATCAATGCCTCTGTCTAAGATTTGAGCAATATCACAATAATCATTTTTGCTTTTGTTTGCTTCCATATAAGATATTCCTTTCATAAAGCCGATTTCCTTTCTCTGTATTTTGAGAGAAAGTCCTACAAGAAGGACTGACTCAAGTGAATATGACAATCCTTCTGACTAACCATATTATAACACAACGAAAAAACGGTTGCCATGAATGATTGAACATATGATTAAAAATCTTTTGAATTCTTTGCCGAAAAGGCGTGATTAGAATTCGAATCGGATTCTTCCGAGCAGAACGTCAGAATTAAATCCGAAGATGAGTATAGCAAAGATGTGAAAGAGCGTCAATGACATTCTTAAAATTATTACAATACCGTAAGATGGCTATCGAAAAAGCAATAGAGCTGACGCTCGCAAAACTTGAGAATCTAAATCTCAATAAACCTTGCAACATCTGCGTTTTTCAGCGAATACTGTTTGCAGGCGAAACCGATTTCGCGCATCTTAATGGTTGGAAGTATGTCTTTTACTTCCACAAGTTCCCCTGATTTTAACTCGTCTTTTACAAAGCCTTTGATGACGCAGCCGATGCCCAATCCGCATTTGGCAAATTCCGTAATCAAGTCCATGGTTGTTACTTCAATGATATTTTTAAAGACTATTCCTTTGGATTCCAAATATTCATCCAAGTATCTTCGGGTCAGGTTGGTTTTATCAAGCATCATGATATTTGCATCATTCAAATAATCATATTCATGCGCGTTTGATTTGGATGCGTTCTTTGAAATAAGCTTATCCGGCGTTTTCTCGGCATGTAAAGAAACATTGTTTGATAAGCTTTCCAAATATTCCGGTGTTGCCACAAATGTATCTTTTATTTTCATAAGTGGCTCAAAATGCAGATTTCCCAAGGCTTTTGGCTTGGCTATAAGTCCCAGGTCCAGTTCGTTATCGTTGAGCATCTTGATGGTTTCGTTTGTGGCCTGGCAATTTATTTTTATTTTCACATTGGGATTTTCTTTCATGTATTTTTGCAAATGAGGCAAAAGAGCGTTTTTGCACAAAGTAGTACTAACACCTATGCTTAGGTGCGATATATTGCTTCCGGAGCTGTTTTTAAGTTCATCCCTTGCATCATCGATTGCTTTAAATGCAGGGGCCAGGCGGGCGTAGAGCTTTTCGCCGGCAGGGGAGAGATTAACTCCCTTTGGATGACGCACGAATAGTTTTGTATTGTAATCACTTTCAAGGTTTTTAACCGCTTGCGATATGGCAGGTTGGCTTAAATAAAGGGTTTTTGCCGCTTTTGATATGCTACCTGTTTCCGCCACAGCGCAGAAGATTTCAAAATTATTAAGATTGTCGGACATGCTTGTTCTCCTTGTTTTTTTGAAGTAAAATATGTATATATTGTTTAAAACATATAAGTACAACTTATACATTCACATAAAATATATTTATTTGAATTATATCACATAAGGCTATACAATACTATATGAAAAGTTTTTGTTATTAAATTATAGCCTTTAAAGGGGCGGGTATTTCTTCCTATTCTTCCCGCCCAACCTTTAAGGGTCCTTTTACTTTATAGGGGAAAACTTTTCAAACGAGACTCAAGGAGGAACTAACATGGGAATGACAATGACTCAAAAAATCCTTGCAAAACATGCGGGGTTAGACAAGGTTGAAGCGGGACAGCTGATTATGGCTAAGCTCGACCTGGTTTTGGGCAACGATGTTACGGCACCGGTTGCCATTGGCGAAATGAAAAAAATGAATAAGAAAGATGTCTTTGACAAAGACAAAATCGCCTTGGTCATGGATCATTTTACTCCGTGTAAAGATATAAAATCGGCACAACTTTCCAAATGTGCCCGTGAATTTGCTCATGAGCACAATATCACTCATTTCTACGAAACAGGTGAGGTCGGTATCGAGCATGCACTTTTACCTGAAAAAGGCTTGGTTGTTGCAGGCGATGTGGTAATCGGTGCGGATTCACATACATGTACATACGGCGCTCTCGGCGCATTTTCAACAGGTGTGGGCAGTACCGATATGGCTGCCGGCATGGCAACGGGAGAAGCTTGGTTTAAGGTTCCGTCGGCCATTAAGTTCAACTTAACGGGCAAACCTGCCAAATGGGTAAGCGGCAAGGATATCATCCTTTACATCATCGGCCTTATCGGCGTAGACGGCGCACTTTACCGTTCTATGGAATTTGTGGGCGACGGCATTGCTCATCTTTCCATGGATGACCGTTTTGCAATGGCTAACATGGCTATCGAAGCAGGCGGCAAAAACGGCATTTTCCCTGTTGATGAAAAGACTATCGAATACATGAAAGAGCATTCAAACCGTGAATTTGAAGTTTTCGAAGCGGATGCGGATGCCGAATATGATGAAGAATATACTATCGATTTAAGCAAACTTCGTCCTATTGTATCTTTCCCACATCTTCCGGAAAATACAAAGACTATCGATGAAGTCGGCGATGTTAAGATAGATCAGGTTGTTATCGGTTCCTGTACAAACGGCCGTATAGAAGATATGAGAATTGCAGCTAAGGTTCTTGAAGGTCGTCATGTTGCACCGGGTGTCAGAACCATCATTTTCCCTGCAACTCAGGCTGTTTATTTACAGGCAATCGAAGAAGGCCTTATGGCTACATTTATTAAAGCGGGTGCGGCTGTTTCCACACCAACATGCGGTCCTTGCCTTGGCGGTCATATGGGCATCTTGGCTGAAGGCGAGCGTGCAATCGCAACAACAAACCGTAATTTCGTTGGCCGTATGGGTCATCCGGATTCGGAAGTTTATCTTGCAAGTCCGGCTGTTGCAGCGGCAAGTGCTGTTACAGGTAAAATCTCCGGACCGGAAGAATTAGGATTATAGGGGGAAGCAGATATGAAAGCAAACGGAAAAGTTTTTAAATACGGCGACAATGTTGATACTGATGTAATTATTCCCGCAAGATATTTGAACGTTCCCGATCCTTCGGAACTTGCAAAACACTGCATGGAAGACATCGACACAGAATTTGCGGGCAAGGTTAAAAAGGGTGACATTATAGTTGCAACAAAGAATTTTGGCTGCGGTTCATCCCGTGAACATGCACCGATTGCCATCAAGGCTTGCGGCGTAAGCTGCGTTATTGCGGAGACATTTGCAAGAATCTTCTACAGAAATGCAATAAACATCGGTCTTCCGATTATTGAATGTCCTGAGGCTGCAAAATCAATCGAAGCAGGGGACGAAGTGGAAATCGATTTTGACAGCGGTATGATTAAGAATGTCACAAAAAACGAAAGCTATCAAGGTCAGGCATTCCCTGAATTTATGCAGAAAATCATCAAAGCCGAAGGCCTTATCAATTATATTAACGAATAATAAAGGGGACGATGCTTTGCATCGTCCTTGTTGTTTTATACCTATGTCATAAATGCTTGCCTTTTCGTAAAATTGCGGAAAAACGGCTCAAAACTTGATTTTTATAACATCTTCTGATAAAATATAGCGAGTGTGGGTTTATAATACGTATTTGCGTATTAAAGGGTGTAACTATAAAAATGTTAGGAGCTTTTTATGAGTACAGATAATAAAAATGATGATTTATCCGATATCGAAGTATTCGATTTGGATAATGATGATTCTAATATAAAATTCGGCGAGATTGCCAAAGAAGTCAAAAAGACTATGGATGAGGTAAAGAAGTCGGATTACGTTGACAATTTACCGGATAAAGAAATTGATGAAGAGTCAACAAAAGAAGAGCCTGAAATAAAAGAATTCGCCCATAAAGAAGAAAAGAAAAAGATTGTTTTCGAATCTGCGGCGGGCAAGGCAAAGTCTGCAGGCGCAAGTGTGGGCAAAAAGCTTTCCGGATTGGGCGGTGCCGCAAAAGGTGCCTTCAAAGGAATCTCCGGCAAAGCCAAGGATTTGGGCTCGAGTGTTAAAAACAAAGGTGCAAAAAACACTTTAAAGGATCTTTACAATTATTTCCTTAACAACAAGTTAAAATGCTTGAAAATTGCCGGCATTATCGTTGCTGTTGTGATTGTTATCGCCATTGTTGCGGGAGTTGCATCCAACAGTCTGTCATCAAGAAGAATTGCACAGCTTGCGGATCAGACCGAGTTTACAATCGATGACAACGAGGAAATTACCGAGCTTGTTAAAAAGTATTATACGGCCATTATTGCAGCCGATGTGGATACTTTAAGCGAAATACTTGATGATGCTTCCGGCATTACGAAAGAAGATCTTCAGCAGACTTTGGTTGAGGGATATAAAAATATCAAATGCTTTATTGCAGATGGCTTAGAGGAAGACGAATATGCCTTGTTTGTATATTGGGAAGTTAAGATATACAACATTGACACTTTGGCACCGGGTGTTGCCTCCATGTACATTTATCGTGATTCCGATACAGATACTCTTAAGATTAAAACAAAGATTGAAGATAATTCTAATATCAAGATTTTCTTGTCTAATTTGGCAAATAATGCGGAAATCGAAACCTTGTTTAACAGCACCAATCAAGAGTTAAATAAAGCTCTTGAACAAGATGCAAGTCTTAAACTTGTTTATGATGCAATGACCAAATCAATTGACAATAAAAACAGCAGTGACAGTAAAGAAACTACTGAAACTAAAGAAACAAGCGAGACCAGTGAGTCCAAAGAAACTACGGAGACAACAACAAAATAGTTTTAAAAGGGATTGCAAAATCCCTTATATAAGCGGAAGTGCTGGAATTGGCAGACAGGCATGATTCAGGTTCATGTGCAAGTACTTGCGTGTGGGTTCAAGTCCCATCTTCCGCAGTGTTACAATAAAAGAGGCAGAGCATTTGCTCTGTCTCTTTTATTGTAATCACGCCGAAGCGTGATTGAACCCACGTGGGTTCAATCTCCTCGGCTGCATGCAGCCTTTTATAAGGACAATATGGGTTCGCTAACGCGAATTTCTCCCGTTGGTCGAAACACGACTTACGTCGTGCCATTGGTCGTTTCGACGGGAAAAAGGTCCACCGGACCTTTTTCTTTTTCCGTCTCAACCCATCTTCCGCTTATTTGTTTTTACTTTTATATGCATCTCGAGCTCTACCGTAAAAAACTTTCATGGATTCATGGCAAGCTTCAGGAGATACTATGATAGCATCTTTGCCAAATCGCTTGAAATATTCCTCAAGCTGCCTTGCCGGCCAGTAAAAATAATAGGTATTACCTTCTTTTCGAAGAACATCCGGCCTATTTTTGGTAACAAGATGGAATTTTTGGATTCCTTTATCCGTAAAACGAACTTCTGCTTCAACATTTTTTGATACAGAATGTGGGCTTCGAATTGCAGCTTCCTGAAGTTCTTTTCTAGTGTCATCATTAATAATAAATTTTTCTGAAGTTGTATATAGAGCGCGTATTCTGGAAATACGAAATGTTCTCGGAATACCGGTTGAGTTATCAACACATAGTAGGTAATTACATTGTTCTTCTTTTGATGTTGCAATCATATAAGGTCTAACGGTGAATACAAGATCAGGCACAGAAGTTGATGAAAATGTAATGACATTTGTGTTTATCATAGCATCACTTAATGCTTCAAAAGTATCGTGAAAAATAATACTTTCTCTTTGGCTTCTTGAAATTGATAAGTAAGAACTAAATAAATCATTTAAGTACTGAGATAGAGAAGTATGGGCTAAAAAATTATTTTCGATAGAACGCATGACATCAAGAGAGTTTCCACTTACGGTAAGCGTAATAGTAGTATTGCGTTCGGTTTTAAATTCGTTGTTACGCATATATGTATTAATGATTTTATCCGCAATTGCATTAGCATCATTTGGGGAAATAGATGAGTATTCATCTAAATCTGATAGAATTGATTCCAACAATTGTGCTTTTGTTTCGCGATATTGATCAAAATAAGATATCAACAGTTCTTTAAGAAATGCGTTAAGGTTTATGGAACCGTCTTTTTTTTGAAAATCAAAGAGCTCAGCGTCGTTTATAAGTCTGGATTTCATTTCTTCGGGAATATAGATTTTATATTTCTCAGTCATTATTACCTCCTAATTGGGGTTTGTAAATTTAAAAATTATTTCAAAAAACATGCAAATTAATGTTTGATTTGGGGTTGTAATTTAAAAGTATTATGCTTCTATTATTACCCCTAAAAATGGTATATCATAAAACCAAGAAAGACACAAGCAGCAATTTTTCTTATAGGATAGCTATTGGAAAGCACCAGGCCAATAATGGGTCGGGCGATGCGGGTTCGAATCCTGCTCCTGATTAATGTGTCTTGTTTTAAGATTATAATCCAAAGATACTTGCAGCGTTTTGTTAACACCTCGAAGCAAGTGTATGTGGAAACTTGTTTCAAGCGGAGAGTTATCTCAGCTAGAGGTCTGAAAAAAGTATCTTGTATGGCTAACGTGAAGCCACAGTCATGTTAACCTGGATTATAAAAACAGTTGTAAAGATACTGACAGCAAAATTTAGTATTGTCAGCAAGTGGAGTTATGACTGAGATGGTATGGGTTGTTCACTAACGGTTTTTTAGCCGGCAGTAAAGCTCAACATCTTTTGAACAAGTATCTTGTAACTGTATTGTTTAAAAGGCACGAACAGCAATTTGCTTATTTGAAACTGAATAATGACAGAAAGGTTAGTTAATGCGGGTTCTAAACCCGTAAAAGGTGCCTTGTTATTTCAATTGTAGGAGGTAAAAGACTATGCTTAGTTATATTAAAGAAGAAATGAATATGTCTTTAACAGAGAATGGTGCATTATCATATGCAACAACAGGATCTGATTGTTTAGATTTATTCGCCACAATAGGAGCTTTGCGTCGTGAGAGTGAAGAGGAAATTATTTCTCGATTCGTGCGTGCGTTTGCAGAAAACCCTGATATGGCTATGAAAATTCTTTTCTTTGCAAGGGATGTCAGAGGTGGACTCGGAGAAAGACATGTTTTTCGTACAATCTTTAATTGGCTTGCAGCAAATGAACCGGAATCTGTAAAAAAGAATATTGAAAATATTGCTGAGTACGGAAGGTATGATGATCTTTTATCTCTTATAGCTACACCTTGTGAGAACGACATGTTAATCTTCATTAAAAAACAGTTTGATGAAGATATGAAGGCATTGGAAAATAATATGAGTGTTTCACTCCTTGCAAAATGGCTTCCGTCTGTAAATGCATCAAACAAGAATACAATTAAAAATGCGAAAAAAATCGCAAAGGCTCTTAATATATCTGATGCCGAATATAGAAAAGCATTAGTAGCTTTGCGTGCAAAGATAAAGTTAATTGAAAACAATCTTAGGGAAAAAGATTATTCGTTTGACTATTCTAAACAGCCATCAAGAGCAATGTTTAAATACAAAAAGGCCTTTTTGAGAAATGATGAAGCAAGATATAGTGACTTCCTTTCTAAAGTGTCATCCGGGGAAGCTATCTTACATGCTGATAATGTATCACCATATGAGTTGGTTGAACCATATCTTAATACCGAATGGGGTTGGAATAGGGACCCTTTTATGAAGGACATTAATTTCGATGAGAAGAGGGTTCTTAATGCAACATGGAATTCACTGACTGACTTTGGTGGAAATGAAAATGCTATTGCAGTTATAGACACATCGGGATCAATGTATTGCGATGGGAAACCAATTCCGGCTGCTGTCGCTCTGTCGCTTGGCTTATATTTTGCCGAGCATAATAAGGGGCTGTTTAAAAATCATTTCATTGAGTTCTCTGCCAGACCTCAGCTTATAGAGGTAAAAGGTGAAACGTTTGTTGATAGATTGCGTTATGTCACATCCTTTAACGAAGTGGCAAACACTAATCTTCAAGCTGTTTTTGATGTGATTCTTAAAGCGGCCGTAAAATATAATGCATCTCAAGAGGAAATGCCTGCAAAACTTATAATTATCTCTGACATGGAGTTTGACGCTTGCGTAGATAATGCGACAGCAGTAAACTTCCAAAATGCTAAAGAAAAATATGCCAAGCATGGTTATAAGCTTCCGGAAATCATATTCTGGAATGTTGCAAGCAGAAATAGACAACAGCCTGTTAGACAAAACGAACAAGGAGTAGCATTGGTATCCGGCGCAACTCCTAGGTTGTTTTCGATGGTTGCATCAGGAGAATTGTCACCTATGAAATATATGATGGAAATTCTTGAAGGAGAGCGCTATTCAAAGATAGTGGCCTAATATATACTATATAGTATGAAGCAGAAAATCAGAGCTTACGCTCTGATTTTCTGCTATAATACTAATAAGAATGATTAGCGGAGGAGGTTGTTTGATGACTGATTTTATAAAAGTTTTTTCACATAGCAGTATTATGATTAATACTGAGTCGGGGGCTGTTTACATCGATCCATTTAAATTGAATGATAGTCCGAAGGACGCGGCTTTTATTCTTGTTACCCATGATCATTACGATCATTTTTCACCGGAGGACATTGCGAAGGTTGCAAACAGTAACACAATCCTTGTGGTTCCGGAAAAGATGGCTAAAAAGGCTAATGAAGCGGCAAGGCTTGTTAAAGAAATTGTGACTGTTAAACAGACGGAATCAAAAGAAATCGCGGGGCTTAAAATCGAGACTGTGCCGGCTTATAACACACTTAAGCCTTTTCATACAAAGAGCGCAGGCTGGGTCGGATACATCTTGGAAGTAAAAGGACAGCGCATCTATATTGCCGGGGATACCGATGCTACAAAAGAGGCAAGGGAAGTTAAATGTGACATTGCTCTTGTGCCTATTGGCGGTACTTATACAATGGATGCTAAGAAGGCGGCGGAACTTATTAATGAAATGCAGCCAAAAGTTGCCATTCCTGTGCATTACGGAAGCATTGTGGGCTCATCAAAAGATGCGGATAAATTTGCAAGTCTTGTAAATTCGCCTGTAAAAGTTGATATTAAGATTGGGAAGTAAAAAGGATGTTCGTCTCATAGGAAAGGATATAATATGAATATTAATGAAATTGCGGAAGAGGCTGTAAAACTTAAAAGTTCGGGATATAACTGTTGCCAGGCCGTAGCTGTGGCTTTGGCGAGCGAGGGAAATCTCGATAAAGATAACTTAAGAAAAATTGCAGCCGGATTTGGCGGCGGCATGGGCAATATGGAGGCAACATGTGGTGCGCTTGTTGGTGCCGGAATGATTGCAGGCCTTAAAACAGAAGGGAACGCTACTGTTATGAAAAGCCGCGCCATTCAGGAAAAATTCCGCGAAAAATGCGGTGCAATTAAATGCAAAGACCTAAAGACAATTACGGACGGTAAACCGTTATGTCCATGTAATGAATGCGTTCGTAATGCGGTTTTGGCTTACGGCGAGGTTATGAATTTAGCATAGTTATACTGCAAGTATAATGACTGTTTTCTTGCAATCTTATATAATTGTATTTAATTTTTAAATGATTTATGTGCAGATAATAAAGAAGGAGAGAAAGTTGTGGGAGATACTAGTATTATGGCGAGAAGACTCGAGGGAGGAAATTACGTTCAATATGGCTTCAGTGGGAACGGCGGATATTTTAATTTTGTTGGTGAAAGACTTTTGGCATGGTATAAAAAGCCTAAGGATGTGGAATACCTTTTCGGATTAGGACAAATGAAGCGAATAGGTTCACCGGGTAGCGAATATGGCGGAGAATTACTGCTATTCACAAATTCAACAGATGGTACTCCTCATTGGCTGGGAAGATCAGAAAGAGAAATATTTAGCAAGATTGCTTTTGTTGATTATGGCTATTTTTATGATCTTGATAACACTTGGTATTATATTATTCCGGGACCATTTAGAATAAAAGTTCCGCTTGAATATATTGAGCATCATCTTGATGAAAATAGTGAGGAATTTGTCGAACTACGTAGATTAAAAAGAATTGTGACCGAATATTTACTTGGCAAATATTATGAGTCGGATGCAGAACTACAAAGATTAGTAAAGGAAAAATATCCGCAAGGAATTAGTAGCATCAAAGTTGATGTATTATCAGAACATGAGGATGAGCCTGGTTATAAAAACGATCCTTGCTATAGACTGTGGGATAAGTATAATTATATCACTGATTATTTTGACGATTGGGTGCTTCTAAAGACTGATGATGCAATGATTGAAGTTACTGATGTTCTAGTAAGAAAAAAACAAGTGGGAAAACGTGTTGAAACAATTGAATGGGAAGTGCAGCAAAAAAAACTTGTTCATAAGATAATAATATGATAATATATAATCACACTAGGGCTGGTCGTAAGACCCTGGTCCACCAAGCGGCGGGGATATACCTCGCCATTTTTTTGGAGGCTTCTCTTTGGAAAAAATTCTTAGTGTGTTCATTGATGAGTCTGGCGATTTCGGCGAATTTTCTGCAATCTCACCCTATTATATGGTTGGAATGGTGCTTCACGAGCAGGATATTGACATTTCAAATGATATAGCAATTTTGGATAGACATATAAGGGAATTGGGTTTTCCACCACACGCGGTTCATATGGGCCCTTTGATTCGTAGAGAATCATTATATATGCAGTATTCGGACGAGATGCGTCGTGCAAAATTGATTAACACGATGTACCATTTTACAAGAAAATTGAATATTCACTATATATGTCCCTACGTTAATAAAATTGGATGTCCGGATTTTATTTCTCTTAATGCAAAAATATCAAGAGCAATATCACTTGAACTTCATGAAAATAAAGAATACTTTAACGAATTTGATAAGATAATAATATACTATGATAATGGGCAAAATGAGCTCACAAAAATAATAACATCAGTTTTTAACTCATTGTTTGAAACGGTTGAATTTAGAAAAGTGACGCCGTCGGATTATAAACTCTTCCAAGTTGCAGATCTTATTTGTACATGGGAGTTACTAGCATTGAAAGCAAAGAATGGAGGATTTTCAGGATCTGAAAAGGTGTTTTTTGATTCTCCATCAAAGTTTATGAAAAATCGATATAAACTGATTGAAAAGAAAAAATTAAAAGGTGAAAATCATGATTAACAATATTACAGTTATCGGTGCGGGCACAATGGGGCACACCATCGCTCTTACATTTGCCATGCACGGGATTAAAACAAATATCTATGAATCTTTTGAGAATGTGAGAAATACGGTTCTTGATAAGATGAAGTCCGAGCTGGAGTTGATGGTTAAATACGATTATATTAATTCTGGTGTGGTTGACATAACTATAAACAACATATCATTATTCGACGACCTGAAATTGGCGGCAAAAGATGCGGATTACGTCATTGAAGCAATACCTGAAAAGCTTGAACTTAAGCAGGATTTGTTTGAAAAATTGGATAAGATTTGCAATGAAAACACAATCTTTGCCAGCAATACATCAAGCCTTAAACTTTTTGACATGATAGCAAATCTTTCGGAAAGCAGAAAAGCAAAGACCATGATTTGCCATTGGTACAATCCGGGACATTTGATTCCTATTGCGGAACTGTCATACTTTGGAAACATGAGTGAAAGCGATTTTAATGAGGTATATGAGCTTTATAAGAAATGCGAAAAGGTGCCAATCAAAGTATTAAAGGACATTCCGGGTATGATAGCAAATCGCCTTTTGCACGCTCAGGCAAGAGAAGTCTTTTATTTGAATTCCATAGGAGCTGCATCGCCGGAAGATATTGATAAAGCTTTGATGTTTGGACCATGCTTCAGAAATGCCACAACAGGCATGTTGGAAGTTGCCGATATGGGCGGACTTGATGTATGGACGGCTGCAGAAGACAACTTTTTACCGGCATTAGATAATTCCACGAAAGCCAATGATAAAATGAGAGCATTGGTGGCAGAAGGAAAGCTTGGCATGAAAACAGGTAAGGGCTTTTATGAATATCCCGCCGATAAAAAAGAAGAGATTGCGGAAAGCTTTAATGTAAGACTTATTAAACAGTTAAAGTTAAGCAAAGACTTCAAAAAGGATTGAAAGTTAAATTGAAAATCGCATTATAAAAAGCTAACAAACGTGAAGGCATCGCTTGTTAGCTTTCTGTTTAGATACGTGTAGTATCTGCTTATTCTTTAATATAGCTTGTGTCAGCTACTGTTTGCAATTCAAATTCGCCATCATGATATGTAACGATTGTTACAGAGCAGTTTGGAATGTCAGGTACAGGGCTTTTGGCAAGGAACTCTTGCAAAACAGGGGAATCTCCGAAATGTCCCTGTAAATATGCCATTAGAGAAAGACCATGAGTTCCCAAAAGAATGTTTCCGCCTTCCGGATGTTCTTCGATTGCTTTTTGTACGGCTCTTTCCATACGCTCCGATGCCATTTGGAAATCTTCACCGCCTTCTGCTTTCCAACCTTCTGTTAATCTTTTAACCGGATCTGCCCATATTTGAGCAACTGCATCGCCCGTTACACCTTCAAGTGTACCAAAATACATTTCTTTTAAGTCTTCATTGATAACAGGTGTCATATCTTTTCCGTCAAGTGCAAAGTTTACTGTATCCCATGCACGCTCGGAAATACTTGTGTATGCAGCACTAAAATCAATATCCTTAAAACCATCTTTAAGAGTTTTGGCTACTTCGATTCCGTGGTCTGTTAACGGTGAATCAACCCATCCGCCTGCAACGGCATTTGTTACGTTAAATATTGTTTCGCCGTGTCTTAAAAAATAAAATGTATAAGTTGCATCTTCCTTGTTAGCCTGACTTCCGGCTGAACAACCGCAACAAATAATTGCGATTATTGCCGTCAGAGCTATTAATAAAATGTTTTTCTTTAATTTTTTCACTTATTATATTCTCCTCTTTAGTCTTTTGTAATAATAAGTACATGTACTACAATTATGATATTTTATAGTAAAATTTTAATCCATATCCACAAATGAAAAAACTTTGCATAATTTAGAAAATTATTTTCATTAAATGAAAATAATGATATAATCAGATTGGATTTTATTTGTTTTATTTAACGCATAATTGCGGCTTTATATAATTGAACGGAGGAGATTTTAAGTGGAAAAGATTGTAAACAAAGATAATTTACCATTGGATTCATATACCATGTTTCAAGTGTTAATGTCTTCTTTTAGCTCTACAAACTACACTCGCAGTGAATTTTTTTTAATCTTAAATATTATTGACTCTTTAGGTGCGAGAAAAAGCCTTTCAATCGAAGAACTTTCGAATGTTTCAGGGGTATCAATGTCAAGTATAAGCAGATTTATCAAAAAACTCGGTTTTGACAATTACTCGGATTTTAGAGTGCGCATGGTATCCATGATTGAAGTGACTAAAGCTGTAAGAAAGGCAAAATTCGGGCATATAGATGCTTTGGATACGACACCGATTTTCAGAAATATCAGTCAAACGAAAGAAAACGCTGATTTGAAGCAAATACGAGATATTATAAAATATGTTACAAGCTACGATAAACGTCTTTTTATTGGGTCGGTAGAGGATTTATCCACTTTTTCTCCATTCAGAAAAGACCTGTTTGCCTGCGGATATCCTTGCTATCTTTTTTATGATTTGCAAACGCAGTTAAGAATGCTTAATATGGCAGACAAAAATACTTGCATTATCCTTCCTACCGTTAACAATGTCTATGTAGAACACTACAGAAATGACATAAAAACAGCAAAAAAACACGGTGCTGCCACCGTGTTATTTACTCAAAGTCTTCCGGATAGTTTTAGCAAAATGTTTGATTATTGCTATAAATTCGGAGAAGAAGATGCATTGAATTTCGGTTTTTATTCGTTACATTTTCTTGCAAGAATATTGATAGAAGAATTGCATCGTTTCAAATTATGATATAATTTGTCTTGCCACATATATTCCGCTGGCGCTGGCATGTGACAGGGAATGAGTGATTCCGCTGCCGTCGCCGATTACATACAAGCCATCGTGCTTGGTCATAAGGTTTTTATCGACCTTAACTTCCATGTTGTAGAATTTAACTTCCACGCCGTAAAGAAGAGTATCGTCGTTAGCCGTTCCCGGAGCGATTTTATCCAGAGCATAAATCATTTCAATGATTCCGTCCAAAATACGCTTTGGAAGAACAAGGCTTAAGTCCCCGGCCGAAGCATTAAGCGTCGGTATGGTAAAGGATTCGGCAATGCTTTTTTCTTTGCTTCTGTGTCCTGTTATCAAATCTCCGAAACGCTGTACAATAACGCCGCCGCCAAGCATATTTGAAAGTTTTGCGATACTTTCGCCGTATCCGTTGGAATCTTTAAAAGGCTCGGAAAAATGCTTTGTAACAAGAAGAGCGAAGTTAGTGTTTCCGGTTTGCTTTTCCGGGTCCTCGTAGGAATGGCCGTTAACCGTAACGATACCGTTGGTGTTTTCATTAACAACGGCTCCCTTTGGATTCATACAGAATGTACGAACCAAATCTCCGTATTTTTCGGTACGGTAAACGATTTTGCTTTCATACAATTCATCCGTAAGGTGTGAGAAGACTTCCGCGGGAAGTTCCACGCGAACACCCAGATCCACACGATTTGATTTTGTGCCGATATCAAGGGATTTACATACGCTTTCCATCCATTTGCTGCCGCTTCGACCTGCGGAAATAACGCATTTCTTTCCGTCGTAGCTTTCACCCTTGGAAATAACGCGGTATCCGCCATCGATGATTTCTACGCTGTCAACGGCGCTGTCAAAGAAAAATTCAACCTTGTCTTTAAGAAAAGCATAAAGATTCTCCAAAACAATGTAGTTAATATCCGTACCCAGATGACGAACGGAAGCATCAAGCAAATGAAGTCCGTTTTGAATGCACATTCTTTTGATATCCGTGCCGGTGGTTGAGTAAAGCTTGGTGCCTTCGCCACCGTATTTTAGGTTGATTTTATCCACATAATACATAAGATCCAAGGCGGTTTTCTTGCCGATATATTCATACAATGTTCCGCCGAAATCGTTTGTTATGTTATATTTGCCGTCGGAAAAAGCGCCTGCACCGCCAAAACCGCTCATAATAGAGCAACGCTCACAGTGAATGCAAGATTTAATCTTATCTCCGTCAATAGGACAGTGACGCTTTTCAAGCTCATGTCCCATTTCGAATATTGCTATTTTTAAATCGGGTTTTTTTGAGACTAACTCATAAGCGGTAAAAATACCGCCGGGACCCGCCCCGATAAAAATAACATCATACATATAATATCTTCTCCTGATAATTTTTTTAAACCATTATAATTATATTAATAAGACGGAAAAATAGCAACGATTTCATTTTTTATAATCTCAAATACAAAAAAATAAAAAAAATACATAAAAATCACAAGTTTTGTGGTATAGTAGTAAAGTAGGCCTTATTATAGGCAAATTTAAGTTTTCGGTTTTTTGTTATTACAACGGGGAAGAAAATGAACGAGATTAGTATTAGGGAACAAATCGAAAATTGTGAAGATCGGTATTTATCGGAGTTTGCGGTCAGAAGCAAAGATTGTCACGATTCAAGGGATGTATGGGAAGAACCTTGTGACATGCGTACGGAGTTTCAAAGAGATCGCGACAGGATTCTTCACTGCAAATCTTTCAGAAGACTTAAACACAAAACTCAAGTGTTTTTGGCTCCGGCCGGAGATCACTACAGAACAAGGCTGACGCACACACTTGAAGTATCTCAAATCGCAAGATCGATTTCAAAAGCACTGTTTTTAAATGAGGATTTAACCGAAGCAATTGCTCTCGGTCACGATCTTGGTCATACGCCTTTCGGACATGCGGGAGAGCGAGCATTGGACGGCGTAAGGGATGGTTTGCATTTTTCTCATTGCGAACACAGCATAAGGATTGTGGAACTCCTTGAAAAAGACGGTCAAGGCCTTAATTTAACAAAAGAAGTAAGAGACGGCATACTTAATCACCGCTCAAACGGAATGCCTGCAACCCTTGAAGGTAAAGTGGTTCGTCTCTCAGATAAAATAGCATACATTAATCATGATATTGATGATGCAATAAGAGCAGGTATTTTAACCGAGTCGGATATACCTTTTAAGCTTTCAAAAACCTTGGGTAATTCTACAAAAGAGAGATTGAATACCCTTATTCATGATGTGGTTATCAATTCGACCGGTAAAAATGCGATAGAAATGTCCAATGACATAAAAATGGCAATGAATGAGCTCAGACAATTTTTGTTTGAGAATGTTTACAGCAACCCTATAGCAAAGGGTGAAGAAACAAAGGCTATCGAGATGGTTAAGCAGCTTTTTAATTATTATATGGAGCATGACGAGCTTTTACCGAAGGATGCCTACATTCGTGCAGCGGCGCGAAAAGAACCGAAGGAATACGCTGTTTGCGACTATATAGCCGCAATGAGCGATCAATATTCGGTAGAAAAATATAAAGAACTTTTTATTCCGAATTTTTGGAATTTTTAAGATAAGGTTGTTAGATGTATTACTCGGATGATTTTTTGGATGAAGTGAGGATGAATAGTGATATTGTTGATGTCATTTCTTCATACGTTAAGTTAAAACGTAATGGTAATGGCTATGTGGGTTTATGCCCATTCCATAGCGAAAAAACCCCTTCATTTCATGTAACGCCGTCAAAGCAGATGTATTACTGCTTTGGTTGCCATGATGGCGGCTCGGTTTTTACATTTATTCAAAAAATAGAGAATTTTAACTTTCCCGAAGCGGTCGAGTTCTTGGCAAAACGCGCCAATATGTCTCTTCCGGAAGAATCAAACAACCAAAAGCTTAAGCAAGAATCCGGGATTCGCGACCAAATTCTCGAAATAAACAAGCTTGCGGGATTATATTTTTATAATATCTTAAAAAGCGAAAAGGGAAGCAGAGGGCTTAAATATTTGACGGATCGCGGTTTGACCAAAGAGACCATAGTTTCTTTCGGCCTCGGTCTTTCCGATAAGTACAAAGATGATTTGTACAGATATTTAAAATCCAAAGGTTACTCGGATGATATCATCAGTCAGAGCGGACTTGTTAAGATTAAAGAATCCGGTGCTTTGGATTACTTTTGGGACAGGGTTATGTTCCCGATTTTTAACGAAAGAGGAAATGTTATTGCCTTCGGTGGAAGAATAATGGGTAAAGGGGAACCTAAATATTTGAACTCTCCCGAAACAAAGGCATTTAATAAACGCCGCAATCTTTTTGCACTTAACATTGCAAAGAAGAGCAAGCGGGGAAATATTATTTTGTGCGAAGGCTATATGGATGTTATTTCGCTGCACCAAGCGGGTTTTGACAATGCGGTTGCATCTTTGGGTACCGCTTTCACACCGGAACAGGCGAGTCTAATTAAGCGATATGCTGATGTTGTTTACACATCCTATGACAGTGACGGTGCGGGACAAAGCGCAACATTAAAGGCTATCGACCTTCTTCGCGATGCGGGAATCAAAAGCAGGGTTATTGATTTGAAACCTTACAAAGATCCCGATGAATTTATTAAAGGCGAGGGAAATGAAAGTTTCGAAAGGCGCATGGAAAACGCCAGAAACGGATTTTTCTTTGTTTTGGATGTTAAACGCAATAACTTAAATCTTTCTGACCCGGATGAAAAAACGGAATTCGACAATTATGTCTGCATGAGGCTGGGAACTATTGAAGATGTGGTTGAGCGTGAAAATTATACAAGCGCAACATGTAAAGAATACGGACTGGATGAAAGAACAATAAGAGAAAAACTCAGCAATATCGGTCCGGAGCTTCAAAAACAAAAAATCGCAAAGCAGCAAAGAGAAGAAAGAATTGTTTTGGATAGGGAAAGGCGTAATAAACTAAGCCTTATGGATGAGCTTCAAAATCTGCTTATTACTGCGATTGTTGATGATGCAAGTATTTATACGGCTGTTTCAAAATACATCAGCGTAGACGATTTCGAAGGCGATCTCTATAAAAAAATCGCCGGAATTGTTTTTGAACAGGCAAAAGAGGGTAACGTTAATGCCGCACGTATTATTGACTCCATCAGCGATGATGAAGAAAGAACCGCTGTTTCGGGAATGTTCAATACAAATGCGTTAGGCGATGGTGACATTGAGGTTAGGCAAAAAGCCATAACCGACTATGTAATAGGTATTAAAACGAAAAGTCTGGAAAAAGAGATAGGAGAAGTTAAGGACTTTTCGGAAATTATTAAACTTGAACAAACTATGGATGAAATAAAGAAAATAAAGAATATTTTCTGATTCTTATCTTTAACGGGAGGTTTTAAATGGCTAGAAAGAAAAAAGAAGCAACCGAAGAAATCAACTTAAACGATGTGGCGGTTGCCGAAAATGCGGATGAGGAAGTAAAAAACGTTTCCGAAGATACGGAAGAATCTTTGTTTACGGAAAAACTGGAAGCATTGGTTGAATATGCCAAAAAGAAAAAGAATGTTATCGAATACACGGAAATAAGCAGTCATTTTTCGGGTGTTACGCTTGATTCCGATAAATATGACAAGATTCTTGATACTCTTGACGGATATAACATCGATGTTTTGAGGATGGACGAATCGGAAGATGATATCTTAATCGAAAGCGACGATGAAGAAGTGGACGAGGACGAGGACGATATCGAAAATATCGACAGCATTTTCCAAATGGAAAATGTTAATATCGAAGATCCGGTAAGAATGTATCTTAAAGAAATAGGCAAAGTGCCCCTTTTGTCTGCGGATGAAGAGGTTGAGCTTGCAAAGAAAATGGAACTTGGTGACGAAGAGGCCAAAAAACGTCTTGCTGAGGCGAACCTTAGACTCGTTGTAAGTATCGCAAAAAAATATGTGGGACGCGGCATGCTTTTTCTGGATCTTATACAAGAGGGCAATTTGGGTCTTATTAAAGCCGTAGAAAAGTTTGATTACAGAAAAGGCTACAAATTCAGCACATACGCTACATGGTGGATCAGACAGGCCATAACCAGAGCCATTGCGGACCAGGCAAGAACCATTCGTATACCGGTTCATATGGTTGAAACCATCAATAAATTAATTAGAGTTTCGAGACAATTGTTGCAGGAGCTTGGTCGTGAACCGTCTCCGGAAGAAATAGCCGAAAGAATGGAACTTCCTGTTTCGAGAGTTCGTGAAATCATTAAAGTTTCGCAAGAACCCGTTTCTTTGGAAACACCGATAGGCGAAGAGGAAGATTCACATCTTGGAGACTTCATTCAGGATGATAATGTGCCAGTACCAGTTGACGCTGCTACTTATACATTACTCCGTGAGCAGATCGGAGAGGTCCTTGATACTCTTACTGAGAGAGAGAAGAAAGTATTGATTTTGAGATTTGGAATTGAGGATGGTCGTTCTCGTACACTTGAGGAAGTTGGAAAGGAATTCAACGTAACTCGTGAGCGTATTCGTCAGATCGAGGCCAAGGCATTGCGCAAGCTTCGTCATCCAAGTCGCAGTAGAAAGTTAAAGGATTACTTAGAGTAATATGAATTTATTGTCAAATAGAATGGAGGCGTTATCAAGATTGATAACGCCTCATAATACATTAGGTGATATTGGTTGCGATCATGGATATATGTCTATAACCATGGTGGATAGAGGTGTGGTAAGCCGAGCCATAGCAGCCGATGTAAACGAAGGACCCATTAAGCGTGCGGCAGAAAATATTGCCAGAATGGGTATGTCAGATAGAATCGAGACAAGATTGTCAGATGGGTTGCAGAAATTCGAACCTGGTGAGGTGGATGTGATTCTCATTGCAGGCATGGGTGGCCCTCTTATGACTAAAATCTTGCGTCAGAGTGCTGATGTTGTAAATGCAGCTGATGAATTAGTTTTACAGCCTCAGTCTAATCTGGA